>ENA-ORXT01000044-ORXT01000044.1-marine-metagenome-genome-assembly--contig:-NODE-44-length-174058-cov-31.982774_pt1 | contig 174058 bp, 163 predicted proteins | sample MGYA00237868_ERZ511482 | MGnify/ENA metagenome assembly ERZ511482
ACGTCCCGTCAATCGACACACCAAGCATCGACGTCCCGTCAATCGACACACCAAGCATCGACGTCCCCTCCATCGACACACCGTCAATCGACGTCCCCTCAATCGACACACCAAGCATCGACGTCCCGTCAATCGACGTCCCGTCAATCGACACACCAAGCATCGACGTCCCGTCAATCGACACACCAAGCATCGACGTCCCCTCCATCGACGCACCAGCGATCGAGTTGCCCAGCGCTGGCCTCCCCACTGGCGAAGTGCCAGCGATCGAGTTGCCCGACGCGCCTAAGATCGATCTGCCATCGATCGAGATACCCGAGATCGACCCCTCCCTCACCGACGCACCAGCAGCATCATCATCTGAGCCGATCACGGGCGAAGTTCCAGCAATCACACTGCCGATGGCGCCCGCCGACGACGAGAGCATCGAAGACGCCGAACTCGTCGGGCCCGAGTCAGCTGCGGAGGAAGCCGCCCTCACTGCGCCAGCAGTCGAAGAACGCGCCGAAGAAGAGCCCGTCTACACCGCCCCGGTCATCGAAGCAACCGAACCAACCGCCGAGGAAGCCGCCCTCACTGCGCCAGCAGTCGAAGAGCGAGCCGAAGAAGAGCCCGTCTACACCGCTCCGGTCATCGAAGCAACCGAACCAACCGCTCCTGAACCAGTGTTCCAGGCGCCATCTGTCGGGGGCGACAGCGATGTCGCATCTCCGTTTGTCGACAACGACTTCAGCGTTGTGGGCGACCAAATCGAAGACATCCTTCGTAGCGCCCATGAAAGTTCGCTGTCGATTCGCCAAGACGCTGCCAAGCGGGCCGAGGACATGCTGGCCGAGGCCCGCGAGTCGATCGCCGCCGACAGCAAAGCTGCCCAGGACAAGATCCGCGAGGAGCGCGAATCGGCCCACGTATTCGCAGAAACAACGCGGAGCGAAGCCGACGACCATGCCCGTAAAGTGCGTGGCGAAACCGACGAATACGCCCGCACGACCCGCAGTCGCGCTGAGGAATACGCAAACGACATCCGTTCCGAGGTCGACGCCTACACCAAGTCCACCCGGGTCGAAGCCGAACAGTACGCCACTGCCACCCGGACCCGAGCCGAGTCCGAAGCCGAATCAATCAAGAACGAAGCCGTGGACTTCGACACACGCACCCGCGAAGCTGCCGCCGAGACCGCCGCTGCAATCGAAGCCGAGGCCCAAGCAGCCAAAGCCCAAAGCGAACAAGAGATCCTAGAGGCGAAGAACGCTTCGGACGCTGCCATTGCCGCTGCGGCCGCCCAACTCGACGACATTCACGGTCAAGTAGACGACGCAAAAGCCGAGGCCGAAAACATCATCGCCAAGGCCCGCGAAGAGTCACAGCGGCTCATCGAAGAATCTCAGGCCGAAGCAGCCGAGATGCGCACCACGGCTCAGGCCGAGGCGCAACGCATCTCCGACGACGCCGAAGCCTCGGCCCGCGAACGAGTCGAGCGCATAGTCGCCGACGGCCGTTCGCAGATCACCCGCTTGGTCGAAGCCGAGAAGCTCGCTCGCGATCGCTTGTTCAGCACCCGTGCCGTTCTGCAGGGCGTTCTTGCCGACAGCGAACTCGAGTCGATTCCCGAGATTCAAGATCTCAACCTCGACTGATCGCTCGAGCGCCGCCCATACGGCGACGCCGGCACACCCATAAAGTGATGCGACCGATGAAACGCGCCATGATGATCGGACTGCTGCTAGTTGCGGCGGGCGGCTTAGTTCTGTTTCTGGATCACCGCTCAGACGGTAACTCGCTGACGCTCGACGACCGGGACATCTCCACCGCCACCGACTTCGATGCGTCCAATGAGAATGCGGTCGAACAACAACAGGACGATCCGTCCGATGATGTGCCGGGCTCATCGATTGCGCTCGCACACCCGCAAGTGCCCGACTCGATACGACTAGCCGAAGTAGTACGTCTAGCCGATGGTGACAGCTTCGACATCCGGTGGACCGATTCGGGCGAGTCCGACGAGGTACGGCTGCTCGGGCTCAACGCCCCCGAAGGCGATGCGTGCTATGGCGACGCCGCCCGTCGCATGCTCGCTGCTCTGGTCGAAGACCAAGAGCTGGCAGTCGAGACAATCGAACGAGACGAGTTCGGCCGAGTTTTGGGCAACGTTTGGGTGGGTGAGCTGTTCGTGAATGCAGCCATGGTCGAGCTGGGGGCTGCTCTGTCGCTGTCTGATGGCGGCAGCCACGGCGCGCTCATCTCCGAGTCTCAAGCTGTCGCTGAGTCGCAGGCGGCCGGTCTCTGGAGCGCATCGAGCTGCGCCGCTGACCCGAGCGGGCAGCTCGCGATCGCCGACATCGAGTTCAACGCACCCGGCCCCGACAACGAAAACAAGAACGGCGAGTGGATCGAGATCATCAATCTCGGTCAGAGCGCCCAAGACATGTCTGATTGGTCCATCCGCGATGAGTCGACCAGGCACCGCTTCTTCTTTCCCGACGACTTCGAGCTCGACGCAGGGGCGAGCGTGCTGGTCTATTCCGGGTGCGGCAGCGACGCGGCCAGCGAACTGTATTGGTGCGACGACGACCCGGTCTGGAACAACGGCGGCGACACCGGCTTCTTGGTCGATCCCGACGGCAAGTTCGCGGATTCGTTCGCCTACAACGGCTAGCAAGTAGCTGGCAGCCTGCCAGAACAGCCACCGCAGTTCTCGCGAGGCGGGTGCGGCTGACATACTCAGAGCGTGAATCCTCCGCCACTGCCACCAGGCCTCGTCGCATTTGTCAAACGAGACTGCGAAACCTGCAAACTCGTCGATCCTCTGCTCGGTCGGCTCGGCGCCGACGAGCCACTCACCGTGTTCACCCAGGACGATCTCGCCTTTCCCGAGTCTTTGACGGCGATCGATGATCTCCAGCTCGAGATGTCGTGGCACCACGGCATCGAGACTGTGCCGACGTTGATTCGTGTCGGTGAGAGTGGCATCGAAGAGGAACGAATCGTGGGCTGGAGCCGAGACCAGTGGCAGGCCTTTACCGGCAACATGGAGCTTGGTATGACGTTGCCCGAGTTCCGGCCCGGCTGTGGTTCGTTGAGTGTCGACCCCAGTCGCTCCGACGAGCTCAACGCCCGGATGGGTGGAAGCGGTCTGTCGACCCGCCGCGTTGATTTCGCCGAACTCGAAGACGATTTCGAAGCCATGTACGACCGTGGATGGTCCGACGGTCTGCCACTCATACCGCCAACCGAGGCGCGTGTCATGCGCATGCTCGACGGCACGACTCGTGCTGCCGACGACGTGGTGGCCAACGTGGCCCCTGATCTGGTCGATGTGACCGTCGAGAAGATCGCCGTCAATGCTGTTATGGCGGGTTGCAAGCCCGAGTACCTGCCGGTTGTCATTGCCGGCATCGAAGCCATATGCACCGACGAGTTCAACATTCACGGCTTGCTGGCAACCACCATGAGCGTTGGTCCGGTCTTTGTGGTCAACGGACCAATCCGCAACCAACTCGAGATGAACAGCGGCATCAACGTCTTCGGTCAGGGCAACCGCGCCAACCTGACGATCGGCCGAGCAATACAACTCGTCGTGCGAAATGTTGGCGGTGGCCGGCCCGGCGGTGTCGATCGATCCACACAGGGCAATCCCGGCAAGCTCGGGTTGGCCTTCCCCGAAGACGAAGAAGGCACACCGTGGATTTCGCTCGCCGAAGAACGCGGCTTCGACGCAGGTACCAATGCCATCACTGCGTTCTGTGTCGAGGGTCCTCGGCTGATCGTCGACCAGCTCTCACGTACCCCCGAATCGCTCACGAACTCGATTGCGCAGGGCCTGGTGGCAACACTGAGCCCCCGGATGGTTGCCGGTATCGATGCGCTCCTGGTCCTATCACCCGAGCACATGGCGCGTTACGTCGACGCGGGATGGGACCGCGCCCGCTTCCGCTCCGAGCTCGAAGAACGACTTATGGTGAACTCCGATGACATCATCCGCGGGACCGGTGGCATCGACGAAGGACTTCCGGCTGGTCTCGAGGGCATGCAGCTTCCGAAGTTCCGACCCGGTGGCCTCCATATCACCCACGCTGGTGGACCCGCAGGGCTCTTCTCATCAGTCTTCGCTGGTTGGGTAAGTGGCCCAGCAGGTAGTGTTCCTGTCACCAAGCCAATCACCCCTTGAGCGAGGCGAACCATGACAACTGTCCTTGATCCAACCAACGAGGCCACCCCAGCCACGATCGAGCGTTCCATGCGCCCCGAGTCGCTTGCCGGTCTGACTGTCGGCCTGCTGGATATCTCCAAACCACGCGGCGACGTCTTCCTCGACCGAGTCGAGGAACGTCTGTCGGCGTTGGGTTCAACCGTCAAGCGGTACAAGAAGCCGACCTTCACCAAGCCCGCGCCGGTCGACCTGCGTCACCTGATCGCCACCGAATGCGATGCCGTCATCGAAGCACTAGCCGATTGAGGAAGCTGCACGTCATGCAGTGTGCATGACATCACCGACCTCGAGCGTCGCGGCCTTCCTGGTGTTTTTGTGGCATCGGATCCATTCGTCACCGCAGCCAAAGCACAGTCAGAGGCACTGGGTTTCGACCCGGCCCGGTTGTTCGTCGAGCATCCCATTCAAGATCGCACCGACGACGAGATGCGAGCACTCGCCGATCAGGCAGTCGACCAGTTGATCTCGTCGATCAGCGGCCCTGCGTAACATCAGCGCCGTCACTAGCCCCCCAAATCGGGGTAGGTAATTTAACCTAGTTGCCTAAAGCCTGAAAGGATCAGGCCGATTGAGTACACATAGCAGCCCGGCACATATCCCCGGGCAGCTCCAACAAGAGCACAGGCACCGTTCCCCCCTGGTGTCGCTCTCCTACAAGAATCCCTGGCCACATTCCCCTCCACGGCCAGGGATTCTTTCTTTTTCACGGGGTTCGCCGCTCTGCTCGGGCCAGAGTACGAGACCCAGAAGCCACCTGACGCTCTTTCTACTGGGATAGGGCTTGATCGATGAGCGTCATCGGGTGCACGGTTGGCACGCCCGCCTTGGCCAGGTGCATCGAACAACCAGGATTGGCGCTTGCCACTGCATCGGGCGTGTGGCGATCGATTTCGGCAACCTTGCGGTCACGGATCTGGCCAGCGAGTTCAGGCTGCAGCACCGAGAATGCACCACCGGCGCCGCAGCACATGCCGTCGTCTTCGAGCTCGACGATCTCTCGCACAAACGGACCGAGCAACGTGCGAGTGGCTTGATGTACCCGCTGCACATGGCGCAGGTGACAAGGATCTTGAATTGCCACACGCAGATCAAGCGGATCGACCGCCGGCAGCGTGTCAACGTGGTCCGCAAGAAATTCGCTGATGTCGAAGACACGACCAGCAAAGGCTCGCGCTTCGTCTGTGCCGAGCAGGTGGCCGTACTCTTTCATCGCGGCACCGCAGCCTGCTGAATTGACCAAGATTGGCTTGTCGCCCAGAGCTTCGATCGTGCGAGCGGCCAGCTTGCGGGCGTGGGAGCCCATACCGGCGTGCGATTGCAACGCTCCGCAGCACGGCGCTGCATCGCCGGTCGGCATGACACCGAATCCGGCTGCTTCGACGACCCGCTGCGTCGCCTGATGCACATCGCGTTGCCACGCATCCATGACACAACCCGTGAACAACCACACGTCGTTGCCCGATCGTCGCAGCGGTGCTTGACGGATCGGAAGGTCGTGCGGAAGTCCAAGTCGATCAGGAAGCAGGCCCGTCTTGTTCACTACCGCCAGCGCGGCCGACCCGGCCCGAAGCAGCTTGGGTGACGACAGTGGCTTCAGCGCGAGCTGCTGCCATGACGGCGTGAGTTTGCCCATGTCGACCAGGGTCTCGCGCGTCTGTTCTATTAAGGCTCCGTAGGGCACAGCGCTTGGACACGCCGGTTCGCAGCCGCGACACTGCACACACGTCGCAAACGCGTCGACGACTTCGTCGGTCACCGGGGCGTCGTTATCTTGCACATGTCGCATGAGTGCAATGCGCCCGCGCGGCGACATTGATTCGTCGCCAGTCACCCGGAACGTCGGGCAATGAGGCAGGCACAGTCCGCACTGCACGCATGTGTTGAGATCGTCGGCATCGAGCTTGAGATCCATTGCTATACAACTCCCGCTGTGCGGCCCGGGTTGAGCCGACCTGCACGATCGAACTGTTCTTTGACGGCCAACGAGAGCGCAGCAACTCCGGCATCTTGTGCTCGCGCAGGCTGGGGTCGTGCAGCCCACACGGTGCCAACCCCGATCGAGGCCACCCATGGCCCGTCGCCGAACACGTTGGTGTCGCGCAGCGCACTCGGGCTCAGCGACCACCGGTTGGCGGGGAGTTCTGGTGGACCTGCTACTTCTTCGACGGTCGCTACAGCCGCGAGTCGGCCCTGTTCGGCGTCGACCGCGCCGGGATGGTCTTCGAGTTCGATCCAGGTCGATGTGCCGTCCCACAACACACAACTCGGTCGCAGTACGATCGAGTTCACCATAAACGGGTCGATGGTCTCAGATCGCAACCACCGGGTGCACGCCGGGACCGGATTCGTGCGAAGGATGACCTCGGCCAGCAGGCCGAGTGTGCCCAGCGAGCCGACCATCAGCCGGGGCAGATCGAAACCGGTCACGTTCTTGACCGTAGGGCCGCCGCCGGTGATGACCTTGCCATCGTCGGATACATAGCGCACCTGCAGTGCTACTTCTCGCACCCGTCCTCGCCCGAGCACGTGCAAGCTGTTCTCGCCGACCGCCAGTGCGCCACCGACAGTGCCGCCGCGTTCGGGCAAGCCGGTGCGCTGGCCCTTGGTGGCCAGTTCGCCATGAAGTTCTTCGACCGTCGTTCCGCAACGCACCGTGGCCGTCATCTCGTCGGGCACGTAGTTGACGATGCCGGTCGGCGCCGAAATCACTCTTGTGTCGCTAGCAAGCGGGCCACCCATGTCCCAGCGGGTGCCGTTCCCTTTGACAGCGACGAGCCCCGTTTCACCCACTTCGACCGCGAAGTCGAGTAGCACGCGATCGGTGACCTGCAACGAAACGCTCATGCCCACACACCTTTGGGAACGCGGTTGAGTGCTTGAATATCGGCACAGCTGTGGCCCCGAGGGATCACCTTGCCGGGGTTGGTTCGGCAGCCGGGGTCGAACGCTTGGCGAAGTCGATTTTGGTGAGTCAGATCATCGGCGGTGAAGAACTCGTCCATGTACTCCTGCTTTTCGACACCGATGCCGTGTTCGCCCGACAGCACTCCCCCGGCATCGAGCGACACCCGTACAATCTCAGCTCCCGCAGCATGCACTCGGTCGATCACGCCTTCTTCACGACCATCGAAAACAAGCAGAGGATGCAGGTTGCCGTCGCCGGCATGGAAGACATTCATCACCAGCAGTTCGTGCCTGTCAGCGATCGCGTAGATCTTCTCGAGCACGTCGGCGAGCTGGGAGCGGGGCACCACTGTGTCATGCAGATAGTAGTCGGGGGCAATTTGTGCGACGGCACCGAATGCGGTCTTGCGGCCCTTCCAGAGCGCAGCTCGCTCGGTATCGTCGGCGGCGACTCGCACCTCGATTGCATTGTTGGCTCGGCCGATCTCGGCGATCTTGGTGGCGTCGAGTTCGATGGACTCGGCCAGGCCGTCGACCTCGGCCAACAGCACTGCGCCCGCATCGGTCGGGTACCCGGCGTGCACGTACTCTTCGACGGCCTGGGTGATGCGTTGGTCCATGACTTCGAGCGCAGCCGGCACCATGCCCGCGGCGATGATCTGGCTGACGGTTTCGGCGGCTCCGCGGATGGTCTCAAAGGAAAGCAGCAACGTCTTGACCGCCGGCGGGTCCGGCGTGATTGTCACCGCGATCTTGGTGGCGATGCCAAGGGTGCCTTCACTACCAACAAACGCGCCCCGCAGGTCGAGTCCCGCTGGTTCGGCGTCGGTGCCGCCGAGGATGACGACGTCGCCCGATGGCAGCACGACCTCGATGGCTTGCACGTGCGCATTGGTTACGCCGTAGGCCAAGCAGTGGGGCCCGCCGGAGTTGTTGGCGACGTTGCCGCCGATCGTGCACACCTGTTGGCTCGAAGGATCCGGCGCGAAATGAAACCCGGACCGTTGCAGTTGCCGCGTCAGGTCAAGGTTGACCACGCCGGGCTCGACCCAAGCAATGCGGTCCGCGGTGTCGACTTCGATCACCGCGTTCATCTTGGTCACCGTGACCACGATGGGAGCGCCGAGTGGAATCGCTCCTCCGGCCAGGCCAGTGCCAGCGCCACGAGGCACGACGTTGCGTTTGTGCTTCAGCGCGATGCGCATGATCGCCTGCACTTCGGCCGTGTTGACTGGATAACAAACCGGTCCGGATACGCCGCCCTCGAACACCGAGGCGTCGCGGCTGAGCAGCGAGCGTTCAGCGCCGTCGTAGCGCACGCGGTCTGGCGACAACGCGGTTCGCAGTTCGTCGACCACCGGGTCGCCGCTGCCACTGTTGGCACCCGGCGCCAGGTTTAGCCGGCGTCTAACGGAATTCAGAAAGCCGGCCACAACTCCTTCTATCCTGCCTGCGTCATTGCTTTGCGCTCTTGACGGCGAGCGTGCAAGATCGGTTCGGTGTAACCCGAGGGCTGTTCGGTCCCGGACAGAACCAGGTCACACGCCGCCTTGAACGCCGGGCCGTCGTAGCTGGGTGCCATGTTGTCGTAGTCGGGGTCGTCGGCGTTTTGGCGGTCTACGACTTCGGCCATGCGCTTCATGGTTTCCATGACGTCGTCGGCCGTGGTCACGCCGTGGTGCAGCCAGTTCGCCATGTGTTGCGACGAGATACGGCATGTGGCTCGGTCCTCCATCAACCCCACATCGTTGATGTCTGGGACTTTGGAGCAACCCACGCCGTGGTTGACCCAGCGCACGACGTAGCCCAAGATGCCTTGGGCGTTGTTGTCGAGCTCGGCCTGCTTTTCAGCGTCGGTCCAGTTGGTATCGGTCGCAACCGGGATGCGAAGAATGTCGTCGAGACTTGCTCGGGGGCCAGCGGCGATGAGCTCTTTCTGTCGATCGGCAACGTTGACGTGGTGGTAGTGGGTTGCGTGCAACGTGGCCGCGGTTGGCGAAGGCACCCAGGCACAATTTGCTCCTGATTGAGGATGGCCGATCTTTTGCTCAAGCATGTCTGCCATCAGGTCAGGGGTTGCCCACATTCCTTTGCCGATTTGAGCGTTGCCATGCAGACCACAAGCAAGACCGACATCGACGTTCCAGTCCTCGTAGGCACCAATCCAGGCTTGGGCCTTCATGTCGCTCTTGCGCACGAACGGGCCAGCTTCCATCGAGGTGTGCATCTCATCGCCGGTCCGATCGAGGAAGCCGGTATTGATGAACACGACCCGGCTGGCGATGGCACGAATGCACTCTTTGAGATTCACGGTGGTGCGGCGTTCTTCGTCCATCAAGCCGAGCTTGACGGTGTTCGGCGTGAGACCGAGCACCTCTTCGACCCGAGCGAATACGTCGTTGGCGAACGCAACTTCGTCGGGCCCGTGCATTTTGGGTTTCACGACATAGACCGATCCGGCACGCGAGTTGCGATCACCGCTGGCCTTGTCGAGATCGTGCTTGGCGCACAGCACCGTCATCATGGCGTCGAGCAGACCCTCGGGGATCTCGTTGCCATCGGCATCGAGCACGGCGGGCGTGGTCATCAGATGACCAACGTTGCGCACAAACAACGTCGAGCGGCCCGGCAACATGAAGCTTCCGCCTTCGGGTGATGCGTACAACCGGTCAGGGTTCATTCGGCGAGTGAAAGTGGTGTCACCCTTGGTGACCTCCTCGGTCAGGTCCCCCCGGTTGAGGCCAAGCCAGTTGTGATACGCCAGCGCTTTGTCTTCGGCATCGACGGCTGCGACCGAATCCTCGCAATCCATGATTGCGGTCACAGCTGCTTCGATCACGATGTCTTTGACGTCGGCATCGTCGGTGGCGCCGATGCTGTCGTCGGGATCGATTTGGATCTCGATGTGCAGTCCGTTGTTGACCAGCAGGATCGTGGCGGGGCCGCTCGGGTCGCCTTGCCAGCCAACGAGCTGGCCCGGGTTGGCGAGCGCCGGAACAAGCTGACCAGCCTCGATGGTGTAGGAGTCGGCATCGGCGTGTGAGCCATCGGCCAACGGCACTGCGGTGTCGAGGAAATTACGTCCCCACGCAATGACTCGTTCGCCGCGCTCGCTATCGAACGGGCCTGGGGGTGGAAGATCGCCCATTGCGTCGGTGCCGTAGAGCGCGTCGTACAGTGAACCCCACCGAGCGTTGGCTGCGTTGATGGCGTAGCGGGCGTTCATGACCGGCACGACCAATTGTGGCCCGGCGATGGTGGCGAGCTCAGGATCGACGTTGGTCGGGTTGATGGCGAAGTCCGGGCCTTCGGGCTGCAGGTAACCGAGTTTTTCGAGAAATGTGCGGTAGGCGTCAGCATCGTGCGGTTGGCCGGCTCGTTCTTTATGCCAAGCGTCGATCGCGGCTTGCATTGTCTCGCGTACTTCGAGCAGCTCGGCATTGCGGGGCGCGAAGTCGGCGATGAGTCCGGCGAAACCGGCCCAAAACGTGTCGGGTTCGATGCCTGACCCCGGGAGTGCCTCGTTCATGACGAAGTCGTCGAGCTCGTGGCCAACCGCCAGGCCGTTTCGGTCCGTCCGAGGCTGTTCGGCGCGCGGTGGTGATTGGGAGGAAGAGAGGTCTGCCATGCCTGTGAGACTAACTGTTGGCGGTCGACTGCAAACGACTCGTCGGGTGAGCTATTTGCCGAGCTTCAGAGCTATTTGGGCAATGCATACTGCTCAAAGAACGTCCACGACGTCTCCGAAGCACTGATTTCGTTGGTCGTGACGCCGAGTCCTGCTGACTGAGAAATTGCGAGCGAAATCACCGAACCCGGCCATGTATGACCTGCCCCTCCGATCTCGTAGAAGGTCATCTCGATGTCGTCGCGACAGTTCTCGTAGTTGTATGAGTTCACGTTCGCCGACTCCTCGACAATGACCGGAGCGTTGTCGCAGCCCGCCGAATCCGCAAACTCGCCGAACTCATCCGCAATCTTCAGTTCAAACAGCGGCACGATCTCACCCGGCGCCAACGACGATTCGCCGCCTCCGTTATAGGGCACGACGACATCGTCGGTGCCATGGAATCCGATATACGGCACGACCCGTTCTGGCTCGCAGTCATCGGCATGGCTCAGGGCTGCGACCGATGCTGCGGCTGCGATTCGATCCGACATTTCACAGACCAGCACCGAACTGAAGTAACCACCGTTGGACATGCCAGTCGTATACACCCGTGTCTGGTCGACGCACAGCGATTCGATGACAAGATCGAGGAGTTCGTTGGCGAACGCCAGATCGTCTCGGGTCGGATCTTGGTCAGGCTCAAGCTCCCATGAGTTGCGCGTATCTCCGGGCGACGGAACCCCCGTAGGAGCTATCACGATGAAGCCTTCGGTCTCGGCGAGCGCGGCGTAGCCGGAGAAGCCAACCTGATCGGGCCCATTGGAGCCGAGGCCGTGCCAGTTGAGTACTACCGGCATGGGAGTTGCGTCGTCGTAGCTCGAGGGCACCACTTGTTCAAAGACTCGTTCACGATCCTCGAACATGAATGATTCGGTGGTGGATCCGGGCACAGTGCCGGCGCTACAGCCGCTGACAAGGTCCCCATCCCCTGGGTCCGTGTCGGATTCTGCTTCGACTGTGGGCTCTGGCGTCGGCTCGGGCTGTGCCGTTGGGTCCAGCTCAGGTTCGGGTTCCGCAGTCGGGTCTCGTTCCGGTTCTTGCTCTGCGGCTGGCTCAGTCGTCGATTCCGGCGCCGCGGCGATTTGTTCGGAGCCATCCGAGGACTCTGTCTCACCGTCGGTGCTCCCAGTACACGCAGCACCGATAAGCGCGAGTATCAGCACGACCGAACCGAACCAACGAAACTTCATAGCTCGAACGTACTCCAAGCGTCGCACTCGACCCGAGCGGGGCTGGAAACCGCTGGGCGTCATCGTCGTGCCCCGACGTGGCACCATCTCCCAGGGGCTTCTCATCTCAACGACGACAACTCAGGACTCGACAGAGCGATGTCGAGGTAGATGACCAGTTTCTCGGCGTGCTAACGGCTTGTGAGCGCCAGCGAACACCTCGGTTAGTGAAGACTTCGCCAGAAGTCAGAACGACGCCCGCAGCCGAGCCTGACTGAAACCGGTAACAATCGCGGGAGTTGTGAGCGCCAGCGAACAACTCGGCTAGTGAAGACTTCGCCAGAAGTCAGAACGACGCGCCCCCGACAGGATTCGAACCTGCAGACAATCGCGGGAGTTGTGAGCGCCACCGAACAACTCGGTTAGTGAAGACTTCGCCAGAAGTCAGAACGACGCGCCCCCGACAGGATTCGAACCTGTGACCTACGGATTAGAAGGCCGTTGCTCTATCCAGACTGAGCTACGGGGGCAGAGCAATCCATGGTAGGGCGGATAGACGTCACACGAAGCGGAATTCGGTGTGGAATGCTGTCCCCGGTCATCTAAGATTACCGACCTTGGTGATTGTAGCTCAGTTAGGTTAGAGCACCTGGTTGTGGTCCAGGATGTCGGGGGTTCAAATCCCCTCAGTCACCCCATGCACAATCCCGCACACTCGGCGATTGCCGATGTGCGAACAGACGTTGCCCCGATAGCCTCGGGACGCGGTTTGTAAGAACGCACGACACAACAGAACATGCGCCTCTAGCTCAATTGGCAGAGCATCGGACTCTTAATCCGCAGGTTCCGGGTTCAAGTCCCGGGGGGCGTACAACAAGAAACCCCAGTGATGGCAACATGTTTGCCACCACTGGGGCTTCGTGTTTTTGGCCCATTACGCTGAGATCGTATGGCTGAATCCGAGATCTCTCGATCAGAATTGGTGCGAGCGGTTGTTCAGATCGGCAATCTGCTCACGGGACCAAAGTCGATCGAGGAGCGAATGACAGGTCTGTGCGTAGCCGCTATTCAAGTCCTGGCATGCAACAGCGTGACCGTCATGACTCTCGACGGCGACCGATATCGGGGCCGCTATCAATTTGGCCTACCGCTCTCGTTCGCCGAGCGTTTTGCCGACTATTCGGTCGACCGCACGAACAAAGGGGTTCGGCAGGTCGAAAAGTGCGATACCTACCTCCTGTTCAATCAGGCGCGCGACGACCCAACGATGGGTCGTGTCGCCAGCATCATCGGCATCGAGAGCATGATTCTGGTGCCGTTCACCTATCCCGATGGGCAGCCGCTCGGATACCTGGTGGCGAACTACACGACAGACAAACCAGACGTCTCGACCGAAGAGGCCGAACTGGCAATGGGACTTGCGGGTCTCGCCCAGACCACCATGTTGCGCCAGCTCGAAACAGAACGGCGACGAGATGTATCGCTCGCAATGCTTCAGGTAGCGGACAGCGAGCGGCGTCGGCTCAGCCGCGACATTCACGACGACCCGCTGCAGCGGATATTGGCGCTGCGGATCGGCCTCGAAGGATTTCGTGCCCAACTCGACAACGAGGAACATCGCGAAACGTTGAGCGAGTTCGTCGAACAATGTCGTGCGGCTTCTTCCAGCCTGCGCGAGGTCATGTTGCAAACCCACCCCAACGTCTCTGAGCTCGCGGACCTCGAGGACGTCCTCACCCGGATGGTGACTCGCCGCGAGTTCGGAGCATCGGTCACACTTCAGTTCCAAGACCTACGGACTGCCAGTTCGCCGAGCTACTTGGTGCCTGCCCTCAACCGCATCGCCGAACAAGCAGCACGCAACACCATGCGCCACGCAAACGCATCGACGCTGTCCGTCAGCCTCACCAGTGAGGAATCGGGCACGCTGCTTTCGATCCGGGACAACGGTTCAGGCTTCGACCCTCGCGAAACCGATCCGACCCGCCTCGGTCTGGTATCGATGCGCGAGCGGACAGAGTTGCTGGGCGGCATCTTCAGCATTCACGCCGCTCCCGGCAGGGGCACCGATGTGACGGCGTGGTTTCCCCACAATGCGTCTGAGGAACCAGCATGACCGCCATGAGCGCGATGTGAGTCCGAGCAGCTACTGGTGCAGGTCGTTCTTGCTCGGAGGCAGCAGGTAACCCTCGCGGATGGCTTTGGTCACAGCCGATAGTTGGGTCGAGGCACCCAAGGTGCGCAACACGTCCTTCACGTGGCTTCGTGCCGTATGCACGCTGATAAAGAGCTCTTCGGCGATCGAGGCGGGATCGAGACCTTGACCCATTAATTCCAGCACCTCTCGCTGGCGACGAGAGAAACTCACTGTGTTGCGTACCGGCGGTCGTGTCGAGGCGCGCGGACTTCTTCTGACCGCAGCAACGATCTCTTCGAGCGGCGCTTCCTTGCTGAGCACTCGCTCGAACCCGGCCTTGATCGCCCGCGATGTGACGTCGGCCGAGGCGTGCGCAGTCAGCAGGATTAGTCGCACGTCGATTTCTTCGGCCTGCAGCCGGATGGCGCAATCAATGCCGGTGCCCTCGGTGAGTTGGTAGTCAACCAGCAGCACAGAAGGATCGCGCTCTCGTGCGAGTGCGACCATTCCCTCGATCGAGTCTGCGACACCGATCGCGGTGATGTCGTCAAATCCCGACAGCGCCATGCTCACCGCTTCGCCGAATGATCGATGGTCGTCGAGGACCCCGACGTTAATCGTCATGGGGACATGAAACCATGCTCGAGGCCAACTGTCGAAAAGTCCTGTTTTGATGACACCAATACCAGGAGACTCATGATACGCACTTTAGGACAGGTGTCTCAATTTGGCCAGGCCGACAGGCCAACGGGCCCATGCGGGCCCTAGCGCTGTAGCACGATCTTGCCGATATGGCCGCTCCGGCCCATATTGTTCAGCCCGTAGGGAACACTGCCGGGCCCCAGCTGACGCACGACCGCAGAGTCGCCTGGCGCAGCAACCACGTGCCAAGCTGCCATATGACCGACGACTCTTTCTATACCGAGCATCAACGAGAACTCCAGGATCAGTTCTCTTCTCGGCCACTTGCTGACCGACTCGAACTTGCGATCGTGACCGATGTACTCGACGATCGTCAGCAAGCGTTCATTGCCAGTCGCGACTACTTCTACCTGTCAACGGTGAACGCTGCGGGAGAACCCACGGTCTCCTACAAGGGCGGCGACGTCGGCCACGTGAGCGTGGTCGACGAATCGACGCTTGCGTTTCCCATCTATGACGGCAACGGCATGTTCTTGTCCGCCGGCAACATGGCCGCCACCGGCAAGGTCGGCATGTTGTTCATCGATTTCGAGACACCTCAGCGGGTCAGGGTCCAAGGCGATGCAACTGTCGACGCCGCCGATGAACTGATGGCTTCGTACCCTGGCGCGATCTTGATCTGTCGGGTTGGGGTCACCACTGCGTTTGTAAATTGCGCCCGCTATATCCACAAACACGTGCGCATCGAAACGTCGGCCTATGTGCCCGATGACAACGGCGATCAGCCGCACCCGACATGGAAGCGAATCGATGGCATGCAAGACGTGCTTTCCGGAGACGACCAAGCACGCACCGTCGACGCTGGCGGAGTCCTGTCCGAGCAAGACTACGGTGCCAAGTTGATGGCCGGCGAGTCCTAACGAAGTCGATCACGTGCATCGTGGTCGCTGGCGGTACCGCAATGATCAGCCGACGAGCGGTTACCTCGTGACCGCCTCCGGAAAGCTCCACGGGCGCTGAAGCCGGTACGCCCGCAAAGCAATCGGGCGTTGAGCGAATCGTCCCGTAGAGCACCCGTGTGGCAGGAGCCCCCGCGATCGCCTGTGTGCAGCTGGCTTCGACTCACGCCATCTCCGCTGCGGTAGTTTCGAACCATGTGCAGAAACATCACGACATTACGGGGCCTCGAACCGACCGCCACCGGCGACGAGATCGAGGCGGCGGCGCGACAATATGTGCGCAAGATCACCGGCGTGCAGAAGACGTCGGCCGCAACCGAAGCAGCATTTGAACGAGCGGTCGCCATCATTGCAACTGCTAGTACCGAAGTTCTGAAAGAACTGCCGCAGCGCAAGGTGCCACCGAAGACCGAGCCTCCACTGCGCAGAATTGCTCGCGCCAAAGCGACCAACTCGAACTAGCAGCGAAGCCCGAAGCTGCGCGACGCTTCGCTTCACATGGCTTCGGCGTGAGCTTTGATACCGGCGACGGTTTCTTCGAGCATGGTTTTGGTGAAGGCGACTCGTTGCTCGACCTGCTCGGGGGTCGCAGCGGCGATCGCGGGCGTTTTGTTCACGATCCACCACCGCTCGGTCAGACGCGTGCCCGTCTCGGTCGGCTCCATCTCATAGCTCCACCAAGTGCAGTTGTCTTCGACGCCACCAACGACGAAAGTGAAGTCGGCGCCGCGTTTGGCACACGCAACCTCGCATGCACGGGTCCACTCGCGCTCACCGGATCTGTTGTGGCCGTCGAACCAGTCACCTTTTTGGCCGGTGCCGCCATCGATCCAATCCGCGCCGGTGGCCTCGGAGCTCCACTCCCCCATGCGGGTCACGTCAGACACAAGATCGTAGACCGCTTCGGGCGTTGCGTCGATGTCGATCGATGCTTCGTGACGGGCGATGGCGTTTGCGGGTGTCTGCATTGCCCGAGCTTAGGTCGCGGCACAGGGCACACGAAGTAGGACCTAGCCGGTTCACTGGTGTATCGAGTTGCGAGTACGCTCGGCGTCATGGTGACGCCCCGCAAACGGAAGAACTCTCGCAGCGAGAACCGCGCAAGCCAGCGCTACACGCCGCCCGGCGAGTCAGCCCCAACTGCCTCGATCCCACGACCACCGGAGTCATGTCAGCCCTGGCATTTCTATTGGTGCGACGGCCACGACGACTGGCACCACCACGACGAGTTCGTCGTGACGGCAATCGAGCGCAGCATCGGTAGCGGCGCGACCGGGCAATGAGGTCGTCGCTCACGGTGCGGGCCACTGAGCCTGGGCTCGTGGTGCGCACGAACAACACCGAGACCCTTCTCGGGTGGCGCTGGGTGCGCGACCATGGCGAGGATCCAGCAAGCTTTGATTCCAAAACCAAACAGCGTCGCGTCTATGCGCTGGGCGGCGACGAACCAGCGGCTGCGCAGAGCGCCATGTTGGCCGAGATCGATGGGATCGCTGCAGTGGCCTTCGTCTGGCACGGTGATGCCGCCCAGACATGGATCTCGCTCGCGACACTGACACAGCTCGTAGCGCCACTGCCTGCGTCGCAACCAGCCCGATGGCACCGCGGCGACCAAGCAGATGTCACCAAGGGCTCCGTGGCGGCAGTACTGAGCGACGACGCTGCGCTCGCAGCATGGCTCGGCGATCTGCATCACATGGGCTTCGGACTGCTCGGCGGCTTCAGCGGCGGGCACAACGAAGCAACGGCGCTAGCCCGCCGGATCGGTTACCCCCGGTCGAGCATCTTTGGTCCAACATGGGATCTGGCCTCCGACATTGCCGACCACGACGACACTGCCTACAGCCAGTCGTTCCTGGCTCCCCACACCGACGGCACCTACAGCCACGAAGCGCCGGGCCTGCAGATGTTCTGCTGCGTTGAACGCGGAGGCACCGGCGGCGAGAGCGTCGTGGTAGATGCCTTTGCCATCGCCGAGACGCTTCGCAACGAACACCCCGAAGACTTCGAGACGCTCACGACTGTTCGGGTGCCCGGGCACTACGTCGAAGATGGCATTGAGCTGCGGGCCGAGCGACCCGCTATTCGCCTCGACGATGGAGGCAACGTAGCGCAGGTATCGATGAACAACTATGACCGGTCTCCGATGTACCTGCCAGCACCGGAGATGCACGCGTTCTACACCGCATACGGCCGGCTTCATGAGTTGGCGAACGATCGATCTCGCTGGTTCACCGTCAGGCTAGAGCCGGGCGATGTGCTGATCAACGACAATTGGCGAGTGTTGCACGGCCGCTTGGCATACACCGGCGCACGACGATTCATTGGTTGTTATCTGAACCACGAAGATTTCGAAAGTCGACTGCGCACCGTCGGGGCCTAGGACCATCGAAGCACCGCTTCTACGCGAAAAGGCCTTGGGTGCCGTCGGCCTCGAACCGCTGCTTGGTGGGTGCGCCGACCGAATTGGCTGCGCCTCCGAACAGATCAATACCAAGCGCGTCGCGGGTCTCGGATGTCGATGTCAGCATCGAGGGATCGAGCTGAATGCCGGTTCCATCTGCGACCCGTACCAGCCCGTTGAACGCCGCGACCGTCGCTGCAGCCTCGAGTAGACCTTCGGCGCCGACCACTGCTTTGAGAGCGGCACGTGCTGCTGGCAGATCTTCGTTCCGGCGGTTCGCTGCGGTCGCGAACGCCATCAGTTCAACGCCGTGAGGCACACCCGCATCACCTGTTCGATCAGCATCGATGGCGACCTCGAGATCGACGTCGAGCCCTGCCTTGGAGCCGCTCACACTGAGCAGCATGGTGTGGGCAGTCGTTCAATAGAAGCACTCAAGCTCGGCAGTAGTGCGAGCCGCTACCAGCTCGACTTGAGGTCGCGACAATGCGCGCTTCCACTCCAAGTCGAGAAATCCATCGCCACGCGAATACAGCGCCTGCACGAGTCCCACCCAGGCCTGGTTCGTGACCGGCACCAGCGAAAGCGATCGGCTTACGTTGGCCATTCCTGACCCTGTCGACTGGGCCACCCATGCGCCGACGTCACCGACGGTCTGGGGACGATGTCTGGCCGGTTCGCCCCGGTCGGGGTCGCCGCTGGTTCGAAACGTTGCGTCGGAGTCGCTCATTGCCCAGGCGAACATGTCGAGTGCCGCAGTCTTGGCTGCGATGCCGACCAGCTCGGTGTAGACCTCTTCGCCTAGCGCAGCGATCATGTCGTTTGCCCAGTCGCGAGTAAGGCGACCTGGGTCACTCGCAATGCGGTGAAGCACCTCGACTGCTTCCACTGGCAGATGTTCGGTGGCCCGGTGCTTGCCCGACACGGCGTTGGGCGAAAGTGCGTTGCGTCGAGCCAGGTCGAGTTCGTTGGTGCGAGCATCCCGTGCTTCGAGCGCCGCCGCAAGCCGTTGCTCTCCGGTCAACCAGTCACCGGCGGCGGCCAAGCTTTTTTGCCCGGCCCTGATTGCTTGATCAATAAGTGCTTCGACGTTGCCCATCACCTCATCTTCGCGCAACAGACATAGGTGAACCTCACGATGCGATTTGTGAGTCGATCCGCTCTGATGCGCGAGGATCGAACAATGGATCACACCGGAAGAGTCGCCATTGTCACCGGAGCAGCATCGGGTATCGGCAGAGCCACGACAGAGATCATTGCTGCGGCCGGAGGATCGGTGGTTGCGGTGGACAGCGACATCGAACAGCTCGGATGGGCATCGGCCGACCAGTCAGTTCATGTTCTCGGTGGCGATGTCACCACCGTCGAGACAAACGAAGCAGCTGTGCAGGCTGCACTTGACAGGTTCGGACGACTCGATGCGGTTGCACTCAACGCCGGTATTGGGTCAAGCGGGGATCTGCTCAACCAACCGCTGGCAGACTATGAACGCTCAATCGCCGTCAACGTCACCAGCGCGATCATGGGTGTGCGGGCAGCTACGGCAGCGATGCGAGATACGAGCGATGGCGCTGCGTTCTGCGTGACCGCGTCGACTTCGGGCATGCGCGGCGACCCAGGCATGTGGGCCTACAACACGGCAAAAGGCGCGGTGATCAACTACGTACGATCCGCAGCTTTGGACTTGGGGCCGATGGGAATACGCATCAACGCGGTTGCACCTGGCCCGACCGAGACCGGCATGACCACCCGACTCAAAGAACTGCCCGAGGCATACGAACAACTTCGCCGCCGGATGGCTGTTCAGCGTTGGGCCCAGCCCGACGAGGTCGGACAAGTCATCAGCTTCTTGTTGTCACCACGAGCCAGCATCGTGACTGGCGCCATAGTCCCAGCCGACGGAGGAATCAGCGCCAACACCGGCCAGTTCCTCCCCCAGGACACTGTCAGCTAGCGAGAACGTGCCCGGCACATCGTCGTTACGCCTCGAGGACGATGTCGGCGGCGAATTGAACCAGGCTGGGAGGACCTGAGATCAATAACGTGTTGACGACTGATTCGTCCCACATTGCGAGTTCGTCTTTGATCTTGGCTGGGGGGCCGATGAGTGAGATGGCCTCGCACATCGCGGTTGGCACGGATGCGATGGCCTCGTCCTTTTTGCCAGCCAAGTACAACTCCTGGATCGTGTCGCACTCGGCTTCGAAGCCCATACGGGCGAAGACGTCGAAGTGGAAGTTCTTGCCTTTGGCGCCCATGCCGCCAACGTAGAGCGCCAGCATCGGCCGGATCTTGTCGGCACACTCTTCGACGTCGTCGCCAGGAATCATGCTCACGGTTGCGGCGACTTCGAAGTCGTCCCAGTTGTTACGGCCACCCGCGTCCATGCCGGACTGAAGCGCATCTCTGTAAAACGCATTGTCTTTGGGTGCAAAGAACAGCGGTAGCCATCCGTCGCAAATTTCGGCTGACAGCGCAACGTTCTTGGGGCCCTCGGCTGCGAGGTAAATCGGAAGATCTTTGCGCAGCGGATGCACGGTCGACTTCAGCGGCTTGCCAAGCCCGGTGCCATGCGGGAACGGTAGCTGGTAGTGCTTGCCCTCGAATGCCACGCGATCTTCGCGATCGAAGATCTGTCGCATGATGTTCACGAACTCGCGTGTGCGCTCAAGCGGCCGAGAATACGACTGGCCGTACCACCCTTCGACAACCTGAGGGCCCGATGCACCGATTCCGGCGATGAATCGACCGCCACTCAGGTGGTCCATGGTGAGACAGGCCATGGCGGTCGCGGCTGGCGTGCGGGCCGACATCTGCATGATTGCCGTGCCGAGCTTGACGTTGCTGGTATTGGCACCCCACCACGCCAGCGGGGTGAGTGCGTCGCTGCCATAGGCTTCGGCAGTCCAGATGTGTTCGAACCCGAGACGATCAGCAAGCGCAATTGCCTCGACCGCCCCTTTGGGTGGGCCTGAGCTCCAGTAACCAGTATTCAAGCCAAGACGCATGGTGATCCTTCGATATGCAGTAGTCGTCTCACAGTACTTATTCGTCCGGCCTCAGGCGCCATCGAGTGGAGCGATCTACGATGGGTAGGTGCCATGGCTTAAGAATCATCCACTCGCTGTCGGCGGAGCGGCGCTGGCCTGCGTCGTTGTGCTCTATTTGGCGTTTGCCGTGTTCGGGGTGCATACCTTGTTCATCGACGACGAAGTCAGCGAGGCCGGTCCGGTGTTTGCAAGTGGCGTAGCGCCCTCGGGTATTCCGTCGGACACCATCACCGAAGAAATGGCCGACGACATGACGGCGTCGATGGCCGACATGCCGGTGCAAGTCGCAGTCAGCGAGGACATGCCCGAGATGGACATGGAAACCTCCACCGCAGGAGCCGATGCCGAAGCAGCCGCGGCGATGATCGAGACGATTTTCGTGGGCGACTTCGTTGATCGCAGCCATCCAACCGCCGGTGTCGCCAAGGTGCTCAACGATGGCAGCACGCAGCGTTTCCTCCGGTTCGAAGAATTCGAAACCGACAATGGTCCGGACCTCAACGTGTACCTGTCAACCGCTGGAGCCGATGCTCCGAGTGGCGAGTTCGACGATGACTTCATCGATCTAGGTGACCTTAAAGGCAACATAGGAGACCAGAACTACGAGATCCCGGTCGACGTTGACCTCGACGAACACTCGACTGTGGTGATTTGGTGCGTCCGCTTCGGCGTCGTGTTCGGGGCAGCCGAACTCTCACCGCAGGGCTAGGTTCGCAGGGCTAATTTCAAGCCAAGACGCACCTGGGCTCGAAACCCTAGAGCGCGAGATCGGGTAGCTCTTTCGCAAGCCAATCTTGCGGCGCAATGATCGTTTCCATTGCCTCGGCCAGGCCGGCCGGCATGCGCATTGGGCGACCTGTGTCGCTGACGGTTGCGAAGTTGATTCGCTGGCATGCGATAAGTTCGTTGCCTCGTTTGGCCAGCTGCGCCCACTGGGCCCGCACTCGCTGGGCCTGAACTAAAGCAGTCTCGATCTCGAGTTCTTGATCGAGCAGCGCCGAGTTCACAAATCGGGTCGCCACCGAGGTCACCACAAGTTGCACTCCAGCGCGCTGTAAAAGGTCAAGCCCTTGACCTGCTTCGCCGAGCCATGCGACTCGGGCGGCTTCGAAGTACTGGAAATAGGTGGCGTGGTTGACGTGCCCATAGGGGTCGAGTTCGTAAAACCGGACCCGAATGCCGAACCTGGCAACGCCCGGCTCAGGCATCGTCGATGAAGCTGCGGTAGACGCTGAGCAACGCAATCTTTTGATCTTCGGACAATGCGGGGTCGTGCTTGATTGCGTTTTCGGTGCCGGCTTTGGGAGGCGGCGGAGGCATATCGCCTGGCTCGAACCCGGGCACGAGCCCGGCAGCTTTGGCCAGAAGGGTTTCTGCAGGTACGCCGAGAGCCTTCGCGATGTTGGTCACTGCGTTGACCGACGGTTGATGAAGCCCACGTTCGAGCTTGCTGAGATACGGGTTCGACAAGCTCGTGAGGTCAGCGAGCTGGCGAAGGCTGAGCTGGGCAAGCTTGCGTTGACTGCGCACATAATCGCCAAAGGCGGCGACCGGGTCAATCCGGTCGCCGCCCTCGGTTGATGCATCTGCGTCTTTGGGGGGTTTCGTCACAGTGCAATCATCGCGGGTAGAAGGTCGACGGACCACTACCCGCAGATTTTTCAGCCGTAGCTCAGGCTGCCTTTTTGGTGGTCTTGCGAGCAGCGGTCTTCTTTGCAGAAGCCTTTGGAGCTGCCTTCTTGACCGGAGCAGGCTGGAAGATCTCGACGATTTCGCTTGCGAAGTCACGCTGAGCGGCAAGCATCTTGCTTGCGAAGTCGAACATGCCGTCGACGACTGGGGTTGCGGAAGGCATGTCGGCGACACGGCCCTCGATGCGCTCACTCACCTGAGCAGGTACGACCCGGTCAGCTAGTGCAATGGTGTTCTTGAGGCCATCGATGACGAAGGCTTGGCTTACTTTGACACCGGACAGAACTCGTTCTTCGGTGCTTGATGCGATTTCGCTAACGTTGAGCATTGGTTTCTCCTCTGAGAAGTAATTGGGGGGGGTGAAGCTGTTGCTAACTATACGCAGCGCTTCCTAGATGAAGCAAGTGCTTCTTTGGTGACCTTCGTCACAATCCAGACTACGTAAGTGCGCACCCACGTAGCGCAGCGGTCCGGGACCATTGGCGCTCAAGCCAGAAAACAGGATGAGCGCAGCGAATCCGGACTACCCAGGAACGCACCCACGTAGCGCAGCGGTCCGGGACCGGAGACGCTCAAGCCAGAAAACAGGATGAGCGCAGCGAATCCGGACTACCCTAACGGCCGATTGCGGGGTTTGTTTGGGTGACGCGGCTGCGCACGGTGAAGACCGAGTCGCCACTGAGCACTCCCCCGCGGCCAAACAGGCGGCCGAACTCCCAGTTCGACAAGCCAAGCTCGGGCCGGTCGAGCGCGTATTGTCCGTCGACCCAGCGGGTGAACCCATTGCCCACAAACGGCGCATCGATGCGTTCGAAGAAACGCTGGTGCGATGTCTCGTCTTCGCTTATCAAACTCGCTGCGAATCGGGGCGAGAGCCGGTTGAACAGGTCGACTGCGTCATCGACAGAATCGACGATCGCGAGCGTGACTTCTGGCGAGGATTCCCATTCCCATTCTTGGCCAAGGTCTTCCCACATCAGCGTCGAGGTCTGTGGTTCCACCACGTCGCCCTCGGCTCGACCGATGGGGACCTCGGTCTGCCACTCGGTCGGCACTTTGTCGATCTGATCGGCGATCACATGCAGCTTGGTCTTGACGCCGCGGCGCTCACCAGCGCGTTCGAGTGCTTGGAAGAAGACGGGCAACAGATCGTCGGCCCGGTCGGCCACGATGCAACATGTATTCAGCGTGTTGCACACCTTGCGGTCAAGCGAGTTATAGACGGCGTCAGCAAAAACTGCGGCGTCAGCATCTGGAGCGGCCATGATCCATGCGCCACCGGTTCCGTGCAGACTTACCGGCGTGCCCGCTTGGCGAGCAACCGAACCAAGTTGGCTCACCGCAGCGCCCGAGCCTCGGGCGACAGCAAGGGCCAGCCGGCTATCGCTGAACAATGCCCAACCGGCAGCGTGAGCCGCGCTTGCGACCAACGACACCGCTCCCACAGGAAGTCCAGCTTCGGCGAGCGCAGGGTTGAGTGCGTGCTCAACAATTGCTTTGGCCGTGCCGAGTGCATCGGACCCAATACGAAAGACCACGGTGTTGCCCGAACGAAGCACACCAGTCGCGTCGGCGAAGACGTTTGGGCGACCTTCGAACACGAACCCGACCACACCGAGCCCCGAGGTCACCTGGTCAACCCGCCAGCCATCGTGTTCGATGGTTTCGGTCACCTGGTTGCGCAGGGGTTCGGTGCTCGCCCACGTGCGCAGCCCTTGGATCATGTCGGCTCGCATAGTTTCGCTGAGCTCAAGTCGAGTCGTTGTTCGCCCGCGGGCCTGGGCCGAAACAATGTCGGCAGCATTCGCATCGGCAATGGGGGCGAAGGTCTCTGCGCTTTCCAGTCGTTCTGCGAAGCCGAGGTAGAACGCGGTTACCGCCTCGTCGGAGATTCCACCCATGGCCGCAAAGGCTGCTGCTGCTGCACTAACCGCCTCGGTGGCAATTGCACTTTCGGCTGCCGGGACGTGCAACAACGCTCCTGTGTCTTGCACGATGACCAATCGGTCTCCGGCCACGAATGCCTCGGCGAGATCAGGTGACACATGGGTCACCTGGTCGCCGCCGAACGGAATGGGCATCCCAGTCACGAGGGAATCTAGCGTCTGGTTCTGCGGAGACATCTTCGAATAGTACCGAACCTCACCAGTGAGCCCGCCTCCATTCTGCGCTACCGACGCGGCGCTCCGCTAGCGATTCATCGCAGTCGGCGGCAGCGGGGGTCGGCTCAAGCGGCCCCCATCGACAGTGATGACCTGGCCAGTTACGAACTGAGCTTGACTCGAGGCCAGCCAGACCACGACATCGCCAACGTCGGACGGCTCCCCGATGTGACCAATTGGGTGCAACGCCCCAAGTTGTCGCCGCATCTCGGCGGGGTCCGGCTGATCGTCGACATAACGAGCGTTGAGTTCAGTATCGATCCAGCCGGGTGCCACGGCGTTTACCCGCACACCAAACGGGCCGAGGTCGACCGCAAGCGCGCCCGTGAGGCCGTGCACGCCAGCCTTTGAGGCCGCATACGCAACGTGTCCTGGATTGGTGCTGAAGCCCTCGATCGACCCCACATTTACGATGCAGCCCTTTGCCGCCTTGAGATGGGGTGCAGCCGCTCGGCTGACAAGAAACGGGCCGGTCAGATTGATATCGAGTGCTCGTTGCCACCTGTCTTGGTTGTGACCGTCGATGTCTTCTTCGAACATGATTCCGGCATTGTTCACCACGATGTCGAGCGATCCGTGAGTGGAGACCACGGCTTGAATTGCTTCATGAGCCGACTCGCTCGACGCAACATCGAGATCGATCCACTCGCTTCCGTCGGCGGGATCTCGCAGGTCGCCGATGACCACGGTTGCGCCAGCCGCCGTCATGCACTCCGCGATTGCATGGCCGATGCCTTGGGCGCCTCCGGTCACCAGCGCGACCTTGTCTTGCAGTTGACAAGTCATTGTGCGGTATAGCCCCCGTCGATGGAGAGATCGGCGCCAGTGATATGTCGGCTCTTGTCGCCGAGCAGGAAGGCAATCAAGTCGGCAACCTCGTCGGGACCTGGCACACGGTCTTGCGGAATTGAAGCCCGATTGGCCTGGCGTACATGTTCGACGGTCACGCCCGCTTCGTGGCCCCCGGTGAGCATCGGCGTCTCGATCGCGCCTGGACAAACGGCGTTGACCCGAATGCCTTCGACCGCGTGCTCAAGCGCCATAGCCTGAGACAGCGAGATGACCGCACCCTTGGTTGCGCAATAGCCGGCAAGCCCGGCAGCGCCGACCTTGCCGCACGTCGACGAGATGTTCACAATCGAACCTGCGCCGGCCGACCGCAACGCCGGGACTGCGGCCCGAGACACATAGAAGACGGCATCGACATTGACCGCCATCTGCCAACGCCAATCGTCGTCGGTCGTGTCGGCAGCATCGGCCCGAACAATAACGCCGGCTGCGTTCACCACTCCGTCGAGCCCGCCCAGATACGCGACGCTGGCGTCAACCAGTTCGTTCGCAAACGCAGAGTCGGTTATGTCGCCAACGATGGCGGTCGCTTCTCCCCCGCCAGCGACAATCGTGTCGACCGCCGCCTGAGCTTCGGCCCGGCGTCGGCCAGTCACAACGACGGATGCTCCCTGACGGGCGCACTCGAGCGCAGTCGCCTGACCAATACCCGATGTAGACCCGGTGACCAGAATTCGTTTTCCCTGCAACATCACGGCGTTCCCTTGTTTCGTTCAGTGTGTCCTGCAACATCACACCGTTCCCTTGTTTCGTTCAGTGTGTTATGTCCTTGCACACGAGATGCCATCAGGCAATGCTGGGCGATATCTCAGAGCACCGACGGTCAACATAGTCACGGAGTTCTTCACCAACGTCGTCGGGTAGCGACGGTTCCTGATAGCTAGCCAGCATCTGGCGAGCCTTGTCCGAGCCCCGCCGACCGGCGTCTTTGGCGCCATCGACGGTCCACTGCTCAAAGCTGTCGGCGTTCATCAACTCTGGCATCATGAACGCGCTTTGGAAGTTCGCCAACGTGTGCGCGGTCCCCAGGTGGTGGCCACCGGGTGGCACTTCGCGCATGGCTTCGATCGCACCGTCGAGTTCGTCGAAGTTGATGCCTTGGCCCAACCGGTACATCATCTCGAGCTGCTCGCCATCGAGCGCCACCTTGGCGTAACTCTGCAAGAGCGCCCCGTCGAGGTAGCCAGTCGTGGACAGCACGAAGTTCGCCCCCGCCATCAGCACGCCATACATGTTGCGCGCCGACTCGTAGCCGGCTTGAGCGTCGATGAGCTTGGAACTGGAGCAGCCGCCGCTGCATCGCCACGGCAGCTTGTAGTACCGAGCGACCTGGCCGGTCAACATGTTCATATGATCGATCTCTGGCATGCCCGCCTGCGGAGCACCCGATTTCATCGACACGGTGGAGAGCCACTGTCCAAACACTGCTGGGGCTCCGGGGCGAACCAATTGACTGAAGGCGACCCCCGCAAGAGACTCAGCCGTTAGTTGGACAACCGACCCGATCGTGCTTGCCGGTGTCGAAGCTCCACCGAGCACGAACGGACTGAACAACATGGCTTGATTGTTGGCCGCGTACACCTTGACGGCGTCAAGCATCGTCTTGTCCCACAGCAGCGGCGAATTGCAGTTCGCCAAGCTGGTCATCACCGTGGTGTTGGCGACCACGTCGTGGCCAAACACGATGCCAGCCATGTGCATCGACTCTTCGGCCCGCTCACGCGAGGTAACCGCACCCATGAACGGTTTGTCGCTGTGCTTGAGTAGCGAATAGGTCATCTCGAGATGACGGTGCGGAACCGGCACATCCATTGGCTCACACAGCACGCCGCCGGTCATGTGTACTGCGGCCTGCTGGTAGGCGATCTTTGCGAAGTTGTCGAAGTCTTTTTGGGTGGCATTGCGGCGGTTGCCATCGAAGTCCAAGATGAACGGCGCTCCGTAGGCAGGCGTGAAGATCGTCTTGCGGCCACCGACCGTTACCGAGCGCTCCTGGTTGCGGGCAAGCATCGTGTACTGCTCGGGTGCCGTCGAGACCAGCCCCATCAAGAAGTCGCGATCGAAGCGCACCCGCTGACCGTCGACGTCGGCGCCTGCCTCGGCCCACATGGCCACTGCTTCGTCGTCGCGGAACTCACAGCCAACTTCTTCGAGCAGCTTCATCGTCTCGTCGTGCACTCGCTCCATCTGTTCGGGCGTGAGCAGATCGAGATAGGGCAAACCGCGATCAAGTTCGGGGAGCCAGCCCGGTCCCTGGTCGCCTTCGCGAGCGGCGCGGCGCGCACTGCGACCTCGGCGCTTTGGTGGTGGCGAATCAGTCATCGTTGACCCTTTTCGAGGTTCAGATAGCGGGGTAGAGGTTGAGGCGTGTTACCCGGTGCGAGGGTCGAACTGAGCTGCCAGCTCACGTCTGAGTGCATCGAGTGCTGGGCTTGGCGCCGCGACGCCGCTCCGAAGCACCGAACAGATCGGGGGTAGTTGAATCGCAGCGCCCGGCTCCCAGGCCTTCATGGCAGCCGTGAAGTTCCGAACGTTAATGGCGGCAATGCCCAGACCCGCTTCAACAGCCGACTGCACGCCGCCGACCGACGGGCATACCAGGGCAATACGGACGTCGTACCCAGCCTGGCCGAGCGCTCGAGTCACTGCATCGCCGTAGTTCCAACCGTCGCCGTAGGACAGAAACGGCAGGGGCTGAGCGAGGTCGAAGTGGGCGTCGTTGCCGATCACCCAGGCGGTTTCTTCTTGACGCACGATGAGATCGGTGGGCCGCGCCCGGTGCGGGCCGACGGTCGGAACTTGCAACAGGCCAAGATCGAGCTCGCCTGCATCGACCGACTCGCCAATGACGCCGCTCAAGCCGACCCGCACGTCGATGGTTACATGTGGATAGGCCCGCCCAAACCGAGCAAGGACTTCGACCAATTGATCCGAATGCAGGTCCTCGTTGCTTCCAAGGCGCAGTGACCCTTCGAGATCACTCCGGGTGAGATGGGCGACCGCTTCGTCGTGAGCCTTGACGATTCGATCGGCGAACCTGAGCAGATCTGCGCCGTCGGCGGTGGCGGTCACCACCGAAGCACGTGACACCAAGTCGTGGCCAACGCGTTCTTCGAGTCTCTTTATTTTGTGGCTTACCGCACTCTGCCCGAACCCAAGACGGTCAGCCGCAAGGGTGAAACTTCCGGTGTCCACTACTGCTTGTAACGCGCGCAGAGATTCGACATCGATCCGCATCGCAGGGGCATGTGCCGCATCGCTCACGCCGTGACCAAAGTTAGACACAACCGTCAGTATGACAAAGAGTGATGAGCTTTGCTAGTTTGCATGACAGTCAATCACAGAGAGGGGCCGAACGTGGCTGACATCACCGGCGTATGTATTGCGATGTGCACACCGTTCGACGAAACCGGCGAGACCATCGACGACGGGCGCATGCGCGACTACATCGACGAGATTCTCGAAACCGGCATGCATTCGATCTTGGTTGGCGCTGGCACCGGCGAGTACGCCTACATGACCGAAGCTGAAATCCGTCATCTGGTCGAACTGTGCTGCACCCACATTGCGGGCCGGGTGCCGGTTGCGGTGCAGTCGACCCGGATGAGCACGGCCAACACCATCGAGGCGACCAAACACGCCGAAGACTTTGGTGCAGACGCGGTGATGATCTTGCCGCCATGGCTCGAGTCACCCTTTGACCGGGGCGTGGTCTGGCACTACGAAGAGATCGCACGGCACACCAACGCCGACATCATCTTGTACAACAATCCCGGCGCCAGCGGCGTCGAGATCACCACTGCCATGTACCGACGCCTCATCGCCGTCGACAACATCAAGTACATGAAGGACAGCGAAGGCGACCTGGCAAAGCTGCAAAAGCTCGTCGCCATCGGCGGCAAGGTCCTTTGCGGCGCCGACCCCATTGCCCCGTATGCGCTCATGGCTGGCGCAGTTGGGTGGATCTGGGGTTCGGCCAATGTCATGCCCGACGAGTGCGTACGTCTGTATGAACTCATTACCAACGGCCAACTCAACGAGGCACTCGAGCTCTGGGCGCTCATGGAACCCATGAACTCATTTCTGTGGAGCAATGATCTCGACGTCGAGTATCTGGTGGGCGCAAAGACTGCTGCCAACATGCTTGGACGCAACCTCGGTCCGAACCGTAAGCCCCAACTCCCCGCAACGGCCGAGGCTTGCGTTGGCATCGAGGCGGCGCTATCGACGCTGCCAACGAACCGGATCGACCCTTCCCGCCTGGTGTATCGACCCCGGGAAGAAGAGCAAGACTGGTTGGTTTCGATGAGTAATCGCCGCCGCCCCCAGACCAAGACAACCGGAGATGCATCGTGACCAGCACCGACCCTCAAGCGATGGCAAGCTCGCTCAAGCTGAGCACCGAGGCCGTCATCGATTGGCAACCGAGCAGGTCTTCGGCCCCGTGCTTGCGGTGATGACCTTTGACCAGCCCGACGAAGCACTCGCATTAGCGACCGCACCAACTACGGGCTGGCGGCGTCAGTCTTCACGAGCGATGTGCGGACTGCGCACCTGGCGAGTCGTCGCATCCAAGCCGGCACCATGACCGTGAACTGCTATGGCGAAGGCGACATCACCACGCCATTTGGCGGCTACAAGCTGTCGGGCTTTGGCGGGCGCGACAACGGCTTGGCCGCCCACGACCAGTACACCCGGCACAAGACCACGTGGATCGACCTGTCGTGACCGGCGCTCCCAATCCGCAGGAATGGGCTGGCGCTGCATCGAGCCGGGCCATCAAGGTCTCCTTGGCGCCTAGCTACGACAGCCGGAACGCCTGGCACGAAATCTTGCCTGCGCCGGCCGCAGCCAGCGTGCTGACCCGCCACCAGACGGCGGACTACGTGGTGATCGGCGGCGGATACTCCGGCCTGGCAGCGGCTCGACGGTTGGGCGAATTGAACCCCGACGGGTCGGTTGTCCTCATCGAAGGCGGCCGGATCGGCAACAATGCCGCCGGTCGATCCTCGGGCTTTGCCATCGACCACGCCCACAACATCCGAGCGAAGTCGTTTGCCGAGAACGTCGAACCCGCCAAACGGGAGGTAGCGCTCAACCGAGAGGCACTCGATTGGCTCGGGGCCACAATCGCCGCCAACGATATCGACTGCGACTGGCGCCGCGAAGGCAAGTACCACGCGGCAGCCACCGTCGCGGGCGAGAAACTACTCGAGGGATTCGCTGGCTCGCTCGATGCAATCGACGAGGACTACACCCGTCACGACGCAGCAGACCTGAAGCAGGTCTTCGGCACCGACTTCTATCGATCGGCGATCCACGCACCGCACAGTTATCTGGTGCAACCCGCCTCGATGGTGCGAGGACTCGCCACCACCATGCCCGCAAACGTCTCGGTCTACGAAGACTCGATGGTCACCGAACTGGCGCTCGGCCCGCCACATGGCATCCGCACTGCGGCTGGCGGACAGATCGTCACGCCGAATTTGGTGCTGGCGAACAATGGCTTCGTCGAAGGCTTTGGCTTCTTCGAGAAACGTCTCATCCCGATGATCACTTGGGGCTCGATGACCCGCGAGCTGACCGACGCCGAACTCGACCGGCTTGGGGGCGTCGAGAGCTACGGGATCATTGCCGCCCACCCGGCCGGCACGTCGGTTCGGCGTACCGCAAGCAAGCGCATCCTTGTCCGCAACATCTTCAGCTACAGCAAGCGGTCGAGCATCGTCGGCAAGCCGCTCGAGACGGCCCGCAAGACTCATCGCCAGTCCTACCTGAACCGGTACCCGATGTTGGCCGATGTGCCATTCGAATTCACCTGGGGCGGGGCGCTCAGCCTGACCCGTAACGGCGCGCCCGTGTTCGGCGAACTCAAACCGGGCGTATGGGGCACCGTCGTGCACAACGGAGTAGGGATCGCCAAGGGAACGATCAGCGGCAAGCTCCTGGCCGAAAAGATCTGCGGGTTCGAGTCTGAGAGCATCGCATTGATGGACGCGAAGGGCCGCCCGAGCCGGAACTTCCCGGAGCCATTCAATTCGTGGGGCGTGCGCATGAACGCTCGCTGGCGTCGCCTTCAGGCCGGACTCGAAGAATGACCGAATAATCGCACGAGTATCCGCGAACAGCGCGGCCTCGGCGATTACACATTTGGTGCGGCTTCGAGATGCTTCATCGTTCTTACCAAATCGGCATCTCGGAGCCGCAGATCTCTCGGGTGCCGAGACGCCCGCGCCACCGAGACGCCCGCGCCACCGGGCGCAGGCGCAAAAAAGGTAGGGACCATCTCGAAATTCCTCATCGTTACCAAATCGGAGTCTCGGGATGGTCCCAGGTTCGGTTCCAAACATTTGGTTGCTTCGGTTCCGGAGAACGTCTGCTTCCTCGGGTGAGGTTCCTACCAGTCAGGCTTTCCTGCGTTCGGTGCTGCTTCTCGGCTTTGTTTGGGTTGCCCCGCACTCTGCGTTGTTGCTGCGCTTCCGGCAGTTCCACTTGCTTGGTGGAATCACTATGCCGTGTGGCCAATGTCACGTCAATGGAAAATGGGAAATCCCCAGAGTTATCCCCCGGCTTTCGGCGATTTCCCCATCGGTGCCTCGGGTTTTCCACCGGGTAGAGCGTAGTTATCCTCAGGCAGATCCGGCAGCGGGCCGAAGACCAACTCGCGTTATCGGGCGTTGGGGAGTTTGGCGAGCAGGGTCGCCATCTCGACTGCGGTGATCACGGCCTCGAACCCCTTGTTCGTATCATCGTCGCCGGCACGGGCCAGCACTTGGTCTTCGTTCTCGGTTGTGAGCACGCCAAAGATCACCGGGACCCCAGTCGTCGCAGCTGCTTCTCGTACGCCGACTGCGGCAGCCTCGCTCACGATGTCGTAGTGCGTGGTCTCCCCTCGCACCACCACGCCAATGGCGATCACCGCATCGAACGCGTTGCTGCCTGCGAGCTGTTGGCACACCAGCGGCAGCTCGAAAGACCCGGGCGCCCACACTTCGGTAACCGCACTCGCTGCGATACCGCAGTGTTCATACGCCCGCCGCGCCCCGTCGAGTAGCCGACCAGTCAGATGGTCATTCCAGCGAGCGATGACGACCGCCAGCTTCACGTTGGCGCCATCGTGGCTGCCACAGATACCGCCAGCCGATGGATCGGGCGCTGGGAGCGATCCGACGGCCATCAGGCGTCTCCGGCTGCATCGTCGAGTTCGTCCATGATGTGGCCCATGCGCTCACGTTTGGTCTGCAGGTAGCGAATGTTCTCTTCGTTGGGCGTGATCATGATCGGCTCGCGGCCGGTGATCTCGAAGTCATAGCCGCCGAGTCCGCCGAACTTGGAAGGATTGTTGGTCATCAGCCGCATTGACTTCACGCCAAGATCGACAAGGATCTGAGCGCCGATGCCGTATTCGCGGCTATCGACAGGCAAACCAAGCTCGGTGTTGGCATCAACGGTGTCATGGCCGTCGTCTTGCAGCTCGTATGCCCTGAGCTTGTGACCCAGGCCGATGCCACGGCCTTCTTGACCCCGCAAGTAGACCACGACGCCAGCGCCTGCTTCGCCGATCTTGGCCAGTGCAGTTTCGAGTTGAGGTCCGCAGTCGCAACGCATCGAGGCGAAGATGTCGCCGGTCAAACATTCGCTATGTACGCGAACCAGCATGTCGGTCTCGGCAGCAGGATCGCCCATGACGAACGCCACGTGTTCCACGCCGTCGAGCAGCGATTCGAATGCGATGGCTTTGAACTCGCCATGCTTGGTCGGGATGCGGCCCTCGCTGACGCGGCGCACGAGCTTCTCGGTGCGGCGGCGATAGCGAATCAAGTCGGCGATGCTGATGAGCTTGAGACCGTGCTGATCAGCGAACGTCCGGAGCTGCGGAAGCCGCGCCATCGTTCCGTCCTCGTTTACCACTTCGACCAACACGCCTCCCGGCTTGACGCCTGCGAGCATGCACAAATCAACCGCTGCTTCGGTGTGGCCGGCCCGCTTGAGGACACCACCCTCGCGAGCCCGCAGCGGGAAGATGTGACCGGGTCGGGTGAAGTCCGACGGCTTGACGTCGGGATCTACCGCTCGGGTGATGGTCGCGGCCCGATCGCTGGCCGACATCCCAGTGGTGGTGCCATGGCGATAGTCGATACTCACCGTAAATGCCGTGCGCATGGCCTCGTCGTTGCGCTGCACCATTTGGGGTAGATCGAGTTCGTCGAGTCGCTCGCCCGGCAGCGAAAGACAGATCAGCCCCGACGCTTCCTTGGCGAAGAAGGCGATCTTCTCGGGCGTCGCGAACTCGGCGGCCATGATGAGATCGCCCTCGTTTTCGCGATCCTCGTCGTCGACCACGATCACGATCTCGCCCGCAGCAAAGGCTGCCAGCGCTTCATCGATCGAATCGAGCACGATTTCAGTCATGATTCCCATTCTTGGTAGTGGCGCGGTGAGCGCTGCCTACTGGTTGCATCGGCGAGATAGTAAAACTTGAAGTGCCATTGAAGTCAAGCGGCCCGCAAAGAGACTTGTGTCACTCGCTTGCGGGCGGGCCTACGAGGTCGGGTCGAGATGGCCGGCAAGCAGCTTCTCGGCGTACTTGGCCATCATGTCGACTTCGAGATTCACTGTGTCGCCCGCTTGTTTGTGAGCCAGGGTCGTGACGTCCTCGGTGTGCGGGATGATTGCACACGTAAAGCCGTCGTCGAGCGCGTCGACAACCGTGAGCGAAATGCCATCGACGGTGATCGAACCCTTTTCGACGACGTAGCGAGTGAGTTCCTTGTCCATGGAAACCTGAAGGTCCGGCGCTGGCTTCACGATGGTGCCGACCGCATCGACGTGGCCCTGGACAACATGTCCGCCGAGACGGTCCATCAGCCGAACCGGACGCTCGAGGTTCACCGGATCGCCCGGCTTGAGTTGGCCCAGGTTGGTTCGTTGGAACGTCTCGTCAGAAACGTCGGCTTCCCACCAATCATCGCCCCAGGCAACAACGGTCAGACAGCACCCGTTGACAGCAGTCGAGTCGCCCATCTTGACGTCTTCGAGTACCACCGACGCGCCGATGCGCACCTTTGGCCCTTCGATGGATTCGATCGTGCCGAGCTCTTCGACAATGCCAGTGAACATGGGAGCACTCCTTGCTGAGCGGACAATACAGACCGTTGACCGCCATGACCCGACGACCATAGGACCTCAAGCGCACATGAAGTCAAGAGGGGATGTGTAACGTGACAAACCTAAGTCACCCCCGTAAACCTGGCGACAGCAGGGATGCGCTCAACACGAAAGTAGATGAGGCGCGGCCATGAACCCGCTGGGTTTAGCGTTGGAAGAATACGCGCAGTGGTCAGACATCGAAGCGCTCGTGGGCCTCGGGTGGCGTGATTGTCTTCCACCGCTGTTCGGCGTCAGTCAGTATCGCTTGGCATCGGTCGAGGATCAGGCGGCATACATCAGTGACAGCCCGATTAGTTATGGAGCTGATTGCTACTTTCACGGGGAGATTCGGCCGATGTTGAAACTGCACTTCGGTTCTGGGGCTCAGGATTTGACCCCTACAGACGATGGGGCAGTCGTCACGTCGCAGAATGAAGCCAGGCTTGCCGTTGACCGTCACTGGGATATGACCGTCAGCGTTCGGAGTGACAGCCGGAACTATGGCGATCTCCGGCCGATAGCCCTGCGTGACCATGCCGACGAGACGCCGGTGCTTGTCTGCGCTGACGTTTGTTCTAAGCCACGAGAGTGGATCGGGCCGCTGTTTGTCCGCTCTCATATGCGGTTGACACGAAACAAGAAAGATCCGGCCACAAACGTTGATGCCAGCAGTCTTCCGGTTCCAATAAGTGAGCTTGGTTGCGTTGCAGTTAAGAGGGTTCCCTTGGACGATTGGGAAAGCCACCCCCTGATCGCTGCCATTCGCGGCGGTGGACATGGCGTACGCTATGTAGTCAAGACTGGCCATTGCGTTAGTGAGAACATCACCAAAGATCGCGCCGATCTCGTAAGGCGGGGGAAACAGATCAAAGACCAGTTCATGGTGACTCCCGAAGCGTTGATTCGTCTTGTGATCACCCGCATGGATGTATATGCGTGGCTTGTCCTTATACCTGCGGACAGCGCCCTCAAGCGATGCGAGGTGGACTTGTGCGCGGTCTAGCTTTGCCTGGCTATGTTGAACGGCCTCATAGCGTGGCGCTGGCCATTCCTCTTTCAATCGCTAGGAGTAACCAGCTTGAGGAGAGCATCTTCCGGTTCCGTTTCGAGGTCGTGTCGTTCGTCGCGGTCGCCGTAGTGTTTGGATTTCCCGTTAGGAATGCCATTACGGCTGTTCGGGCGTTGCTTTGGCTCAGCAGACATACTTGCGATACTACAACACGCAACGGAGGGCTCACGGGGTCAGCGTGGCCCTCTAGGGTTGTTCGCCTATGCCAACCGAGACGCAAGGACTTCACGAGTCAGTTCCCAAGGGCTTCTCGCGACTCCTTGTTGAACGCAAGGCAAAGATCGCACTGATGCCTGTGAGTAGCTTGGTTTTTGGAGCCACGTCATTTGTGTCTAACGGGCCAGACTGGGGTCAAATCGCTCTCTGGGCGCTCGCTGGCATGGGCGCGTTCGCTGCTATCGGAGCGATCATCTTGTTGGCGTGGACCCCACGGAGTCAGCGCGACGACGCTCGATCCGAACGGGACGAACTGCGAGAAGCGGCGCTAACTGAAGCGTCGTGGCTATTCGATGCAGATGTGGCAACGCAGGCGGTTCGAGATTTGCGACGTCGAAGACAACGGATTCTTGGTGAAATTGAGCAGCTAGAGGCAGCCATCAGGGCGGAAGTGACTTCTGGGGTCAACCAGCAGCCAATAAAGCACTTCCGAGATGCCAAAAAGCTCTGGAATGAGTACGCCGAAACCAAAGACGGCGTGCGTCTCGGAGCAAGCATCACATCAATATGTGAACATCAGGGACACGCGACATGCCTTGACGTAGCGCATCCATTCATGCTCGATTTTCTGATCGACCACTTAGAAACAGAGCATCTGACGCTCGCTCAGCGCAACGCTCTTACCTGAGCTAGCACTCTTCCCATGTCCAGATGAGGGCTAGTCGCTGCTGTGCTCGGATCTTGCCGTGCGACACATCGGCGGCTGGTTCGTTAACTAGCGAGGGCAGCGCCTTGTTGAATCGGGCGGTAGGTGAGGCGTTTGCCGAACAGGTTCCGGTAGTAGGTGGAGATGCGTTCTGCGTCTTTCATCTGGCGTGTGGAGTGGCGGAATTGGTTTGTCAAGTTACACATCCCCAGTCAAGAGAACCTACACACTCAATACTGACCGGGCGTTGTCGACGTCTTTCATAAGCTGCTCGGCGATCTCATCAATACCGGCGAAACGTCTTTCGCTGCGTAAGAAGTCGATGAACTCCACCCGCAGATTCTGACCGTAGAGATCCTCTTCGAAGTCGATCAGGTGCGCTTCGAGCAGCGGCTCTTCTGCATGTTGGTGAAACGTTGGCCGCATACCGATGTTGACTGCGGCTGGCAGTCGCCGTCCGTCGGCAAGGGTCACCCACGCTGCGTAGACCCCTTTGGCCGGCCATGCTCGACCGGCGTGGAATCTGATGTTGGCGGTGGGAAAGCCGATGGTCCGTCCGCGCTGATCTCCCTGAACGACTTCGCCACCAACCTCGTAACTACGGCCGAGCATCGCATTGGCCGACGCTATATCGCCACCAACGAGCGCTCGTCGAATAGCGGTCGAAGACACTGGTTCGACGGCATCGTGCTCGGCAAAGAGATCGAGGCCGAAGACCTCGAAGCCCATCTCGGCGCCGAAATCGCGCAGACTTTCAACGCTTCCGCTGCGGGCCTTACCAAAGTGAAAATTGCTGCCGACGACGATGAGCTTGGCGTTCATTCGATCGACCAGAACGTCGGCGACGAACTCGCGGTCGGTCGTCTCGGCTCGTTCCTCGTTGAACTGCAGCAGATACAGATACTCGATGCCGATCTCGGAGAACAGTTCGACCCGCTGGGTTTGGTCGGTTAGTAGCAACGGCGCACTCTCGGGCCGCACCACCGCAGCCGGATGCTGATCGAAAGTAACCACCGCTGGCGCGAGGCCACGATCGGCGGCGAGCGAAGACAGCGTGTTGAGGACCGTGCGGTGGCCAAGGTGAATGCCATCGTAGGCACCCACCGAAACCGCGGTTGCGACACCATCGGGTACCCGATCGACGCCGTCTGTGAGTATTTGCATCACCGATCAGAATATCTCGACCACTGCCTCGGGCAACGTCCGGGTGCCGATGGTTCGACCACCTTTCATGGACGCTTGCTACAAAGACGGCACTGTGGATCGACCCTTCATAGACGCCGTGCACATCAGGGCCCTATTGTTCGCCGCCATGAGCGCTCGCGAGATGATCGTGCTTGGCACGGCAAGTCAACTCCCAACCCGGGACCGGGCCCACAACAGCTATGCCTTGCGGTGGGATGACCAGCTTGTGCTGTTCGATCCTGGCGAGGGGACTCAGCGACAGTGCACGCTTGCTGGCGTCGCAATCGCTCGAGCAACCGCCGTGTGCATCACCCACTTCCACGGCGACCACTGCCTTGGACTGCCGGGCGTCATCCAACGGCGGGCGTTCGACAATCGCACCACCGAACGCGAGATCGTCGACTTACCGGTCTTCTTTCCTGGCGATGGCATCGACTTCTTCACCCACATGCGTACTGCGTCGCTCTTCCACGACGTAAGCGCCGTTGTTGCGAACCCGATCGACAGTGCAGGAATCGTTGGCCTGCTGGGTGAGCTCACGCTACGCGCCGTCGAGCTAGACCACCGCTGTACCACCTATGGCTACCGACTCGACGAACCCGATCGGGTTTCGGTGGTACCCGAGCGCCTGCGCGAACACGGGATTGCTGGCCCCGACGTCGGCATCTTGCTCGACCAAGGGTGGATCGACGGACCGCGGGGCCGAGTGCTTGCACGCGACGTGACCGTGCCCAAGAAGGGTCAGTCCATCGCATTTGTGATGGACACCAAGATGTGTGATGGCGCGCTCGAGTTGGCCGACGGCGTCGACTTGCTCGTCTGCGAGTCGACGTACCTGCACGAACATCTCGAACTGGCACATGAATACCGACACATGACAGCACGTCAGGCAGGCGAACTCGCCGCGTCGGGTGGAGCCCGCCGGCTTCTGCTCACACACTTTTCTGCTCGGTACCCCGACGCATCGGTCATGGGCGAAGAAGCTGGTCGGTACCACGACGACGTGGTCGTCGGACAAGATCTCGTTCCGGTGAAGGTTCCACCCCGGCGCTGACGGCAACGCCGCTTGCAACTACGAGTCGCTCAGCGAGCGAGGTATCGGCTAACTTGCGCGTCATGGATCTAGGACTCACAGGCAAGAAAGCAATCATCACCGGCGGAAGTCGCGGCATTGGTCGGGCCATAGCCGAGCGCCTACTCGCCGAAGGCGCCGCTGTCACCATCTCGGCCCGAGGCCAAGAGGGGCTCGACTCGGCGCTCGAGGAAATGAGCTCGCTGGGTGACATCAGCGGTTCAGCGGTCGACGTTGCCGACGGCGATGCACTCACGGCGTGGGTGACCGATGCGGGTGCCTCGATGGGCGGCCTCGACATCATCGTGTCGAACGCAAGCGGAGGTGGCGCCGGCAAGACGACCGAAGAAGCGTTCTTCCAAACTCTCAACGTCGACGTGCTTGGACTTGTGCGAATGGTCGAGGCGGGCCAGGACATGCTCGAAGAATCTGATGGAGCGGCGATCGTAGCGATCTCTACCACAGCCGCGATCGAGCATTTCATGGGTGGCGTCGACGCCTACAGCACGCTCAAGGCCGGCCTCATTAAACTGATGGCCGGATATGCGCAGGCGCTCGGCCCCAAAGGTATCCGGGCCAATACCATCTCGCCTGGGCCGATCATGGTCGAAGGCGGCGGTTGGGACCACATCAAAAACAACATGGAAGACTTCTACAACGCAACGATTGCCGACCAGCCCCTCGGCCGCATTGGCAACGCTCCCGAGGTTGCGAATGTTGTTGCATTCCTCGCCAGTCCGGCTGCCTCGTGGGTGACCGGCACCAACGTCGTTGTCGATGGTGGCTACACCAAAGGCGCTGGGTTCTAGTCGCGCGCTGTGCACTGAGCGCTGTGCACTGAGAGGCCCCACGCGCTCCAACGGAGCCGCATTGGTGACTGCCGGGTCACCAATGCAACGGATCTACTTCCGGCTGGCTGGTCCTTCGTTGCGTAGATCTTCGACATCTCTCATTGCGTTGCGGAGTTTGCCGAGCCAGTCCGCTTCGTTGTCGCCAACCAGGCGTACTGCCCAGGCGAGTGCTTCGCTGCGAGATCGAGCGACGCCGGCGTCGATAAGCGTGTCGAGCAGTTTGCGTTCATCCATGTGTAGCCGGGTCATGACCGGGACCGAGGTCACGGCGTAGTCCATGGCTTCGGTGCCACAGGTCACCGACCATGAGACTTTGCGACGGAATGTCGCTTCGGCCCGCTGCGCAATGCCAACCCGCTGGTCGCGTGTGGTCAGTCGAAAGCTGGTCATGCGTTCTTGGGCAGCGAGAGTCTCGTTAATGGTGTCGTCGACCTCGGGCTTTGGAAGGTCGCCGGTAATGATGATCTCGTCGCGGTCAAAGACGACCGCTATGGGGCCGGTGAACCAACCATCTGGCAGGTTTCCGGCGAACCATGCGCCCAGTTCTTGGTTCGTCGTTGGGGTGGGCTCGACCTGGCGGCCACGCCCTCGGCTGCGTCCCCGGCCGGGTCCTCTTCCTTCGGGCATTTGGGTTCCTCCCCTGGGGGTTCGGCTGGATTCAGCCAGGCAGCGAGGTCTCATGCTTGTTTGCGGTCGCGAATGTAAGGACGGGGCGTTGCCGAGCTCGCGACATTGGAGCAAGTGAAGTCGGTCACTTATCGGCGCTGAGTACTAGTTAAGCTTTTGGCGGTCGCCTCGCAGGCGGCGTTGCATGTCCTCGGCGTAGGCAGCAGCAAGCGACTCTTTCTCTTCATCGCTGAGCAGCTTTCCGGCGACCGGGAAGATCTCTACCTCTTCTTCTTTGAGATGGTGCTTGAGCCGATCGACGAGCTCGCGGGCCGTGACGAGCCATTGCGAACTCGACATGTCGTAGCCCTGAAGCTGCTCGACGTAGTCGTCGAGCTCTTTGTGCTCCGCGACGCTGTGGCGGGCGTGATCTTGGGTGACGTCATGCTCGACGAGCGGATTGTAGAAGTAGCGCTCCTCCGCACCGGCATGGGACTCGAGCTGTTGCACCAGCTTGTCGAAAAGTTCTTTCCGGTTACCGTCGGCACCCTCGGTCGCGAGCAGACGATCAGCGATCGTGCGTTGAATGTCGTGGTCGGTTCGTAGTGCCTCAAAAATTGTAGTCATAACGTCGGTATGCCCAAATCGAGACGCGGTGAAACCGCGCCGCGCGAGTCAGTGCGCCCTAGACACCTGTCAAGTAGAGGGTTCCAAGCGACACGACTCCGACGACTAGCCAAGCGACCAGGCCCAACAACAACGGCCTCGGACCCAGTCGGCGAAGTTGCTGCACTCGTACCGAACTCCCCAGGCCAACCATGCCCGCCGCCAGTAGGTGTTGCTCAAATACGCGACCCAGGTCAAGCGCGGCAGGAGGCGCCAGCCCAGTTGTCCTCGCCAAGATCGCAACAATGAAGCCCACCACGAACAACGGAACCAGCGCAGGGCGCCGCCCGCCGCGGGGCGCGTCGACTGAGCGCGATCGAGCGAGAGAAAGCCCGGCGACAATTGGCGCCAGGAAGAGCACCCGCGTCAATTTGACTGCAGTAGCGATCGCGAGGACGGCTGGCCCGGCAGCCGATGCGACGGCCACCACCTGAGCGGTGTCCTGGACCCCAGCACCCGCCCAAACCCCGAGCTGCATGTCGGTGAGCCCAAGGAGCGTCCCGAGCGTAGGGACTACAAAGATTGCTGCGGTGCCACACAATGTCACCAGTCCAATGGCTGCTGCGACTTCCTCCTCGTCGGACTCAGCGACACTGCTGACCGACGCGATCGCCGAGTTGCCACAGATTGAGAACCCGCTCGCCACCAGTAGAGACAGCGCAGGCGAGAGTCCGAGCTTGCGACCGATCGCTCGGACTGCGAAGAACGTCACAAGAACGGTAGCGATAAGCACGAACAACACCGGCAGCCCAAGCGCCGAGATGTCGCCGAGAGAAAGTCGCAGACCAAGCAGAACGATTCCGGCTCGCAGCAAAGTCTTAGCAGCGAAGGAAAGCCCTGGCGCCGTGTCTGCGGTCACCAGGCCAAGATTTCCGATAACGGCACCACCGACAACCGACGCAACGATGAGCGGCACCGATCCAGTGGCGCTCTGCACACGAGAGGCGGCCAAGACGCCAAGTGCCACCAGCACCAGGCCAGGTACCGGGCAGCCGCCTGCCCACAGACCCGCGGGGCCGCACCTGTTGCCGCCGCCACGAGCGGAGTGACCGCATTCGGACACGGGCGAGCTGGGAACGTTCACACATCGATCATCGAGGCCGAACGTCAACTTGGCTAGAGGTAAAACGTTTATCTACCCATAGAACGCCCCTATAGCCAACTAGCTCGTGCTGACGATGCGCCAGGTTGCAGAAGCAGAAACATCAGCCCAAGCTGCGGTGTGGTCGAACTCATCGTCGAGATTGTTGCAGGTGGCCTATTCGAGCTGGTGATTGAGGTCGCAGCCCGGATCTACAACCGCGTTACCAGCAACTCACGAGTACGGCGAGTCTCCCGACCGTCGACCACCGCTCAAACCGAGCCCTCGATTCCTGCGCCGGTGACGCCCGGCTCGGCGCCCACGAACTCGAACGTCATGACAGTCAAGCTGCTGCTGGGGGTGGCTGGCGGAGCAGCGTGGGGCTTTTATGTCGGCACCTCGAGCGATGTTGGTTGGCCGCTGACCTTCTGGAGCTTCGCCGCGATCGGGCTGATCACAATGACGCTGAGCGTCACGGGCGTTTCCAACCAACGTTTCGCTGAGCGCGTCAGCAACCGCTTCGTCCGACGGCTCATCGAGTTCACGCCGAGGCGATTCAGCGACCTGGCGTTGTTGAGCCTGGTCGCCGCGCTGGCCGTCGCAGGAGGCTTTGTGCTCGGTGGACTGCCCCGCTAGCGCCCGGCCGATACCACGCGCTTTCTAACCCCACCCTCGTCAGGTTGGTGAGGAGAATGCTCGGTCAGGTGCCGGTCCACTCGGGGGCACGCTTTTCGGCGAAAGCTCGCGGGCCCTCCTTCGCATCGTTGGACTTGAACACACCCATGAGCGAGTTCTGAACTGGCCAGAACTCTTCTTCGGGCTTGTCTGTCGCCGTCCAGATCAGCTTCTTCGAAGCTGCCACCGCGAGCGGAGCGTTGACGGCGACCGCTTCGGCTAGCTCGAGAGCAACGTTGACTGCTTCGCCCTTAGGAGCGACGCGGGCCACCATGCCTGCTTCCTTGGCTTCTTCGGCCAAGATGGGATCGCCGGTGATGGCCATCTCCATTGCCCGCGAGAACCCGACGCGCGACGGTAACCGCTGCAAGCCGCCGCCTGCTGCGAAGAGACCGACCTTGACCTCGCGAATACCCAGCTTGGCGCCCTCGGCGGCGACCAACAGGTCACAGGTGAGGGCCATCTCGAGACCGCCCGCCAGCGCGAAGCCTTCGACGGCACCAATGAGCGGCTTCTCGGATCCCTTCTTGATGAACGACATCAGCGGGCCGATGTCTTCGCCCGCAGCGAACGCCTTGAGGTCCATGCCAGCGCTGAATCCTCGGCCGTTGCCGGCGAGCACTCCAACGGTGTAGTCCGGGTTCGAGTCGAGTTCTTCGATAGCGGCAACCAGCCCATTGGACAGCGCGCCGTTGATCGAGTTCATCGCATCGGGTCGATTCAACGTGATCAACAACACCCGGCCACGGGCTTCGGTGAGTACGGCATCTTCGGTCATAGTCATTCTCCTTCAGAGCAGATTTTTGGTGGCCCGATACGGGAAACATCCACGGGCAGAAACAGCGGCGCCCCTTATGAGGCGCCGCCATTGCGTGAAGTCGTCTTACTTGGGTGGCATTCGGATGCCGCCATCGACTCGGACGGTTTCGGCATTCATGTACGGGTTGGTGATGAGTTCGACCACCATCGAGGCAAGCTCATCGCCGTAGCCGAGGCGTGGGGGAAAGAGCACGCTCTTTCCGAGGTGCGCTTTGAACTGGTCGCTCTGCTCGCCAGTGCCGTAGATGGGCGTGTCGATCAGACCCGGCGCGATCGTGTTGACTCGGATTCCAGCTGCTGCCAGGTCACGAGCGATGGGCAAGGTCATGCCGACCACGCCACCTTTTGACGCCGAGTAGCTGTTCTGGCCTATCTGACCGTCGAACGCAGCGACCGACGCCATGTTGACGATCGCGCCTTTCTGGCCGTCTTCGTCTGGTTCGGTCTTGGCCATGGCCGACGCGCACAACCGCAACATGTTGAACGACCCAACCAGGTTGATGTCGATCACTCGCTGGAAGATCGCGAGGTCCATTGGTTCGTTGTTGCGGTCAATGGTGCGACCAGCCATTCCCATTCCGGCCGAGTTTACGAGCGCCCGCATGGGGCCCATCTCGTTGGCGGCCAAGACCACGGCGGCACCATCTTCTTCAGAGCGCACGTCGCACTTTACGAAGATGCCACCGACCTCGGAGGCGACCTGCTGGCCGGCTTCTTCGTTGAGGTCGGCAATGACGCACTTGGCGCCCAATGCTGCGAGCTGGCGAGCGCTTGCTTCGCCTATACCCGAGGCGCCACCAGTGACGACAGCTGATTTGTCTTGGAGATCTAGTCGATACATCAGGCATCAACCCTTTCGATGATGGTTCCGTTTGCGAGTCCGCCACCTTCACACATGGCCTGGTAGCCGAACCGGCCACCAGTGCGCTCGAGTTCGTTGACCAGGGTGGTCATGAGCTTGGCGCCCGAGCAGCCAAGCGGATGGCCAAGCGCAATTGCGCCGCCGTTGACGTTGACCTTGTCGAGATCTGCGCCGGTTTCTTTCTGCCAGGCGAGCACGACCGAAGCAAAGGCTTCGTTAATTTCGAACAGGTCGATGTCGTCGATCGACATGCCCGAGCGTTCCATGATCTTCTCAGTAACCGGGATCGGGCCCTTGAGCATGGTGACCGGGTCGGTGCCAGCGAGTGCGAAGTGGCGAAACACCGCACGTGGCTTGAGCCCGAGTTCTTCGGCTTTTTCGCGACTCATGATGAGCACTGCAGCTGCGCCGTCTGAGATCTGGCTGGCGTTGCCTGCGGTGACCTTGCCGTCTTCCTTGAATGGAGTCTTCAGGGTGCCGAGCTTCTCGGCCGTGGTTCCTTCGCGGATGCCTTCGTCCTTAGTCATCATGACGATCTCGCCATTGACTTCGATTGGGACCGGAATGATCTCGTTCTCGAAACGGCCCTCGGCGGTTGCCTGAGCGGCACGGCGCTGTGATTCTGCGCCGAACTCGTCGAGGTCCTGACGAGAGATGTTGTACTCATCGGCGATCATTTCAGCGCCAACACCCTGAGGCGGGAGACCGGTGTCGGCGTAGCGGTCCTGCATGGACTGCGGGAAAGCGAAGCCCATGTCGGGAACCACGCTTGCTCCCATTGGGGTGCGGGTCATGACTTCGACACCGGCAGCGATCACCACGTCGTAGGCGCCGGCCATCACGCCCTGGGCAGCAAAGTGAATAGCCTGCTGGCTTGATCCGCACTGGCGGTCGACGGTGGTCGATGGCACCGACTCGGGCCACCCGGCGGCGAGCACGGCGTTACGGCCAATGTTCAGCGCTTGTTCGCCGACCTGCATGACACAGCCCATGACGACGTCGTCGACGATCGCTGGATCAATACCGTTGCGTTCTTCGAGCGCTTTGAGCACGTGGGCTGCCAGGTCAGCGGGGTGCCAACCTGAAAGCTGACCGTTGCGCTTGCCCGCTGGGGTGCGCACGGCATCGACGATGACTGCTTCTTGCATTATGTGTCTCCTGTTTCAGGTGAACTAGTTGTGGATTGGGTTTTCGATTCTTGGATTGCGCCGACAGCGTTGGCCGACATCCGGATCAGCAGGTCGGCGAGTTGCTGACGTTCGGCGCGTGTGATCCCGACGCGCATGCTCTTGCGTAGCTGTTCGTCGATACTCACGATCTCGATCGACGCGTCGGAACCGGCGGCAGTGTTCTCGACCAGCCACACGCGCCGATCATCAGGGTCCGGCACTCTCTGGACGAGTCCGCGTTTTTCAAGCTGATCAACAACGGACCCGGTAGCGGCGCGGCCAAGCACGAGGGCTGCCGCGAGCTGCGTTTGGTTCATCGGACCGTTCTCGGCGATGTAGCCAATGAGTGAGGCCTGAGAGAGGTTCAGGTCGAGAGGTTCGAAGCAGTGGTCATACGCCAACCGGATGTTGCGCGCTGCGCTCATCATCGTTGTTTCAACGCGCTGCCATGGCGGTGCGTTTAATGCGTGTGTTGATGACTGTGCCGTCAAACTGTATGCCCCCAGAACGTAAGAGATCATACAGTCAGATGACGAACGACCCACCGCCAGTCGAGGTTATCAATAAGATACTTCTTGGTTACGTAACTGTATAGTGACCTAACGGCTGCGTGGCGAACAGCTACAACCATGGGGTCGACATCGATGACAGAGCTCAACCAGCCAGCGGACCTCGACCCAGTTTGGCGAGCTCTGTCCGACCCGACGCGTCGAGCCATTCTCGACGAATTGCGAGCCGGCCCGCAGAACACAAGTGCGTTGTGCGAACGCTTCGACCATCTGAGCAGGCATGGCGTTATCAAGCACATCAAGAGCCTGGAATCAGTAGGACTCGTTCGAGTTGAGGCATCGGGCCGAGAGCGCATCAATCACTTGAACGTCGTGCCCCTGCAACAGATCTACGAACGTTGGCTCAAGCCCTACGAAGCCTTCTGGGCAAGCAAGCTGTATCGACTCGCAGAATCCGCAACCGAAAAGCAGGTTCAAGAAAGGAAGTCCTCATGATCGACGACACACCGCGCATCGTGACTGTTCATCTAGAAACAGAATGTGAAGCAGAGGCGGAGACCATTTGGCGAACGCTGGTAGATGATATTGACACTTGGTGGGGTGAACCCTATGTCAGTTCGCCCGAGCGACAGGCCTTGACACTCGACGCCCAACCCGGTGGACTCCTCTTTGAAGATTGGGGGAACGGCAACGGCAGAGCCTGGGCCACCGTGCGGGCTCTACGGCGACCCAAGCAGATCGACTTCGACGGCACCTTCATGATGAATGGAGCGCTTCACGGCACCGTCGCCATCGCGATAGAGACCCGCGAGAACCGCTCCTGTCGGATTGTGCTTGCCCAGCAAGCGATCGGAGCTATCAACGATGAGACCGTGGCAGCATGGCACGGCGGTTGGGAAGACTTACTCGGTTCACTCAAGACTCATTGCGAAGCCGTCGAAACCAATCAGCCATGACAGCGACAACGAAGCAGCGCTTCGATGTTCCCGCAGGAACGGTGACCTATTTCGATACACGAGCCCCGGCCGACAACACAGTGGTGTTCGTCCACGGAAACCCGGCGTCGTCGGCGGAGTTCATGCCAGCAATTGCACAACTCGGCGACAGCTATCGCTGCATCGCCATTGACCACATAGGTTTTGGCGACTCTGACAAGCCCACCGATTGGGATTACCTGCCGAAGTCCCACGCGTCAAACCTGGCATTGCTGCTCGATCACCTGGACCTAGACAACGTGACCATGGTCGTCGGCGATTGGGGCGGACCCATCGGCATGTCGTGGGCGCTCGATAACCCCAACCGAATACGACGCCTTGTGATCACCAATACCTGGCTCTGGCCGGTCAATCGGTCGCTCTACTATCAGGGCTTCAGCCGAGCAATGGGTGGATTGTTTGGGCGCTACATGATTCGCAACCACAACCTGTTTGCCGAGCGCGTGGTCAAGAGTGCTTGGGGCAGAGCCACGCCGCTTAGTCCTGAACTTCACAAGTTGTTCACCGAAGTGCATCCCGTTAGGGACCAGCGCAAGGGCATGTGGGTCTTCCCTGCGGAGATCGTTGGCTCCACGAAATGGCTCGAGAGTCTGTGGCAACGCCGCGACACACTCCGCGACCTTGACATGTCGTTCGTGTGGGGAATGCGCGATGTCGCCTTCAGACCTGACATTCTCAAGAAGTGGAGCAGAGAGTTCCCCGACGCCGACGTCGTGCGACTCGCCGACGTCGGCCACTTCGTGGCGCTCGAAGCCACACAACATTTGGTCGAAGCCATCAATCGGTAGACCGAGACTCACGGCGACGGTGAGAATCTGAGCCTCGCACCTGGGTCCGTCCTCCGCCCGTACGCGAAGATGTTCCTTGTATGAAAACCCCAAGCATGGACAGGCCGACCGCCGTCGAGTTGCTCGAAATCATGTCGGCGACACTCAACGAAACCATCGTGCCGGCCACCGCGCCTTATGCACAACACCAGACTCGGGTGGTCGCCAACCTGTGCCGCATCCTCATGCGAGAGCTCGATGCTGACCAGGCCGAGCCCTCGGCCCTGCCAACTTCTCTGATCGATGTGGATGATGCGACGGCCGACGCGACTTACGCCGATGTTCTCGAACTGGTCCGAGCCAAGCTCGCAGTGAACAAGCCCGGCTATGACGCCCACGGTGCGATTGAAGAACGAGACATCGTCGCATGACCACACCCACCGCAGGCGCCCTTGGCAACTTCTTGACCAACGAGTTCGGCGCCGAGGCCCAGATCAAGAACATGGCACCGGTTACCGCTGGAGCGCGTCGGATCAATGTCTTGTTCGACGCCGAGTTACCAGATGAGTCTGCCGGCTTCTGCCTAACGCAATTGCCGAACGAAAGTGATGCCTTTCGGTCGATCGCCGACGAAGTCCAGTGGCTGAAGCTGGCCCACGATGCGGCGATGAAGGTTCCTGAAGTTGTCGCCTGGAGCGAAGATGCATCGATCCTTGGTGGACCGTTCTTTATCACCCGCCAGGTCAGCGGTGTCACCATCCCCAAGCACGTTGTCGAACTCTGTGGCTCACAAGCTGGGCTCGGCGCAAAGGTCGCGTTTGAGATTGGCGAATCACTGGCCAAGCTGCACGTGCGAGGCATCGACGAAGTACCTGCCGACGTCGAACGTCCCGAAGGCACCGCTGTCGATGCCGCCCTAGCGTGGATCGACGAAGGCATGTCTGAACTACTGCAGCGCTCCCCTGCCTTCGAACTCGTCAGTCGATGGCTGCGCAACAATCAACCACCACCGACCCCGGTCACGCCCATCCACGGCGATACCCGAAACGGCAACATTATCGTCAACGAATCTGGCCTCGGAGCGATCCTCGACTGGGAGACCGCTCACATCGGCGAGCCATTCGAAGACCTTGCGTGGCTCGCCCAGCGCATGTGGCGAGCACGCAACGACCAGCTAGAAATCGGCGGCTTCGCTAACCGCAGCGACCTGCGTGCCGGCTACGAAGCAGGCGGTGGCACCTGGAGCGACGAACGGTTCCATTGGTGGAAGGTGTACCGCTGTGTGTGGTGGGGCCTCGGTCTCGCTCGCCAGGGTCGCCAACACCTCGACGGCACGTTCCGCTCCGTCATCATGGCCGCCAGCGGGCGCCGCGTCGCAGAGCTCGAATGGGATGCACTGTGTCTCATCAGGTCTGACCACGCTGGCTAACAAGACTGCTCACGAGGTGCTCGTTGACTCGGCCTTTCTCATGCCATCTGTCCCCGGTGCGAGGTACCAAAGCCACGATATGACGCCCGTCAATCTCGGACCTCGCCTTTAGGGCCAAGACAGTGACAGGTGGGTGCCGCTGGCAGAATGCGTGCGATGACAGCCGATAGCGCTCACGATGCAGCAAGCATGCTGCTGACCCAACTCATTGAGGCCGAAAAGGCGTATCGATCCGGTGAGCCGGTCATGGCCGACGACGAGTTCGACACGCTACGTGACCAACTGGCGGCGCTCGACTCTGACGATCCGGCGGTCGAACAGTTTCTCGACTCCGTTGCGGGTGGCCAAGAACTCGGCGACGTACCCCACCCGATCAAGATGCTGTCGCTCGGCAAGGTCACGACCGACGACGAGATCACCAAGTTCATCGACAAGGTCGGACCCGAGACCGCGCTGGTCGTCACTCCCAAACTCGACGGTGTCGCGCTGGCGGTCCGCTACGTGGCCGGAGAACTCAGCGATGTGATCACTCGGGGCAACGGCGAGCTGGGCACGTCCGTCATCCACAACGTGGACCTGATCGCCGACGTGCCAGCGTCGCTACCGACGGCGATCGACATCGAAGTTCGAGGCGAAGTCGTCATGACCCACGACGATCTGGCCGTTGCGTCAGCCAACCGAGGCACGCCGTTTGCGAACCGACGCAATCCAATTGGTCCAACGCTGAACCAGGCAACCAAAGACCGGACCTACGAATCGCCGATGCGCTTCGTTGCCTTCTCGATCGCCGGCTCCACGACCGACTCGCTGGTCGACGACTTCATCGCTATGGCCGACCTGGGGTTCATGGTCGTGGCCGACGAGCCGAAGCTGGCCGAGTTCACCGCGGTGTTCGATTCGTTCCCCCTGACCGCCGAGACACTGCGTTCTCACATTGACAACATCGGACGAGCAATGGCCGACGCCAGCTTCGACTATCTGCTGGACGGCGCCGTCATCGCCGTCAATGACCGTTCGAAACGAAAACGGCTTGGCGAAGGAAGCCGTATTCCTCACTGGGCCATTGCGTTCAAGTTCCCGTCGGAAACCGCGATCGGGGTGCTCGACCGCATCGAGAATGCAGTCGGCAAGACGGGCGCCATCTCCTACACCGCAGTCCTGCGAGAACCGGTCCAGCTCGCAGGAACCGCAGTCGAGCGAGCATCGCTGCACAACCCCGCGATCATCGCCGCACTCGACGTGCGCATTGGTGACACCGTGGTGGTGACGAAACGCAACGAGATCATTCCGCAGATCGTCGAAGTTGTGTTGAGCGAGCGGCCCGCAGATTCGGTGCCGTACCAAGACACCCAGGTGTGCCCGAACTGTGGCGAGCCACTCGACTTCTCCGCGGCCCGGCCCAAGTGTCTGAGCCCGACCTGCTCGCTCGGATCGAGACTTGCGAGCGCTGCGGGCCGAAACGGATTTGACTGGGATGGCGTAGGAAAGATTGCGCTGCAGAAGGCGGTCGACGCCGGACTCGTCAACGACCTGGCCGACGTGTTCGAACTCGATGCCGAGGGTTGGGCCAGCCTCGAAGGCATCACCGACTCATCGACCAAGATCGTTGCCATCATCGAAGAATCGTTGAAGACCACCCGTATCGATCACGTGCTCGGCTCGCTCGGAATCCGATTCGTCAATCGCACGTTCGCTCGCCGACTGTCTGAACACTTTGGGACCATCCAAGCCATCTGCGACGCCGACATCGACACGCTGCTGCAAGTCGACGGCATCGGCGATGGGCGAGCCGACGCCATCGTCACCGATCTTGCGACGCTCGCTCCTGTCATTCAGCGGCTGTTCGACCTGGGACTCGAACCGCTGCCCATGCCCGAGATCGTCGTCGCCGACGACGCACCATTGGCTGGTCACAAGGTTCTGGTCACCGGCACGCTGCCCGACGGCATGAAGCGCGACGCTGCCAAAGAGGCGGTGCGGGCACTCGGCGGTGAGCCCGCTTCGTCGGTGAGCGCCAAGGTGACTCGCTACGTGATCGGCGAGTCCGCCGGCCAAGCCAAAGTCGACAAGGTTGAAGCACTTGTCGCCAGCGACCCCGACCGCTATCAAATCGTGACCGGCGAAGAGTTCATCGCCCTGCTCTCCAGTGCCCCCTCGGCGTGACCTCCCCTGCGATATTCGCCGGCGTACCGCCGTCCGGTCTAGCTGACGATCGCGTAGACCTCGATCTCTACGGTCATTCTCGGGTCGACCAGTTTGGACACTTCAACCATGGTCGAGGCTGGTCGCACGTCGTCGAATAGCTCAAGGTGGGCTCGGGCGACCTGCGGCATGTCGCGGTCGATGTCGGTCACATAGATGACGGTGCGCACGACGTCGGCCGGGCCGCTGCCGACCTCGGCCATTGCAGTCGTGATGATGCCAAGCGCTGACACCGATTGCTCATACGTATCGGTTCCGTCGAGTGCATCCATTGCGGCACAGGTACCGGCCACGTGGACTTGGTCACCGACCCTGACGGCACGGCAGTACCCATGGATGTCTTCGAATGGGCTTCCCGAGGCAATGTTTTGTCGTGTCATAGCCTCCATCCAACCACACGGGCGCCAACCACACGGGCGCCAACCACACGGGCGCCACGTGGGAGCTTGATGTATGCATCGCGTACATCAAGCTCCAAATTTCGGTTAGGGGTTAGTCGAGCCAGCTGGCAGGGGCGCCGCGCTGCACCTTATTGAAGCGGCTTGCGAATGAAGGTGTCTCGAACATCTCACTGCTACCGCCGTAGCCAAACAGGTACTGGCCGACCCGACGCATCTGCATCTCTTCGGAACCCTCGGTAATGCGGTAACGACGGTGATGGCGAAAGATGTGCTCAAACGGCATGTGCCGGCTGTAGCCGATGCCACCGTGCACCTGAATGGCCTTGTCGGCCGCTTGGCCAACCAAGCGGTTTGCCTGGTAGTTACACATGGCCACCTTGTCGGAAATCTCGGTGCCATGTTCGACCTGGTCGAGCTGCCATGCGGTCTTGCGGATCAGTTCTCGCAGCATCGCGGCCTGGGTGTGCAGCTCGACCAGCGGAAACTGAATCGCCTGATTCACAGACAGCGCACGCTCGTGGATCATCCGCTCACGCGCGTACTTGACTGCCTCGTTGATGCAGTACTGGGCCGCTCCCAGGCTCGAAGCCGCCTGCCGAATCCGGTTCTCATGCACGAACAGCTGCGCAGTGGCAAGGCCTTGACCTTCGGGCCCCAGCATGTCGGACTCTTTGACCCGCACGTCGGTCAATGTGACTTCGGCATGGTCGGTCGGCATGTTGTAGGTCCACCACATGAACTCCACGTTGAACCCAGGCGTATCAACCGGAACGATGAAGTTCGAGATGCCTGCCGCCTCGCCCGGGTTGCCCGACGTGCGGCAGAAGATGTAGTCGTGGGTCGCTGCGTGCATGCCAGTGTTCCAACGCTTGGCGCCATTGATGATCCACTCGTCGCCGTCTTTGTAGGCGTTGGTTTCCATGCGAGTCGCGTCGGTGCCGAACATCGGCTCGGTCAGACCGAAACCGATTCGGGCGTTGCCTTCGAGCATCTTTGGAATCCAATGATCCTGCTGCGCTTGTGATCCGTACTTCTCCATCATCAGCACGGTCGGGAAGTTGCCCACGATGCTGCTCTCGTTCTGCAGATCGTTGTGCAGACCAAGCCCCTTGGCCGCCAGATGTTCGCGGATGATGGCCATGCCCAGATTCGAGCCACCCTTTCCGCCGAAGCGCTCGGGCAGGTGCCACCGAAGAAACCCAGCAGCGTCGGCCCGCCGCTTCATCTCCTTGAGCAGCAGCTCCCACTCTTCGTTGGGCCAACCGTCGCGATGCCAATCAGTTCTGCTGTCTTCGCGCCGATGATCGAAGAAGCGAATGTTGTCGTTCTCGCGCTCGAGCGGTTTGATCTCGTCCTCGATGAACTGATCGAGTTGATCGAGCAGGTCTTGGATGTCCGCTGGGATATTGAAGTCCATGGCTCGACACTACGAGGTCGACGCTCGCTAAACCCCACCAACCCCATCGGTGACGATTTTTCCGCGCCATGCGCGACGAGATCGTCACAGATTGAGGGGCGCTAGTACTGTCGACGCAGTGAGCAGCTCACAGAAGGTCGACCACGGTTCGATCGCCATTCTGGGCGTGCTCACGATCTGCGCCTATGGCTCCTGGTACTACGCCTTTGGAGTGCTCCTCAACCCCATCAAAGACGACACCGGTTGGAGCGAGTCGGCCCTGGCCGGGTCGTTCTCGGCCGGCACCATTCTCATTGGTGTATCTGCGCTGTTCGGCGGACGACTCCTTGACCGGGTCGGCCACCGCACCGTGTTCGTACTGGGCGGCATCATCGGTGCCGCTGGACTCGCGACAGCTTCGGCCGCAGCGCAGATCGAGGTGTTCTTCATGGGGGCCGCAGTTGGGCTCGGTGCATTCGGGTCGTTGGGCTTTTACCACGTGACCATGACAACGGTGGTTCGACTCAATCCGCTGGCCCCTCAACGAGCCATTGCGCTACTTACGATCTGGGGTGCACTGGCATCAGCCATCTTCCTCCCCGGGTCCGACTGGCTCGAATCACAGTTCGGCTGGCGTTCGACCGTGCGCATTCTCGCAGCATTGACCGGCGCAGTTTTCCTGATCGCCGCCGCGGCATTGCCGACAGCACCCAAGACTGGTCCCGCCACGAGACCTACCGTTCGCGAGCTGCTGACTGCCACCGTTTCGACTCGCCAGACTCGACTCTTCACCGCAGCGGTGGGGTGCGGCGGTCTGGCGATGTCGACGATGCTCGTGTACCAAGTTCCCGTCATGACGGCGGCCGGCTTGGGAAGCGGAGCTGCGGCATCGATGGCAGGGCTGCGGGGCTTCTGTCAGCTTGGTGGGCGCATACCACTAACGCCGATCGTGAATAGGCTTGGACGCGACCGGGCACTGGCGCTCGCATTTTCGGCCATGTCGGTGGGCGGAGCGCTGCTCGTCGTTTCGGGCTCTTTGCCGGTTGCGATCGCGTTCGCGCTCGTCGCCGGATTCGGGATCGGCGCCTTCAGCCCGCTGCAAGGGATGAAGGCAGAAGAGCTCTTCGACCGCGATCAGCTGGGTGCCACTATGGGCGTCTACGGCGCAGTGCTACTGCTGTTTGGCTCGCTTGGACCGGCACTTGCAGGGGTGATCACCGAGTGGACAAGGGAACCGCGCTGGGTCACCATCATCGTGATCGCCTCGAGCGCGGCAGCTTTGGTAGCAACGGTGCTGCTCGCAAGTGAAACCGAACGACGAGCACACGAGCCGGTTACATCATCAACGTAAGCATTTCGTAGAGCACTGCTGGCTTCTCGTTACCAACGACATGGATCGTGGCTTCGCTTGTCAGCAACGTTCCGGGACCCTTGGCCTCGGCTTTGAGCAATCGCGACCGGGCATGCAGCGTCGAGGGCACCGGGACCGGGGACAGGAACCGCAGCTTGTTTGCTCCATAGTTGACGCCGTTGGAGACGCCCTCGAGCTCGACCGGCAGCTTCACGATCGAGGCCATCAGGCTCAGGGTGAAGAAGCCATGAGCAATCGGGCTGCCAAATGGTCCTGCGTTCGCTCGCTCGACGTCGATATGGATCCACTGGTGGTCACCGGTCAACTCAGCAAAGTTGTTGACTTTTTCTTGGGTCATCTCAAAGGTTGGACCCCAGTCGCTGAAGTCCTCGCTGATCGAAGCGTTGATGGCGTCTATGTCGTCGAATCGCATGCCCAAAAGCTACTGCATGGCATTGGACCAAGCGGAACTCGCAACCACGAACTACTTTCACAACGATGAGGACAACGATTATCGGATCAGGGATCGCAGTGCCGGAACTCGTCGTGACCAATGCTGATCTCGTCAAGGTGATGGACACCAACGACGCCTGGATCACGAAGCGAACCGGCGTCCGACAGCGCCATTTCTGTGCGCCGGGTGTTGGCTCGTCGCACCTCGCTATCCAAGCCGGTCAAGCCGCGCTCGCCGATGCTGGGCTGAAACCAGATGACATCGACTTGCTCGTCACTGCGACCATGACCCCCGACGAATTTGTGCCTGGCATCGCGCCGACGGTCCAGCACCAACTGGGCTTGGGCACGGTCGGCGCCTTCGATATCCGTCAACAATGCAGCGGCTTTCTCTATGCGCTCGATATTGCCGACGCATCAATCGTGGCCGGACGCGCCAAGAACGTGCTCGTCATCGGCGCCGAGAGTCACGCTGGCTACATGCCGTTTGATCAGTCGTCGTGGCAGCTACTCCGTGGCGAGCGGTCTGGCGAAGTCGACCCGCAGGCCTATGCACATGCCACCGAGCATCGGGCCTGGAGTGTGCTGTTTGGCGACGGGGCCGGTGCTGTTGTGCTGCAAGCGAACCCAGACGCACCTGGCGTGCTGGCCAGTCAGCTCAACACCGATGGGGAACTCGTCGACTTAATCCGCGTCAAGGCGGCAGGGTTCGCGCAGCAGCCGTGGCTCGACGCCGCACAGATCACCGCTGGCATGCATATCCCGACCTTCAATGGACTCGAACTGTTTCGCCAAGCCGCACGACGAATGCCCGAAGCGGTCCGAGCTGCGGCATCACAGGCTGGAGTCGACGTTCGAGACATCGACGTGGTCGTCGCGCACCAAGCCAACGAACGCATCCTCGACGCAGTGCGCAAAGAGATGGGAGCGACCGCCGAGCTGATACCAAGCAATATCGAGCGGTACGGCAACACGACGGCGGCGACGCTGCCGCTGCTGTTTCACGAACTGCGCCGGGCTGGCCGCATCGAGCCAGGCTCGCTAGTCTGCTTCACCGCGTTCGGCGCCGGCGCCCACTGGGGCGCACTGCTGTACAGGCACGGTGTTTGACCGCTTGCGCGGACCGTCGAGCATTTAGCTCGGACAGGTCGAGGCGCCCCGCGCCGACACCGGACTAGCCAGCTCCTGCACCACCGCTTGCGCGGACCGTCGAGCATTTAGCTCGGACAGGTCGAGGCGCCCCCGCGCCGACACCGGACTACGCTATGACTTCTTGGCTGCGATCGTTGCCTTTAGATTCGCTACAAACTCTTTGAATTCGGGCTGCTGCATCGCCCAGAACTGAGGGGTGGTCTCGAGGTCGACCGACTGCCGCGACGATTCGACGGTGTCGAGTTTCGAGAAAGTCTCTTTGGTCTTAGCAACCAGCGCCTTCGGCGCCGCCGCAGCAGTAGTGGCGTAGGCAATCGCCGTGCTCAACAGGTCGCCGTCAGACACACACTTCCATGCCAATCCCGCATCGGCGGCTTGCTGGCCTGTCAGCCGCTCGCCAAAGATGACCATTGCCTTTGCTGTCTGTTCGTCGGTCTTGTTGCGCAGCCGCCAGGTATGTCCTCCGCCGGAGTGGATTGCAATCTGGTGGAACCTCGAATCAAACTTGGCGGACTCGCCTGCAAGGATCATGTCGCAGGCCAACGCAAGGTTCATGCCCGCGCCCACTGCGGACCCGTTAACTGCAGCGATAGTCGGCAGGCTCGAGTGAGCCACCGCCAAGAAGCCTTCGTAGATCGCCGAAAGTTCGTCGGCATTCTGAGCGCCGAGCAGGTCGTCGAGGTGTGCGCCCGCGCAGAAGCCCCGGCCCGCGCCCGTGAGAACGATGGCGCCTATCCCATCGTCGGCCTCGGCTGCTGCGACCGCTTCGATCAAGGCCGCATTCATTGGTGCGGTCACCGTATTGCGGCGATCGGGGTCATTTAGGGTGATAACGGCGACGCGGTCGTGGTTCTCGACAAGAATGGTGCTCATGGCTGGCAAAGATAGTTGGGCAGTTCTCTCCTCACTCAATCTGGCCATCTTCGCCTCGGTCACATGGTCGCCCTGACCGACGTACTCAGTGACCACAATGAGTAAAATCTCAGCGCTGTTCGGCGGGTCGACACGCAGTAGTGCCCAGTGGTAGGGCTTTCAACCCGTGGCGGATGAATCAGGAAAGAACACCTCACATCTGATCAGCCATGGCCGAATGAGTACACGATGCAATTTCTGAGCAATGGTTCCTCCGGCGAGGGTGCACACGACACGAACGACCTGCCCGGTTCTGGGAACCGGCCTCAAGCCGGGTCCCCAGCACCAACCACCGCACCAATCGACGCCGTTTACCGCCGCTTCGGTAACCACGTCATTTGCGCCGCGGGGCGTCGGTGATCTCCCGCGGACGTTGGCCGAGGCACTGCCAACCGTCGACGACGCTTTCGGTGCCGCACTACTTCCTCCGCCGCCCCCGGCTCCCGTCGTTACAACGCACATCGAAGACACGACTGACAGAGTCGAAGAGTCCGTCGAGGCTGACGGTGCGAATGACATCGAAGAGCTCGATGCTCATACAACCGAGTCTGGGCCTATGCTCGTTCATGGCGTCGAGATTGCCGACGAGACTCAAGATGACACCCCCGAGGGTGAAGATGGCACCAACGCCGGGCACCGTGCCGTCGATGGCATCGGGCACGACACGCTCATTAACGACGAGGACGACGCGGACATGACCATGTCCAAAGAGCCTGACGCCGCATCGACGATGGCAACTCCGGAAGATCTCATCGCCGACGTTCTGACAAACGCTACGGCGAGCGCCGCCAAGACCCACGCCGACTTCAACCAGGCCATCGACGAAGCCAGCGAGCTACGACGCCGTGCAACCGACGTGCTCAACCAGAGCCAGGTGCAAGCCCAGAAGCTGCTCGACAGCGCACAACGACGCGCCGCCGCCACCGTCAGCCAGAGCGACGAACAGGCATCTCGAGTTATCGAAAGCGCACGAGAACGCGCCGTGGGGATCGTAAGCGCCGCCCAAGATCGCGCCGATGAGTTGATTGCCAACATCACCAACGAAGTCAATCGGATCGAAGACGACGCCCGTATCTCGGCTCATAAGGCGGTCGACAAGGCTCGCCAAGACGCCAAAGCCAAAGCTACCGGGATCACCGCCGAAGCAATCACCGACTCGCAGACGGTGATTGCCAACGGCGAAGAACGTGCTCTCGAGATCATCGAGAACGCAGCGAAAAAGGCAGACAGGATCATCGCCGCCGCCGAAGAACTTGCCGTGGAGATCAAGAATGCGTCCGACGAGAACCTGACGACCGCCAACGCTCTCGCCAAAGAAAAGATCGCTCGGGCCGACGTCGCCGCTGCAGCCGCCGAGGCTGCCGAGAAGGCCACAACTACTGTCGAACGCGAAGCACACGCTGCTCTGGCCGACAGCCACCGTCAGGCTGAGCTGCTCGAGAGTACAGCCGCAGCAACCGTTGCCCAGGCCAACAACGAGGCCGACCGGCTCAAGCGCGAAGCAATGGCAGACGCCAACGCCATCCTTGCCCAGGCAAACGAGCGGGCAACCACGATGACCGAGGAAGCAATGGCAGATGCTGACAGCGTCCGAGCGACTGCTCAGTCCCAGATCGACCAGCTCATGGGCTCCGGTCGAGAGACCTCGTCTGAACTCGTATCGAGCGCTCAAGATAGGGTAGAAGACATTGTTCAGCACGCCCAGCTCGAAGCAGAACAGATCCGAAACGAGGCTCGCGAGGCGGCCCGACGCATGATCGTCGACGCTCGCAGCCAGGTTGGCACAATCGAGCAGCGAGATTCAGAAAGCAAGAGCTTCTCGGCTATGTGGGAATCAACGGATCCCGCTGCCGACGAGCAGGTCGACGATTTCTTCTCCGGGATGGAAGAGCGAAACGCCGACGAAGTATTCAACGGCTGACAAGACGATCCGGGCCCGTCGATCCATCGAGCCTTTTGACTCGGACAGCCGGACACTACCCGTCACGCGTAAACGTTGATACGACCTCGATGCGGCTTGTATCGGGGAACATATCGATGAGTTCTCCTCGCTGATAGGTCCAGCCGTGCTCGGTGAGCAGGGCAGTGTCGCGCCCGAGCGCAGCGGGATCGCAGCTCACCAGCACGAGGCGGCTCGCATTGGTCTGGTCAACGACAGTGACTCCGTCTTTAGCCAAGCCTCGACGAGCGGGGTCGGCGATCACGACTTCGCAATCGACCGGCGTCCAACGCTCGACTCGAGATTGAATGACCTGAACTTGATCGCCGAGGTTGCGGACCGCGTCGCCAACCGACGACGGGTTCGATTCAACTGCGGTCGAGAGTCGATCTGGGGCCGCAGCGCCGCCCAACAGTCCTACCCCGGCATACAGATCGACGACCGACCCCGAGGTTCCCTCGATGCCGCGACCGACGGCAGCCACGAGCGCTTCGGCACCCTCCCACGATGTCTGGAAAAACGAATTGGCGGAGACCCGCCAGCGTCTTCCGGACACCCGCTCGTGCAGGGCAGCGGCGCCGACTGCATCGACCGGCGCAACCAGCACGTCGTCGGGCACCGACACCCCAGCGACGTCACCGTTGGTGAGCACCAGCCTGTCGCCGGTGGCGGCGCCGCAACGCATCGAGACTTCGGTGGCGTCTCCAAATCTGGCCTCGACGAGTAGTTCTTCGAGCAGCGGGTGAGCCGCTTGGCAACTTTGTGCCGCAAAGACCTCGTCGCTTCGCCGCCGCCGATATCCGGCGCTGCCGTTGGTCACACTGCAGCGCACTGTTGTCCGCCGCCCTCTGTCCATCATCACCGACGACACCTGTGGGGCGTCGACGCGACCGAGCCGCTCAAGCTGTTCGACCACGATGCCGACCTTGTACAGCTGCTGGGTCGGCGGCTCCAGGTGCATCCAGTCGCAGCCGCCACACTCCCCTGCTTCGGCGTGGGTGCATCCTGGCTGCCGCCGGTGCGGCGATGGTTCGACCACCGCCGCCACGATGCCGCGTGCAAACCGCTTCTTTTGCTCGGTCAGCACTACCTGCACCGTCTCATCTGGCAGACCGCCGCTGACGAATACGACCCTGCCGTCGTCGAGGCGAGCTATGGATTCGCCACCGGTCGCCATGCGTTCGGTACGAAGCTCGATTGGTGTACCAGGTGGAAGTGACGTCACGCGGGCGAGGGTAACCGCTTGTCATCTCACGATCGACACTCCCCACCGCGACTCCGCATCGCAGGCCGATTGGTGACGCCCATGACCGCTAAACCTGAAAAGCGGACTCGGTGGCCGTTTCGTGCGGGCATGCTGCACTAACTTCATCGGCGTGACAACATCGCGTCCGATCTCGATCATCCCCTCTGTTTTGCCAGCTGACTTCAGCAGACTCGGCGACGAAGTGGTGGCCTTGCACGAGGCTGGCGTCGACCGATTCCAATTTGATGTGATGGACGGCCGGTTCGTGCCCAACCTGACCTTCGGACCCGATGTGATTGCGTCGGTGCGCGACCGCACCGATCGGGACTTCGAAGCCCACCTCATGGTCGAAAAGCCCGATGAGCTTGCCCATCTCTATGTCGAAGCCGGGTGCCAGATGCTGATCGTGCACGCCGAGGCGTGTGACCATCTGCATCGCACCCTGGGCCATATCCGCGAGCTTGGAGCCAGTCCAGCAGTCGCGCTGAATCCATCAACGCCCGCGTCAGCGATTCGCTACGTGCTCGATCTGCTCGACATGGTGTTGGTCATGACCGTGAACCCCGGCTTCGGCGGGCAGCCTTACATTCCCACGATGGAACCCAAGGTGGCTGAGATCCGAGCAATGGTCCAGGCTGGCGGCTACGACATCGACATCGAAGTCGACGGCGGTATCGGTCCAACGACCATTGCGGGCGCAGCCAAGGCCGGCGCGAACTACCTGGTTGCTGGCAGCGCTCTCTATCGCGATCCCGAGGGTCTGGGTCATGCCGTCGATGACCTTCGGCGCCGGGCTGGCGAGGCATGCGCCTGAGGCGGCCACAGCCGGGCCGGGCTGGCGCGATTGCGCTCACACTTGCGCTTTTTGCCAGCGCGTGCTCTGGCCAAGACAACACCTCAAGTGAATTTTGCGACAAGCTCACCGAGGTCACCGGCGCCGGTGGCGTCGAGTCTGCGTTGGCACCGGGCGATCCTGCCCGTATCGATGGCGTGGTTGTCGAATTGACCGAGCTCCATGAGCGGGCGCCCGAAGAGATCTCGGCAACGACGCGTACGCTCTTGAACTTCTTCAGGTCCTATCAGCGGGCTGCTCGCACCGACCGTCGGCAGGTGATCGCCGACAACGAGGTCGCCTTGGCCACCGCGTCAGAGGCGCTCGACGCCTATGCGCTCGGCGAGTGTGGCCTGTTCTTGCAGCGCTCGCTCCCGACACCGGTACCCACCGTCAATCCGAATATCGAAGTCGGTGCCGACTGACCGAGAACCTCGAGGAAGCCCGGGGGGACCCATCCCCTCTGTTGGATCCTGCGCAACCTCTTTAGGTTTGACATGACCGCGACTTCCGCGGTGTCATTCAGAACGAGGCGACATGTCGACATCACACCTTGTGACCCGCACGGCAATTGTCTTCCTGTTCGTCACCATGGCCACCGCCACAGTGGCGTTGACGTTTGTGCCAATGGCGCACGGTCAGAACTGCGGATCGCTTGCGGCCGAAGTCTGCGCGGCCGCCTTCGGAACCCCAGACAACAGCTCCAGCCCTCGGCCCACGCCAACACCTCCACCGCGGAACTACGCTGCGGAACACGCTGCGGCCTACGCCCAAGCGATTGACAGCCTCGAATCGCAATATGCGACACCCGACTGGCGCGTGTGGCCCAGTCCTGACGCCAACCAAATCGTGCATCTGTGGAGCTTCTTTGCGATTACCGATGCTGGCTGGGAGCCGCTCGTAGCGCATGGCTCCAGCGGACCAAACCCTCCAACCCGAGTCACCATCACCGCAACACCGACTCGGTCGGTCTGGAACCTCGCCGAACTCGGCACCGGCGCAACCCACGAAGTCCTGTGCGAGGACCAGGGCACTCCGTGGGAGCCGGGTTTGACCGCCCGAGATTCGACATGTGGTTGGGAGTTCGAACACACCTCCGACGTGATCGGCGAAGTCGAACTTACGGTGCAGATCGAGCACGAACTGGTTTGGACATCGACGGCGCCCGGGTTCGGCCCTGGCGACGGTGCGTACGTGTCGGAGCCGAGTACGCCCGAGACTCTGACCGTCAGCGAAGTACAGACCTTTGGGCGATCAGACACCGCGTCCGGTCGCGAACACGCCACTTCGATCACTGCCGGTGAGGGCAACATCAATCAAGGCCAGCAAGCATCTGACACCGCAAGTAACGGCGGAGTCGACGGTAGCACCCACGACCCGAGCAACAGCACGAGCAGTCGCAACGACGCCAGCAATGGGGGAAGCAGCCACGACGATGGCAGCGTCGACGGCGACAACAGTTTGCCGGTGCGGACTCTGACGTGCGTTGCTCGCATTCAGGCCGGCGGTGACTTCCTCTTCGGCGGCGACGCGGCGTCGGGGTACCGCTACATCTTGCAAGAGTTCGCCGACGGCACCCGCATACTTACTGTTGCCCGAGACGGCGGGGCCGCAGGCGGGGTTGGCGGAACCGTTGGAGCGCGAATCTATGTCGGCGATGCATCTGTCGGAGCGCTGGCCAAGGCCGAGGCCAAGGCTTGGCAGGTTCTGAGCAACGGCGAGGTCTACGATCTCGCTCCGGGTGATGACGTGAACGAGCTGCTGGTTCAGCTCGCCATCCGAGAGATCGCGAACACGACTGCAGACGGGCTCATCCATCTGATTACCCCTCCGGGCGCGAACGAGGCTGCTGGGTTCATCAGCTCCGTTACTGGAGGACACATCGATCTCATACCTGAAGTACCTGACTTCGCGTTCGTGACCCGGTCCCCAGACTCGCACTACACCGAGATCAGCACGATTGGATCGACGGGCGCTACCGCCCAAGCAGGTCTCGGAATTCTTGTCGGCACCGCATCGGTCACCACCGAAGCTGGCGTCGCATCGCGACGCCACGAGCTTGACAGCGGCTACTCACTCACCACCACATTTTCCGGCTCATTCGAAGCTGACCTCACCCTCGCTGAGCACGACCTCGGCCAAACCTCTGGCGTTGTTGCCGAAGTCGAAGGGTCGATCTCGGTCGAAACCATCTACGACGTCGATGGTGATCCGATCGAGGTCATCTACACCCGCACCTATTCGGCCGATACTGACGCTGGCACCGATCTCGGAGACCCCGGCCACGACGCCCGTTCGGTCACGACCCAGCAGTGGCGGTTCGATCTGACGGTTCCTACTGTTGCGGCTGCGATTAAACAGGTCGACAAGTCGTACCCGGCGGTGCCAGTTTCCCCGGTCGGCCCAGCGATCGACACTGGTCCCTTCGCCTTCCTCTTCGGCGATATCGCCGACAGCCATGGCACCACGAGCGGACCAGTTGTACAGAACATCAACTCAACAGTCGTCCCCTTCGGAGTCGAGGCGGGCCTCGGCGTGAACGCTGAAGTCTCGGGCGAAGCCGGATGCGTGGAGGTCTCATGACCCACGAACCAGGTACGCAGTCAACACGACGCACCATCGCTCGATTGGTTACCCGCCGACCGCTCTTTGTGGTGGGTGCCGTCTTGCTTGCGACGTTTGCGGCGGCGTGTAGCTCGACCGGCGACGCTCGCCCGGCCGGCACCGATGCGAGACCAGGCGACACCGACGCAGAAACCAGTAGCGCTATCTATGTGAGTACGCAGAGCGGCCAGCTGATTTCGGTTGACCCGGTTCGCAAAGCAGCGGGTGTGCTCTGGGAACGCAGCGACACCCAGCTACCGGTGTTCGGAGTTGGACCAACCGCCAACTCCGAAGGCCTCTATGTGCTTCTCGGTGACACTGCGTTTCCTGTCGAAACATCGTTGCACGAAGTCACGAATGGCTCGATCACTCCGGCGAAGACTGACGTGGGCAACCAGGCAATTTGCCTCGACAATCATCAACGGTCCTCGATCCCACTCGCCCACCAAGCCACCAAGCCTGCAGACGACGGCGCTACGCACTTCAGGCCGGTGAGCGCGGGTGGCGAAGCCATCATCGACCCTTGGGTGACTGCAGAACGAGCGAGCGTGTTCTGCCCGCGGTGGACGTCGCAACGAGACACAGTCCTCACAACTGTGGCGCACGACGACTCAGCTGCGATCGAAACCCGCCTACTCATTGAACGATCAGATGAACAGTTCAGCATTGCGGTAGCTGGTTGTCTATTGACACCCATGAGCATCAGTCCCGACGACAAGCTCGTGGCAATAAGCGCCCTTTGTCTCGAAAGCGAGGCGTCGCTTGCGGGGCTTTATCTGCTGAATCTCAGCACACTGGACTCAACAACCAGCTTCTCTGACCTGCGCAAGATCGCCGCCGGCAATTTCGGCAACGGATCATGGGACCCGACCGGAGCCTTGTTCGTAGCCGCCCGGACCGGCGATACGCCCGACGAGCAGGCAACGTTGACCATCATCGATGTCGCGACGACCGAGATGACCGAACTCACCTTGCCAGACGGCTCTGCCGCTCACACCGTGGCCTGGCTGCCCTCTGCGATTCATGAGTAGCGCCGTAGCCGAAGAGGTTCGCGTTCACGACCGGCGTGTCTGATCCTCGTCCGCCGAGTCAAGCGTAGGCGAAGCCAGGTTGGCCGTTTCGACGATGTGGCCGTCGAAGAATGCGGGAAAGCGCACCAGCAGCCAGTCGCCATCGACCGATTCGTCGGCCACTGGCCGGTAGGTACCGTTGTGCACTGTCTGCGAGTCAGATACGTGTTCGGCAAAGGTGCGCACTGCAGCGGCGGGCACATCGGCCTCGGCGAAGATGTCCTCCCACTCTGACGCGGCCCGCTCCAACAGCTTGGGTCCGACGAGGGAGGCGAACACGTTGAACGTCTCGGCTCGCGGCGCCTCCATCACTTCGGAGAAGCCTTCGCCACACCCGGCCGCCTCCATCGCCCGACGGATCTGGCGCCCGCTGACCGGTGCGAGAGTCACGTAGCCCTCGGCTGTCTTGAAGTTCGAATCACTCAGCACCTGGACGCCAACGTCGAGATCGGGTTCGGCATCGACAACCCGGTGCCCGGCGCTGATATCGGCCCCGTAGAAGTACGCCATTGCATCGACCATCGCAAGGTCACAGATAGAACCGGTGCCGGTGCGTGAGCGCTGGTGCAGGGCAGCAGTGATCGTTTGCGCTGCGAACATGGCCGACACCTTGTCGGCCACGTTGTTGTTCGTGTTCATCGGCGTCTCGGTGCCCGATATCGCAGCGCCTGACCGAGCCTGAACAATGCCGTCATAGGCCGGCAGTTCAGAGCGAGGACCGTCCTGGCCGTACCCCGACACCCGGCACCAGATCAGGTTCGGAAAGTCGGCGCGAACCCGCTCTGGTGTCAATCCCATCTTGGGGGCCACCGACGGACGCCAGTTGGTGATAAGCACGTCGGCGTCTGCCAGCAGCTCGAACAGCGCATTCATTCCGTCGTCGGTCTTCAGGTCGAGAGCAACGCTGGTCTTGTTGCCGTTTGCTGCCTTGAAGAGCAGCGACGAGTCGCCATAGGGCCGACCGAACCGGCGGTATGGGTCGCCACGGGGAGGCTCGACTTTGACGACGTTTGCGCCGAGGTCGGCCAACATCATCCCGGCCATTGGGCCCGACAAGAAGCTGGCAGCCTCGACAACGTTGAGTCCGCTTAGTGGCGCCATTGCTTACTCCTGCTGAGATGCGTCTGGTCTACGCGAGCGTAGTTCTGCACTAAACAGCGTAGTTCGGCGTGCCTCACTCGGAAGAAATTTGTGCTCATTAGCGCGCTGTGACTGACTGTGACCACAATAACAACATTGGCAACAGGCTCAGCTTGAGGATGTCACACCCACCCAATACATTCATCTAGCTATGACCTGGTCCGCCGTTCTTGTTGCATGCTTCATCGCAACACAAGCATCCATCGTGGCGATGCTCGTAACGAGCGGTTTGTACAGCGAGCTGTTCGGACGTCACCGCCGAATCGCCCGTGCCACCGACACTTCGCGTCTGCTCCAAGGAGCAAGCGAGAGCGAATGGGTCGAGAATCACGAGTTCTGGGAACTCGGCGAAGTCGAAGAAGTCGCCTTCTAGCTCGGCGCACTCACAACTTGCGGTGCGCAAAACCAGAGTGGGCTCAGCTGCGTGTCGTAGGTTCATGGCATGGTTTCAGAGATTTTCGACGCTGACACTTGGACCGCCGTTCCTGGGTTCGAGTTCACCGACATCACCTATCACCGGGCGAACGATGTTGCCGTAGCGCGGATTGCGTTTGATCGCCCCGCCATTCGCAACGCGTTCCGGCCCCACACGGTCGACGAGCTTTATCGGGCGCTCGACCATGCCCGCCAGAGCAGCGATGTCGGTTGCGTACTACTCACCGGAAATGGGCCCTCGCCCAAAGATGGTGGATGGGCGTTCTGCTCCGGCGGAGATCAGCGCATTCGCGGCAAAGACGGCTACCGATACACCGAGGACAATGCCGAAACCGCCGACGCCATCGACCCTGGTCGCAGCGGGCGGCTTCACATTCTCGAATGCCAACGACTCATCCGTTTCATGCCCAAGGTCGTCATTGCGGTGGTGCCAGGCTGGGCTGCTGGCGGCGGACACAGCCTGCACGTCACCTGTGATCTCACGATTGCCAGCGAAGAACACGCCCGGTTCAAGCAGACCGACACCGACGTTGCCAGCTTCGACGGCGGATTCGGGTCGGCACTTCTGGCGCGCCAGGTCGGCCAGAAGTTAGCGCGAGAGATCTTCTTTCTCGGCCGCACCTACAACGCAGCCGAGGCCCATGCCCAAGGTGTCGTGAACGCAGTAGTTCCGCATGCCCAGCTCGAGGCGGAAGCGCTGCAGTGGGCCAGAGAGATCTGCGCCAAGAGCCCGACTGCTCAGCGCATGGCAAAGTTTGCGCTCAATTTGATTGACGATGGACTCGTGGGTCAGCAGGTCTTTGCTGGCGAAGCCACCCGGCTGGCTTACATGACCGAAGAAGCCAAAGAGGGGCGCGACAGTTTCCTCGAAAAGCGTGAGCCCGACTGGTCTCCGTTCCCCTACCACTATTAGTCAGCACTCGTCAGTACTCGTCAGCACTCGTCAGCGGAGCGCGTTCCTACGGGCGTCGCCAGCCAGTAGAGTTTTGTGTGAACTAGCACCACACTGAGTCTGGCCATGGGAACAACTGAGACCATTATCGTCTTTGCGGCGTTGATGGCATTGATCGCGCTCGTAACCGTCGGAATCGACTGGATCGGCAAGCCGCTCAAGCACCGCCGCTTCATCCCCCGGATCTATCGGTTCGAAGACGAAAAGCTCCCGCTCGATGCCTATGGCCATGCCACACTCGACGCCGCTCCATCCAACGGCGCAGCGTTTCCTGCACACTACGTTCAGCCTGCACCCGTCGTCGTCGCGACGATCCCCGGCCCTCAGGCAGCCGCTGGCACGCCAGCAGCGGGAACGGTCGCCGGGCAACCGGCGTCGCTCGCTGGATTCGCTCCCGCAGCGCCCGTCGCTCAGCACGCTGCGGCGCCAACCCGCTCCGCCTTTTCCGACAGCCTCGCTGAGCCGCCTTCGGGCTCCTCGCCATCCACCCATGGCACCAACAGCGGGCTCGGTGGTGACCTCGATCAATGGCTCGCATCTGGACCCAGCACGGTTCCGACCGCGGCTGCGACCGTCCCCGCCATGACTTCCCATGCCCTCGCCGATCAGGGCCCCAACGAGTGGCACGTGGGGCTCGCACTCGACACAACCATCGACGACCGCAAGCCCAGCTTGGCGACCAAAGCCGAACGCTTTTGGAAGTCAACCGCAGAGTCGATCAGCAACTCGCACTTCGACCACGAGAACCTCGAACGTATGCGCGCTGGCAAGGCGCCGCGACGCACCAACCCCCGCATTGGCCGGGTTGAGACCATGCAGCTGACTGGGCTGCGACAAGCATCGCAGCCTAATCAGGTTCATATGCGCTGGCCCGGCGACGTTGTCGATCCGTGGAACGCGTCATGAGTAATAGCTTGGCGCAAGCGTTTCTCTCGGGAAACAGCCGGCGAACCAAGTGGCAAGGCGAGGTCGTTCACTCGGTGCTCGGCATGGCCGTAAAACAGGGCGACATCATCGAGTTCACTCGCGTCAGCGCGTCGCCAACCCGCGCTCAGGCGCTCAAGATCGCTGTGGACAAGGGCGATCTGCGCGTCAACGGGATCGTCGTGCCGGTTGCGGCCATCTGGACACACACCTCGCCTGAGCGTTCGATCCTCGAGGTTGTGGGCCGCAAAGCTCGATCGGTCGATATCTGGAACAGCTGGTCGCTCGACGGTGTCGACTCGTCGTGGTTGGCCAGTGCAGGCATGATGGTCAAAGAACAAGGCGACTCATACCGGCTGCATTGCAGCGACGGCATCGGAGAACCAACCTTCGACGATCTCGTCGTCGACATCGTGGTCAAACGAAATGGCTGACAGGCCGACTCACCCGCTGCTCTTGCCCGACGAGCTCCACGCGCTGCGCGACGTTGGGATCGAGAAGCGCTTTCGCGCTGGAAGCCGCCTCGTCAGCATCGGCGCTCGCTCCACTGAAGTCTTCTACGTCACCTCTGGGCTTGTGAAGATTGTCGTGATGGCCGAGAACGGAACCGAATCGGTCTTCGGTCTTCGGGGCCACGGCGTCTTCATCGGCGACATGGCAACGCTGAACAACGAGCGGCGTTCTGCCGATGTTGTAGCGGTCGAGTCAACAACCGCGGTTGTCGTGCCTGCTGATCGCTTCACTCGCTACCTCGAGGATTTTCCGACCGTGGCGATTGCTCTGCTGCGCATGCAGAGCCGCCGCCTCAACGAAATGACCCAACGAAGCATGCTTGGCGGGCGCTCGGTCAAAGCCCGAATCGCGCAGCGCTTACTCGAGCTCAGCAACCGCACCAACCGGGCCGGGGTTGTCGAACTGACGCAGTCGGAACTCGCATCGTTTGTCGACGCAAGTCGCGAGTGGACGTCGAAGGCGCTGGGCGAACTCCGACGCGAAGGCGCAATCGAGACCGCTCGCGGCCGGGTCATCATCGTGGATGAAGTGCTGCTCCAAAGCGCACTGCTCGACTCGATCTAGCAGGCCCGGGGCTCAACTCGCAAGGGTCGACACCTGAGCAATCCATCGGTCATCGGTTGGCACCATAGCCAGCACCGCAGATGCGGCGATCGCAAATGTGATTACCTCGATCGGCGTTGCCTCGGGGTGCACGGCGAACAGCAGCCCTCGTTTCGAGTGATCACTCACATTGATCCACTTCTCGGGTATCGCGGCTTCGGACTCGATCAGGCGATTGAGCGCCTGCGCTCCCGACGCATGCAGGACCCCGAGTTGCGCCGGTTCACCATCGATAGCGGGCACCCATGTTGCCTCGGGGACTTTCGAGGCACGTGCGGAGAAGATCCGGTGCAACATGCTGACGACCGGCAAGTTTTCGGGGTCAACCCACGGCGAGATCGTGATCCATTCGCGACCGTTGGACCGTTCGGCGATCGCGTCGAGTTCGCCGACGACCTCGCTCAGGTCATCGGTCCGGAAGTGCACCATACGATGGTCAATTGCCACGCCATGAGTCTCGCACAAGCCAGCGCACTTCCGGCGGCGACAGCGCACGCTGTAAGTTCGTCGGAATGACTTTACTCATGAACCGCTTCGCTGCGTGGATGGCCGAACACGACGCCGACAGTCCTGCCACCCCTGCGGCCACCGTGCTTGCGTTGCGAGACACCGATCGCGGCCCCGAAATCCTCATGGTTCAGCGCAATGCAAAGGGCACCTTTGCCAGCAACTGGGTGTTCCCTGGCGGCAAGGTCGACCCCGAGGACTACCGCGGCGACGACAACCTCATCGACGCCAGTCGGCGGGCCGCCAGTCGCGAAGCGCTCGAGGAGGCTGACCTCGTTGTCGATGAGTCGACGCTGGTGCCGTTCTCACACTGGATGCCCCCGACGGTGGTTTCGAGACGATTTGCGACCTGGTTCTTCGCAACCGAAGCACCAGCCGGTGTCGATGGCGATGTCACGATCGATGGCGGCGAGATCGTCGATCACTTGTGGGTGACTCCTGCAGTCGCGCTCGAGCGACAGGCTCGGGGCGAAGTCATCCTGGTGCCACCGACATGGATAACCCTGCACCACCTGGCGGGTTTCGACTCGGTAGCCGACGCGCTGGCGTTTGTTACGGATCGGGAGCCGCCATTTTACCTCACCAGAATGCTCGAAGGCGAGCCGCAGACCGTCGCCTGGCACGGCGACGCGGGCTATCCAATCGGGCGCGCTGACGTCGACGGACCCCGCCATCGCTTGGTTATGGATCCTGCGGGCTGGATTTTCGACGAGCCATAGGTCCAATCGGCCTAGGGCAAAAGTACCCATGTGCAGCGTTGTGAACCGCTTGGTTCAGCCAACTTGTGCCCCCGAAGGCTTCGCCGACATCTCACTGTTACACAAACGACACCCGACGGGTGAGGAAAATCGTTTCAATGGATGCATGAGGAATGACGGCCCTAAACGAAACCCTCTGCTTCCCGAGTGGAACGACGGCGCAGAGGTCGACGATGCAACCTGGATTGAAGCGCTCGAGGCATCGCGGCGCCAGCAGTTCGCCGAGCTTGCCGATCTCTGACCACCCATAGTCGTTCGCTAGCAGGCTCACCTCGGCGTCTCGCCGCTCGGCAACGCAAAGCGGCGTGGACCCGCTGGCGCACGGCGTGCCTGTCGACCCGAAGACCGCATAGAGCGTTGGACCGGCTACGAAACTATTATTGGAAAACTGACAATGGCTGCCCGTGCGGGCAGCCATTGGTCGTTTTGAATCGGTTGATGCTTCAGACGGTGTCGCCGGCGCCTTCGGTGCCTTCTTCGCCGAGCACGTCGCCGATCTTTTCTTGCGCCATGTCGACCTTGTCGGCGAACTTGCCGCCGGTCTTTTCGTCGACCATGTCAGCTGCCTTGTCGACACCTTGCTTCACCTTGTCAGCGTTGCCGCCGATGAGGTCTTTGATTTTGTCAAGTAGACCCATTGGGTCCTCCTTCTTGCGTTTGCAAGCCCCAGGCTAGGGGCTTCAGACAAATTTGTAACCAAATCGGCCGAAACTGAGTCAAGTATCCCCTGCCCCTACACTGCAGGCCGATGGAGGATCACACATGACAATAGATGTACCCCAAGGTGAGCTCTACCTCGGCACCAATGCTGCCGACGAGCCAACGATGCTCGACGCGTCGGACCTCACAACCCATGGCGTGATCGTTGGTATGACCGGCTCGGGAAAGACCGGCCTTGGCATGATCATGCTCGAAGAAGCGTTGGTGTCAGGCATTCCGACGCTCATCATCGACCCCAAGGGTGACATGGGCAATCTGCTGCTCACCTTTCCTAACCTTGCGCCAAACGACTTTGCGCCCTGGGTTCCCGAAGGCGACGACGCAAATGCGACCGCCGAACTCTGGCAGAGCGGCCTGGCCAGGTCCGGCGTTGACAAGAGCCGGATCGGTGTTCTTCGTTCAACGACTGAAATGACCATCTACACGCCCGGGTCTTCGGCCGGTGTGCCTCTCAACGTGATTGGTTCCATGGAGCCGCCTGCGGGCGACGGCAGCGCCGATCCCGACTCGTTCGAAGAGTCGAAACAAGACGAGATCGAAGGTCTCGTGTCGTCGCTGCTGGGATTGGTAGGCGTCGACAGCGATCCGCTGAGCGGGCGCGAGCACATACTGCTGGCCAACATCGTGAACCACTTCTGGACACGAAGCACCGCGGTCAGCATCGAATCGCTCATTCAGAATGTGATGCAGCCCCCGTTTCGCAAGCTCGGGGTGATGCAACTCGACACGCTGTTTCCCGAGCCTGACCGCATGAAGCTGGCCATGAAGCTCAACGGACTTGCAGCATCGCCTGCGTTCGCAGCGTGGAGCGAAGGCGTCCCCCTCGATATCGACACCATGCTGTTCCAGGCAGATGGCGACCCGCGCGCTGCGGTGGTGAACATCCACCACCTGTCTGACGAAGAGCGTCAGTTCGTGGTCACCCTGTTGTTGTCCAAGGTCGTGACGTGGATGCGCAGCCAGCCAGGCTCCGACGATCTTCGAGTTCTCATCTACATGGACGAAGTCTTCGGATTCGTGCCGCCGACCGCAATGCCCCCATCGAAGAAGCCGATACTGACCATCCTCAAACAGGCTCGTGCATTCGGTATTGGACTGGTGCTGTCCACCCAGAATCCGGTTGACATCGACTACAAGGCAATCAGCAATGCGGGCACATGGATGATCGGCCGACTCCAGACCGAACGCGACAAAGCGCGCCTGCTCGAAGGAATGGAACGGTCCGATGGGGCCGTCGACATCAAGGATCTCGATGCCACCATCTCGAGCCTCGACAAACGCGAGTTCGTGCTGCATTCAACCCGCGGCACGCCCCGCCAATTCTCGACCCGATGGGCCATGTCGTATCTCGCAGGTCCTCTCACCCGCGCCCAGATCGGCATGCTGACCAACGACGTCGAGCTTGCCGCTTCTCCGCCAGCGCCGGTTGCACCCGCCGGCCCAGCAGCAGGCACACCACCAGCGGCAGCACCACCACCACCACCCGAGCTCGCCGACAACGAAAGTACCGTTGCTCCACCGCTTGCGTCCGGGATCGACACCAGGTACGTGCGCGCTGACGCGCCATGGGCCGACGACGCCGGCTTCTCGCCGTCCGGCTCTCGGTTGGCTCCCGCATTGGCGGTGCGGATGCACTTGCTCTACGACGAGACCAAGGCCGATCTACGGCACGAGGTCGAGTGGGAAGGCATCGTGCGCCTCGACGACAATCGTGTCGACCCCGATGATGCACTCGTGGTCGATTTCGACGATCGAGACTTCGACAGCGACGCCCCCGAAGGTGCCGTCTACCAGCTTCCCGATGCGCCGATCGACAAGAGCACGTTCTTCACCAAGACCAAGGCTGCGTTCAAAGATCATCTCTATCGCAACGAAACAATTCAGCTCTTCCACAATCCTGATCTGAAGCTCTACAGCCGAGTCGGCGAAGACGAGCAACACTTCAAGCATCGATGCGAAGACGCCGCCGACGACGAGTCAGACGAGCAGGTGAACAAGCTACGCGACGCGCTCCACAAGTCCGAAGACAAACTTCGAACCGACCTGGCCAAACTCGAAGACAGAATGCGCGAACTTGAGTACGACAAGGACACCTCGCGCAACAACGCGTTGGCTGGCGCTGCGCTCGACGTGCTCGGAGGACTGTTGGGTGGGCGCCGTCGTAGCCGATCAGCCGGGCGGTCGATACTCAGTGGTCGCAAAGCCACCGGAAAGGCCGAGCAACGGCTTGCGACCGCCGAACGTCGATACGCCGAAAAGATGGACGATCTCAACGACCTGCAAGACGAAGTCGACGATGACATCAACCAAATCGTCTTCGAGTGCCAAGACAAGGCGCAGAACATCGTTTCCTACGATGTACCCCTCGAAAAGACCGATATTTCCGTTGACGAAATCGCGCTGATCTGGATCCGGACCGATTGACGCACTTCGCTCGCAGAAACTAACCCGTCGCCGGTCAAAGACTTAGAGGCTGCGAGGGTAGGCGCAGCCAGACGCTCGTACGGCGCGCAACTCTTCGGGATGCGGACAGATCAGCACACCTACCCGTTAGCCCCCTTACTCTTCGAGGGGTTCGGGGTTTTCGAGGTCGGGGGCGGGGGTTGCTTCGGGAACTGGCTCGTCGCTCGATGTCGCGGCCGAGATCGACGTAACGCCCCGCGAAGCAGTGCTGACGAGGTTGTACAGGTTCGACTCATCGCAGTCAAGATCTCTCGGAGGAACAGGATGTTCCTGTTCCCACTTGCCGTTGCGCACGACCATCAAGACGAAGCACGGGCTCGGCTCGCCTGCGCCGGGGTTGGTTGGCGAGAGGGTGCCGTTGGCGGTGAAGAACGTGATATCTCGAGCCTTTGCAATGAGCTGTTCTCGGGTCGGGGCTTCTCGCTCATCCTCGATGAGCGAGGTGTACGCAGCTTCGAAGAGACGCCCCGACATCCACGATTGCAAGCCGACTTCGCTCCAGCCTGCGTCGGGAAAGAGAGTGTTCATGTTGTAGCCGTAGAGTCCGATGTCTCCCCGGGCGCTGGCCGAATCAAAGGGGCTGTGCGCGATCCATGTGTAGACGCCTTCGACCGCTTCGCCGCCGTCGATCAGAAACTGTTGGCTGTAGCAGCCCCATTCGCACAAGGCGAACACGGGTGGTTCTTCGAGCGCCTCGAGCAACTTGATGAGCCGCCCAGGATCTGCACTCCAGATGATCGACTGGGCCTCGGAGTCTTCCCACCGGCCGACCACTCGCTCCGAGAAGAAGTCCTCTTCGAGGTCGACTGGAAGTTCGAGAACAACCTCCATGCCTTGCGCGATTGCCATCTCGCGTTGGCGTTCATTTTCGCTGGCGAGGTCGAGATCTGAATACCGAAAGCTCGCGAGGTTGAGCGCAGCCTCGGGATATTTTTCAGCCAAGTAGAGCGCTGGACCGGCTTGGCGGATGTTGTTCAGGAACGGATTTGCAACAAAGGTCACGGGCGACGCAGCTCGTTGGGATCCGTAGACCTGGCCAGGGAAGTCGGCCAGGTTGCACCCTTCGGAGCCAAGAAACTCGGCGCCATCGAAATCGCCGAGACTGTGGGAACCAACGATGGCGAAGAAGTCGCCTTGACAGACCTGCTCCAAGAGCGCAGCGCGATGGTTGAACAGACCAGAGTCCACCGGAAACACCTGGACGAGGCGACCACCGAGGCCACCGTTGATGTTGACTTCGCGCTCCCATGCTTTGGCCCCGAGCCACGCATCAAAGAACAGTTGGTCGGCCACGCCTCCTGTCTCGCCATCGAAGATCACGGCCAGTCGAATGAGTTCGCTCGACAGTCCGGGCTGGACAACCGGCAACGGCGTTGCGATGGGGAGGCCTCTCTCGGGTGTTGGTGGCACCGTTGGTGTGGGCGTGGGTATCGGAGTCGCCGGGACTATCTCTGCGGTGGCAAGGGTCAGCTCTGCGTCGGTCGAGACCGCCTGTGGTACCTGGGGGTCGCCGCACGACGCGGCGACGAGCGCGACAGCAAGCACCGCGCACAGCGCAGCGCTGAGGTGTCGAACGGGAGAAAACCAGTGCCTGATGCCACTCACACTACTGCCCTAATCCCATCGTCTCGCTGCACCCAGACGCTTATGCAACCCACTCGACCAAATTGGGAGCTTTAGGTACACATATGGGGCCGAAATGCTTCCGATTTGGGTCGGTTTGGGGGTCACGATGGCGGCGCGCTCAGGGTCAGGTGATTCTTGATCCCGGCGATGTGATCTTCGACTCGGTGGTTGACATAGAGCACCGTTGTTTCGGTCGATGTGCAGATGCGCTCGATCAGTGCAAGTACAAGCTGTCGGTTCATGTCGTCGAGCCCGAGACACGGCTCGTCGAGAATAAGCAGCGGCGGGTGCTTGACCATCGCTCTCGCAATCAGCACAAGGCGCTGATCGCCATAGGACAGACCGTTGAAGGGCTGATCGGCCCGGTCGGTCATCCCGAGCAGCGCGAGCCATTCGTCGGCTATGGCCTTCTGCGTGTCGGTGCTTTTGCTGTACAGACCAATGCTGTCGAAGAAGCCAGACACGATCACGTTCCGCAACCCGGTACCAACTCGATATTCCCACTGAAGCGCAGTGGACACGTAGCCGATGTACTGCTTGATCTGCCAGATGCTCTCGCCGCTGCCCCGCTGAAAACCAAACACCTCGATGTCGTTGACGTAGCACTGCGGGTGATCTCCAGTGATGAGCTGCAGCAGGCATGTCTTGCCGCTTCCGTTCGGCCCGCTCAGTTGCCAGTGCTGGTTCGGCTCGATCGTCCAATCGAGATTCTCGAAGACCGTGTTGTCGTGATAGCGAATGGCCGCTTTTGTCAGACGGACAAGAGGCTCGCCTTGCTCTAACGGCGGCAGGCTGATGCTTGGATCGGCCTTCGGCACCTCGAGATCGCTCGTCTTCAGGTGAAGCAACTGATGCAGCCCGGCGAAGGCACGCTCGTCGGTGCGGTCGACCCGATGGAGCAACTGACCGTTGTCGATGTAGGCAATATGGGTGACGAAGTCGGGGCACTCGTCGAAGCGATTCAGCACGATGACCATGGGCACGGATCTGGCCAGTTCACGAAGGTGACCTTGCAGCCAGTTCAGCGAATCATGGTCGAGGCCATCGAAGGGTTCATCGAGCACCAGCAGGTCTGGCTTGCCGGTGAGTGCTCGGATGAGCATTACCTTTCGAGTTTCGCCGGTCGAGAGTTTGCGAAAGGCTCTCCCCATGAGGGGCCGCAAACCCAACGTATCGACCAACGTCTGTGCAAGCTGGTTGTCTTGGCACACCGCATCAACGACCTCTGCGACCGGTGTTCCCTCGGCAACAACATCGATGATGTCGGCGTCGTCTTTGCGACGTTCGGCCTCGATCAGTTCTGCCTGCCGCTCATAAGACACCAGAGCGACCCGCTCGGGCAGGCCCGATTTGGTTCCTGCCAGGTGCGTTCCTTCGCCCGCAAGCACTGCCGCCAGCGCAGACTTGCCAGAGCCATTGGGGCCTACAATCAGCCAGTGCTGGTCGACCTCGATCGTCCAGCTGATGTCAGTGAGTCGAAACCGCCCATCGAAGTCGACCGTCAAACCAGCGAGGCGGATCTCCTCCTGACTACTCACGGGAATCCACTCGCACCGGGTTGGTCAGAAGCACACGCCCCAACCTGACTCTCGACCAGAAGCTCAGACAATTCGCTTCATGTCGGCCATGTAGCCGCGCAGTTCGGCGCCGATTCGCTCGACCGGATGGCTGCGGATCGCCTCGTTCACTTCGATCAAGCGGGCGTTGTCGACGCCGGTATCGCTCAGCTCCAAGCCCTTGCCGATGACATCGCTCTTGATTTCTTTCATGAAGTCCGCCAGCAGCGGCACACACGCATGGTTGTACAGATAGCAGCCGTACTCTGCGGTGTCAGAGATGGTGGCGTTCATTTCGTAGAGCTTCTTGCGGGCGATCGTGTTGGCGATCAGAGGCGTCTCGTGCAGCGACTCGTAGTAGGCCGAGTCGGCGATGATGCCGGCTGCGGTCATGGTTTCGAATGCCAGCTCGACGCCGGCCTTGACCATGGCAACCATGAGGATGCCGTTGTCGAAGTACTCCTGTTCGGAGATCTCGACGTCGCCTGCTGGAGTCTTTTCAAAGGCGGTTTCGGCTGTGTCCGCGCGCCAGCCGAGCAGCTTTGCGTCGTCGTTGGCCCAGTCGTCCATCATTCCCGAGGAGAACCGGCCAGTCATGATGTCGTCTTGGTGCTTGTTGTACAGCGGTCGCATGATGGCCTTCATCTGCTCAGCCAGATCAAAGGCACGGATCTTGGCCGGGTTCGACAACCGATCCATCATGTTGGTGACGCCGCCGTACTTGAGTGCCTCGGTGGTTGTCTCCCAGCCGTACTGAATGAGCTTTGAGGCGTAGCCGGGCTCGATGCCCTCTTCGATCATCTTGTCGAAGCACAGCAGAGAACCGGTCTGTAACATGCCGCAGAGAATGGTCTGCTCGCCCATCAGGTCTGACTTCACCTCGGCGATGAACGACGACATGAGCACGCCAGCCTTGTGGCCACCAGTGCCGACTGCGTAGGCCTTGGCCAGCGCCAAGCCTTCGCCATTGGGGTCGTTGTCTTCGTGCACAGCGATCAAGGTCGGCACGCCGAAGCCTCGCACGTATTCGGCGCGAACCTCGGAGCCAGGGCACTTGGGGGCGACCATGATTACGGTGATGTCGTCGCGGATCTGCATGCCTTCTTCAACGATGTTGAAGCCGTGCGAGTACGACAGGCAGGCACCCTGCTTCATCATCGGCATGATCGTCTCGACCACATTGGTGTGCTGCTTGTCGGGCGTCAGGTTCAGCACGACGTCGGCGGTTGGCAGCAGCTCTTCGTAGGTGCCGACGATGAAGCCATTTTCGGTGGCGTTCTTCCACGACTGGCGCTTCTGTTCGATCGCTTCGGCTCGCAGGGTGTAGGAAACGTCGAGGCCGCTGTCGCGCAGGTTTAGACCTTGGTTAAGGCCCTGAGCACCGCAGCCGATCACGACCATCTTCTTGCCTTTGAGTGCGTCGACGCCCTCGGTGAATTCGTCGAGGTGCATAAAGCGACACTTGCCGAGCTCCGCGAGTTGCTCGCGCAGCGACAGGGAGTTGAAGTAATTGGCGGCCATAGCAGTGCTTTCAGATCAAGGACTCGACTGCGTCATGGTACTCCCGCAGGTCCGTTCCGCAAATTGAGATATCCGCAACGTCGTGTCCCGATTTTCGCAACGTTGCGCATTGGCTCTCGGCATACTTTCGCAATGGACTTCAGGACCTTGCAACACTTCATCGTGTTGAGCGAAACGCTGCACTTCGGTCGCGCCAGTCGCGAGGCAAACATCAGCACGTCGGCGCTCTCACGCACGATTCGCCAACTCGAGGCCACGCTTGGGACACCATTGTTCGATCGCGATAACCGCACCGTCGAACTCACCGCCGCAGGCCATACGTTTCAGCGCTATGCCCGCGACGCGGTGCAGCAGTGGGAACAGATTCGCTACGAACTCACTGATTCGACCGAGCCGCTTCACGGCGAAGTCAGTCTGTACTGTTCGGTGACTGCGAGTCACAGCATTCTGGTCGACTTGCTCAACCGGTTTCGACCTGCGCATCCAGGCGTCGAGATCCGGCTTCAAACTGGCGACCCGCAGCATGCGATCGACCATGTGGTGGCGCTCGAAGAAGACCTGGCCATTGCGGCGCGACCCGCCAGGCTGCCGCCGGGTGTGCTCTTCGAACCCATTCTGGTATCGCCGCTTGTGTTCATCGCACCGGTGGAGTCGACCGATGACCACCTTGGAGTGCTACCGCCGAGTGTTGCGAACGTATGGAAGCAGATTCCTATGATCCTGGCGGCGACCGGGATCGCTCGCATGCGGATCGATGCTTGGTTCCGCAATCTTAGAGTGACGCCAAAGATCTATGCCCAAGTCGCCGGCAACGAGGCCATTGTCAGCATGGTGAGCCTTGGGCTCGGTGTCGGTGTCGTGCCTCAGATCGTGCTCGACAATAGCCCGTTGGCTGATCGCGTCCGGATCCTCGACGTGCAGCCGTCGCTCGAGCCCTATGACCTGGGTCTCGTCACGCTGAAGCGCAACCTTAAGAATCCACTCGTCACTGCGTTCTGGTCACTGCTCCCGGTCGAGTAGGCCCGGTCGGCAGAGATTTAGCAGGGAGTTCAGGGCGCCGTTGAGAGCCAAGCGTCGCGCTCTAGAGTCGGGACGTCATGAATTCGCTTTCGGTGCCCCGCTTGTCCCTCGTGCTGGTTGCTGGCCTCTTCGTCCTGGCCAGTTGTGGCAGCTCTGATGAGTCAGATGCTGCGCTCGCACCACCCGATGCACCAGACACGCCCGCCGAAGAAACAACCTCGGTCACGATCACCGAGGCGACCAGTACCGCTCCTGATACCCGAACCGAGCAGGAGATCGCCGTCGACAAACTCGATCTGATGATGATCCAACTCGGCCTCGATCAACTAGAAGAACTCGAGAGCGCGACGAGTTGTGTGATGGACCGCCTCGAGTCTGAGGGTGTCGAATTCACCGGCGAGGGCACCGCCGATCTCATCGCCCTCTCAGAGTGCAACGACACGATCATCTCCGCCTGGTTGCCAAGCACCAACTCTGCCCTTGCCGATGACATGTGGGCCTGCACCGTGGAGAGCATCGGCGAGTGGATTGGCGACCTAAGCATCGCGGACGCCGAAGCCTTTTTCGCTGCCGCCTCGCCACCAGAAGAGTTCATCGAGCAGACCGCAGACAGTTGCAACGCAACCACCGAAGAAATCGCCGCCGCGTTCTAGACGGTTGGCGTCTGAAGGCAGCCGAGCCGAAACCGCAAGGTCACCCACGACTACCGAACACGGGAGCCAAACAACCAAACAGAACCGTCTCGTCGCTCCGAGCGGAGACTTCGCAGGGTTGAACCGCTAGGACTCGACTTTGGCGAGTTCGTTGAGGGCGATTTTGCCGCTGCGTTGCATCTCAGAGATGCCGTAGCGGCTCACGAGCGCTTCGAAATCGTCGAGCCGACGCTGTGAGCCCGCGAGCGAGACCATCAACTGATTGAAGCCGACGTTGAGAACTTGGGCATCGAAGATCTGCACCAGATCGAGAATCTCGCGTCGAGACTCGGCATCGGGTGCGTTGAGCGTGGCCATCATCAGTTCGCGCTCGACCGACGTCTCCGGATCGAGTTCGCGAATCTCGAGCACGTTGATCAGCTTGTCGAGCTGCTTCACGACCTGGTCGATCGAGATCGACGACACGTCGACCACGATCGTGATGCGGCTGAAACGGTCGTCGTCGGTTGGAGCGACGGCCAGCGACTCGATGTTGAAACCGCGACGAGAAAAGAGCCCGGCGATACGTGCGAGCACGCCGGCCTTGTTCTCGACTCGAACCACGAGGGTGTGGAATTCACATCCGATTTCGCTCACGATGCAACACCTTCGTCATCGTCGCGCTGGCTTGGGTCGACCAGTAGTTCGCTGTTGCTCGCACCGGCCGGAACCATCGGGTACACGTTCTCTGATGCTTGGGTGCGGAAATCGATAACAACCGGGCGGTCGTTGATCTCGTTGGCCTTCTGGATGGTCGGCTCGACCTCTTCGGGCGAGTCGACCCGGAAGGCAACACATCCCATGGCTTCGGCCCACATCTTGTAGTTCGGGATTTCGGAACCAAAGTGGGTCTCGCTGAACCGCTCGTCATAGAACAGCTCTTGCCACTGGCGCACCATGCCAAGCCAGCTGTTGTTCAAGATCGCGATCTTGACCGGGATTCCTTCGACCGCCGCCGTGATGAGTTCCTGGGAGGTCATCTGGAAGCAACCGTCGCCATCGACAGCCCAGACCATGCGGTCAGGCATGCCTGCTTTGGCGCCGACCGCAGCCGGAATCGAATAGCCCATTGTGCCGAGACCACCTGAGTTGATCCAGGTGTAGGGATGGTTGAACGTCCAGTACTGGCTGGCCCACATCTGATGCTGGCCTACGCCTGAGCACAAGATGGTGTCAGCGGGGCTGGCCTCGGCCAGCTTCTCGATTACAAACTGTGGCTTTAATAGCTTGCCCGGTTCGTGATCGCCGTAGACGAGCGGGTACTTCTCTTGCCAACCGCTCAGGGTCTGACGCCACGGGTCGCGGTTGGGCTGAGCATCGGAGCCGCCGAGCTTCTCGATCTCTTTGATGATCTCGCCGATGATCGCCTTGGCGTCGCCTGCGATCGGCACATGCGCAAAGCGCACCTTGCCCAGCTCGGCGGGGTCGATATCGACGTGGATGATCTTGGCGTCGGGAGCAAACTTGTCGCGTGCACCCGTGACCCGGTCATCGAATCGGGCACCAAGCGCAATCAAAAGATCGGATTCTTGCATTGCCATGACGGCGGTGTAGTTGCCGTGCATGCCGGGCATGCCCAGGTTCAGCTCATGGTCATCGGGGAAGCCGCCACGATTCATCAGGGTGGTGACCACAGGAATTTGGGTGAGCTCAGCCAAGGCCGAGAGTTCATCGGCAGCACGCGATCGCAAGATGCCGCCGCCGCTGTAGATCACTGGACGCTCAGCGGCCATGATCATCTTGGCGGCTTCGGCAATGGCGGTTGGGTCGCCTTCGATGATTGGGTTGTAGCCCGGCAGATCGTGACCAGTTGGCTCGTACCACTCGAAGACCGCATCGGGCAGCACAAGATCTTTCGGGATATCGACGAGCACCGGACCAGGTCGGCCGGTGGTGGCCAGGTGGAATGCGTCGTGAATGACCTGGGGGATGTCTTCGACCTTGGTAACCAAGTAGTTGTGCTTGGTAGCCGACATAGTGATGCCGGTCGTGTCGGCCTCTTGGAACGCATCGGTGCCGATAGCAGGAAGCGCTACCTGGCCGGTAATACAGACCATCGGGATCGAGTCCATCATTGCGTCGAGCAGTGGCGTGACCATGTTGGTCGCAGCCGGGCCGCTGGTCACGATCGCAACCCCAGGTTTGCCCGTGGCGTGGGCGTAACCCGACGCCATATGACCGGCACCCTGCTCGTGGCGCACCAAGATGTGGCGGATACTTGACTCGATCAGTGGGTCATACACGGGCAGGATCGCACCACCGGGCATGCCAAACACGGTGTCGACGCCCTCATGCTCGAGTGCCTTGAGTACCGCTTGTGCTCCGTTGATCTGCATTATTCACCTGCCTTGTTCGGTTCGATGTTCATATCTTGTTCATTGCGTAGGTTGGTCAAAGACGTCTCTGGGAGTGGTAATTACAACTGCACATGGCGACGTGATCCCGAAAAGCAGAACGGCCTCCCGATTGGGGAGGCCAAACACGCACGGGATATGGGCCGTGCGCTAACGAAGTACTGCTACTACCGTGAGATTCTTCATGACTGACGCAGTATACGAAGGTGAACGCTCAGGCGTCTACCCCGGCTCATTTGATCCTCCAACGATTGCTCACCTCGGCATTGCCGTGTTGGCAAAACGCGCCGCCAATCTGGATCGCGTCGACCTGGTTGTATCCCGGCACGCTCTGGCCAAAAAGGACGCCGATCACGCTCCATTCGACGTGCGAATTGCCGTGATCGAAGCCAGCATTGCCCATGCGCTATGGCTCAATCTCGTGGTGACCGACAGCCAACTCATCGTCGACATTGCCCACGGCTACGACGCGGTGCTCATGGGCGCGGACAAATTTGAGCAGATCCAAGACATCGGCTTCTACGCCGACGAAGCCGCTCGCGACGCAGCAATCGCTGCGCTCCCTCAGATCGTCGGACCGAATCGACCCGGCTCTGCTCCGCTACCGGAATCTGCGGTGGTGCTCTCACTTCCCACCAAATTGCAGGCGGTTTCGTCGAGCGAAGCCCGCAACGGCCGCAGTGAATGGATGACTCCCCCCGCAAGAAAGACCGCCGAAGCCCAAAACATTTGGGGCATGTAGGGGCCGGCGTTCGCCGGACATGGTTCTAGGTCCGTTGGCGATGCTCCTCCGTCGCTCGCGGCCCGCTCGTCCCTCGCTCCTAGCCCTGCCGGATTTCACCGCTCCGTCCGGGCCGGCGTTCGCCGGACCAAGCGGAGCGAAGTAAACGAGTAGTCTCGCATCATGGGGTTGTTTTCGAAGTCGGCCGAAACTGGAGTGCTCAGCGAATCGCCTCGCATCGAGGTCATCGATGACTTCGCGAGTGCCGACGAGTGTGCTCACATCATCGAACTTGCCCGCAACGACATGGGCAACGCGTCGATCATCAACTCAGCAGGCGAGACCGTCGAGAGCAACTTGCGTCGGACCGCCAATATTGGCTGGGTGTATACCGACCAAACCCCAATGGTGAAGTCGCTCGTCAAACGCGTCAGTGAAACCGCGGGCCTACCGGTAAGAAACTGCGAACGTATCCAGGTGGTCCACTACGAGGTCGGCGGCAAATACACACCGCACCTCGACACGTATCGACCCGACCCGTCGAATTCGCACTACCGAAAAGCCGGCCAGCGCCTCAAGACCGGGCTTCTGTACCTGCATGAGCCCGGCAAAGGCGGCGCCACCACCTTTCCCAAGGCGAAAGCCAAAGTCAAACCCAAGGTTGGCCGATTCGCGCTGTTCGAGCTCGTCGAACCAGGGACCGCCGAGCCCGACACCAAGGCAGTTCACGCAGGCACGCCAGTGTGGAGCGGCGAGAAATGGGTGTGCAACTTCTGGTTCTGCGAACGACCCGTCGCCAACGCAAGCCTCAAGGGTCGAGTTGGCTCATCGCAGAAGGCGACGAAGAAGCCGAAGAAGCCGAAGAAGCGCCGCTGACCAACGGGCGCTACCGGGGCGCAAGCTCGGAACTCCAGAAGAATTTAACGATCGGGTGGCAGGCGTCACAGAACCGACATAGTGTGGCGGAGATGTCGCACGTAGTTTTTGAATCGGTCGGGAAACAGTACGAGAACGGATTTGAGGCTGTCACCGATCTCAATCTAGAGATCGAACAAGGCGAGTTTCTGGTCATGGTCGGGCCCTCAGGCTGCGGCAAGTCAACCACCCTGCGCATGATTGCCGGGCTTGAGAGCATCACGTCGGGCAGCATCTCGATCGGCGACCGCGTCGTCAACGACCTACCGCCCAAAGACCGCGACATCGCCATGGTGTTTCAGAACTACGCGCTGTACCCGCACATGACCGTGTACGACAACATCGCCTTCTCGCTCAAGTTGGCCAAGCTCCCCAAGAGCGAAATCAACGAACGCGTGCAAAATGCGGCCAACATCTTGGAGCTCAACGATCTGCTCGATCGCAAGCCTGCCAAGCTGTCCGGTGGTCAGCGTCAACGTGTTGCCATGGGTCGTGCGATCGTGCGACGCCCACAGCTGTTTCTGCTCGACGAGCCACTGTCGAATCTCGACGCCAAGCTGCGAGTGCAGATGCGCGGTGAGATCACCGATCTGCAGCGCGAAGTCGGCGTGACTACCTTCTATGTCACCCATGATCAGGTCGAAGCCATGACCATGGCCGACCGGGTCGCGGTGATCAACCGAGGTGTTCTCCAGCAAGTTGCTCCGCCTCAAGTGCTGTTCGATGCACCCGAGAACCTCTTCGTTGCGGCCTTCATTGGCTCACCATCAATGAACCTGATGGAGGCAACCATTCAGCCAGACAGCGTGGGCGAAGAACTCTCATTGATCGTTGGCAGCCACCGTCTCAAGTTGACCGCCGACTTGCTGCAGCAACGACCCGCGCTGCGCAACTACTTCGACCGCAAGCTTGTACTGGGGCTACGGCCCAAAGACTTCGAAGACGCCGCCATCATGCCCGAAGGCGGCCAGAGCATCACGGCGACCATCATGAATACCGAGGCGCTGGGCTACGAGGTCATCGCCTACTTCCGTGTCGACGCCAAACAGGTCGTTTCCGAAGATGCACTCGATCTGGACGACGACGCACTGTCGGCCGCAGTCCCTGACGACGGCACCACCATCGTTGCTGCTCGCTTCGATCCGCGCACAAAGGCCCGTCAAGGCGACGAAGTGCAAGTTGTCATCGACATCGACAACGCACACTTCTTCGACCCAGACACTGGTCTCGCAATTCGGGATTGACCAGATCCATACCAATCTCAGCGGCGACTGAGCCGCTCGTTCGACTCGGTTGCGAGTCACTACGGGCACAGCCGCCCCGAGTAAAAACTAATCAACCCACGTGGAGGGGAAACTTTCGTGAGGAAAATATCAAGACTACTAGCGGTGCTTCTGGCATTCGCGCTGCTAGCCGCAGCGTGTGGTGGCAGCGACGACGGAGGCGATGCAGCTTCGGTCGACACCTCAGAGCTCGATGAGCTTCGAGCCGAGATGCAACAGGCGCAGGCCGAAACCGAAGCAGCTCAGCAGGACGCTGCCGAAGCGCAAGCGGCTCGCGACGCTGCCGAACAAGAGGCTGCAGACACTGCTGCAGCGCTCGAAGACGCGCAGGAAGCTGCAGCAGACGACGGCGGTGACGACGCAGCACCTGCCCCCACCGCTGCCAACTCGGTGGTAACGATCTCGGGGCCTGAGCGTTCTGAGGCCGAGGCTGGCGCACTCAACTTTGCCCTCGAGCAGTTCGGTATCGAGAACGGCATCAACATCGTGTACAAGGGTTCGGCCAACTGGGAAACCGACATCGGTTTGCAACTCGCCGCTGGCGCCAACCCTGACATCGGCATCTACCCCCAGCCTGGCGGGCTCGCATCCGCAGTCGGCGACGGTGACATCGTGCCTCTGCCCGACGAAGTCATCGACGGCATCACTGAGTTCTGGTCTCCCGGTGCGCTCGGCTTTGGCAACGTCGACGGTGTGCAATACGGCGTGCCGAACAAGAACGACGTCAAGTCACTCGTTTGGTACCAGCCAGCACGCTTCACCGCCGCTGGTTACGACATCCCCGAAACCCTCGACGGTCTCTGGGAATTGGCTGACCAAATGATCGCTGACGGCAACACCCCGTGGTGTGTCGGAATCGAATCTGGTAACGCAACCGGTTGGACTTTCACCGACTGGACCGAAGACATGATGCTTCGCACCACCACACCCGAGAACTACGACGCATGGGTCTCTGAAGAACTCGGCTTCGCCAGCCCCGAGGTAACCAACGCCATGTCGATCGTGCTCGAGCAATGGAACAAGCCCGACGCAGTTTTCGCCGCTGGTGGCACCATTGCGACTACCGCGTTTCAAGCCAACGGTGAACCACTTGTGAACGGCGATTGCTTCATGCACCGCCAGGCGAGCTTCTTCTCGTCGTTCTTCCCCGAAGGCACACCAATTGCCGACGGTAGCGAAGGCGCCGTCGACGTGTTCTACTTCCCATCGAACTCTGCAGACAAGCCAGTGCTCGGTGCTGGCACGCTCGCGGCCGCATTCGAAGATCGCCCCGAGATCTGGCAAGTCATGACCTACCTCGGTTCGCCCGAGTTTGCGAACACTCGCCAGCAAAAGCAAGCCGAGCTCAAGCAGGGCGACTCCGAGGTCCCTGTGGCGTCAGGCTTCGTGACGGCAAACCGCGGTGTTGACCTGTCGAATTGGCTGCCGATCGAGCAATCATTCATCAGCATTTTGCAAGACGCTGAAATCCTGCGCTTCGACGGTTCTGACCTCATGACCAAGTCTCGCAATCGTGCCTTCTGGGACGAGGGCACAGCCATGGTCAACGGCGACAAGTCCGTCGAAGACGGCGCGGCAGCGATCGATGCCGCGGCGCTTCTCGGAGACGAAGAAGACGAGGGATAGATCCGCCGTTCGAACGCCGGACGGTGATCGAACGGACTGAGTATTAAGGGGCCGACGCCTAGCGTCGGCCCCATATGCGTTGTCGGCCGCTGCAGTCTGGCCAGCAACGCTACACAACAGACTGGTTTCAGGGGGAAACACTTTTATGACTTGGCTTGGCCTCGTGGTCCTCATCTGCCTCGTTGCTCTGTTGATGCGCGCCTTCGTGTCGACGTTGCGAGAGAGCCCAGCTCGGGCGCTGATCGTCGGCGGTGTCGTCGTTGGCGCACTCGTATTCGCCGTTTCTTTGGGCGACGCCGATCTCGGCTCTATTGCCACAGGCGACCAGATGGAGCGCGTGCTTCAGATGCTTGCAACCGTTGCAATCTCGGTGGTTGCGTGTGTTGGCCTCTGGGTTGTGCTGAACCTTTGCGTCGGCCAGGCTCAAGGTCGGTGGGCCACCTTCAGCGGCCTTGTTGCCGCGCTTGTGGGCGCGACGTTTTTTGGGCTGTTGCGGGGCAACTACTCGGTGACGGCACTCTTGACCGACGAGGATCCGCGCTATTTTGGTGCCGGAGGCGGCATCTTAGGACTACTCGAGTGGCCCGTTGTCGGCGCCATTGTCTTTGGCATCGGGACCTTCGTTGCCAAGTCACTACCCCAGCAGATCGCTCGTGTCGGCGTCGGCGCTGGCGTCGGCTTGATCGCTGGCGCGCTCATTGCACCACGGACGAAACTGTGGCAACGGCCGCTCCTCGATTGGCCCGAGGCCCTGTTGTTCACAGCCGGCGGGGCGGCAATCGGGCTGGCACTCGCAAACACCAAGGACCGTCGCATCCGTGGTGCGCTCGTCGGCTCCGGGATCGGCTTCGCATTCGGCGCGTGGTTGCGGGCGCCGTTCTTCCAAACCAGTGCCACCCCGTGGATCAACACCATGGTCCCACTCGCACTCATCATGGCCGGATTTTGCTGGATGGCCGAACCCTCACAACGAGATCGCTCCCGGTTCGACACCCGGGCTCGCGCAGTTGTGTTTCTCGGCCCCGCACTCGGCTTCTTGCTCGTTGCGCTCGTCATTCCGGCCATCCGAACCGGCGTGTTGTCATTCACCAATAGCAGCGGCGAACGCTCCGTCGGCTTCGCGAATTACGAAAGACTCTTCACGGCTCAGAGTTCGTTCGACGTCAGCGCATGGAGCAACATCTTCACCTCGAACCTCTTCTACGCCGCACTCATCATGTTCCTTGTCGGAGCCGCGGTAGCAGTGGTCTCCGGTACGGGCCGCAACGGAACACTCAGCTGGGACGGTGGCCCAACCAGCACCGGCGCCATCCTTTTTGGCGCCTTTCTGCTCTCGTTCGCCGCGTTGGCGTCGTTACGCGGCACGTTCTTCAACAACCTGTGGTGGGTGATCACCGTAGTCAGCGTGACCACCGTGTTGGGTATGGCCGTTGCGGTACTGGCCGACCGGGCGACCTGGGGCGAAAATCTGGCTAAGAGTCTGATTTTCATGCCGATGGCGATCTCGTTCGTGGGCGCGTCGATCGTCTGGCGGCTTCAGTTCCAAGCTCGCGATATTCGTAAAAAGCAGACTGGCGTGCTGAATGCGGTCTGGGTAGAACTCGGCAAGCTGAGTAACTCCGGCTTGCCGCGAATTCTCGTGATGATCGGCCTCGCGCTCGTACTGGGCGTGACGCTCTGGCGCCTCGTCAAGCGTGCCCGAAGTGGGCTGCCGTTCAGTGGGATGTCGATCGTGGTCGTGCTGGTTGGTTGGCTCCTGTATCGGTTCGCGGGACCGCGCCTCGGCGGCTTTCGTCGCACCGACGCCGGGGTGGTGCCCGACACGGTGCAGTTCATCACCGAAGCCCCATTCAACAACGTTTGGCTCATGGTGATCCTGATATGGATGCAGACCGGCTTCGCCATGGTCATATTCTTTGCCGCTATCAAGGCAGTGCCCGAGGAGTACCTCGAAGCGGCACGGGTCGACGGAGCCACCGATTCCCAGGCGTTCTTTGGCGTGACTCTGCCCACCATCTTGCCGACTGTGGGCGTGGTGGTAACCACATTGATCGTTGGCGTAACCAAAGTGTTTGACATCGTCGCCGTCGCTGGCCTCGGCGGAAAGTTCGGCAACGACGTATTGGCGAATCAGATGTTCAAAGAGTCGTTCCAGCAATTCAACTTCGGCTTCGGCGCTGCGATTGCCATCGTCATGTTCCTGCTGGTCTTACCGGTGATGATGTACAACGTCTGGACGATGCAGAAGGAGGTCAACTGATGACGACTTCTGTTGCCGCAACGCCTGGACCCGGCCTTGGCGACCGCATCTATCGGAAACTCTCCGACATCCCCACCGCGGTTCTCTGGCTGCTGGTGGTCATATGGACCATCCCGAGCCTGAGCCTGTTCGTCAACTCATTCCGTGGACGCGATGCACAACGCAATGATGCGTTCTGGAACATCCTGGCCGAGCGCGACGCAACGCTCGAGAACTATGAGTCGGTCCTCACCGCTGGAGCGACGAACAACCTGACCGATTCGATCGTGACGAGCTTTGCGATTGCGGTACCTGCCACCATCATCCCCATCACCTTTGCGGCGATCGCTGCCTACGCATTTGCGTGGATGGACTTCCGGGGCAAGAAGTGGCTTTTCATCGGCACTGTCTCGTTGCTGGCAATCCCGCTCCAGGTAGCACTCATTCCGCTGCTGCAACTCTTCGGCGACGGCGACCCGTTCGGCGGCGCACACTTGACGGTGCCGTTCACCGACAAGACGCTCACGGTGTTGCCGTTGAACAACTTGGTAGGCACCCCCGCCGCGGTATGGCTCACCCACACAGGTTTCGCCATGCCGTTCGCGATTTTTCTGTTGCACAACTACATCGTGCAACTGCCGAAGGAACTCTTCGAGTCAGCCCAGATCGATGGCGCCAACCACTTTGGCATCTTCTGGCGCTTGGTACTTCCGCTGTCCATCCCGGCCCTAGCATCATTTGCGATCTTCCAGTTCCTCTGGACCTGGAACGACTACCTGATCGCCAACACCATGCTCGGATTTAGCGGACAGGCTCCGACGACCGTGTTCATCGCCAACCTGGCCGGCGACTTCGACAACACCGACCACCTGTTGACGTCGGCTGCCTTCGTGCAAGCCTTCTTCCCGCTCGTGGTCTTCTTCAGCCTGCAGCGCTACTTCGTCCGAGGTATCCTCGCAGGCTCAGTAAAGGGGTAGTCCGGATCGCTCGCTACCTGACTACCGCGACTGTTGGTTTCGGGTCGGGACTATGAACCTGCATGGCTCAGACAGCCGCAGCGAAGCAAGGCGCACTACCCCCGGACCGCTTCGCTACCTGACTACCGCGACTGTTGGTTTCGGGTCGGGACTATGGACCTGCATGGCTCAGACAGCCGCAGCGAAGCAAGGCGTACTACCCCCGGAACCCAAAATAGGTTGTCGCGATATCCGACGAACGTCGGCCAGAGTGGAGCGGAGGAATACGGTAGGTTTGGGGGATGTCTTCACTCATTTCTGCTGAGCCTCGATCGCTCGGTCAGTTCCAGGTCGGCCCGCTTGCCTATGGCATGTGGCGCTTCGACAACGACGACCTATCGCACGCCCAAGGGCTCGTTGAAACTGCGCTCGACGCGGGCATGAACCTGATCGACACCGCCGACATCTACGGCTTCCAAAGTGTCGACACTGGCTTCGGTGACGCCGAGGACATCTTCGGGCGAGTACTTGCGCAAGCGCCGGGACTGCGAGACCGAATGGTGCTGGCCACCAAAGGCGGTATCGCTCCCCCGATGCCTTACAACTCGAGCGCGTCGTACCTAGTCGATGCGTGCGAGGCCTCGCTGCGCCGACTGCAGGTCGATGTCATCGACCTGTACCAAATCCATCGCCCCGACATGCTGACCCACCCGGCCGAGGTCGCAGCGACACTCAGCGACCTGCGCGATCAAGGCAAGATTCGCGAGGTGGGCGTGTCGAACTACACGCCCGACCAGTACGACGCCCTCGCTGTTCATCTCGACTTTCAGATGGTGACCACCCAACCCGAGTATTCGGTGATCGAGCTCACGCCGCTGCGCGACGGTACGTTCGATCGGTGCATGCGCGACGGCGTCACGCCGTTGGCGTGGAGCCCCCTCGGCGGGGGACGCATCTTCGCCTCTGGCGCAGATGGCATGAACCCCGAGTTGGCTGCGGCGATCGATGCGTTGGCCGATCGCGAGGGCGTCGACCGCACTGCGATTGCGCTTGGCTTCGTCCTCGCTCACCCTGCGAGACCCGTCGCCATCATCGGCACCCAAAAGAGTGAACGAATCACTGCCAGCACAGCTGCGCTGTCGATCAACCTCGACCGCAACGACGTGTACGCCCTCATCCAAGCCTCCGAAGGCCTGCCTCTTCCATGATCGAAGTCAGCTGGTTCGCAGCGCTCTGCGACGACGACTACGAGTTCCTCGGCGTCGCTGATCCAGTCCTGGCGAGTTCGTGGGAACACTGTCGCGACATCACCCTGACCGCAGACCGAAACGGGTTCGACAATATCTTGTTGCCCTCGGGTTATGCCCTTGGCATCGACAGCGTGGCCTTCGCTGCTGGCATCGCTCCGCTCGTCGAACAGATCAAGCTTCTCCTGGCGGTTCGCATGGGCGAGATGTGGCTGCCGCAGCTTGCACGTCAGCTTGGGACCATCGACCAAATGCTCGGCGGTCGACTGACGATCAATATCATCAGCAGCGACGTGCCTGGCCAGGCACTCGAGTCTGCACCCCGCTACCAGCGCACGATCGAATGGATGCAGGTCCTGCGCCAACTACTCAATCGCGAGCCGATCGACTTCCACGGCGAGTTCGTGCAGCTCGAACTCGATCCGCCCCGAGCCTCGACCGTGTCGGGAACCTGTCCACCGTTCTACTTCGGCGGCTTCTCCCCTGCCGCCAAAGAAACCGCAGCCGCAGCCGCCGATGTTTTCTTGACCTGGCCCGACACGGTCGCCGCGGTCGCCGAGACGGTGCGAGACATGAACGAACGAGCCGACCGTCATGGCCGAGAGCTCACCTATGGACTTCGCACTCACGTGATCGTGCGCGAGACCGAGGCCGAGGCCCGAGCTGCTGCTGACCGACTGATCAGCAAGCTCGAACCAGAAACCGGCGAAGCCATCCGCCAGAAGTCGCTCGACACCGCCTCGGTGGGTGTCGCCCGCCAATCAGCACTTCGCGACGGAGCCGACGATGATGGCTACGCCGAGGCCAACCTTTGGACTGGCATCGGCAAGGCACGCTCGGGCGCGGGCGCAGCAATTGTTGGCGATCCCGATCAGGTCGCAGCCAAGATCGCGGCGTACGCCGACGTGGGCATCCGAGCCTTCATCCTGAGCGGCTACCCCCACCAAGAAGAGTGTGATCTGTTCGCCGAACATGTGCTGCCCCAGCTCGAACACGGCAAGCTCTTCTAGCGCTTATCGGTCTGCCTAACCAAGTGCGGCCCGGTCGCTGACTACACCGCCAAGGCTTCGGAAACGCTCGACCAGGTCAGTAACCGTCATCTTGGTTCGCTCGTCTCCCGACAGGTCAAAGAGCACTGAGCCTCGATGCATCATGACGGTGCGATCGCCTGTGCTAACTGCGTGTTCCATATTGTGCGTGATCATCAGGGTCGTGAGCCCTTCTTCGGCCACCAGTTCGTTGGTCAGGCGAAGCACTCGCTCCGCCGCACCAGGGTCAAGCGCAGCCGTGTGCTCGTCGAGCACCAACAGGTCGGGCTTGCTGATCGAGGCCATCAACAGTGCGAGTGCCTGCCGCTGACCGCCTGAGAGGCTGTCGACCTGATTGCTCAGCCGTTCCTCGAGGCCCAAACCCAGCCGAGCGAGCTGTTCGCGATGATGCTCGGTCTGGGTCCGCCGAATGCGGCGAAACCGTCGGCCGGTCGAACGCCGCTCGGCGAGTGCCAGATTTTCTTCGATCGTCATCGTGCCTGCGGTGCCAGCCAGCGGATCCTGGAAGACCCGCCCGATGCGCCGGGCTCGCTGATGCTCGGCCTGATCAGTGACTGCTTCGCCGTCGATCAAGATGCGGCCGGTGTCGGGCAGAAACCGGCCGCACACCAGGTTCAGCAGCGTCGACTTTCCGGCCCCGTTGGAGCCGACGATCACCACGTGCTCTGACCGGGCGATGCGCAGGCTTATCGAGTCGAGCGCTCGCACTTCGTTGTGTTGACCGGCGTTAAACGTAATCGAGCATTTCTCGACCGCCAGCTTTGGGGTGTCATTTCTTGTGGTACTCATGTTCGCGCTCGGCGCCGGCTGCGTTCGTCGCGGCTTTCTCTGATGCGGGGCACGGCCAACATTGCAACAACAACCGCGGCGGTCGCCAGCTTGATGTCGCTGGCCTCGAGCCGGAAACCATCGGTGCCCGGGAAGCGAAGGTCAGCGTTGAGTGCAAGCGCTATTGCGACCCGATAGGCAATCATCCCCAGACCCACGGCGATGAACTTGGCGACGACCGATCGGGCTTTGCCGCCAAAGAGCACTTCGCCGATGATGACCGCTGCCAGGCCAGAAACGATCAAGCCCGACCCCGAATTGATGTCGGCAAAGCCCGCATGCTGCACAAACAGTGCACCGCTGAGCGCGACAAGGGCGTTGGATACGGCGACGCCGCCGATTAGATACCGCGACGTGTTGATCGCCTGAGACTGGCTCATTTCGCGGTTGGCGCCCGTAGCTCGGGTACCCAACCCGATTTCGGTGGCGAAGAACCAGCGCAACGCAAGAACCACCACGATCACAACGATGATCGTCATCGCTGAAGTGGTCACTGCTCGGTGCACCTGAACCCCGCTTGCGCCGAACCAGGACTCGAGTTGGGTCTTGATCGGGTCAAGCCAGGGTGTGAAAATTCGGTCAGAGTTCAGCAGCGAGATATTGGCTGACCCCTGCACTCGCAGGTTGACCGTGAAGGCTGCGGTGAGCGTAATTATCGATGCCAACAGCGAGTTCACCCGCAAATAGATGTGCAGACAGCCCGTCACCACCCCGAGCGCAGCGCCCAACAGCATCGCTGCCGGCAACGAATACCACGCCGGAACTTCGTTGGTGATCAGAATTGCAGCGACGGCACCACCTGCTGGGAACGATCCGTCGACGGTGAGGTCAGGAAAGTCGAGCACTCGGAACGTGATGTACACGCCTACTGCGGCCGGGAAGAAGATCAGCCCGATGGCAACTGCTTCGAGCCACTGGGGCCACCCCATGGATGACACTGCGCCCCACAGCGTGGGAACCAACGCAGCAATGATCAGTCCGACCACCCCGACAGCTATCACCCCGGTAGGCGAATACCGGGGTGAAGCGTCGACGGTCGTATCTTCGTCGGACGACGTTGGCTCTGTGCCCGATGTGGCCAGCGGGCTGTCGATGCTCATGCGAACACGAGTCCGATCGGGATTATCAGCCGATGTCCTCGCCTGCGTCGACAACCACATCAGGAATCGTGAACCCTTGAGCCTCGGCAGCAGAGCTGCTGTAACGGATCAGCTCGTCAGAGAACTGCGTGATCGGGAAGTCGGCTGGCGTTGCTGTTCCCGACAGAATCTGACAGGCGTAGTCTGCGTTCCGCTTGCCGTCGCCAAAGTAGTCGAGGCCGGTTCCGATCGCGGCGCCAGCCTGGGTGATGCCAGAGTCCTGAGCAATCATTGGAATGTCGAAGTCGTCGGCAACCTGCACCATGCCTCCAAGGCCGTTGACCAGAATCGAATCGGTAGGGACGAAGAAGAAGTCGATATCTCGGGTAGCGAGTGAGTTGGCGGCGGTTCCGACCTCGCTCGAGTCACCAATCGTGGCTGTTTCGACGGTCCAACCGCGGGCCTCGGCTTCGGCCTCCATCTTGGCGAGTGCAACTTCGGAGTTGACCTGCGACGGGTCATATGCGACCCCGATTGTCGCAGCATCGGGGTTGATCGCTGCGGCGATGTCGAACATGCCTTGGACTGGAGCGTCGGCCTGCCAGCCTGCAAGCCATTCGGGCTTGTCGTCGGGCGACGTTGCTGCGCCCGCTGCGAATGGATCGGTGACGGCACCGAAAAGCACCGGCGTGCCACGACCGTCGGCCTCGTTCGCGGCCACTGTTGCCTGCAGGACGGGAGTCGAAATAGCAAGGATCATGTCGACGTCGGCATCGAGGAACGACGTGACGATGGGCGCAAGCTGTGATCCGTCGCCCTCGGCGTTTCGGTAGTCGAGTGTTGCGTCGACTGCGCTGCACTCATCCATGCCTTCGGCGAATCCGTCGTTGACGAGTTCCAGGGCTGCGACCGGGGCGATGCTTGCGATGCCGATCGTGGCCGTCACGACCTCGTCTCCAGCTACTTCGGTGTCGACGCTGCTGGTGTCATCGCCCGACTCCTCGGAGCCAGCATCGTCGCTTCCGCCGCAAGCCGCAAGCACCATCGTCAGCACAGCGACCACGGCAACAAGCCGAAGTCGACCGCTTCGATGCCGCTGGACTCGTGCTGCGCTACCGCCGCCAGTTTCAGCGTTGGATGTATCAAAATGGTTTGTACATGCCATGAGTTCTCTCCTCGATCATGAACAGGCTCTTGATGCATTGTGCGCAAGCCAGCGGATCCCACCGAAATCTTACAGACCACGGTGAGCTGACTCGAACTTGTTTCGTAATCTGGCTGTCGGTCAAACGGCGGGAACCATGATTGCGGTGGTTTCGCCGGCCACGTTCACGATGCCACTGGCAAGGTCACCGTCGCCCCCCTGAGACGCGAACGCGACCCGCCACGAGCTGTCGCCCAGGTTGATCGCGAACGGCGTCGGCCCCAAATTTGCAATCGTCAGCGTGGTGCCGCGCTGAATGACACCCACGTCGGCGCGACCGCTCGGCACTTGTTTGAGAGCGGCACCCCACAGCTCCGGGAGCTGCTTGCGCAGCGCAATCAGGCGCCGGTAACGATGCAGCGGTGCTGCTGGATTAGCGTGTTGCCCTGCGACGGTGAAGTCAGGCGATCGTTCCTCGGAGACAAGCCACGGCTCCACGGTCGAAAAGCCATTGAAGCGATCGCTGTTCCACGCCATCGGCGTGCGACACCCATCGCGACCTTCGTCGGTGTTGTTGCGGGTCGAAATGGGATCGGAGCGGTTCTCGGCCGCGATTTCGCCGTCGGGCAAACCCAGTTCTTCGCCCTGATACAAGAAAGGAACCCCTCCCAGCGCAAACATTAAAGTGGTCACGGCCATAGCCCGATTGCGGCCTTGGGCCCCCTGGCCAAACCGGCTCGCAGGTCGAGCTTGGTCATGGTTGCTGATGACCCACGACACGGCCTCGGGTTCAACCAGCGCCAGACCGACCAAGTCTTCGATAAACGTCTCTGGTTCCCAACCCATCCAGCCCGGCTTCAAAAAGAAGGCAAGGTCAAGCGCCCCGGCGCCTACATATCGTGCCAACCGTTGATGGTCGGTCACGCCGGTTTCTGCAAGCAAGCACGCATCGTATGGACCAGCAACATCTTGCCAGCGGGCGAAAATCTCGACGTTGTCGTCTTGGTCCAAGTCATAGGTGTGGTCGTAGCTAAAGAAGGTCTCCATGGGTCCAGCCCCCTCGGGAATCTCGGTACGAAGCGGGATGTCGGGGAAGGCAGGATGCTTGAGAAGGCCGTGGGCCACATCGATCCGGAAGCCATCGACGCCCCGATCGAACCAGAATTTGTAGATCGCATCGAACTCGGCCCGCACCGCCGGATTGCGCCAATTCAGGTCCGGCTGTTCGGGCAGGAACAGGTGGCAGTAATACTGGCCACTGGCCTCGTCGAGCGTCCACGCAGTTGGCCCGAAGTGACTCACCCAGTTGTTTGGCGGGCTGCCATCGGGCTTTGGGTCACGAAACAGGTAGTAGTCGCGCTCGGGGCAGCTCGGATCAGCCAGCGCTGCTTTGAACCAGCGGTGTTCTGACGACGTGTGGTTCGGAACGATGTCAAAGACGATCTTCATATCCAGCCCGTGCGCCCGTTCGATGAGTGCGTCGACGTCGGCCAACGAACCATGCCGCGGATCGACATCGCAATAGAACGAGACGTCGTAGCCGTGGTCGTGTCCTGGCGACGGGTAGAACGGCGTCAGCCAAACAATGTCGATTCCGAGCCACTTCAGATAGTCAAGCCGGCCGGTCACACCGCGAATGTCGCCAATGCCGTCGCTGCTGCTGTCGGCGAACGACCGCACGTAGATCTCGTAGCCCACTGCACCTCGAAGCCACTGCTTGGTTCCGATGACCTCGCCTGAACCGGGCTGAATGATCGAACTCATAGGAACGTCAGACTACCGCTCAGCAATGAGCCACTTGGAGATAGCCCAACCAGCAAGACTGGGTTGGTGCCCGCGCGTTCCCGTGTCTTCGGACTGACCTCTATTGATCGCGAGATGTTCACCCTCGCCATTCCTGCGCTGGGTGCGCTCATCGCAGAGCCCCTGTATGTGCTGACCGACACTGCCATCATCGGCAACATAGGAACGGCCGAATTGGGCGGGCTTGGCCTGTCGGCTCAGGTCATCGGCACGGTTCTCTCGATCTCGCTATTCCTGGCCTACGGCACCACCTCGGCAGTTTCGCGCCTGTTGGGCGCCGGCAAAGACCGCGAAGCTGCCAACCAGGCAATCCAGGGCCTGTGGATTGCGGCCACTGCGGGCGTGGCGTTTGCGGTGGCGTGCTACGTGTTCGCCCCTCAGCTACTGCGACTGCTCCAAGCCGACAGCGACGTGGAGACGTTCGGAGTGCGGTATCTACGAGTATCAGTTTTCGGCTTCCCTGCGATGCTGCTGGTGCTGGCCGGTGTCGGCTATCTGCGGGGTTTGAAAGATACGAAGCGTCCGCTCTACATCGCAGTAGGTACTGCAATGGGCAACTTGTTGCTTGAGCTGTATCTGGTGTTCGGCCTCGGCTACGGGGTAGCTGCCTCGGCCCTATCGACTGTGGTCTTTCAATGGGTCGCGGCTGGTTTCTATTTGCGTTGGATCGGCACTGCTGCTGGCATGCACGGCGTTGGGTGGCGGCCCGACGGAGTCGCCCTCCGAGCATTGGGAAGAGATGGCTTCTCGCTGTTCATCCGCACGAGTGCACTTCGCCTGGCATTCATCGTGGCCGCCCGGTTCGCAGCGGGAACCGGAAAGACTGCGCTCGGGGCCCATGAAATTGCCACTCAGCTGTTCTACTTCGTTGCGCTTGCGCTCGACGCTGTGGCCATTGCTGGCCAAGCGATGATCGGGACATTGCTCGGAGCGAGCAAGACCCACGAGGCTGGCACTGTAGGACGCCGACTGACCGGTTGGGGTTTACTGCTCGGCCTTGTCGCATCGGCGGTGCTACTGCTGCTGCGGCCCGTCATCCCCGACCTGTTCACCAACGACCCAGCCGTCGTCGAAGCGACGCTCTCGGTGCTGCTGCTACTGGCGATCATGCAGCCGCTGGCGGGTGTCGCCTTTGCCCTCGACGGCATTTTGATCGGAGCTGGTGACATGCGATTCCTGGCCTATGCAATGGCGGCCAACACCGTGTTCTTCCTCTTCGTGCTCGGGGCCGTCGAGGTGCTCAACGGCGGGCTGACCGGGCTGTGGATTGCCCTGGTCTTGTTCATTGCTGCCCGGGCTGTCACGCTGGCGTGGCGGATCAGAGGCGACGCATGGATCGTGACCGGCGCTCATCGAAGCGGCACCTAATTGCGCGACGCCGTCGACTAGCGCACAACCGACCTCGATGGGCTCTACGGTGCTCGTATGCAGGAGCTATGGCCAATTCCCAGCGACGCAGTCGACATCGCCCAACGACTCAGGGACGACGTCCGGCCGGCGCCAGCCGGACGCCCATGGGTCACGTTGGTGATGATCACCACCATCGATGGCGCAATCTCGATAGACGGTGTCTCTGGCAGTCTCGGATCCCCGACCGATCAAGAGCGTTTCGTGAGCGCTCGTCGCCAAGCCGACGGCATCATCGTGGGCGCAAGCACAGTCGCAGCCGAGGAATACAAACCGACCGTGACCCCGATCGCAGTGATCACCGGTTCGCTGTCGCCCGACCCGTCGGAGCCACTGTTTGGGGATCCGTCAAACAAGCCGATTCTCTTCACAACCGACCAGGCCGCAAGAACCCGTGGCGCTCAGTTCGACGGCATCGCCGAGGTGATTCCTCTCGGCGATTCGCTCGAACCAGAGCAGGTTCTTGCAGACCTGGGCAATCGGGGGATGGCTTCGGTGATGCTCGAAGGAGGGCCGACCCTTAACAGCCTCTTCCTCCGAGCAGATCTTGTCGACGAGATGTTGCTCAGCTATTCGCCATTGGTTGCTGGCGGCGATGCATTTCGCATGACCAACGGGCCGACCATGCCGACTGAACGCCGCTTCCGGGTCGACCGGGTGATGCTGGCAGACGACATCGTGTTCGTGCGCTATCTGCGAGATCGCTAGCCAGCACATCGCCACTTCGCCAACCGCTCGTCGGCGCATCGATGACCAGGAAACAGCTAGCCATTATCCGGCCCCATCGAGTCGAGCTGGATCTACCAGGATGCGCTGGCCGACAACGAGGTCGGCGCCGGCGTTCGCTACTCGCAGGGCCTCGCCGGCTTCGATTGGATTGGCCGCACCCATGCCGGCGGCGATTGCAGCATAAGAATCGCCCGGCAGCACGACATGGACTGCAGGTGCCTCGCCAGTAGCCGATGCTGCGGTGGCCGAACCAAAGCTGACCACCGAAACACCGCCGGCCCACGCAATCGCGAACACCAAGGTGCTCACGGCAAGCAGCGAAAAAAAGCGCCGCCTCCGGATGACTTCGGTGTTGTGCAGCGAGCGAGCAGAGACCATTGGACGGACCCTGGAGTGGCCTGTAGGGCGAACCTGACCCGGCGCTACGCAGGGGCGCCGGTGGCTACGGCTGGGATCTTGGACACGGCGGCCGCCGGTGATAACCCGCAGCCCAGATCGAACAGCGGCGGGTCCATCGACGTCGTCGAAGTAATCGAGCGCCGGATCGATTGCATAGGCATATGCGGTCATGAGTTCATTCTTCCTGAGGGGTGTGACAATCTCGCCAAACCCGGTGTGGGCTGCGGTCTGACTATCGCGGTGGTGGGTCGTAGAAGACTGGTTGGTTTGGTTGGCAGTTTTTCGGTCAAGGACGAGCAATCACGCAAATACTTGACTTCGAACGCTCGTTCGGCGAACATGCATTCGTCGCACACCTGTTCGATACAGCTACCATAGAACGAACGTTCGTTCGATTGCAACCCGCTTTCTGAGCTTTCTGTGACCAAACCGTGAACAAAGGACATTCCAATGGCCGATGAAATGGCTCCGAATCACACCCTCACGAGTCGTCAAGAGACGATCCTGAGCTTCATCGCCGACACGCTGCGCGAACGCGGATTTCCGCCGTCGGTGCGCGAGATCGGCGACGCGGTCGGGCTTACATCGCCATCGACAGTGCACTCACACCTGGCCACGCTGCAAAAGCATGGCTTTTTGCGTCGAGATCCCGACACACCCCGGGCCATCGAAGTTCGTTATGACCCTCGGTCGGGCAAAGTCGCCGACAAGGCTGCGGTCACGCACGTACCGCTCATCGGCGACGTCGCCGCCGGTACCGACGTGCTCGCACAGAGCAATGTCGAAGAACTCATGCCCATACCGGCTGAGCTCACCAGCGATGGCGAACTCTTTATGTTGCGGGTGCGCGGCGACTCGATGATCACGGCCGGTATTTTCGACGGCGACTTCGTTGTCGTGCGGGTTCAGCCGTCCGCCGAGATTGGCGACATCGTTGTTGCCGGTATCCCCGGCGACGAAGGCACGGTCAAGCGATTGCACGCTTCGACGGCGACAGAGATTGTGCTCAAACCGGAAAATCCGTCGCTTGAACTTATGGTGTTCACCCCTGACCAGGTCACCATCTTCGGCAAAGTTGTCACCGTCATGCGCAAGCTGTAGCCAGCGCGCACTCTCGGAAACCCAGCGTCAGAGATCCAGCGGCGGCGCCGACGCCAGGCGTTGTTCGATCAGCTGCAATCGCTGCATCGAGTCGACCAGCGCCAATCGCACATGATCGCTTCCCGCCGGTCCGTAGAACTCGCCTGGGCTCACCAAAACACCTGCGTGTTCGGCGAGCCATCGGGTCAGAGCCCAGGCATCGCCGCCCGGAACTCGCAGCCAGAGATAGAAGCCGCCAGCGGGTAGATCTATCTCGAGCCCGACACCGCGCAGAAGGTCCGCAACATAGTTCAGCCGTTCGAGATAGCGGTCCCGTTGCGCGTCGACGTGAGCATCGTCGTGCAGGGCAGCGATCGCTGCGTGTTGCACCGGTCCGGGCACCATGTTGCCCGCATGTTTACGGATCTCTGACAAGAAGTGCACCAAGTCGGGGTCGCCCGCGTAAAAACCAAACCGACCGCCCGCGAAGTTTGACCGCTTCGAGAGCGAATGCAGCGCAATGACGCCATCAAGACCAGCCGCCAAGATCGTCGTGCCCGGTTGATTCCACGTGAATTCGATGTAACACTCGTCGCTCAGTACCGGCACTGCCCGGGCCCGGCCCCAATCGGCCGCAGCCATCAAGTCATCGACGGCGCCAGCGGGATTGCCGGGGCTGTTGACCCATAAGCACAACGCCCGCTCGACGTCAGCTGGATCGATTGCATCGAGTCGCGGATTCCATGCCTCGTCGACAGGTACGGCCACTGCGCGTAGTCCAGCGAGTTCGGCGCCCATCGCATAACTTGGGTAACTGATCTCGGGATACAGCACAGTGTCGCGATCAGGCGTGCGCAGCGAGAGATACCGGGGCGCAGAAACCACGAATTCCTTAGTGCCAATGGTGGCCGCCACATGATCGGGCGACACCGTGACGCCGAATCGTCGATCCAGCCAACCTGCGGCAGCCGCACGAGCTTCGGGCAAACCAATCGACGGCGGATAACCACGCTCGGAGCCCGATTCGGCAAGTGCGCGAACCAATGACTCGGGGGCCGGATCTCGCGGCGTGCCGATAGACAGGTCGACCAGGCCGCCGTCGAAGCGATCTCCCTGTGGCTTCAGCTCGTTGAGCCGGTCATAGGGGTACGGCGGTGGAACGTAACCAGAACTCATTGCTTGCTTTCGTCGTCGACTACGTATTCGCTCAGTCGTCCGACCGAGAATTCATCGAGGCGAGCTCGATACTTCATGCCTTGCTCGGTGGCTTGTTCGCTGAGGACCTGCCCCGACCGATGCAGCTCGGCAATGATGTCGCCCCGACCAAACGGAACGAGCACGTCGACGACCTGATTCATGATGGCGAGCCGGTCGCCGATGGTGTGCAGCAGCTGTTCGGTGCCTTCACCCGTGACGGCCGAAACGGCTTGCGATCCTTCGTAGCGACGCATCAGCCGCTCGGGCCTATCGGCGATGTCGACCTTGTTGAACACGATCAGCTCGGGGATGTCTCCGGCGCCAATTTCATGAAGCACGCTGTGCACGGCGTGGATTTGACCCTCGGGATCTGCGGCACTTGCATCGACCACGTGCACCAGCAGGTCGGCGTCGATCACCACGTCGAGCGTGGACTTGAAGGCCTGCACCAGTTGGTGTGGCAATTTGCGCACGAAACCGACCGTGTCGGTCAAGAACACCTTTTCGCCACCGGGAAGCGACAGTTTGCGAGTCGACGCGTCGAGCGTTGCGAACAGCCTGTCCTCGACGAGGACCCCGGCGTCGGTGAGTTGGTTGAGCAACGTGGACTTGCCGGCATTGGTGTACCCGACAATCGCCACGCCTCGGTTGGACGTGCGGCGACGCTGTTTGGATTGGGTGCGCCGGTGACCAGCAACGGTGCGAAGCTGGGCTTCGAGTTTGTGGATGCGTCGTTCGATCCGACGACGATCGACCTCAAGCTGGGTTTCGCCGGGGCCACGGGTGCCGATGCCGCCGCCCTGCTGACTGAAACGCTTGCTGCCTTTGAGACGGGGTAGCCGATAACGCAGCAGAGCGAGTTCGACCTGCGCCTTGCCCTCTTGGCTATGGGCGTTCTGGGCGAAGATGTCGAGAATGACTGCGGTGCGGTCAATCGCGGTTCGGCCCAACAACTTGACCAGGTTGGCTTGCTGGGCTGGCGACAGCTCGTCGTCGAAGACAACGGTGTCCGCGTCGTGCAGGTCAGATTCGCTCCGGACTTCGGTGGCTTTGCCTTTGCCGATAAACGTTGCGGGATCGGGCGCATCGCGTCGTTGCACGACTCGGGCCACTGCGTCGGCGCCAGCGGTGTCGACCAGTGCGGTCAGCTCGTCAAGCGCAGCTTCGGTTGCCTCGGGTGATCCACTGGGCAGACTAACCCCGACCAGCACGATCTTCTCGCGGAACGAGCGATCGATAAAGGCCCGTTCCTCGCCGCCGTAGTCGCCAAACGCACCGCGGTGCGACTCGGCTGGCGTCGTAGTGCTGTGATCGCCCACTAGGACCAGGTCATGGGTTCGACGGCGGCGACATAGGTACTTGGTCCAATCAAGGTGAGCTCATCGCCGACCTCGACGGTTGCCGAGCCACCCGGCATGGCGATCTCGAAGGAGGTCTGGTCGGGCCGCGCCATCGCGGCGACGGCGGCTGCAGCGCACGCACCAGATCCGCATGCCTCGGTCGCTCCGACTCCGCGCTCCCAAATAAGCATCTGCATCCCTGCTGCGGTTGGCGTTACGAGGTGCACATTGATCCCGGTCGGCATGAAGTGCGCTTCGATTGCGGGGCCGACTTTGGAGATGTCCTGCGCGTAGAGGTCCTCGACTTCGATCACGATATGCGGATTTCCGACGTCGACAGTGTTGGCCCGCACGTAGTCGACATGGACCGCGATATCGATGGCTTGCAGACTCGGACCGCGATCGGGCGCACCCATTCCCACCGATGCCGAGGCTGCTTCGGTGACTGCACCAGTGATGGACACGGCCCGGTCGCCAGCATCGGTGGCCACTATTGTCGCGAGGGCATCGACACCTCGACGCGCCGCCACCGCATGAGCAAAGCATCGCAGACCGTTGCCACTCACTTCGGCCCGACCGCCGTTCGCGTTGAACAGCACGAACTGGGGTGCGACTCGATCGTCGATCGCAACAATCAAACCATCGGCGCCGATGCCAGTGGACCGATTGCACCACCGTCGAGCCAGCTCGGTCGCGCCGCTCGGCACCCCGGGCTGAAACCATACGAGAAAGTCGTTGCCGAGCCCATGGAGTTTGTGAAGATCGTGGCGTTGCATCCGCGAAGCAACCTGAAACTCAGACATACCGCCCAGTGTGGCACCAGATCACCCGATGACGCAGTGTGTTCGGCGAACTCTTCGGAAATTATGTACTCTAACCAGAGCTTAGAAGCTCTAAGTTCAGGACTTTCAAGCACCATTGCACCAACAACTCAGAGGTCAGCGCGTGCTCCCAACATCGGCTCGGGTGGTCATCATCGGCGGCGGAGTCCACGGAGCTTCGCTGTTGTGGCATCTTGCCCGCGAGGGATGGACCGACACCGTGCTCGTCGAGAAGGCGGAACTGACCTCTGGCTCGACATGGCACGCTGCCGGCCAAATCACACGATCGGTCGGCGACTACACGACCGCAGCATTTCATCACTACGCGATCGAGTTGTACGAGGAGCTGGAGAACATCACCGGCCAGGGCGTCTCGCTCCACCAGCCGGGCGGCCTGCGGCTTGCCTACACCAATCACGAGCTCGACAACCTCAAAACCCACCTCGGCGTCGGCCGCTACATCGGCTATCCAATCGAGTTGGTTGGGCCCGGCGAGGCCAAACAACTCAGCCCGTTCTACGACTTCACCGACGTCAAGGCCGCCATCTGGACCGAGGGCGAAGGCCATGTCGACCCGTCGGGCGTCACGATGGCATTTGCCAACCACGCCCGCTCACTCGGCGCAGCGATCTCGCGTCGAAACCGAGTCGTCGAAGTCAACCAGCTGCCGTCTGGCGAGTGGACCGTCGTCACCGAACACGGAACGATCACATGCGAGCACGTTGTCGATGCCGCCGGCTGCTACGCCAGCCAGGTCGGCATGCTCAGCGGTTTCGGGGTGCCCCAGGCAAACGTGTTGCATCACTACCTGGTAACCGAAGAGATTCCCGCGCTCGTCGAACATGACGTCGAGATGCCGGTGATGCGCGACAACCGAGTTGCGGGGTACATCCGCCAAGAGCAGACCGCAGGCCTAATCGGCATCTACGAACATTTGGGAGCCAAGGAGATCTGGGCCGATGGCGTTCCGTGGGATGCCGAGAACCCGCTGTTTCCGGCTGACTACGACAAGATCGCGCCGTGGCTCGCTGAAGCGTTCGCTCGGGTGCCAATCATGGGCGAGGTCGGTATCAAGTCGGTGATTCACGGCGCAATCACCCACACAACCGATTCACACATGTTGCTGGGGCCTGCCCCGGGGGTGAAGAATTACTGGCTCAACACGGGCTCATCGATCGGCTTGGCCTGGGGTCCCGGTGCCGGCCGCGAACTTGCCCGGTGGATGGTCCACGGCGAAACCGAGCTCAGCCTGCGCCACTATGACCCGCGTCGATTCGGCTGGGCGACAACTGACTACATCGCTGCCAAAGCGGTCGAGGACTACGAGTGGATGTTCCAGGTCCACCCGCCCGGCATCGAGCACAACGCCAACCGCCCCGTGCGCACTTCGGGGCTCTATGACCGGCTCACCGCCAAGCGGGCCATCCACACCCAGGCCTATGGCTGGGAACAACCCAAGTGGTTCGTGCCCGAGGGTCAGCCGCTCAAAGATGCGGTCGGCTGGCGCCGCCCAGCGTGGTACGACGCAGCACGAGCCGAGTGCAAAGCGGTTCGTGAAACCGTCGGGGTCATGGACCTCAGCGCGTTTGCGAAGTACGAAATCAGTGGCGCCGACGCCGAGCCCTACCTGAACCGCATCACCACTGGTCGAATCCCGGCGCGGTTCGGCCGAATCGCCCTCAATTATGTGCTTAATGAGCGTGCTCGCATCGAGACCGAAGCGACGATCACCAAGCTCGGCGAGAACCGATACTACGTAATCACCGGTCCAATGGGCGAGACGCGCGACTACGACTGGTTCGTCCACAGCATCGCCGACGGCGACGACGTCACCATCACCGATGTGACGACATCGACCGGGATGCTCGTCGTTGTTGGTCCGAATGCTCGCGATCTCATGCAGCAATGCACCCAAGCCGACATGGCCGGCGATTCGTTCCCGTTTCTCACTGCGCAAGAGATAGAAATCGCTGGTGTTGCGGTGCGCGCACTGCGCGTCGGCTTCACCGGATCGCTCGGCTGGGAACTTCACCTGCCCATCGATCAGATGGAAGTGGTCTACGACGCCTTGTGGGAAGCGGACGCCGCCAGCACGTTCGGGCTCAAAGACTTTGGTAGTCACGCCCTGAATTCGCTGCGCATGGAGAAGGCGTACCTGGCTCGGATGGAACTCACCCACGACATCGGGCCACGCCAAGCTGGCGTCGACTTCTTCGTAAAGATGGACAAAGGCGACTTCGTTGGTCGCGATCAGGTCGACGCCGAACCCACCGGCAATGCGTGGAAGCTCGTGTACCTCGACGTCGATGCCGACGACGCCGATTGCCTCGGCGGCGAGGGCGTCTTTGCCTCAGATGGTTCCGCAATTGGCCTCACGACCAGCGGGGGCTACGGTTTCACCGTCGACAAGAGCTTGGCGTTTGCCTACGTAGATTCCCGCTGTGGCGAACCCGGAACCGAGCTATCGGTACTCATTCTGGGCGAGCCCCGTAACGCCGTGGTGCTCGACGGGCCGGTATTTGACCCTGACAACATCACACTGCGCGCCTAGCGTCTTGCGGCGATGGCCAAACTAGATCAGCGCATCATCACCCGGGCGGCGTTGGCCATCATCGAGGATCCGAACTCGAACGAACTCACGCTGTCCGCGATTGCTCGCAAGCTCCATGTGACTCAACCTGCGATGTACCACCACCTCGACGGCATGGAGGACGTGTGGCGGTGGGTGGGCATTGCCGTGCGATCAGACCTGGCCGACGCACTCTCAACGTCCACCATCGGGCGATCACGTGCCGATGCGGTGCGCGCAGTTGCGCACACATGGCGCACCTTCAGCCAACAACACCCCGACCTGTACCGCAGCACCGATTGGTATCCAGTCGAGGGCGATATCGAACTCGAAGAAGCCGTGGGGCGGGTGCTCACGATTCTTTCCGGCGCGCTGCGCAGCTTTGATCTCACCGACATGCAGCGGCTCAACGCGGCGCTTGCACTGCGAAGCACCTTGCATGGCTTCTGCTCATTTGAGCTCGGGGCCGGCAATCCAGCACCCCACAGTGCCGACGACAGTTTCACTCACGTAATCGAATTGTTGATCACCGGCGTGCGCGCGCTTGCAGCTGGCACGATCGCTGAGCTCATCCCGCCGGCCTGACCAGGGCTATTGATCAAGTAGCGGAAGGCAACGCTCTAGCACGTGATCGGTTTCGACCTCGTCGAGGTCGAACCATTCGATACGAGGGTCGCGACGAAACCAGCGTTGCTGGCGCCTAGCGAAGCGCCGAGTACGCAGCTTGGCGAGTTCGAGTGCTTCGTCGAGCGGCACGTCGTGTTCGAGGTGCTGCAGCAGCTCCTTGTATCCCAGCGCCTGACGAGCGGTGCGAGACATGCCGTGTGACGAGCCGGAGACCTGCCTGACCTCGTCCAGGAAGCCGAGCTCCATTTGCAGCTCATACCGAGCGTCGATGCGTTCATCGAGCGAGGGGCGCGGGCGATCACACGCAATCTGGTTGATCCGAGACGGGCGGTATCGCTCCATGCCGGGCCCAAAACTTGAGAACGGCCGGCCACTGCCGACGGTCACCTCGAGCGCCCGAACAACCCGGCGTCGGTTGTTTGGTTCCATGCGTTCGGCGGCAACCGGGTCAAGCTCCGCCAGCCGGCGGTGCATTCCTTCGGTATCCGGGTCGGCGTCGAGCTTGGCGCGAATCTCGGGAAACTGATCGGGTATCTCCAGGTCGTCGACGATCGAGCGCACATACAAGCCGGTTCCGCCAACCATGATCGGAATTCGGTTTCTACTGCGAATGTCGGCTGCGACGCGAGCGACGTCGATCACGAACTGCGAGACGGTGTAGTCTTGGTGCGGGTCCATGATGTCGATGAGATGGTGTCGTACTGCACCTTGTTCCTCGGCCGTTGGTTTCGCTGTGCCGATGTCCATGCCGCGATACACCTGCATCGAGTCAGCCGAAATGAGTTCGACGCGATCGTCGGCGGCGGCGATCGCCATCGCCAACGCGGATTTGCCGGCAGCGGTCGATCCAATGATTGCCAGCGGGATGTCTGGCGTGGCCATTGGCGCGGCCTAGGCCGAGACGACGGGAATGCGGGTGCGGCGCTTGGGGGCGGAAATCACTTCGACCAGCTCGCCCATCAGGTACTGGAGCGACGCCTCGGTCACGGTGACCTTTGCGTAGCTGCCGGGTTTGACTGGCTTGTCGACCGGGAAGTGCACCAGCTTGTTCTGACGGGTACGTCCCGTCAGGACTGCGTCGTTGCGTTTGCTCACGCCTTCGACCACGACTTCTTCGGTCTTGCCAATACGAGCAGCGTGTTTCTGGCGCGAGGAACGTTCGGTCACGATGCGAAGCCGGTCATAACGGTCTTTGACTTCTTCGGGATCACAGAAATCAGAGTGCATCTCGGCAGCCTCGGTGCCGGGACGGGGCGAGAATACAAATGTGTAGGCGCCGTCGTATTGCACTTCGGCAGCGATTTCAAGCGTGCGTTCGAAGTCGGCTTCGGTCTCGCCGGGGAAACCCACGATGATGTCGGTCGTGACCGCCAGGTCAGGAATGGTCGCACGGGCTTGTTCGATCACCCGCAGGTAACGCTCGGCGTTGTAGCCCCGGTGCATCAGCGACAACACGCGGTCGCTGCCGGACTGAAGCGGCATATGTAGGTGTTCGCAGACCGCAGCGGTTTTGGCCATTGCTTCGGCGACATCGAGCTGCATGTCTTTGGGGTGCGGGCTGGTGTATCGAATGCGTTGGATGCCATCGATATCGCCGACCGATCGCAGCAGATCGGCGAACATCGGGCGCAGTTTGACGTCGTGGCCAGCCCGGCGGGCGTTGATCGCCAGGTCGCGCCCGTAGCTGTTGACGTTTTGGCCGAGCAGGGTAACTTCGCTGATGCCATCTCGGGCCAGCTCGCGCACCTCGCGAACCAGCTGGTCAAACGGGCGCGAAACCTCGGGGCCCCGCACTGCAGGCACGATGCAAAACGCACAGTTGTTGTCACAGCCGATCTGAATAGTGACCCAGGCTGAGTGATCGCTCTCGCGTCGGACCGGTAGCGCGGAAGGGAACGCAAGTGCATCGTCACGAGCTGCGGCTTCGAGGATCTCGGTGACAGGGCCATCGGTGCGGGCGATTTTGAGCAGCTCTGCGGCCCGGTGCACATTATGAGTGCCGAAGACCACGTCGACGTGCCCGGCCCGGGCCTGGATCTCGTCGCGGTCCTTCTGGGCGAGGCAGCCAGCTACGGCGATCTGGAGGCCAGGGTTGTCGAGCTTGCGTTGCTTGAGGTTGCCAAGCTGGCCATAGAGCTTGTTGTCAGCGTTTTCTCGAATGCAGCACGTGTTGAGCACGATTACATCGGCATCGTCGATCGAGGCTGCCTCGGACATGCCGTCTTGTTGCAGCAAGCTGGCGATGCGTTCGGTGTCGTGCTCGTTCATCTGGCACCCATAGGTACGAATGAAGTACTGCTGACCGGGTTCAGTTACCCCCTGCTCACTCACCCGGCCAGGCTACAAGCCCAACCTCTCATTGGCCGCCGCATGCGGTCAGGAGGCCACAAAACGGCAGTAGCCGTCGACGAGGAATGGACTCGTCGACGGCTACTGAGAGCACACGCGCCGTGTGGGTTGGATGGTTACACCGCGCCGTGCTGGGACCGCTACTCCTTGGGCCCGCTTGATTATGGCGGCTCCCTTACTTCAGGGAGCCGCCCGTTCTGTGACTAATCGAGGCTGATTGGCTCGTCGTCGGTTTCGCTGAAGCCTTCGGCATCGGCAGCTGCGGCAGCATCGATCGCAGCCTGCTTTTCTTCGGCCGATGGCAGCAACAACGTCATGACCCGGTCAGTGACTTCGACCATGATCTCGGGGTTCTCTTTCAAGAACTTCTTGGCGTTCTCGCGGCCCTGACCCATCTGCTCGCCGTCGTAGGTGTACCACGCACCAGACTTTTTGATGATCTCGTGTTCGACGGCCAGGTCGAGCACCGAACCTTCGCGGCTGATGCCTTCGCCGTACATGATGTCGAACTCGGCTTGGCGGAACGGAGGAGCAACCTTGTTCTTGACGACCTTGACTCGGGTGCGGTTACCCACGATCTCGACGCCATCTTTGATGGATTCGATACGCCGAATGTCGAGACGAACCGACGAGTAGAACTTGAGGGCACGGCCACCAGGGGTGGTTTCAGGCGAGCCGAACATGACACCGATCTTCTCGCGCAGCTGGTTGATGAAGATGCAGATCGTGCCGGTCTTGTGGATATTGCCGGCGAGCTTGCGCAGTGCCTGTGACATGAGGCGAGCTTGCAGGCCCATGTGGGACTGGCCCATCTCGCCTTCGATTTCGGCACGGGGTGTCAGCGCGGCTACCGAATCGATCACGATGATGTCGAGCGCACCCGAACGCACCAGCGTGTCGGTGATCTCGAGGGCTTGCTCGCCAGTGTCGGGCTGCGAAATCAACAGTTCGTCGACATCGACGCCAATTGCTTGGGCGTACTGCGGGTCGAGTGCATGCTCGGCGTCGATGAAGGCACAAATACCACCGTTGCGCTGCGCTTCGGCAACCAGATGCAGCGCTAGCGTGGTCTTACCCGACGATTCTGGGCCGTAGATCTCGGCAATTCGGCCCTTGGGGATACCGCCAATGCCGAGTGCGACGTCCAGTGCGAGTGCGCCGGTGGCGATGGACTCGATGGCCATCGCTCCCCGATCGCCGAGCTTCATTACAGCGCCGGTGCCATGGTTCTTCTCAATCGACTTCAGTGCCATGTCGAGTGCTTTATCTCTGTCCACAGTGTTCTCCTGGTTCAAGGTGCTTGGCCCAAGCTGTACCTACAGCGGCGGGTGCACGGGTTGTGGTGGGAAGGTGATTGAGACAGTACGCAGGGGGTGTGACAGTCTCGGCTGTCAGCCCATTGCCTAGCGCCATCTAGCGAACGCCTGTTCGCAATTTCATGAGCGTAATTCGAACAGTCGTTCGATGTCCAGCATTTGCAGAAGATTTCTCGTGCCCATCGACAGCGACAGTACCTTTGCTCGTTACGCGACAGGGCGACCCGTTTCCTGCGCCTCACCAAAACGACAAAAACGTGCAGACACCAGGTGTCCGCACGCCCCGTCCGAAGTGAGCGAGCTGCTAGAGCATTTCGCCGCGTTTGACGATCACGTGGTCGATGAGGCCGTATTCCTTGGCTTCTTCGGCGGTGAACCAGCGGTCGCGGTCGCTGTCTTTTTCGATCTGCTCGACGGTCTGGCCGGTGTGGCCCGCAATGCGCTCGGCCAGCAGTTTCTTGACGTAGCCGAGCTGTTCGGCCTGGATAGCAATGTCGCTGGCCTGGCCCTGGACGCCAGCAAGTGGCTGATGCATCATGATGCGAGCATGCGGCAGCGAGAAGCGTTTGCCTTCGGCGCCAGCACACAGCAGAAACTGGCCCATCGAAGCGCCGAGACCCATGCATATCGTGCCAACGTCGGGCCCGACGAACTGCATCGTGTCGTAGATCGCCATGCCTGCGGTGACCGAACCACCCGGCGAGTTGATGTACAGCATGATGTCTTTTTCGCGGTCCTGACCTTCGAGGTACAGGAGCTGAGCCGAGATGTAGTTGGCGACGCCATCGTTGACGTCGGTACCCAGCACCACAATGCGCTGCTTGAGCAGCTCGTGGTAGATCTGGGTCGAAGGGTCACTCATTGCGGCCGCATTGGCCATGGGGATAAGAGAAGGATCGAACTCTCCAAAAGTCATATGCCCGAAGGTTACCTGGCCACGCACCCGCTCACCCGATCACGCCGCTAGTGAAGAGTCACGCAATAGCCAGCTGACAGGGTTCGTTCACTTCCTCCCCTCTCGGGCGCAGCTTAGAGTTCGCTCCGACCGTTTGAAGCAGCTCGATCGTAAGCCATGAACCGCTGGGCATCCGGTGGAGCCAGCGTGAGCTCCCGATTAGTTTCGCAGAACCGCTTCGACCTGCACCAGCGTGTCGCCGTAACTTGAGCCGCCGCTGAGATCGGTGTCGCCAGCGTTGGTCAGGTCATTAACGGATCCGACAGCGTCGCCATACGCAGCGGCGACATGGCCCCACGGAACGCAGGCCACGCCAGGACGCAAGCGATCGCTGATAGCGACGGGAAGCTCAAGGGACCCTCGGTCATTGAAAACCCGAGCCATGTCACCAGCCACTAGGCCGCGAGCCTCAGCGTCGACTCGGTCAAGTTCGACGTGAGGTCGTGTCTCCCGATCAGCATGGTGACTGAGATCCGAGTACGACGTGTTCAGGAATCGGGTCGCTTTCTTTGGCGTCTGCAGAGACAACGGGAACTCGGCGCTGCTGCCGAAGCCCTCGGCGAGCGGTACCCATTCGGGCAGTCGGGTCAGTCCTGGCAAATCGATCGACTCAGAAGCAAGCTCCGCCTTACCCGACGTTGTGGCGAAGCCGCCGTTGGCATAAGGCAGGTGGCCATCGGGAAAGTCGGTCACTCGCACGAAACCGTTGCGACGCATGTCGTCGACATCGACATGATCGCCGACGCCAATCTGGATCTGCTCGATGTCCGAGAGATGCAGCTCAGGCTCATCGAAACCAAAGGCCGTCGCGAGTCGACGGAACAACTCGGTATTCGATACCGCTTCGCCTCGCGGCTGCGTGGCCGGGTCGTTCCAGCCGAGCCATAGGTGACCCCACGACGGCATGACATCGAGCTGCTCTGTCTCCATGGCGGCCGGCAAGATGACGTCGGCGAACCGGGCCGTATCGGTCAGGAACTGTTCGGACACGACAGTGAAGATGTCATCGCGCTCAAGTCCACGACGAATGGCCGCAGCGTCGGGCATGGTCAAAACCGGATTGCCATTCCATATGAACAGAGCCCGGATTGGATCGTCGAGCTGCGTCAGCGTCTGTCCCAGCCGAGGCTGGTCAAACGAGCGGCGTTCGGCTTCGTCGGGAACCAGCTTGGCAGCCAACGAAGCGACCCCGCCGGTATCGACGTTGCTGACCTCGCTCCAAGCGCCGACGCTTCGGGCGAAGCCGCCACCGAGCACCTTGTGCGATCCGGTCAGCACCGGGATCATCGACAGCAACCGGTAAATCGTGCCACCGGATCGGTGGTGCTCGGCTCCAATAAGCGCTCGCAGCATGGTCGCCTTGATGGTTCCGATATCTCGAGCGAGCGCAGTGATGACGTTGGCATCGAGTCCAGTCAGCGGTGCTGCCCACTCGGGGGTGTGGGTCCGGACATGTGCGGCAAGATCGTCGTACCCGACCGCATGGGCCGCCACGTAGTCGTGGTCAACTAAGTCCTCGGCAACGAGCACGTTGATGATGGCCAACAGCAGGGCGACGTCGGTGCCGGGAAGTGGCTGGATGAGCTGATCGGCTTTGTCGGCCGTGATGGTGCGGATCGGGTCAACAACGATCACCTTGGCGCCACGTTTTTTGGCAACCTCGATTATTGGCCACAGGTGACGGTTGGTCAGACGAGTGTTTGTCCCCCACAAAATGATGTGGTCGCTGTGCTCGGCCTGGAGAGGGTCCGTGCCCAAACCCGCGCCATAGACGCTTGTCATCCCGAGCGCAGAAGCCAGGCCGCAAACGGTTCCTGTCTGGCGGGACGCCCCCAGCTTGGCGAACAGCCCGTGACTTGTGCCGGCATTCTGGATGAGCCCTTGTGTGCCGGCTGACCACCACGGCAGGATTGCTTCGCCGCCGTGGTCATCACGGACTCGGGTGAATTCGGTGACGATCATTTGAAGCGCTTCGTCCCATGTTGCCTGGCGATAGTCTCCGCTTCCCTTGGGGCCGGTCCGCACGAGTGGGTGCAGCAGGCGGTCCTCGCTCATCACTCGGCTGACGAATTTGTTGACCTTGGGGCACAGCTCACCTTGCGAGAAGGGATGCGCCGGGTTCCCCTTGACCGACGTCAGCACCCCATCAACCGAGGTTGCAATCCAGCCGCAGCTGTCGGGACAGTCGTGGTGGCAGGTTCCAAGCACTTCGAGCGTCGTCATTACCAAACTCTACGATGCCCCGACTAGATCGATAGCAGCATTTGGACACCCAAGTGGCTATGACCATTGCCAGAGTCACCTCGAGCGATTGCTCACGGTCACGATCACTACGCCAAGCTAGGACGCCATCGACCGCGAGGACATCGCTTAGCGCAGGGGTTCGCCTTGCACGATGATAGAGCTCAGGTTCGCATGAGGCTCGGCGAGCCCGGCCAGGTCCTCGAGTGGGTTGACTCGTGAGACCAGGATGTCGGCGAAGGCCCCCGGAGCAATGACGCCGATCTCACCCTGCATCTGGCAGAGCTTTACGTTGGTCTGATACATCGAACGCAACACGTCGGCGGCCGGTTCGAGGTTCGCACGGATCGCGAACTCGTGGTTCTGCAAGTGGTGCGCTTCGCCCAAAAGGTCGGTTCCGAAGCCCAGCTCGACCCCTGCATTGCGGGCAACCTCGATCGCGCGCTGACCCATCTCGAAGACGCCGTTGTTCTTCTCGAGCATCGCTGCGGGAAAGCCGACCTTGGGGCCGATCTCGTTGAGGGCCTTGTATGCGATCAGCGTGGGGACCATGGTCACCCCAAGTTCGACCATACGAGTGGCCGTTGCTATGTCGAGGCCGTTGCCGTGTTCGATGCACTTGACGCCATTCTCGATCGCCAATTGGATCGCTGGCGGCGTGTACGCATGCGAGGTCGTATACGTATGGCGATGGTCTGACTCGACCGTGATCGCGCGGATCTCGTCTGCGGTGAATTGGATCGAGTCGAACGGATCGCTCGGCGAAGACACACCACCCGATGTCATAATCTTGATGAACTGGGACCCATCGCGGAGCGCTTGACGGGCGGCCTTGCGACATGCATCGACACCGTCGACCACAAAGCCAGCATGATCGTGGAACATCTGGCAACCGCACTCGGCCGGAGGAACGTCACCGGTCCGGAAGTCGCCGTGGCCACCGGTCTGCGAAAGGATGCGCCCGGCCTGAACAATGCGAGGGCCAACACACGCGCCGTTTGCGATAGCTCGCATCAGGCCACGGTTGTCGCCGCCGGCATCGCGGATCGTCGTAAAACCGCGGCGCACGGTGCCTTCGGCCAGGCTGGCGCTCATGATGCCGCGTTCCTCGGCCGTCATGCCCGCAAGCCGAGCGAAGTCCATGGTGACGATCCAGTGGTGGAAGTGACCGTCGACAAAGCCGGGCATGATGAACTGGCCGGCCGCATCGATGTCGACATCGGCTTCGACCAACGACCGGCCATCGACGACGTCGACGATGCGATCACTTTCGATGACCACGGTCTGGTTCTCGACCATCTCCATCGTTGCGGTGTCGAGCACGGTGCCTTGGCTGACGGTCACGATCATGAGGCCACACTATGCGAGCGCTCGCAGCGGCATGGACCGTTCAATGATTCAGCCGATAACCCGCAACAGGAACGGCTTTGAGGCGGTAGCGTAAGGCCCTCGCTGCGCCGGTGGCGGAATTGGCAGACGCGCCAGGTTTAGGTCCTGGTGTCCGTAAGGATGTGTGGGTTCAAGTCCCACCCGGCGCACCATGTGATGTCGCGAGACATCGGTAACCCGTGAACCCACAAGTTGGGTTCACGGGTTCGGTCGCTTCATCAACAGCCCTGCCGGGGAATAGTGCCGGGGAATAGTCAAGACCTGTGGATGAGGGTGGTTGGTTACGCGACGACCTGGTCCTCGGTGTTGGTGGTTTGTAGTTGTCCTTTCTCGGATGTGGCGCCGGCTCGGACGAGTGGCGCACAACCGTGATGTTGCAGCTGCTTGCGGCCGACATCGGCAACACCGCGCAGGGTCAACGTTGCAGGCGACAGCGAGGGAAGACGTGGCCATCGGCCACAGAGCGTGCGCTACGGCGTCGTTATCCAAGCTGCCTAAACACCGAGGACGGACCGAATGCCATCGTCGATGACGCGGATGAGCACATCAGGCAATTGCCCGGAGGCGTCTGAAAGCCACGCCCGGTCGATGAGCTCCAACCCGAGCGGTACCGCCACGGAGTCCTTTTGCAGTCCAGTCATGGAGGCGTCAAGCAGTACATTGCCAGCGAGGCCCGCACGCTCAAGGTTCGAGGTCAACGGCACGACATGAGCCTGCCAAATGTCGACGGCAAGGACCTCCCCCGAAGAGACCACCACACAGGGCCAACGCTTGTCGAGGTCGATCCAGCACACCTCACCGCGGGCTACCACGGCGCAGACTGCTCAAGCCGCTTTGCCACCTCGGCCCGAGACGGCGGCCCATCTTCAGCGGCCAATGCAGCATCGGCCAGCAACTGATTGCCGAATGAGAGTGTCGATTTCGCCGCGTGCAGACGGAGTTGCTCGGTGACCCAGCGAGAGAACGGCACGTCAAGGCTCTCGATGACCGGCACCACATCCTCGGGGACACTGATCGTCTTGTTGGGCATGTACGCATCATACGTACTTACAGCGCCAACCCGGCAACCCCCGCTTCGCCCGGCGACGACGAAGATCTTCATGTCGGCTGACAACCAACTTGGATGCCGCACCGAGCTCGCGCCATCTCGTTGCAAGACAAGCGCACGTGCTTCGACAGATTTGGCGCGACCGATTGGAGTTCCCCCGTTATGTGAGACACCCGATTCTGGAAGAATGGTCTTCCAGGCAAGGAGTCCCAAATGGGCACAAAGAAGTATCCCGAGGAGTTCCGTCGTGAGGCGGTCGATTTTTGGAGGTCCTCTGATCGACCGAGATGCCAGGTCGCTGAATCGCTCGGCATAAGCGATGGCACGTTGGTGGCATGGACCGCGGAGTTCGACAAGGCCGACGCTCCTGGAGCGCTGAACGCGGATGAACGGGCCGAACTGGTTCGGCTTCGTAAGGAACTGGTCGAGGTCAAACAAGAACGTGAGATCTTGAAGAAGGCCGCGCAGTATTTCGCGAAAGAGACAACCAGGTGACCCGCTACTGGTTCGTCCATGACCACCGAGCGGTGTTCCCGATCAACAAACTCTGCAAGCTTGTCGAGTTGCCCAGAGCCAACTATTACCGGTGGGCCAAACCTGTCCTGTCAGACCGGTACCTCGACGATGCGTACCTATCAAACACAATCTTCGATATCTGGCAGGCGTCTCGTTGCACCTACGGATCGCCGCGGGTGTGGGGTCAGCTGCGACGTTCAGGAGTCCGTGTCAGCCCGAAACGGGTTGCCAGGTTGATGGCTGAGTGCGGCCTGTTTGGTGCTCATGCCCGCAAGAAATGGCGCCGGGGCAAAACCAACACGGCGCCAGCACCGGATCTGATCGAACGCGATTTCACCGCCGCGATGTCAAACCTGAAATGGGTGGCTGACACCACCGAGTTCAAATGCGTCGACGGCAAGCTCTACCTCGCCGGCATTCTCGATCTGCACGACCGAGGCCTGCCCGGCTGGTCGATGAGCGAACGCAACAACACCGACATGGTCGTCAACGCCCTGGTCATGGCCTTGGCCCGCCGTGACCCCGACGGCGATCTGATCCATCACGCGGACAGGGGTTCGCCCTACACGTCGCTTGAGTTCACCAACCGGCTCACCGACTGGAAACTCAAACCGTCCTACGGCTCGACTGGCGACTGTTTCGACAACGCAGCGATGGAATCGTTCTGGGCGACCCTCAAACGCGAGATCCGCCACATCCACGGCGACTGGGAGAAGCTCACCCGATCCGAACTACGCACAATCCTGTTCGACTACATCGAAACCTTCTACAACCGAACACGACACCAAGCCCGACTCGAGCACCACACACCCGCCGAGGCCTACGCTGCATCAGCAGCATGAACTAACAACCACCCGTGTCTCACCAAGCGGGGGAACTCCATGGGCTGATCAGTCAGTGACCGAGGCCGAAGCCCATCTAGTTGGTGAGGAAGCGGTGCGGTTGTGCATGGGCGAGGCAGGGTTTGACTACCAGTTGCGGACATATTTTCCTACTGCATCTAGCTCGCTAGCCGAAGCAGGGTTCTTCTTTTCAGATGCAGCGACGCTGGGCTATTCGGGGACGCGCAACGGAATTGCACTGCACTTAGCGGAAATTGGTGCTCCAACGGCTGGAGGTACGCGCGAAGAGTACGAGGAGTTCACTCGTACGCTCCACGGTCATGAGGAACAGGTCGGTGATCCCTCATCGAATGAGGCAACCCACGTTGTCGAAGCCGGCGGATGCTTAGCGGTCGGCGCCGCAGCGCAGTCAGAGTTGAGAGTCCGCGAGGATGGTGAGTCCGACCCACTTTCTGACATCGCGATCCGCAACGACTTCTTCGAGCGGGTGTATGCCAGTCAGGGATACGACGACTTTGAAGATCTCTGGGTTGCGTGCATGACGCAAAACGGCGACGACGTGAGAAATGATGTCGATGCGACCGGTAGCGGCTCGAATCCTCTCACGGTGCACGGCGCGTCTATCCATGAAGAAGCAAGTCGCGCCGCAAACATGCGGACTTACGACTTGCTTGCGGGCGTCGATCCAACTTGGGCGTACACGCGCGACGAGCTTGCCCCAACGGTCGCCGATTTTGAATGGCTCGAGTTCGTTGTCTCGACCGACGACGTGCTTGCCGAAATCCTGGACACGGAACGTTCAGCAGCCCTGGCCGATGCTGCATGCAGGGATCAACACCGAGCAGTAGTCGAAGAAGCAATGGCGACCGTTGCCGCTGATATGGGCCTGGTGCTTGGCTAGATATGAGAACGGTGAAGAGTCCTATGCAGGACTTTGAGTTGTTCCTCCGCACATTCCATGCAGGATCCTGTGCCATTCCTCCTTAGACCCCTTCCGGACGTGGGTCGGGTCAGAACGCAGCTCCCTGGACAACTTCTTGACTGCTCGCTCCTGGTTCGAACGCCGCGCGACTAGGTGCACAATCGTGTTGTGGAATACACAACACCATCGATGGCGACTCGCCGGCATACAGCTGCGCCAAGGCGTTCCCGGAACTGTCATAGACGCGATGGGGTTGACAACCTGTCACTCAAACCTGCCGCAGCTGAGCAGTGTCTGCTGCCGACCTGCGAAGATGGCGGTTATGTCGAAACGTAGAGTCGCCGTCGTGGGGATGTTCTTGGAGAGCAATGCCTTTGCGCGGACGGTTTCCGAAAAGGGCTTTCGCGAATCGGTGTATTTCGAAGGAGCTGACCTCGATCAGGACGCTCGAGCTGAACACCCACGAGTCATGGGCGAGGTAGTTGGCTTCTACTCCAGGATGGACAGAATAGGCGGCTGGGAATCAGTCCCGATCTTGTACACGATGAGCGGAGGGGGAGCCGCCGATCATAGCTTCTTCGAGGCAACGGTTGACCAGTCCAAAGCGGCCCTGGCGGCAGCGGGACCCGTCGATGCTCTGTACATCTGCAATCACGGAGCGATGATCACGACCGAGGAGGAAGATGGCGACGGCGTCTTCTTCGCGGCTATGCGCGAGGTCGTCGGCCCCGACGTGCCGATCGTCGCCACGCTTGATCCGCACGGCAACGTCTCGGACCTGATGGTTAACTCGGTTGATATCTTCGTTTCGTACCGCACAGATCCGCATATAGATCAGTTCGAGCGCGGCGAAGAGGCGGCCGATCTGCTGCACGAGGTGTGGAGCGGAATTCAACCGAGCAAAGTGTTTGTTCGGTTGCCGATTGTGCCGCCGAATGTCTCTCTATTTACCGACGAAGGTCCGTTCGCTGAGCTGGTCGATGCTGGTCGCGATGGGATGACCGAGGGCATCGCCAATGTCTCGATACTTGGCGGGTTCGCGTTCTCAGATACGTCCAAGAACGGATTGGCGATCGTCGTGACTGGCAGAAACGGTGACTCTGATGCTCGCAGGTTGGCGCGAGAGCTTGCTGACATGGCCTGGGCCAATCGTGCCCGGTTCGTCTGTGAGCCCACCGATCTCGACGACGCTGTCGATCGAGCGGTTGCGGCTGGTGCTGATTCGTCTCTTCCGGCGATGGTGTTCTCGGACCTTGGCGACAACTGCGGCGCCGGCGGGCCGGTGAACACGCTCTGGATGCTCGAGGCGTTGCACCAAGCGGGAGCGAAAGGGGTTCTGATCGTCAACTTTCGTGATCGCCGTCTTGTCGAGACGGCGCAACAGACTGGCGTTGGAAACAGTTTCGAGGCCCGGTTCACCGGCGACGATTGGGAACGTGACGGCGACACGGTGTACGCGGCACAAGGTCGAGTGTTGGCGCTACATGATGGTCATCTTGTCGGGCGTCGAGGGATCGTCGCTGGCAAGACCTTGTATGCCGGATCAATGGCGCTGATCGAACTCGATGGAATCCAAGTGGTGGTGACGAGTCGCGCCGCCGTGGGCAACGATCCCATCTACAGCGAAGCACTCGGTGTCGACCTGGCGTCGATGCGCACGATCGCGGTCAAAGTGCGTAGCTCCTTCCCGCCCGCGTACGACGAGTTTGTGACCCACGAGAACATGCTCTTCGTCGACACGCCAGGGCGCACATCTCCAATGCTGAGCCGCATGCCATTCGAGCGGCTTCCGAGGCCCGTCTACCCGCTCGACCACGATTTCGAATGGACGAATCCCTTGGCTGCGACGTAGCGCCTTGCCCCGCAGACCGCACCTCAACCTACGGCGCCACGAGCTATCTAACCTCACCAGGTTTCGGGTGCCCTCATCTCGCACGGCCACAAACCGAGCCTGATGAGATATTGGCGAGGCGCATAGCCGATTTGGCGAACCTGTCATACATTGTTGCCTTCATGGAACTCGATACCGATCAGGCCGAATGGGACACTCGCTACGGGCCGGGCGACGGCACTATGTGGAGTGGTGAACCAAACGGAGCTCTCGTTACTGAGATTCGGGCACTCGACCGAGGAAGTGTCCTCGATATTGGTTGCGGTGAAGGAGCCGACACCATCTGGTTGGCGCAGCAGGGATTCACCGCCACCGGCCTCGATGTTTCTGCCGTCGCCATCCAACGAGCTCAAGCAGCAGCAAGTCGCAGTGGGGTGAATGTCCAGTTCGCCGCTGTCGACGTCATTGCAGATCCGCCAGCTTTCGATGCCTATGACCTTGTTGTTGTGAGCTACCCGGCGCTCAAGACCACTTCGAAGGCGTCAACCGCTTCATCAATCGTGCAGGCAGTCGCTCCGGGCGGCCGATTCTTTCTGGTAATGCATGCGCACAATCAAGAGACAGCAGTCGTGGTGAGGTCGATGGGGTTCGATCCCGACGGTTACGTCGGAATCGACGATTTCAAAGCCGCCCTCGCCGACGGGTTCGACATCGAGGTCGATGACGAGCGCGCTCGGCTCGGCGTGGCGCCAGACGCACTGCATCAGCGCGACCGCGTTCTGGTGGCAAAGCGGCGCCACTAACAGGCGAAACGGAGGTCGAGAAGATGCTCTTGCAGTCGTCCGAGGGCTGACGAAAGAACCATTCTCCTATAGGTCGCCAGCAAGACCTCGAAACTCATCGCCGAGATCAAGGTTTAGATGACGCTGGAACCGCTTCGCACTCAGTCACTGTGAATCCCGCACCCGAATTGCATTGTAAGTACCCAATGTTTACAATGCATTCATGCCTGCAGCCGCATCCAATACACGAGTCTCCTACCGCGGGCAAACAACCCTGCCCGCACACCTGCGCCGAAGATGGGGAATTGAAGAAGGAGGAGAAATCGGGGTCCTTGACCTAGGGAGTGCCGCACTCGTAGTGCCCGGCGGCATCGAATCGGCCAAGCTCGAACTGTTTCGGGTTCTCAAGACCACATACGCCGACGGACTTGATCAGTTGGATGACCCGGAGCTTCAAGACCAATAGATGCAACGAGTCCTCCTCCTCGACGACCATGCCCTCATCGAGGAGATATTGACCGAATCCATATCGACTCGGGAGCCCAACAGCGCGCTTCTCACAACGTCCTACTGGTACTACCGGGCGTGTCGTGGCGCTGTGCTGGGCGCAGGCGGTCAACTCTCGGGACCGTTCGAGCGACTGGCGGATGACTTGCAGGAAGCAGCGATCGCGACGTTGTTGACGTTGCCCGAACGTATCGAGTTGCCGGACCCTCGAACAACCATCTCCCTTATGGTCGCGGTGGGTGGGCGGCATCCGAAGCTGAACTTGCTGAACCTCGAGGCGGTCGCTGTAGCGATAACAACCGGAGCGCATGTCTTGCTTGCTCAACGTGCTGCCGCAGGAATACTGCCTGACGTACTCGAGGCTGAACAGGTTGATTGGTCCTCAGACCTCTAGGCAGGCGAGCAGCAAGCGACCGGCGGCGCCAGTGTGCGTCACGGCCCGACGGTTCCAGAGCAGCTTCGCAGTATCCATCGAGCAGCAAGGGGTCGACAGGTCCGAGTTCAGCATCGAACCCGTCGAGCAGTTCTCGCAGCAAGCAGTGCTGGTGTCGAAGTGCATTGACTCGCTCAACGGCCCGGTTCTGTTGCGTCAGACCCAGGAGCGCTTGGGCTGGTCGAAGTCGAAGCGGAACCAAGCGTAGGCCGCGCTCGCTATGGCGAAGCCGCCGAGTGCGGCGATTGCTGGTACGGCGTCGACCAGGGAACCTTCTTCAAGGAAGATCGTGTTGAACGACTCCATCGCCCAATAGGTAGGCGTAAACGGGCCAATGGCGCTCGCCCACCCCGGCAGCTGCCCCGAGGGCACCAGCGCGCCCCCGACTGCGGAGAAGAACATGGCCCCCAGGTTCGAAACTGCCGAAACCGCCGGCATCGACTGGAGTCGAGCCGATACCGCGAGAGCGAAGCCCCCGATAAACAGCGCCCACACCACGCCGGTAAGCGCAATAGCCACGAGGCCGCCAACCGATGGCACGGCCAGATCGAACAGCAAGAAGCCCAGCGTCAGAAGTGTCACGATCTGCACCGCACTGGCGATCACCCACGGCAGTGCTTTGCCGACAAAGATGTCGCCTCGGCTCGCTCGCGACGTACGCAGCCGATCCCATGTTGCCCATCCGTGCTCACGAAAGAACGAGTTCGCCAGAAAGCTCACCATGAAGAAACCGAACAGCAACGCCTGACCAGGAACCACCTGTTCGGCGCCGCTTCTTCCTGCGATCCCGACATCGGCCAGCGCAGCACCCATCGTTGACCGCAACATCGCAATGATGATCAGTGGCATGCCGAGCAACATGACCGGCATCGCTCGATTCGAGCGCAGCACTCGCATCTCGTTCATCAGAATCGCTCGCAGCGTTGCGGTTCCCATCACTCAGCCTCGGCCTGGAATCGTTGCCCCGTAAGCGCCAGGTAGGCCGTATCAAGATTGGGGCGCAGCATCTCGACGCCGCGAAGCCGTTGCGCATCGGGGCCCAGCGCCGCAATGAGTTCGGCAGTTCGGCCAACAACACCTGGGCCCTCGGCTCGCAATATCGCTTGGTCTCGCACTACGACCAGCCTGTCGATCTCGACCTCTGGCGCAAGCCCATCGAAGGTCAGCTCCACAAACGAGCTCGCATGGGCGTCGAGCACCTCGGTGAGCGGCGCGTCGAGGAGCACTCGGCCACGTTCGAGCATCACGACTCGAGCATCGAGCGCCTCGACTTCGGGCAGGTAATGGGTGGTGTAAATCACCGTTGCGCCTTGAGCTGCAAGGTCTTTCACGACCGCAAGAAGCTGACCCCGCATCTCTAGGTCGGCGCCGACCGTTGGTTCGTCGAGCAACAAGAGTTGCGGCCGAGCGACAATCGCACACCCGGCATGGACCCGCCGCCGTTGCCCACCGGAGAGATTCGAGGCCGTCTTGTCGAGGAACGGTCCGAGCTCGAGCCCCTCGGCGACTCGTTCGATCTCGGCCGCCACATCACGGCGCGAGTGACCTGCAAGCCGACCGTAGAACTCGAGATTCTGACGGGTGGTGAGCAGCATCTGCACGCCGGTGTCCTGAGGGGCGATCGCCATCTTGGCGATAGCCCGAGCTCGGTCGGTGACGACATCGTGGCCGTCGATCTCGACCGAGCCAGAATCTGCGGATCGGAGTCCGGCAACAATCGAAAGCAGCGTGGTTTTGCCAGCACCGTTCGGGCCGAGCAGCGCAACAACCTCGCCCGCGCCAGCCGTAAGCGATACATGATCGAGCACTCGATCGCCGTCGTAACTCTTGGTCACTTCGTCCACCGCCAGCACGACGTTGACCGTACAACACTTTAGGATCGCGCGTCCCAGAATATTGGTGTCTCGCACCACCCGTCGTGATGTCGATAGCTGTCACAATGTTGCTCAGTTGTCTGGCGGTATGCCCGCGTGGCGAGACGCGGGCGGACCAACCGTCGAGAAGACGCGAAACCCTAAACAGTAAGCGTCTTGGGGTAGTAGTCGGCCGGTGGCGTTGCGCCGGCTTCGGCAGTGAAGTTGCCCTCGAACGGCCACTCGTTTTCTTGGCCCGGAAGTGGGCCCTGGTTGAACCGGCCCATCTCTCCCCCGCCGGCCGCTTCGTTCCCGACAAGCGACCACGCTTGGCGCTTGTAGGTCCAGTTCTCGGGTTGAAGACGATGCGCCGCGCGGAAGTGCACAATTGCCCGCTCTTGTTCGCCCGCCGACCACAGGTGGTTTGCAAGCTCGAAGTGTGCAGCTCCAGCCGACTTGTCCTTTGGACGGTCCTGTGAGCCGGCAACCACTTGGTCCGGAGTCATGGCGAAGCGGCTTTCGGCGCCGTGCTGCGCCCAGTCACGGATGGCGTCGGCATAGCTGTCGCGATCTTGTCCGCCTCGAAGCTTGGCTGCGAGTTCAGGGTCGCTGGCCTCGACTTCGGCCGCCTTGGCCTCGGTTGCTGCGGCCCGATCGTCGACGAATGCACGGAGCCAGTCTGGATAGGAATCGCCCGGTGACCAGCCAGGTTCGGCCGGTCGCACAATGGTGCCTTCTTCGTCGATCCACACAATGTTGGGGATGTTGACCACGCCGAATAGCGCATCCATCTGATGCATTGGATCGAGCAACGACCAATGGGTCGGATTTGCGGCCTCGATAAACGGCCGTGATGCTTCGGCATCGCTCATCTCGAGCGAAACCGTCACGATCTCGACACCGAGTGGTCCGAGTTCCTCATGCAGGTCCTGCCACCCGGGCAGGTCGTAGCGGCAACCTCAATAGGGCGCCCATGCAACGAGCACCACCTTCTTGCCTCGCATCGCCGAGAGCCGAAATTCGTTGCCGTCGAGGTCGTTGAGCACCATCTCCGGAGCGGTCGCCGAAACTAGCGCACGCCCGGTCAGCGATTCGGGACCGATCGCCCACATGCCAGAAGCTTCGTCAGGAACAACCGCCATACCCAACAGTTCCGCGGTCGACTCCAGCTCGAAGCCGTCGGCGAGCGGAACACACATGTCGCCCTTGCAGGCGCCCTCGGGTTTGATTTCCCAACCGGTCGCGTCGTGAAACGCCTGGGCGTCGATGTCAAGTGAGTCAACAAGCATGCAACGAGCATCGCACAGCCAGCGACGTTCGCCCAGTTTTGCCGAACAGCTCAAGAGTTCGGGCTCTACGAAAGCGCTGCTTCCTTGGCGAGCCTGGTGATTCCGTTGGCAATATTGGTGCGGGCATTGTTGGCCGAGATGATCATGTCGACGCCGCTCACCGAGGTGTGCATCTGGCCCCGCAGTGGCATGTGCTCGACCTCGACGCCCGCCTCTCTCAACGCCTCGGCATAAGCCGCACCTTCGTCGCGCAGCGGATCGAATTGAGCTGTAACCACCAGAGCAGGCGGCAGTCCGTGCAGGTTGCCTTTGATCGGCGCCGCTCGGAAGTCGTTGCGATCTGCGGCGTCGCAGTAGTGATCCCAGAACCACGTCATCAGGCCCCGGGTCAACACGTAGCCGTCGGCGTTCTCTTCGAACGACGGGCGAGAGAAATCTGAATCGGTGACCGGATTGATGAGCACCTGGCCCGATATCGCTGGGGCTCCTGCGTCTCGGGCCAACTGACAAGCGACCGCAGCCACATTGCCACCGGCACTCCAACCCGCAACGATTACTGGGTCGGGTCGACCGCCAAGCGATTCCAGATGTTGCGATACCCACTGCAAGGCCGCATACCCGTCGTCGACCGCCGCCGGGAAACGGGCTTCGGGCGCATGGCGATAGTCGCAGGAGATAACAATCGAATCCGACTGCAAACACAGGTCACGACACAACGGGTCATCGCTGTCGGCCCCGCCGAGAACCCAACCTCCGCCGTGGAAGTAGACAATGACCTGATGCGGCCCTGGAGTCGCTGGCCGATACAGGCGATACGCAAGTTCGCCCGCGCCTGCGGGATAGATGCCGTCGACGACTTCGCCAACGTCGGGGCCAGGTGGACTCTGTTCGGCCGATGCCGCCATGAAGTCGCGAGCTTCGTCGGGAGTCATCGACTCGATCGGCGGCAAACCCATTTCTTCCATAAATCCAAGCACCATCGAGACATCGGGCTGAGCCTGCGCAACGACACCGTCGTTGCACTGAGAACCGTTGGGACCCGACAGGTCAAAGCCCATATAGCCCTGCTCACGGACCGAGTCGCAGAGTTGGCGATACATGCCAACGCCACCGACATAGGGCAAGAAGACTCGAGGTTTGCCGGGCACGTTGGCCCCCATGTACCACGAGTTTGCCTTGGCAAATAGCGTGATGTCGGCGCAGTCATTGTTGTGTTGTTGCCATCCGGCCTGGGCGGTCGTGGTGGGTTCAATCGTGTCGAAACCCCGAGCTCGCATATCGCCAATGCAATCGGTGATCCACTCGACGTGTTGCTCGATCGAGACCGCCATGTTCGACAGGACCGATGGACTCTGAGGGCCGGTCACTGCAAAGAAATTGGGGAAGTCGGTGACCGTGAGCCCGAGATAGGTCGTCGGCCCGTCTGCCCATTTGTCTTTGAGCGTCACACCGTTGCGGCCGGTGATATCGAACGCAACCAGCGCGCCCGTCATGGCATCGAACCCAGTTGCCATCACGAGCGCATCGAACTCAAAACTGCGGTCGACGGTGTCGATGCCTGACTCGGTGATCGTCGCAATTGGTTCGGTTCGCAGGTTGACCAGCTTGACGTGCGCCAGGTTGTACGTGGCGTAGTAGTTATCGTCGAGACAGAGACGTTTGGTGCCGATTGGATGATCTTTTGGACACAACATCTCCGCCGTGGTGGGATTGTCGACGATCGCACGGATCTTTTGATGCACAAAGTCAACGATCAGATCGTTGGACTCTTGATTGACCGGCATGTCATTGAACACGCTGAGGAAGCCGATCAGATCGCCTTCCTGCCAACCAGCTTCGAGGCGCCGCTCGCGTTCTTCGGCTGAGACGGTTCGCGCTCCATCCAAGGCGACTTCGACCGGTACGCCGCCCTGCGAGAGCCTGGCTTCTTGGCGGTAGTCGGGATATCTGCCCTTGATGTCAGAAATCCGCTCCGGTGGCACAGGACCGTGACCAGCTGGCACCGAGAAGTTCGGCGTGCGTTGAAAGACAACCAACTCCGAGGCCTGCTCTGCAATGACAGGGATTGACTGGATCGCCGATGAGCCAGTTCCAACGAGCCCCACCCGCTTGCCGGTGAAGTCGACACCTTCGTGCGGCCAGCGGCTGTTGAAGTACGTCGGCCCACTAAATGTGCTGGCGCCTTCGATGTCGAGGTCCTTCGGCACCGACAAGCAGCCCGTCGCCATGACATACCACCGGGCACTCAGATCGGGACCGGCCTCGCTACTCACGTGCCAGCAGGACGCAGATTCGTCCCACACGGCGCCCGTCACCCTGGTCTCGAACCTGATGTCGCGCCGCAAGTCGAAGCGATCAGCAACATGCTGGAAGTAGCTGAGGATCTCGGGTTGGGTGGCGTACTTCTCGCTCCACTCCCACTCTTGCTGGAGGTCATCGTCGAAGCTGTAGCTGTAGTCGACGCTCTGGATATCGCAGCGAGCGCCCGGGTACCGATTCCAGTACCACGTGCCACCTACATCGTCGGCCGCTTCGAGCACGATGGTGTTCAACCCCATGGCTCGCAATCGGTGCAGCAGGTATAAACCTGCCATCCCTGCGCCCACCACGACAACATCGAAGTCGGTCTCTCCCGCCGAAGCGGCTTGGCTGCCAGTACCGCTACTCGTCTCGTTCATCATCGTCCCCCAACGTCGTGAATACCCTCACGCTGTCACAAATCGGGATCGAGAACAATTGCGTAGCTCCACTCGCTCGCCGCTGGCATTTGGTCGGTGAGGCCGCTCTTGTTACGTTCCCACTAGCGGTACCCAAGTGTGGGTAGCCGCCAGGGCAGCCGGGCAGCTACCAGGGGGATCTCATGAAACCAGCGTTTGCACACTTTCACCGTCATCACACGCATGCGGGCCACGGCCACACAAGCGGCAGCGAGGAGACAGCCAGCGATACAACCGGCGCTGGCGCCCAGAACGTGGGTCGCCGCCAGGCCCTCAAACTCGGCGCGGTCGGCGCAGCCGCGGCAGTCGCCACGACTGTTGGCACCAAAGCAGCCGCAGCTCAGACCGTGGTCGGCGCGTTCCAACAGCAGGAATATGGCCCCACCGACGGTGCACATACAAATGACATGTTTGATGTCGACGCAGTGCTCGGCGGCGCCTGGGATGTAAGCCCGTACGGGATCGGCGATCAGCGGGGCACTTTCAATGAACTGACGGCCGAGCGCACTTCCGCCGCACTCAAGATCCTCAATCGGGGCCAGCCGGTCAAGACATACCAACTCGGCGAAGAGATGTTCAACGGCTTTCCGGCTTTCCCGAGCGATCCACCTCGAACCCACAACATGCATCTGTACGTGTTCGGCTACGAAGCACCTGCAGGCTTTGTCCAGGGCGGTGGGATCCAATCCGGGATTGAACCGCTCGGCCCGAACCTGGTCAGTGGGCATGAGGAACGGTTCGAGCAGAACTTCACGTTCCAGATCGCAACCCAGATCGATGGCCTGAACCACATCGGCGTAGGCGAGGTGTACTACGGAGGCTTCCGAGGTCCTCAGATTGCATCGCCCACGGGCACGACTGCACTCGGAAACGAGACCATGGGCCCGGTCACCGCCCGGGGCGTGATCTACGACGTCGTCGGTCTCAAGGTCGCGCAGGGCAAGACCGAGGACTATTTCATGGCTGGCAGCAACCCGGTGTTGCGCGACGACTACCACGTCACACTCAGCGACCTGAACGCGTGTTTGCGCCGCCAACAGGTCAACCAGGTTGGCGCAGGTGACATACCAATCCTGCACACCGGCTGGACCCATCTGGCACGCATCGATCCGACCCGGTACCTGACCCAAGAGCCAGGGATATATCTGGCCGAAGCCCGGTACTTCGCCGAGCGCAAGGTCGCTTTCGTGGCAAGCGACACGTGGGGTCTCGAAGTGCTGTCTCCTGAGATCACCGGCGGCAATGCGTTCCCGGTACACCAGGAACTCATCGTCAAAAACGGCGTGCGCATCGGCGAGTCGTTCGTCACCGACTCGGCCATTGCCGATCACTGCTACGAGGGCGTGCTGATCGCCACTCCTGAGAACGTACCCGGCGCAACCTGCGGCTCGATGGCACCCGCATTCATGGGCCAGCCCGGCCGCAAACCTCGCGACGTGTAACGACAAGTAGTCCCCCGCCACGCTCTGGAGCGCACTTGCGTTCCAGAGCGTTGGTGAGCGCGTGTCTATGCCATCTGTTGCCTCATCGGCCTCGCTGGCCTGATCCATCTCATTGCACGGACCCCAGCCGAACTGAAGTCTCGACGATTTGCGCAAGTGGATGGCTGGCCGCTACTCAGCGCGCCGCAGAAGCATTCGACCTTTGTCACGTCTGCGGCAGGGGTACCGGCTTGGCGAACAGCACGATCACGGCTGCCACCAGCGTCACCAAACCAGTCACGACGAATGGGGCGGTGTAGCTGCCGGTGCTGTCCTCGGCCCAGCCGATCAGGAACGGCCCGAGACCACTTCCGACCTGACTCGTCAGGCCAATAAAGCCAAAGATGCTGCCCAGCGAAACCAACCCAAAGATCTCGGCGGTGATAAGACTCTGCATCATGTACACGTTGCCGATGGTGAATCCGACGATGAGCACCAACACGTAGGTAAGCACTCGATTGTCGACCAGTGTCGTTGCGAGCACTGCGAATCCTTGCAGCGCAAAGATCGCAGCGGTGAGCAGTCGCTTGTCGAGTTTGTCGGCGAACGCGCCAACAATGAGACGGGCCACGATGCTGCCGAAGGCCGTCCCACTCAAAGCGAACGCTGCTGCCGACCTCGATCCCAGGCGAATTTCGAGATACGCGATCTGGTGCAGCAAAAAGCCGGTCTGGGCCAACAGCACAAGAATGAAGGCGACCGTCAACGCCCAAAACGCTCGGGTCTGCATTGCTTGGCGACGGGTCCAGTGTCGGCGCTGGACGTCGTCGCCAAGAGCAGCGTTGTTCACTTGTTCGTCCGGTTTGCCCGCATCGACTTCGAGCCCAAGAGACTCCGGCTCCCACGCCAACACGAAGAAGACGACTGGCAGCGCTCCGATCAGCACGATGGCGGCGAGCACAGGCGCGGCGAGGTCCACTCCTCCGGCCTCGACCAGTGCAGTACCGACCGGGACCAAGATGACTCCGCCCAGCGACACACCAGTAAACGTGACACTCATTGCTTGGGCGCGCCGGGTCACGAACCATCGTGACAAGATCGCGTTCAGCGGCACCGATCCTGCGAAACCAAACGCGATCGCCTGGAATGTGTAGGCCAGGTATAGGTGCCAGATCTCGCTGATGAACACCAGGCTTGCTGCGGCCGCTGCCATGAGCACGGCGCCCGCGGCAATGAACCGCACGGGACCAACTCGATCCACGTAGGGACCAATCACAAAGCCGGTGATTCCGCCAACCGCAAAGAACCAGCCGGTCGCTCCGGACACGACGGCATTTGACCAGCCGTTCTCCTCTTGAAGTGGCGACAGGAAGACCGCCAGGCCGTAGTATCCGACACCGACCGTCACAAACATTATGACGGCAGAACCAGCAACCACCCACCACCCATAGTGCACTCGCTTTGGCAGAAGACGAAGGCCAACGGGCGGGCGACTCGTGGACAGCACTCCCCGAAGCTAGGTGTTCGGAGCGCGGCAGTGACAACTCTTCACAAACCCAGACGATGTGCGTCCACTCGCAAAGGTGAGCCAAAGGTCGTGCGGGCTAACCCAACGGTCCCGGCGTGCAACCTGTGAAGGGCGCCCTCGGCGACGAGGCTTATGACAGGCCGTTTGAGCTGGTCGCCAGTCAAGACGGAGTGATTGTCAGTGCACTTATTACCGAGTCAGCGCCGCACCAGCGACTCATCGCCGTCGTCCAGACTGCTCCTGCCGAGGGCTCGATCTAGGCTGGTTTCTGTCCAGAGCGCGGCCGAAGTAGCGTCTCTCGCTGATGATGGATGCGCCCTCAGCCAGGCCACGCCGGGTGATGGGTCTACCCGGAGTCTTGCTGTTGGCTGCGACTGCGGGCGTTGCTCAGTCATTTGGGCGCTTCGCTTTCGGCGTGGTGTTGCCTGCGGTGCGCAACGATCTCGAGCTTTCCAACACCGTTGCCGGCACCTTGGCCACGATCAACGTTGGGGCGTACCTGCTCGGCACGATCGCAGTCGCTGCGATGGCTGCGTCGTACAAGCTGCTTGCGATCATGCGCATCGGTTTCGTTTTCGCGCTGCTCGGACTTGGGCTTACCGCGATCGCACCAGGCGTGTGGGTGGTTGGCGTGGCCATGTTCGCGTCCGGGTTCGGCGGCGCGCTTATCTGGATACCTGCACCGGTCATCGCCGCAAGTGCAATGCCGCCCGAGAAACGTGCACTCGCCATAGGGCTGTTGGGCACCGGCATGGGCGCCGGCGTGGTCTTTGCCAGCCAGCTGACCCGCTATGTCCGGTCATCACTCGGCGACGACAGCTGGCGCATGGTCTATGTCGTGCTGGCAGCCATTGGGTTCTGCGTGCTCGTCGCAGCGTTCCTATTCATTGGCCATGACCAAGGCAAACCAAATGGCATGAAGGGCGGCTTTGGTGGATTCGGTGCACTGAAGCGAATGCGAGGCTGGGTACCGTTGACGGCGGCCTACACCTCGTTTGGTTTCATGTATCTGCTGATCCTCGCATTCCTGGCGACCAAGCTCGAAGACGACAACGGCTGGACCAGCAACAACGCATCGTTAGCGTTTACTCTCGTTGGTGTGGCCATGATCTTTGGTGGGCCACTCTTCATTGCCCTCGCAAGCCGGATCGGCTCACGAATCGGGTTGAGCATCGCATTCACCGGCTGGGTCGTAGTGGTGCTCGCCGTCCTGCCGGGCTGGTTTGCGGTGACGTTCCCCGGAGCGTTATTGATCGGCCTGTTCTTCTCCGGCATCCCATCGATGATCACGTTGTACGTCGTGCAGAACACCACGGTCGAGGACTACGGACCATCATTCGCCGCCGCGACTCTCGCCTTTGGTGTGGCACAGATGATCTCGCCTCAGCTCGGTGGCTTGCTCGCCGACCTGACCGGCTCGTTCACGACGGTGTTCTTGCTCTCGGCCGCACTTGCGGCAACTGGCTTGGTCTCGTCGCTACGGCTTCCTCACCACGGCAAGTAGCGGGGCGCAACAGTCGCTGGTCAGTAGCCTGCTCGCATGGACACCTCGCAAGAACCGGCGCTCGCACACGACGGCGTTGCCGCGGCCCAAATCGATACCTTCCCGATCGACGGCCCTCTCGACATGATTCAGTTCGAAACCACCGGCCTCAAAGCCGTCAGTCCTGTCACGAACGCTCCCGATAGCTACGACGCCATCATCGTGTTCACCCCGCACGAACTACTCATCGAGTCAGAGTCGCTCGTGGGCTACCTAGAGACCTTTAAAGACCAGAGCCTGTTCGCCGAACATCTCGCGCCCAGGATCGCCAGCCAACTCGCCGAGGCCATCAAGGTGCCGGTTCGAGTTGAGCTGCGCCAACACGAACGCGGCGGGGTCACCACCACGGTGTCGGCCACTATTGGGCCAGCTGGCAATGCCGCAGCTGATCATGACCACTCGGGTCATGATCACTAGCAAAGCGATGATCAGGCGCTGACTCGAACTTTCTTGGCGTCGATCGTCCGCTCGATTGCGTGTTGGGTGATCTTCCAACCCTCGGGTGTTCGGGCCAACCGGTCGTCGTAGATAGCCCACAGAACCAACAGGTGCTCATCGTCGTCGACGAGTTCGTGAGTTGCCTGCACATAACTACGCAGGTGCGCCGATTCACCGACCACAACCACTTCTTGGTTCGTGATCTGATGATGCGTGCCGCCGAAGTTGGTCAAGGCCTTGGTCACGTATGCAACCCAAGCATCACGCCCGACGATGGGGTCAGCACTAAATCCGGTGACCTCGACATCATCTGCGAAACAGGAGCCATAACGAACCATGTCTCGCTGGTCGACCGAGGTGGCGTATTGGATCATCACCTGGCCAATGTCGTATCGATCATCCATCATGCTGCTGCGCATCTTTAACCCCCGTTGTGTGAGCGAAACCCTATGTGCCGAGACCAGCGCTGAGCTAACCGCAACGTTCCTTGGAGGCGGCTGCTTGGGAGTGATCGCGCATGTGTGCTGCCTGGGAAGCGACCCCGGTACTGAGATCGGGACCCTGGGGTAGCTCCACTTCGTCGATGTCACCGTCGTAGAAAATGGTTTGCCAGACGGCGTTGACATACGCGAGGCGACCCTTGGCGGCCATGTCTTCGATGAACGCTCGCATCTCGCCTGGCTCACAGCTTTCGTTGCGAGCGAGGCGTTCGACAACATCGTCGCGACGAAACAGTTGGCCGAAGAAGTCCGAAAGGGTAAGCGCTGCTTGAACAGTTTGGACCCCGTCCTCGGTGTCGATGAACCACGCCAGTTCGACCTGGGCTCGCTACCAACAAAGCCCAGCAGGCCGATGTGAACCGATGATCCCTGCTCGAATGAGAATGCTGGCAAGGCTGAGGCCGAAATAGCGCGGCGGCGCAAGTCTTTAGGTGGTTCGCTCACGCAGCGAATTTGCCAACGCCTCGGCTACTGGGGGCCGGGCCTAGATCACGTTGATGGCGTCGAGCACGGCCGCTGCGTCGGCATGATCGACGTCGCCGGTCGAGGTCGCGCGCCAGTCTGCTCGTTGGGTCGCCCACGAGATGAAGTCATGGGCCGTAGTGCGGATCGTTGGCGCCGCAGTCGCCTCGCCAGGGTTCACGCTCCACACGTCGGCACCCGGCGCAAGTTGGTAGCTGTTCGCGGCTGGGCCCTCGAACACAATGTTCACGGGTTGCTGTGGCACGGCTGCCAATTCGTTGGCGCACATCTGCGGCAACCCAGCCAGCATCCAATCGACGGCGGGGCCGAGCACGGCGGCGTCGTGAGGCAAATCAGCCGCCCGTTGTACCGCTGCTCCGATGTCATGGCGAAGGTGACAGTAATGGTCAAAGGCAATCGCATCGCCCAAGATATGCATGGGATGTGATCCAAGATCACCCAGCGGCACCACGGTGTCGGCCATTGGCGGTTCTTGCAACGCTGCGAGCGCGGCCACGCCCTTTGGGGCCCATTCGGTATAGGCGGCGACAACCTGTTCTGGAGTCCAGTCCTTGCGCGCCTGCACGACCATCTCGGCCGATGCTTCGGCGCCTTCGGCCGAACTTGTGTCGACCTCGATCGTGTCAGCGGCTGCAATCGACTGGTACACCGCAGCCATGTGCTGGGCAACATCTTGCACTCGCCAGCCATCGCAACCCGAGGGAGCAGCCCACTCTTCGGCGGTGAGTGTGGCGAACAATTCGTGTGCTCGATCGACTTCGGTCTGCAACCCGATGATGGCGTTCTTTGACATGCCAGCGAACCTAGCAGGCGGTCCCAGATATTTCAGTAGAGGCCACACCTGCTCTCTCGGCCGGTGAGAGCGCTTTAACAGTAGCGAGAAAGAAGTCGGCTATGGTCGGCGCTACCGCTTGGTTCGCGTTCTGTGGCCAATCGGCAGCTCCACCCGAGGACACACATGGACCGCCAGGATGACGCATCAGCTGTCGACGAACCACTGCCACCTCCGCCACCCCAGCCTGGTAGCGAACTCCCCCCTCCACCGCCAGCAGCAGTTGGCGACAACGAACACCTGCCCCCGCCGCCAGTGTCACCAGAGACATCGGCCGAGCCACCGCCCCGAGCTGCAGCCCTGCCTCACGACCCGGTTACGCCCGTAGAGCCGACCGAGGAGTCATGGGACTATCTGATGCAGGTGATTGGCGCGCCATTTGATGCCGTCGACTATCTGGCCACCACCTTTGCCGAGGCGCGAACTCAAGCGGTTCCCCTGGCGGCTCTCACGGGAGCGATCAATGTCCATGGCCTCGGGCTATGGCTCGACCATCAACAGGGCCCGCTGGCCCAAGAACGATGCCGCGCCTTGGTCGATAACCGCATTGGTTGGAGCGACGACGACTTCCGCCATCTGCACGAGCTTCAATTCACATGGAACTCCAGCGGCGCCGATGTCGGTCACGCGCTTGTCGCTTTTGACCAGTGGTTGGTCGAACACGGAAACGGCAAACGTCTGGTGGCGGTGACAACCAACGCCGACTTCTATCTCAGTATCTTGCATCCGCAAGCAGGCGCTATCGCTCTCATCGCTGCCCTGGCAGCGTGCGGGCTCGGCGCCACGATGCAAGACGGTTCGTTGCCCGCTGCCAGCGTCCCTCCTGCACCACCGCCACCGACTGCTGGTGTACCACCTGCGCCTCAGATCGCAAGCGCACGTGTCGAACCCGTGATCCCCCAGCCCGGTATTCGCCTGCCGACCACGCCGAGCCTGGCCGAACGGCTCCGCCAAAAGCGCGAAGCGGAGCCACCAAGGACCCAAGAGTTCTAGCCATCCCTCCAATCCCCGCTGGCCCCAACTGACCAAATTTGGCGCGTTGCCAACGGTATGTGCGGCAACAAACCAAGTTTGGCCCAAAGGTGCTTTTAACGGAGTTGGGCGAGCAGGTTGTTGCAGGCGTTGCTGCGATGGGAGATGGCGTTCTTCTCGGCCGGACTGTGCTCAGCAAAGGTGCGCCCACCACTGGCCGACGGCAAAAACAGCGAGTCGTAGCCGAACCCTTCTGTCCCCCGCTCTTCGGTGCCGATCGAACCTTCGCACGTGCCCTCGGCCACGAGTTCGCCTCCATCGGGCCACCGTAAAACAATCACGGTGCGGAAGCGACCAGTCCGGTCCGCTTCGGCCACGCCAGCAAGATCATTGAGCAGTCGAGCCCGGTTGGCCGCGTCGTCGTGGTCGCCACCGCCGTAGTACGCCGACTCGACGCCCGGTGCTCCGTCGAGCGCATCGACCTCGAGACCGCTGTCATCGGCAAGCGCAACATGGCCAGAGGCTGCGGCGATTGCAACCGCCTTCAGCCGGGCGTTGCCTACGAATGTCGCCGCATCTTCGACCACCTCGGGAACCTCGGGCGGTCGCGCCAACAGCTGGACTGCGTCGCCGAAGATGGCGCTCATTTCGTCGAGCTTGTGCTGATTCGCCGTGGCCGCAACCACCACCAGCGGGTCAGCCACGTTGCTCAGGAGGGGTCCGAAGAATCGTCCGTTGCGCCTCGATGATCTCGTCAATGCCTTTCTCGGCGAGACCGAGCAGTGCGTCGAGTTCGCGACGGCTGAAAGGCGCACCTTCGGCGGTGCCCTGCACCTCGATAAACGAACCGGAGCCGAGCATCACAACGTTCATGTCGACCTCGGCATTGACATCTTCGACGTAGGGAAGGTCGAGTCGAGGTTCACCTTCGATGATCCCTACCGAGATGGCTGCGCAGTGGTCGGTGATGGGATGCTCATGCAGCTCACCGGACTGCACCAGCCGGGTGCACGCATCGTGCAAGGCCACGAAGGCGCCGCTGATCGCGGTGGTGCGCGTTCCGCCATCGGCCTGCAACGCATCGCAGTCGAGGATGATCTGGCGCTCGCCGAGCTTCTTCATGTCGACCACCGAGCGCAATGAACGCCCGATCAACCGTTGAATCTCTTGGGTGCGCCCGGACTGCTTACCCTTGGCAGCCTCGCGGTTTGAGCGACCCGGCGTGGAGCCAGGCAGCATCGAATATTCGGCGGTAACCCAGCCTTCGCCCGAGCCCTTCATCCAGCGCGGCACGCCCTCGTCGACCGATGCCGTGCACAGCAGGCGGGTGCGACCGAAGCTTGCCAGAACCGACCCCTCGGCCATATCGGTGTAGTCGCGATCAAAGGTGAAGGGACGAAGCTCGTCCGGTTGACGTCCGTCTGGGCGCACAGCAGTACCTCGGCATTACGTGGGGAAATGGGTTGCGACCTGGAACAGCGTTGCTTCGCTGTTCAGGTCACGGTGGCAGGGTATTGCTGGCCGACCTCGGCCAACACAATCTGGCCCGAGAAGTTCGCCGACGCCTTTGCCAAGTGGGCGGCTCGATCTTCAAGCGGAGCTTGATGGGTCAGCAACACCCGCAAGACATTGCCCTGGCTTGCCATCTGTCCGGCCTCGTCGGCTGACAGGTGCAGCGCGCCTGGATGTTCGCTGCGTTCGAGAAATGTCGACTCGATGATGGCAAGATCGATTGGCCGATCGGGTTGAGCCAACGAGGCAAGCGAGAAGCTTGGTCCGGTGTCGCTGCTGAACACGATGGTCTCGCGACCGACGTCGGTGCGCGTCGCAAGCGTGGGCACGTAGTGATCAGTGTCGGCGAAGCTCCAGCGTTGATCGCCTATTGTGATCTGGTCGGTCGAGTCGACGATGTGCCAGGTGAAAGGACCATCGATGTCGGGTCCGATCAGGTCGCGAGCCCGTTGAGCCATGTGAGCGTTGGAGTAGACAGGCACCGGGTCACGAGGTTCGTACCATTGGATCGCGTTGGCGACCACTGGCAACTCGAGCCAGTGATCCGGATGTGCGTGCGTCAGCACGATCGCGTCGATGTCGGCAAGCCGGCAAATAGTTTGCAGATTCGCGAGCGTTCCCGGCCCGGCGTCGAGCCACACGTTTGCTCGAGGCGACTGCATCAGATAGCCGGTACACGCGCCCCCGGCAGCGGCGTAGCTTCCTGAGCAGCCAAGGATTGAGACCGCCAACATCTCCCCGAGTGTGCCACAACTTGGCTCAGACCGATAGAAATGCTGCCGTGACAGCGGCCACGTATCGAGAATCGGGTGATGCGCGCCCATCGCAAGCAAGTCTTCTAAGGTGAACTTCAGTAGAGGAGGCAATGTGACAAAGGCCATGATGATGCGGCTGACCCTTGCGGGTGCAGCACTGGTTGCCCTAACGCTGTTTGCGATGCAATCGTGGGGCCCGTCGACAACTACGCAGGTACAAGCTTCGTCCGACCGTGCAGCACTCGAGGAGCCCACCGACGCTGCTCCGCTCGATCGGACTGCGGCCCGCCAGACCAACGACGATTCTGACCAAGACGACGAAGAGGCCACCGACGACTCCGACGACTCCGACGACTCCGACGATGGTTCGGTAACCATGACGTTGCTGCACAACAACGACGGCGAATCAAAACTGTTGCCCAACCCCGACGAGGGTTTCCCAGGTATCGCCCGGTTCGCACAGCAGTGGGTCGAGCTCGGCGGCGGAACCGATGCCGACATCTTGCTGCGCGTCACATCGGGCGACAACTTCTTGGCCTCTAAGGAGTTCTCGGCCGGACTTGGGAATCCAGACCACCCGTTGTTCGATTCGATCGCCCTGCGTGGGCTCTACGAGGCCATGGGTCTCGGCAACCACGACTTTGACTTCGGTCCCGACGTCACGGCGCGTTTCATCGAAGGTTTCCGGCTTAACGAGAGTTCGATGCCCGTGCCATTCCTGGCGGCCAACATCGACGTCAGCGCCGAACCTGCATTGCAAGCTCTCGCCGACGAGGGCCGCGTGGCGCCGTCGACCATCGTGACCGACCCGACTTCGGGCATGACTGTTGGTGTCATTGGCGCCATCACTCCCCGCTTGCCCAACATTTCCAGCCCACGAAATGTCGTCGTCGATCCCGACGTTGCTGGGCGAGTTAACGACGAAGCAGCAGCGCTTATCGACCAGGGCGTTGACCGCATCGTGTTGGTCAGCCACCTGCAAGGCCTCGCCGAAGATCAAGCACTGGTGCCCGAGCTACGAGGCGTCGACATTGTCGTTGCTGGCGGGGGCGATGAGCTGCTCAAGAACGATGGCGATACCTGCCAGCCCGACGAGGAGGCCTTCGACAGTTACCCACTGCTGCTGACCGACGCCGACGGAAACAGCGTTCCTGTGGTGACGGCGCCGGGCGGTTACCGCTGTATCGGCCGCCTCGATGTCGTCTTCGACGCCGGCGGCAACATTACCGAGCTCTCTGGCAGCTCGATTGGTGTGCCGCTCGACGGCGAAACCGAAGCATTTGCGAAGACTCGAGTCGAGGAGCCTTTGACCGAGGCACTCGCCGAACTCGAAGCGGCAGTCATCGGCGAAAGCGAAGTTGACCTCGATGGCCGCCGCGATTCGGTGCGAACTGCGTCCAGCAACGAAGGTGAGCTACTCGCCGATGCGTTGCTGTTTGCTGGCCAGGCCGCGCCTGACTTCGGCGGCATGGCCCCTCTCGTTGCTGTTCAAAACGGCGGCGGCATACGCAACGACTCGGTCATCGCAGCCGGCGAGATCACCGAAGCAGACACGTTCGACATCGCACCGTTCGCGAACTTTGTGGTTACGGGCGAGATCTCCCGCGACCAGTTCAAGGAAATGCTCGAGGTTGGGGTTGCCGGGCTACCTGCAGCCGAGGGTACGTTCCCTCAGATCGCCGGCTTCTCGTTGGAGGTCGACGCATCGGCGCCAGGTCGCGAGATCGACGACGAAGGCGACTGTTCGCTGATCGGCGACGCCGGATCGCGTGTCACCAGGGTCACGCTCGACGACGGCACCGAGATCGTTGTCGACGGCGACGTCGTGCCGGGCGACGACATCGCGCTTGCCACCATCGACTTCTTGGCTGGCGGTGGCGATTGCTACCCCCTCGCCGACGCGGAGTTCGTGCAGGTCGGCGCGTCGTACCAGCAGGCACTCAGCACCTTCATCACCGAAGGACTTGCTGGCAAGATAACGGCAGATGACTATCCCGAAGGTGGCTCTCGAATAGCGATCACAGGTATCGCCGACGTCCCCAACACTGGGTCGGGTGACACTGACTCGGGTGACACTGACTCGGGTGACACTGGGTCGGCTGATACTGACTCGGGTGACACTGACTCGGCTGACGACGCTGACACGAGTACTGGCGACGACGCCGGGGCCGACGAAACAACCGATGGTGCGGCTGGAACCGACGACGGCGAGTTGCCGAACACCGGCCTCGATTCAGGGCTGGTGCTGATCATTGCTCTCACCATTGCCATTGGTGGCGCGCTCATCTTCTTTGAAGCTCAGCGCGCTGGCCGGCTCTCGCTCGGCAATCGTCTATCGGCCACCCAAGCCTGGATTCCGGCCGAGCCCGAGGACGAAAATCAGGCGACAGACGCCTAGGCGACAGTGATCAGCGACAGTGCTCGACCGGGATCTCGGTGATCTCGGCTCCACTGATCGTGAAACAACGCAGTACGGGATCGACCCCCTCGAGCGAGACGATCACGTGATGGAAGGTGCCGAACGGGTCAAACCGGCCCGCATCGCGCACATCGGTCGGCGATGGATACGCATCGGTTTTAGTATGAGAGTGCATGACTCCGACCAGCTGTCGGCTGGCGCTCTCGACTCGATTCTCGAGATCTAACATCTCTTTCCCATCGAGTGCGAAAAGTGTGGCCGAGGCTGCGATGTTGGCGACCGGATGGAACTCGTCGACGAGCGACACACCGCACGGAACCGAGAACATTCCGCATGCTTCGTTGGGAAGTTCCGCCATCGCATGGGCGAACATATGGTCTCGCACTTCGGCCGTCATCCGTAACACCGCTGCGACAGTAGCGGCCGCCGGTACCGTTCCCTAGATGGCGAAGCGAAAGAAGACCGACCCGGGCGTTGTGGCCTCGAATCGACGCGCTCGCCACGAGTTCGAGATCGGCGACACCTTTGAGTGCGGCATCGTGCTCAAAGGATCCGAGGTCAAGTCACTGCGTGAATCCAAGGTCACGATCGCTGACGCGTACGCCCGAGTCTCGAACAACGAACTCTGGCTTCATGGCCTGCATGTTGGCCAGTACAGCCGCAGTGGCGCGTTTGCGCATGACCCAGATCGTGACAAGAAGCTGCTGGTGCACCGATCTGAAATCAGCACCATTCGCCGAGCGCTCGAACACGACGGGCGCACCCTGGTTCCGCTCAAGCTCTACTTCAAAGACGGACGCGCCAAGATCGAAATTGCGATCGCTCGCAGGCGCCGAACCGAGGACAAGCGCCAAGCGATCCGCGAGAAGGACATGGCCGCAGAAGCCCGCAAAGCAATGTCGGCGGCCCGGCGCCACGACTAGGCTGCCGAGCGCCAGCTAGCTCCCACAGGCCTGCAGTACCGACGGCTCGAGGTATCGGCGCCCTTAGTTATCAGCGCTGAGATGTCAGCCCAGAGTTGCGCCGTCGCCGCCGCTGCGTTTGGCTGCGTACATCGCAACATCGGCTCGATTGAGAGCTGCTGCGGACGACTCGCCGGCCTTGGCCGCAATCATGCCGATCGACGCTCGTACCTGGACTCGGTTGTCGCCAATGCCGGCGGGCACGACCAGCGCCTTGCTTATGTGTGAACCGAGGTGGGCGAGGTCGTAGGTCGCCTGATCAGCCGGAAGCCACACCACGAACTCGTCGCCGCCGAGGCGCGCAATCAGCGCCTGCTGGGGGCAAACCTGCACCAGTGCGTGAGCGACGGCAACCAGCGTCTCATCACCAGCCTGATGACCGAGGTTGTTGTTGACCCACGAGAAACGATCGAGGTCGATCAAGTACAGCAGCGAACCCGCCAGGTGCTGGTCGCTCTCCAACAGCTCGAGCAACTTTCGGCGATTCAAGAGCCCTGTCAACGGGTCGATGTCGGCCGCCCGCCGAAGCTGACGATCGAACTCATAGCGATGCAACGCTGCCGTCATCATCCGGCTGATCATGCCGTGGACCAACCACTCGGTGGCGTTCGGTGCTGCAGTCGTGGCCCGAAGTGCCTCGACATAGCCCACTACGGCTCCATCGCGTCCGGCGAGAATCGATGTGAGCCGGCCGGGCATGATGTAGTCGAGCGAAGCGATCTTCTGCGACAAGATCCAGGGCCCCTGCGAGAATTGATCGAAGGCAACCTCGACGTGAATCGGAAGCTCGTTCGGCGCGGACATCTGGTTGAGTTCGAGCAGGGTTTCGGGGACAGGGCCTCGGCTGAGAACTCGGTTCGGTCCATCGGCCTCGAAGATCGTGGTGACGAGTTGCAGCCCTTCGACATGACGCTCGCCGACGCGGGCGACCCACTCGAGGCTTTCGTCGAGCGACAAGTCTTCGGACAACATTCGCATGACGTCGACGGCATCGTCGGCGAAGGCCTGAGCTCGGATCTCCTTGGTTGGCCGCGCAAAGTCGAGCACCACCACAAAGTCGTCGGCTTCGCCTAAGTTCATGGCCCGGATCGAAAAGAAACGATACGAGCCGTCGCTCACCTGCACTCGATACATGCCTCGAGGCCGCGCGCCAGGAATTGCCTGTACTTCGCTGAGCACGTCGATCGCACGAGCAGCATCGTCGGGGTGCACCAAGTCGAAAGCACTGGTACCGAGTAGCTCACCTCGCTCGAGCCCACTCTCGACAATCACCCCGTCGGACGCGTGGATGATAGTGAAGGATCGATCTATGGCGATCGCTCCCAGGCTCACCTGTTCGCGTTCGGCGACGCACTCATGCCATGACATTGCGGCGTCAGGTTAATCGGTAACCAGGCCGTGCGCTGAAATCGGGCAAATCGGCGCTTGGCGTGGATAGGATGACTATGTTCTTTGACAAGTGAATCTGTCACGAACAGATCTCACTTTCATTTCCCGGGGCTGACTGGTTTCGACGCCGAGGACGGAAGCCGGACCTGTGCGACCAGAGTGGCCCAGACTCTTTAAACGGGGCACACAAAAACACGGCAACTCAAATGCCCGTGTTGCTCTCGCTGCCTAGTTTCTAGACAGATGAACAACACACATCGCGACCCCTAGGGGTTGGCGGGGCCTGTTCACTGCAGCCTGGCAACAGAAGCAGTGAAGGACAGCTGGGAAAGACCGCTGACGACGAGAAAGAACGTTGACCTCAGGGAAAGACCGATGGCGGGCACTTCGGTGCCGGCGGACCCAGCTGCAGAGTTGCCACAACGCTCTGAACCGGGAATGGTCGTATCGCAGCCGGTGACCCCTTGACGGACGGGGGTTCGATTCCCCCCAGCTCCACGCCGTTCGTCAGTTCTGGCGAACTTCCTCACTAACCGAGTTGTTCGCCAGGGCTCACAACTCATGGCAACGCCTTCGCGGCTCGCGCTGCGTCCAAATAGCTCCACGCCGTTCGTCAGTTCTGGCGAACACCCTCACTAACCAATGCCAGGTAGATGACCTTGCGCAGCGGCCGGAACTCGTTGCGCCGAAGCAACCTCGTACTACGGGAGGGCTAGCGAATCGTGATGCGGGGATCGCCCTCGGTGATAGTTCCGATCAGTGCGCTTGGAAAGCCGGCTTGACCAAGCTCGGCCAGCGCAACGGCTGCCGATTCCGGTGGCACCGCCGCTAAGAACCCACCGGCTGTCTGCGGATCGAAGAGCAGAGCGAGTCTAGGGTCATCGCCGCTGGTCACGATTGGCACACTCGCCTGATTGGCCGCATGCAGGTGCGACCGCAGACCCGATTCAGCGAGTTCGAGCGCGCCGTCAAACGCTGGAATCGCGTCAAGCGAAAGTTCAGCCGCAACGTGTGACTCGCGCAGGATGCCGAACAGATGACCGGCCAGACCGAATCCGGTCACGTCGGTCATGGCGGTTGCGCCCGCGTTTGCGAGGACTGCTGCAGCTGGTCCTTGAGGAACCTCGAGCGTGTCGAGCAAAGCCTCGATGTCGCGGCCGTTGGCTTGAAGCTGCATCTCACCCGCGAACAACAAACCCGAGCCCAGTGCACGAGTTACGATCAGCTTCTGCCCTGCGCTGGCGCCCGCCAGCGTGATGGCAGGCCGATCAACGATTCCGGTGATGGAAAACCCCAGCGAGAGCTCGGCGCCCATGCTGGTATGACCCCCGACGATCTCCGCGCCAGACGGCAGAATCACTTCGGCCGCGCCGGCCATGATCTCACTAAGCCACTCGGACTGTTGTGAGCGCCCCAGCTGGGGTAACGTGACCGTGACCAGTACCGCTTGAGGTTTGGCGCCCATCGCCCAAATATCCCCCATGGCGTGCAGCACCGCGATCTTCGACATGCGATACGGGTCGGTGGTGAACGGACGGAGCGAGTCCGTCGTCAGCACTTGGCGTATTCCGCCAAAGTCGAGCAGAGCAGCGTCATCGCCGGGCAGCCGGATCACGTCGGAGCGCTTCGACGCAGGAAGCTGCGACAGCGGACCCGTCAGAATATCGGCACCGACCTTGGCGCCGCATCCGCCACAAAGCGGTGGTTCCTCGTCGAGCGCGCGGGCGAGCCCAGCGACCGTATTGCGCGGCAGGTCTGGCGCTTCCATTTCAGGCAGGTCCCCGAGCTTGCGCATGAAGTCTCGGTCGATCTTGTTTTTAAGGAGCCACAGCGCCCGGCCTTTGGCAAACCGCTTGTATTTGTCGGCGGCCGCCTTCTTTTCTCCTAGCGAAATCAGCTTGAGGTAGTCCGATTGAGGTTCGTATGTCTCGGGACGCTTGCCGGTGAGATGAGCTTGAATGTTGTTGAACAGAACCGGCGCCTGGCGCACTGCAAACACGCCCGCCTTCGGCCGGGGCGAGTAGGCCATGTGTGCGCAGTCGCCCACGGCATAGACCGAAGGGTCTTTGGTGGACTGCAGCGTGGGCGTGATGGTGAGGTAGCCATTGTGGGTCTCGAGCCCGAGTCTGGACAACCATGGGTACGGACGGGCGCCTGCTGCGCCAACCACGATGTCGGCTGCGATCGCTTGACCGTCGGCGCACATCACGCCAGTAGCCGTCACCTCGACAATTCCGGTGCGCTCGATTACCCGAATGCCCGACTTCTGCATGACCGTGCGAAGTTCCTGTTGAGCCTTATGTCCGAGGTCGCTCAGGACCACACCGGCATCAACCACGGTCACGACAGGTACAACGTCGACCGAGCCCAGGCGGTGCGCCATCGCCATCGCCAACTCGCATCCACCGATCCCGCCGCCTATGACCGCCACGTTTGCAGCGCCGTTGGCTGGCCTCTCTTCGACGAAACGCTCCCATGCAGTCGCAAACTGGTCGAGCGGTTTGGCGGGCACTGCATGGTCTACGAACCCAGGGACATCGGGCATGGCCGAGGTGATACCCACGTCCAGCGAACAGATGTCGTAGCCAATGCCGGGCCGACCCTCGATCGAGATCGTCTTCGCACTGCGATCGATATCGCTCACGGCGCCGAAAACCAGTCGGGCGCCTGCGAACCGGGCCAGTTTAACGAGGTCGATATCGAGTTCGTTGCGCTCGTAGTGGCCTGCGACAAACCCTGGAAGCATGCCGGTGTAGGTCGCAGTCGCCGAGGGGTTGATCACCGTGAGCTGCACGCCGGCAACCGGTTTCATGGCCCACTTGCGAAGCACGAGTGCGTGCGCGTGCCCTCCACCGACCAGCACGACGTTCTTGATCAGAGGAAGCGGAAGCTGCACCAGGGCCCTAGCGATTGGCTGTCGACCAGCCTAGGAGTCAGCGCCGCGGTGTCAGTCGTCGTCGCTTGCCTGAAAAAACCAGTCGGTGTAGCCGTTGCCGCTGAACTCGGCTGCAACGAAATAGGTGGCGCCGCTATCGAGCGGAATCGCTGCAAAATCCTCGAGGGCGGCTTGGGTGCACTGCAGATCGGCGACCGGCGCTTCCTCCCGGAAAACCGTGACGGCCAGCAAACCGGTTCCGTCGGGCGAGCTGAAATTGTCACAAAAGATTCCTGCAAACAGTTCGGTGGGATCTCCCGGTTCGACCGTGAACGACGACCAGTCTGCCCGATCGCCGGTTGGCCCCGATACTGAACCGATCAGGAATCCTTCACTCTCGGGCCGTTGCGGATTCGCCCGGCTGTCACCATCGTCTGGTGCGCTCTGGCCGTTGCCAACAGGTGGTAGTGCGTCGTCGTCGACCAGGCCCTGAGTGTCGTTAGACCCAGATGTTGGCTCCACCGTGGGAGTGGGCGTTGGCTCCACCGTGGGAGTCGGCGTGGGCGTGGACTCCACCGTGGGAGTCGGAGTGGCCGTGGACTCCACCGTGGGAGTCGGAGTGGGCGTTGGCGTTGAGGTCGGCAGCGCCGCGGCTGCTGGTGTGGGCGTCGAATCGGCTCCACTACCTACCGACGTTGGCATCGGCGTTGCGACAGGATCGGCAAACGGTCCCGGCGAGGCATCGACGTCTGTCGTGGGCGACGTTGTGGGCGACGTTGAGATCTCGGGCGAGGCATCGACGTCTGTTGTGGGCGGTGGCGGGTCGGCCGGGGCATCGACGTCTGTTGTGGGCGGTGGCGGGTCGGCCGGGGCCAGATTTGCGTCTGCCGACGAGCGCTCATCAGCGCCTGAAACCTGCGCTAATTCTGCGGCGTCGCCATCTCGATCGCCACGGCTGCCGCTCACCGCAGGCTGCGGCGCCGACTCCGCAGCAGACGGCGTCTCGGCTGCGGCGTCGGTCGCGATCACCGGCGAGGGTCGATCCACACCAGATTGACGCACCGCTCGCGAGGTCTCGATATCGCTGCTTCCACACGCGGTCGCCAGCAGCGCTGCCAGCAACATGACCGACGGTATATCCCGCAGTAGCAGCCTGCGATGCCACATGTGAAGCCCCCATTCGTGCCCTTCCACTACGCTCAACGACGCTCGCCGGATGCATCACTGCGAGAATCTCCCTAATTTGAGGCGGCCAAAAGTTGGTGATGATGCCAAAGGGTTTGATGTTGCGGCGCGCGCCACACCGCTCGATTCGTTTCATGGTTCGTTCACGTACTCGAACGACGCGAGGGGTCGTTGCTCGGCTAGGTTTCAGTTGGGCTCCTGGAGGGGAGCCATTGGGGGCCAGAAGCACACGTTCTGGTCAACAGTTGACATAAGGAGTCACAATGAAGAAGTCCATTCGCATGATGCTCGCGCTGCTTGCAGCGCTGAGCCTATTCGCAGCGGCCTGCGGGTCCGATAGCACTGATGTGGTCGAGTCCGTCGGTGATGCAGCCGAAGACATCGGCGATGCAGCTGTCGATGCAACCGATGATGCTGACGACGCCATGGAAGACGACGCCATGGAAGACGAAGACCACGGCGGCGACGAAGACGACGCCATGGCCGACGACGCCATGGAAGACGACGCCATGGAAGACGACGCCATGGAAGACGACGCCATGGAAGACGACGCCATGGAAGACGACGCCATGGCCGACGGCGGCGGCGACGCTGGCCTCGTGTACGACATTGGCGGCCGGGGCGACTTGTCGTTCAACGATTCGGCGGCTGCGGGCCTCGAGCGGGCCGAAGCTGAACTGGGCTACGTCACCGTCGAAGCATCACCGAACGCCGATGGCTCAGACCGCGCCGAGCTGCTTCAGCTCGCTGCTGATTCCAACGACATTGTGCTTGCAGTCGGCTTCTTGTTCGCTGGCGATGCGGCTGCCGCAGCGCTCGCAAACCCCGACGTCAATTTCGCCGTGATCGACGATGCCATGATGGACTTCGACACGTTCGAGCCACTCGCACCCAACGCCGCAGGTCTGACCTTTGCTGAAGAGCAAGGATCGTTCCTCGTCGGTGCAGCAGCTGCACTGAAGAGCGAAAATGACAGCATCGGCTTCATCGGTGGCGTTTGCTGCTTCGGTCTCATCGAAAAGTTCGAAGCTGGCTTCCGCGCTGGCGCACTTGCGGTGAACCCCGACATCGAGATCCAGGCGGTCTACATCACCGACGCACCTGACTTCGACGGATTCAACCAGCCAGACCAGGCCAAGGTCATTGCCACCACCATGTACGAGGATGGCGCCGACGTGATCTACCACGCAGCTGGTGGCGCAGGCAACGGCATGTTTGCTGCTGCCAAGGAGTACAGCGAAGACAACGGCACCAAGGTATGGGGCATCGGCGTCGACTCTGACCAGTACAACACCATCGGCACCGTCGACGAAAGCCTGCAAGAGTACGTACTCACCTCGATGCTGAAGCGTGTCGACGTTGCCGTATTCGAGATCCTCGACGATCACGCAAGTGGCAACTTCTCACCCGGTGTGCAGGTCTATGACTTGAGCGTCGATGGCGTTGGCTACTCGACCAGCGGTGGCTACGTCGACGATATTGCTGACCAACTCGATGACTTCAAAGCCCAGATCATCGCAGGCGACATCGTTGTTCCTACCGATCCAACCGAAGTCGGTGCATAGGGCTCGCGTTGCGACCTAGCACCAACGAATTTTGAGGAGAGCGCCCGGCCGACGCCGGGCGCTCTTTCTCGTTTTCCACAAGTCTCCCACGCACTCGGTCCTATCGGCACGCGGTAAGGTCAGAGCAGTCGCTTCTGTAGGGGATCGACCTTGTTAGGCCCGGGCACGCGATACCGGTTGAGGGGTAGATGTGGCAGCCGCGATTGAGCTACGGGGAATCACCAAACGGTTCCCTGGAGTCGTTGCAAATGACGACGTGAATCTCACCGTCGAAAAAGGCGAGATACACGCCATCTGTGGCGAAAATGGCGCCGGCAAATCGACATTGATGAAGATCCTCTACGGCATGCAACCCGCCGACGAGGGCACCATGCACGTGCATGGCACCGAGGTTGATTTCCACTCGCCCACCGACGCCATCGACCGAGGTATCGGCATGGTGCACCAGCATTTCATGCTGGCCGACAACCTCACGGTGCTCGAAAACGTCATCATCGGCGCCGAACCCGAGCGCGCCGTGACCGATGCCAAAGCCGCCCTACCTGTCGCCGCGGTCGTTCTCGTCTCGGCATTTGCGGTTTGGTACTGGACCGACTCGATCCTGTGGGCGCTCATCCTGTCGGCGGCGCTGCTCGCGTCGGCCGCGTGGTGGGTTAAAACTCGCGTCAACTTCGAGACCGCCGAGTCTCGGCTATCTCGTGTGGCCGACGACTACGGCCTCAACGTCGACCTCAGCCAGCTGGTCGAAACGCTCGAAGTCGGCCAGCGACAACGCGTCGAGATCATCAAGGTGCTCTATCGCGGCGCCGACATCCTCATTCTCGACGAACCAACTGCCGTGCTCGTGCCTCAAGAGGTCGAAGCGCTGTTCGACAACATGCGCGAGCTCAAGGCCGCAGGCGCCACCATCTTGTTCATCGATCACAAGCTCGACGAAGTGCTCGAGATCTCCGATTCGATCACAGTTCTACGCCACGGCAAAACCGTGGCCACGATGGCCAACGAGGGGGTGACTGCGCACGACCTCGCTGAACTGATGGTCGGCAGCGAACTGCCCACGCCTGAAACCTCCGAGTCCACCGTGACCGACCATGTCGCCCTCGAAGTCAACGATCTTGCGGTGCTCGACGACGACGACCGACCAGTCATCGAGAACATCAAGCTCAAGATCCACAAAGGCGAAATCGTTGGTATCGCTGGCGTCGAGGGCAACGGCCAAAGCGAACTCGTCGACGCAATTGTTGGTACCGCGCACGCTGCTGCCGGTCAGATCACGCTGCTCGGCGAAGACATCACCCATGCCAGCGTTCGTCATCGCCGCGAGTCCGGCGTGGGTTACGTACCTGAAGATCGTCATCACGAAGGGCTGCTACTCGAGTCGCCGCTCTGGGAAAACGCTGCGCTGGGCCACCAGACTCAGGCGCCCTACGGCGGTAAGTGGTTTCAGAATCGACCAGGCGCGCGCTCCCAAACCGAGATCATCCGCGACCAGTTCGACGTCCGCACACCCAACATCGACGTCTCCGCTCATGCCCTGTCTGGCGGCAACCAACAGAAGCTGATCATTGGTCGCGAGCTCACTGCGAACCCGTCGCTTCTCATCGCCGCACACCCGACACGCGGCATCGATGTCGGCGCCCAGGCCGCAGTGTGGGATCAGCTGCGGGCCGCGCGCGCCGATGGGCTCGCCACGCTGCTCATCTCTGCGGACCTCGACGAACTCATTGGACTGAGCGACGTGCTGATCGTCATGCTGCGTGGCGTTTTCGTCGCTCGGCTCGACCCCGCCGAGGTCAACCCTCGCGATCTCGGTGCCTACATGACCGGCGCCGCAACCCAGGGCGTCGACTGATGCGCAAAGCCATGACCACGCTTGCCGCCCCGGCGGGAGCACTTGCGCTCACCTTGATCATTTCGTCCTTGGCGTTGTGGGCATTTGGCTCGAATCCTTTCGACGCCTACAGCGACATGGGCAAACATGCCGCCAAACTCGAGACGCAGGTTGATATCTGGAATCGTGCAACACCGTTGTATCTGTCGGCGGTCGCAGCATCGATCGGGTTCCGCATGAACCTGTTCAACATCGGCGTCGAGGGCCAGTATCTGATAGCGGCGCTGGTGGCTGCCCAAGTCGGCGGACTTGTCTCTCTCCCGCAGGTGCTCCACATCGCCGTGGTCTTCGTGGTCGCCATGACCGTCGGGGGCATCTGGGCTGGTCTGGCGGGTCTGCTCAACGTTACGCGCGGCGTCAATGTCGTGATCTCCACCATCATGTTGAACTTCATCGCCGTCAGTGGCTTCATGGCGTGGTGGGTTCAGGCCTGGCAGGCAGATCTGCGCGAGGGCGAGTCACTTGCGGCGTCGAACCTCGGTACCAAACCCATCGATGACTCGGGCGTACTGCCCGACATCACCGGGTGGGTCGAGGTCTTCACCAACGACATCCGCGACAACAACCCTGTGAGCGGCATGTTGATCGTGGCGGTGCTCGTGGGTATTGGCTACTACGTCCTTTTGAACCGCACCACGTTCGGCTTCGATCTGCGCTCCAGCGGCATCAACCCGTTTGCCGCTCGCGCCGGTGGCGTACCGCCCAAACGCATGATCCTCATCGCAATGTTCTTGTCGGGTGCCGTTGCCGGGCTGATCGGGCTCGTCGAGGTATTCGAGATCTCCAAGTTCCGACCGAATCAGATTCAGGGCCTCGGTTTCGGCGGCATCGCTGTGGCGCTTCTGGGCCGGAACTCACCGCTCGGCATGGCGTTCGCAGCGTTACTCTTCGCCTTCCTCGACATCTCGTCTGGCATCTTGCAACAGACCGAGACTGCGTCGCAGGAGATTGTCAAGATCATGCAGGGAATCGTGTTGCTGGCCGCGGTGGTCGCCTACGAGGTCGCCCGCCGAGTGCGAGTACGAGACGAAGCCAAAGCCACCGCCGAGGCTCTCGCCGAGGGGGTTGCAGCATGACTCTCCCCGGCAGCCTCACCGACCAATACAACCAAGGCACCAAGGCCATCGCACAGCGGCTCTATGGCAACGACGCTGGCCCTCAGTCGACTCGTGCCAGTAACACGTCGGGCATGCCCACATGGCTCAGGTGGATGCTCTTCGCCCTCGCTGGCATGTTGTTGCTGACCATCGTGCAGAGCATCGGCGACACCGAAAAGCTCACGTCGGCGCCGATATCTCGCGAGATGCTGCGGTGGGCTCTGCCGGTGTTACTCGCTGGTCTCGGCGGTTTGTTCGCTGACCGTTGCGGCGTCGTCAACATCGGTCTCGAAGGCATGATGATTCTGGGCATGTGGTTCGGAGCCTGGGGGGCGCTCGAATACGGCCCTTGGATTGGCATGCTGATCGGCATCGCTGGCGGCGCGGCGGGAGGCCTTTTACACGCGATTGCCACCGTGACCTTCAGTGTTGATCAGGTCATCTCCGGTGTCGCAATCAATATTTTGGCGCCCGCGGGTACGCGATTTTTGTCGCAGGAAGTCTGGGGTTCGCCAACCCAATCGCCTCGCGTCGACGGCATCGGCGACTGGGATGTACCCGTGCTCGCCGGAGGCACCATCTTTGGATGGGAGTCGCCCGACGTATTGCTGACCATCGCCCAGAAAGAGTGGTGGTATATCTCCGATGTTGCTGACTTCTCTCGTGGTCTCATGCGCGGCACGTCGCTACTTGCGCTTATCGCGGTGGCACTTGTGCCATTTTGTGCATGGCTGTTGTGGCGCACTCGCTTCGGCTTGCGACTCCGTATGGCGGGCGAGCGCCCGCAAGCAGGCGAGTCTCAGGGCGTCAATATCTATCTGTACAAGTACGTCGGCGTGGTCATTTCGGGGGCGTTGGCTGGCCTTGGTGGCGTCGTGATTTCCAGCCCGGAACTGTCAGGCCAGTTCCTCGAAGGCAACAGCGGTGGTCGAGGCTTCATTGGTCTCGCTGCTGTTATCTTCGGCAATTGGCGGCCGCTCGGCATCTTGCTCGGAGCACTCTTGTATGGCTATGTTTTTGGTCTCGACCTCAAGGATCTCGACGGAACGGCAAGCCATGCCCTCCTGCTTCTGAACGGCATCGTGCTCACCGGTGTTGCCGGCTGGGCCATCGCTCAACGCAGAATCGCCGATGGCACCCTTGCCGGTCTATTGGCTGTGGGGGCATTCATCTGGTGGCTTAGTTCTGACACCGTGCCGGGATGGTGGAGCAACATATTACCCTATGTCGTCGTGCTGCTCGTGCTCGTCTTCTTCGCGCAACGACTTCGTGAACCGGCCGCACTCGGCCAGACCTATCGACGGGGAGAAAGTTAGCCGTGCAGCTCACTGCAAGCCAACGAGCCGAGTTCGAACGCACCGGCTACCTGGTGCTTCCTCACTTCATCAGCGACAGCGAGTGTGTAGCACTTCGCGATCACGCAGGTGCGCTCGAAGCCGAGCTGCGGGCTGATCAAGACAATGTGACCGTCTTCTCCGCTGGTGATCAGGCGCATGGCGACGATTCGTGGTTCTTGACGTCGGGCGACAAGACGCGTGGGTTCTTCGAGGACGACGGCAGCCATCTGAACAAGATCGGGCATGCAATGCACGACCTCGATCCGGTGTTCGATCGCTTCTCACGTCAACTCGGATTTGCCGACGTGGCCGCTGGCATCGGGTTCGATGATCCTCGGCTAGTGCAGTCGATGTACATCTTCAAACACCCGGGTGTTGGCGGAGAAGTAACCTGGCACACCGACCACACCTTCTTGTGGACCGAGCCGCGTTCGGTCGTTGGATTCTGGGTCGCGATCGACGATGCCACCGTCAACAACGGTTGTTTGTGGGCTATCCCAGGCGGACACAAGATCCCGGTCAAGTCACGTTTTCTCCGCCGCGGCGACACAACCGTGACCGAAGTGTTCGACGACACCCCATACCCGCTGGAGCGGGCAGTATCGATCGAAGCCAAGCGAGGCACGCTCGTGCTGCTCGACGGCGCGCTCCCCCACTGGAGCGACGTAAACAAGTCAGACCAACCTCGCCAGGCCTACACGTTGCACATTGTCGACGGCGCCGCGGATTGGGACGACCGCAACTGGCTCCAGCGCCCCACCATGGCCTTCCAGGGATTCGAGAGCTAGCTCTACTGAAGTGTGCCTTACCTCGCTTTACTGCAAGGCAATCCTGCCCGCGCGTGTACCTGCGGTGCGGCAGGTGTGATCATCTGGTCTGCAATACCAGTAGATATTGCCCGCCGGCCTCGTTTGTGTCAGATGAGAACTCGACGCCGGGGTGCAGTCGGTCGAGCCGATCGAGTAGCCATGCAGACGCGTCATCGGCGTCGCTCGTAGTAGGGCAACGGGCCATGATCTCTCGCCCACCCTTCTTCACCAGCCGGTCGGTACTGGCAATGATCGGGGCAGGCTCGACTACGAACAAGTGGTCTGGCCAATCGACGATCGGTTCGACGCCACCCTTGCCGGTGTTGCACTGGCGATGCGCCAGGCGGGGTGCAAGACGCTCCTTGCTCTTCTTCCTGGCCTTCGACTTGGTGATGCGAGTATCGATACTTGCGGCCCGCCCGTCGTTTGGCGACATGTCGGGATCCACGGCCTCGTCGCAAAGCCAGCAGCGCCAGCCATCGGCTTCGGCCACATCTTGCAAAGAGCTCATCAATCAATGGTACTGACCAACCAGCGGCATGCAGGAGACGATCGTCGCCGCGGTGACGTCGGCGTTGAGTCGCGGGCCTGCGGTCAGTAGGCCGAACTTCGGCTGCGGGAGCTACTGTCGCAGGTGTCATGAATGAAAAACCGGTCCAGCTCAACACTCACTCGTCGCGCATCACTCAGCCCAAGAGCCAAGGCGCCTCTCAGGCAATGCTGCTGGCCACCGGCCTGACCCATGCCGACTTGGACAAGGCCCAGGTCGGCATTGCGTCGTGTTGGTTCGAGGGCAACCCATGCAATATGCACCTGGACACTCTGGCCATCGATGTCAAGAAGGGCGTGGAACAGTCCGGCCTCGTTGGTATGCGGTTCAACACCATTGGTGTCTCCGACGGCATGTCCATGGGCACCGACGGCATGTCCTACTCACTGCAAAGTCGCGACCTGATCGCAGATTCGATCGAGACCATCATGGGCGCCCAGTGGTACGACGGTTTGGTCACGTTGCCGGGCTGCGACAAGAATATGCCCGGCTGTGTCATTGCCATGGGACGACTGGACCGACCGGCAATCATGGTCTACGGCGGCACGATCCGGGCGGGCTGCGCCACGCTGGGCGGTGTCGAGGAGAAGCTCGACGTAGTATCGGCCTTCCAGAGCTATGGCCAGTATCTGGCAGGCACGATCACCGAACAAGAACGTCAGACGATCGTGTCGTGCTCCATCCCGGGTGCCGGGGCCTGCGGCGGCATGTACACGGCCAACACCATGGCGACCGCCATCGAGGCCATGGGGCTCAGCCTGCCGTTCTCGTCGAGCACTCCGGCCGAGGATCCCGACAAGCTCGACGAGTGCGTTCGTGCCGGCAACTCGATGGAGATGCTGCTGTCAAATGGCCTGACACCCCGCCGGATCGTGACGCGAGCCTCGCTCGAGAATGCAATGGTCGTGACCATGGCTCTAGGCGGTTCGACCAACGCAGTCCTGCACATGATCGCCATGGCGAGAGCGTTCGAACTCGAGTTGACCATCGACGACTGGCTGGCCACCAGCGCGCGAATCCCGCTGCTGGCCGATCTCAAGCCCTCCGGTCAGTACGTGATGGAAGATCTGCATGCCGTCGGCGGAACGCCGGGTGTCATGCGATACCTGCTCGACGAAGGCTTGCTCGACGGTGATCAGATGACGGTGACTGGCAAGAGCCTGGGCGAGAATCTGACCGAGGCACCCAGCTTGGCCCAGAACCAAGAGGTGGTCTCTTCCCTTGACACGGCGGTGAAGGCACGCGGCCACATCTCGATCCTGCGGGGCAACCTCGCACCCGGCGGCGCCGTTGGCAAGATCACCGGCAAGCAGGGCTTGATGTTCACCGGTCCCGCTCGAGTGTTCGACTCCGAAGAAGACATGATCGAAGGTCTCGAGCAAGGCCGGATCCAATCCGGTGATGTGATCGTGATTCGCTACGAAGGCCCCAAGGGGGGCCCCGGCATGCCCGAGATGCTCACTCCTACCAGCGCGCTGGCCGGTGCTGGCTTTCTCGACGATGTGGCCTTGATCACCGACGGTCGTTTCTCGGGTGGTAGCCACGGCTTCATCGTGGGACATGTCGTTCCCGAGGCCCAAGACGGCGGCCCCATCGCACTCGTGCAAGACGGCGATGTGATCACCATCGACGACGAATCACACGAGATGACCGTCGACGTCGCCGAGAGCGAACTCGCGGATCGTGCGGCACAGTGGACGGCCCCACCGTTCAAGGCAACGTCGGGCACCTTGTGGAAGTACATCAAGCTCGTCGAGGACGCATCGAATGGATGCGTCACCGACGGCTGAGTGAGTTGGGGGGGCGCACGGGGTGTGCGCCCGAGCCGCTTGCTAGCGGCGCGACTCGACGAGATTCTTGCTCAGGCCATCCAACTTGGGAAGCTCGGAGCAGATCCGAGCGAACTGGTGGCGGTCGAAGCAAACCGCCGTCACCGGCATGCGGACGGTGACGGTTGCATTGCGAGGCTCGCCGGTCACAAGTGCGCGCTCGCCTACCAGATCACCGCGTTGCAGCTTGGCGACGATGCCGTCGTCTCGCTGCACCTCGGCGGTGCCACTAACGAGGAGATAGACGAAGTCTCCGGGGGTTCCCTGGGTGATGATCTCGTCGCCACAGGTGAAGTGGGTCAGGGAGCCAATGTCGGCGATCATGGCGATATCGGAGTCGCTGAACGTCCGGCGTAGCGCCGGTTCGATCGTGCGGACGGTCGAAGATTTGAGTATTCGAAAGTTGAACATGGGGGGTGTCCTTTGTTGTTCGATCTCACAACCTACGGCCCGCAGGTCACCTTTTTGAGCGATCGTGACTGCGGCCACGTGTGTCAGTGGACACACAATAGACGGACAATACTGCGCGCTTGATTGAGGGCTTCACCCCAGCCTTACTGAAGCGCCGTCTGAACCCGCTTCACTGCGGGGCACGTCGCCGCTAGGGCACGAAGGAAATTGTGGGATTGGTTCCGCGCACCCGGATGCCGCCGCGATCACCGACTGTCACCGTGCCGTAGCGTTGCGTGAATACGGCGGGTAGTTCTCGGTCGCCGGGCAGCGACACCCACAGCCTCAACAGATGGCGGCGCCTTGCAGGGTCGTCGTGGTCGATGAATCCGGTGCGGTCGTGCAAAAGCGAGTGATTGTGCACGAACTGCATGTCGCCCGGCGCGAACGACATCTGGAAATGCACTGCCGGATCATTCATGATCTCGTCGAACAAGTCGAGCGCTTCGACGTACTCGGCGTCAGGCTTTGGTGCAGCTTCGAATCGGCTGGCCGAGTCGATGTATTGCCGCTGATACAGGCCGGTGATGCGGTCGCCGCAGCGTGACAACACCGGAATCTCGAACCAAGGAAGCTCGCCATCGGGCTGCTCTCCCCGCCGATCGGTCGCGATTGGCTCGAAAAGTCGTCGGGCCAGATCGGGCGCAGAAGCCTGCATGCGCTCGTAGACCGCGTCGACGCTGACGACCATCGACGCGCCGCCCTTGAGAGCGGTTCGCAGGCACAACAGCCCGACCGCATCGGTCGAGTCGGTATGGAACGTTTGGCGCTGGTTGGTCTGATAAATCCGAGTCGTTGGATCGCTCGCATCGGCGCCCACATCGGTGACGTGGCCAAGGAGATGGCCAGCCGCGTTCTGAGTTCGCAGCGAACCCAGCAACGTTCCGAACAGCAGGAAAGCAATCGCGATCTTGTCGGGATCATGATCGTGTACCTGCAGGCCCGACACGATCGTCAGCCCACGACCGTGAATGAGCTCAGCGCGCACTGCCGAAGCTCGCTCGACAAGAGGCGCGGATGCGTCAGCCGCCAACGTCTGCAGCCGCGCAGGGTCATCGGCAAGCGCCGAACGGTCGGCCGCAGAAGCAAGCGTCAACAGCTCGTCGAGCTCGCGCTCATCCCAATGCGTGTGCCACGATCTGTCCCCGTCTAGGTCTGCGGCGACCCACCCCGTCATGCTTCTCTTCTCAGGCGATCTCAACAACCGAGCGCAGCACTTCGCCGCGCTCCATCTTGTGGAATGCCGCTTCGACACCGTCGAGCCCAATCGTCTCCGACACAAAGCCATCGAGATTCAGACGGCCTTGCAGATACAGGTCGATCAGCATCGGGAAGTCGCGGCTTGGCAGACAATCGCCGTACCACGACGACTTGAGCGAACCGCCACGTCCGAAGACATCGATGAGCGGAAGTTCGATCTTCATGTCAGGTGTTGGCACACCAACAAGCACCACCGTGCCTGCCAGGTCGCGAGCATAGAAGGCCTGCTCGTAGGTCTTGGGAAGGCCAACCGCTTCGATCACGACGTCGGCGCCGTTGCCGTTGGTCAGCTCGCGGATGCGTTCGATAACGTCTTCGGATCCAGCGTTGATGGTGTGGGTTGCGCCGAAGCTCTTGGCCCACTCAAGTTTCTGGTCATCGACGTCGACGGCGATGATTTTCGACGCGCCTGCAAGCTCGGAGCCGCACACAGCCGCGTTGCCTACGCCACCGCAGCCGATCACTGCGACCGAGTCGCCGCGGCCGACGTTGCCGGTGTTGATGGCAGCGCCGATGCCGGCCATCACACCACAGCCGAGCAGGCCTGCCGCTGCCGGACTTGCTTTCGAATCGACCTTGGTGCATTGGCCTGCCGCCACGAGTGTCTTTTCGGCAAACGCTCCAATACCGAGCGCCGGGCTGAGCTCTGTGCCGTCGGCCAAAGTCATCTTCTGGGTGGCGTTGTGGGTTGCGAAACAATACTGCGGCTCGCCACGATTACACGACCGGCAATCGCCGCACACGGCCCGCCAGTTCAAGATGACATAGTCGCCGGCCGCAACGTCGGTGACGCCTTCGCCGACCTCTTCGACGATGCCAGCGGCTTCGTGACCGAGCAAGAACGGAAACTCGTCGTTGATGCCACCTTCGCGATAGTGCAGGTCGGTATGGCACACCCCGCACGCCTGTACTTTGACAAGCGCTTCGCCCGGCCCCGGATCAGGAACGATGATCGTCTCGAGCGTGACCGGCTCGCCTTGAGCCCGTGCAACAACACCCTGTACTTCATGCGGCATTCGAGAGCCTCCCATTTCGCAGAACAAAGCAACTTTACCTTTGTTTCACCGCTCCGCTCGGGCCGGCGTTCGCCGGACACGGTTTCCACCCGACTGGTACGGCTCCGTCCCCTGCTGTATTGCACCGCTCCGCTCGGGCCGGCGTTCGCCGGACACGGTTTTCACCGTTCGGCACGGCTCCGTCCCTGCTGTATTGCACCGCTCCGCTCAGCAACCCGCAATGTTGGCGCCGCGAGATGCAGGTAGCGCAGCGGTCCAGGACTATGGAGCACTTAGCTCACGTAGCCTTTTTGCGCCAGCAAAAAGGCGGACTACTCGGCGTCAGAGAGGTAGGGGCGGGGGTCTACGGCCCGGTCGCCGTCTTCCCAGACTTCGAAGTGCAGGTGCGGGCCGGTTGACAGGCCGGTGCTCCCGACCAGGCCGAGGGTTTCGCCGAGTTCTATTTCTTGGCCGGGGTCGACCAGTATCACGCTCATGTGGGCGTAGAGCGTGAGCAGGTCACCGCCGTGGTCGATCACCACGGTCTCGCCGTAGCCACCAAATGACGAAGCGATCTGCACAACACCCGGGCCGGACGCCACAATCTCGGTGCCGAAGCTGGCGCTTATGTCGACGCCATTGTGGTTGCGGACGTAGCCCAAGATCGGGTGTAGGCGGGGGCCGAAATCCGACGAAATGACGGTGCGAGGAAAAATCGGGTTGGCGAGTAGGCCGTCGAATTCGGCGAAGGTGGTAACTCGGAATTCGGTGTCGGAGATGATGTCGGCAATCTCGCGTGATGCTTGTTCGAACACGCCAAGCTCTCGGGCAAACGCAGCCTTGTTCTCGCGTAGTTCTGCGACGAGCTCGGCTTCTTCTTGGCGCCGTTCGAGTTGTTCGGCACGAAGGGCCTCGGCTTCGGTCTGCAGCAGCTGCAGACTGTCGGCAGATGCGACCGCTGATGCGAGTGAGGCCTCGACCTCGCTGGCGGCACGATCCAATGCAATGGCAAGGTCTCGAGTCTGAACTTCGAGGCCCTCGACCCGGTTTACGTTGGCGAGCTGGTCATTGAGCAGCGAACGGCCGTAGGTCTGTGCAACAGTGATCTCGGTGACGTTTGACGACGACAGCACGGCCTCTTCAACAAGCGCTTTGTTGCCGCCAACGACGAACACATAGAGCACTTCTTCGCGCAGGAGTTCACGCTCTCGGGAGAGCCGCTTCTGGGCAAAGTGCAGAAGCTTCCGGTTGTCCTCGCGTTCGAGGTCGGCCCGGGCAGCGTCGGCGGTGAACTTGTCCACCTCGATCTGGGCGTTGATCAGCAGCTGATCGAGTTCGGCGAGCTGGCCCTCGATGGTGAGGTAAGAACTTGTGGTCTCTCGTAAGAGTGTGAGTGCGTCGGCCTCGGCGCCTGCGGCGGCTTCGAAGTTGCCGAGGCGGCGGAGGAACTCGGCCCGAGTCACACACTGGCCGGTACCTGCCAGGTACGAGTAGCCGTTGAGGACCTTGTTCGTGGTGACCCCGGGCGGGATGCGGCCAAACGACACGCACGGATGTTTTGGGTCGAGGAACTCGACACATTCGCCCGATGGATCGAGGCGGTGCAGCAGCGGGCAGAGGTCGTCGCACGGATCGTCATTGCGGCCAATCGCCACCGGCGCCGCGCTTACGCCGGCGGAATCTCGGGTGGCGCACGCCACGAGTCGATCGTTAGACTCGGTACAGGCTTGATCGTCGGGGTCGCAGCTACCCCGTGGGTCCTCGCACTGCTCGCCCTCGTCTTGGGCGCCGTCGGCTCGGTCGTTCGCACACTGCTTGATCTGGGCCTGACAAAAGAGGTCCGCCGCAGCGCAGCGAACCACGACTTCGGTCTCACCGTCGTCGCCCTCGATCGTTTCGACCACCAGGCATGACCCCCCAATGGGGCGAGGGGAGCCATCGGGACAGTCGGTATCGGGCGCCACACATCGACGTCCGTCGACCGAAAGAAGCTCGCCGTCGGGGCAGTTGCCGCTGATGCAGCCCAAAAGATCGCTGGTCAGAATAGAGCCCTCGGGGCAGCGGAAGGACTTGACGCACTCGCCTTGATCGTCGAGGATTTCGTCGCGCTCGCACGAAGGACCGTCGGCGATGCACGTCTCGCCGTCGCGACCGAGCGAGTAACCCGCGTTGCACGCTGTTGTTGCTTCGGGTTCGTCGGCATCGGCCTCGGACGCCACACAGAGCAGGCCAGCGGCATCGAGCTGTTGACCCGCCGGGCAGATGGCGCCGTCTTCTCGGGTATCGATGACTTCGCACAGCAGCCCGGCAGCATCGAGTTGCTGGCCAGCTGGACAGAAAGCGTCGGGCTCGGTCGTTGGAATCTCGACGCATTGCAACCCAGCAGCGTCGAGTTCTTGGCCGGGTCCACATATCGACTCGGCGGCACCGAGATCGAGCACACATGTGACGCCGTCGCCGCTGGGCACCGTGCCTTCGTTGCATTCCTGAGCTACCGAATCTGCCTCGGTGGCGAAGCTCAACATCGCAACGATCAGGCTGATGACCACAATCCAAAGCAGTGGCCTTTGGGTGCGGGCGCGTCGAGGATAGTTGTGGTTCGAGATCATGTAAGCACCACGGGAGTCTCGTACGTCAGACGTCGAGGAAGCGTGAAAGCGCCACGACCGATGCGACCATGCCAATGACGGCACCAAGTGCAGTCATTGCCAACCAGATCCAGAGGACAGCCTCGTCTGGGGCCCGCAGGTTCGTGAGAAGAGCGAGCCCTTCGTCGCCAGCTCCGATATCGGAGAGCACGTTGTTCCATGCCCTCAGAATCCAGTAAGTGATCGCACCACCGAGCAGACCTTGAAGAACGCCTTCGATCATGAACGGCAACCGGATGTACCAGTTCGAAGCGCCAACCAAGCGCATCACTTCGACCTCGCGACGGCGAGCAAAGATCGTGGTGCGGATCGTGTTGTACACCAGCAGCAACGCTGACATGAGCAGCGCAAAGCCGACCACGATGAAGATCCGGTTGATCTTGTTGCTGAACCGCTCTATGTCTTTGATGGTGTCGACCGCGGCGGCAACTTCAAATACCCCGGGATCATCACGGAATCCGTCGGCCAGGGTTTCAACCACGTTGGATTCTGGGTTTACCGGTACGACTCGGAAAGAAGGCGGCATGTCTTCGACCGTGACGGCATCGCGGACCTGGTCTTGGTCACGAAACATCGTCTGGAACTCGACGAAGGCGGCTTCTTTGTCGACAAAAGTGAAGAGTTCGATCTCGGGGCTTGCGTTGAGGGTGCCGACGATGGCGGTTTCCTCGGCATCGGTCGCGTCAGGATTCAAGAACACGATGAACTCGACGTCGTCTTTCCAGCGGTCAGTCGCTGCGTCGACTGCCTGACCGAGCACCAGACCGCCGCCCAACGCAAGCAGAGAGATCGAGATGGTCAACAGGGTGCCGATGAACAGGCTGGGGCTTCGTCGCAGGCTGTAGCTCAGCTCGCGAAAGAGGTTACCGATACGGAAATTCATGCCGGCCTACTCGTAGACGCCGCGAGCTTGGTCACGCGCCAGATTGCCATGATCGAGTTCGATCACCCGTTTGCGCATGGTGTCGACAATGCCCCGGTCGTGCGTGGCCATGACCACGGTCGTGCCGGTCTTGTTGATGCGATCAAGCAACTTCATGATGCCGACCGACGTTGCGGGGTCAAGGTTTCCAGTCGGCTCATCGGCTAGCAGGATCAGCGGGCGATTCACGAAGGCTCGAGCAATCGACACTCGTTGCTGCTCGCCGCCGGAGAGTTCTTCGGGGTAGTTGTCGGCTTTCTTGCTGAGGCCGACCAACTCGAGGATGGCTGGCACCTGCGTGGAAATGACGTGGCGCGGTCGGCCAATCACTTCGAGCGCAAACGCAACGTTCTGGCTCACGGTTCGATTATCGAGCAGTTTAAAGTCCTGGAAAATACAGCCGATATTGCGACGCAGAAACGGTACCCGCCATCCGCTGAGGCGTCCGATATCTTTGCCCGCAACGTAGATAACGCCGTTGTCTGGGCTCTCTTCTTTGTTCAGTAGACGCATGAACGTCGACTTACCTGACCCCGATGGGCCAACCAGGAAGACAAATTCGCCTTTTTGGATCTCGCAGGTGATGTTGCGCAGCGCGACGACATCACCTTTGTAGACCTTTGAAACGTTCTCGAGTTTGATCATGATAAGGGGGGGTCCCAGGTCCGTATTCGCCCTCCAAAGCAGAGCGCTAATACGCAGCACGGAACCCGCAAACCATACTCGGCGAGGGTGGCAATTCGGCGTCACCACCACCCGATGACCCTGTTGCTGGCTATGAACTGTCGTTGCTTGCGCGCATGTGCTGGAGGTATGCCTCCATAAACGGTTGGACGCCACCGCCGAGCACGCTGGCAACGTCGCCCGTTTCGAACTCGCTTCGCAGGTCTTTGACCATTTCATAGGGTTGCAGAACGTAACTTCGGATTTGGCTGCCAAAGCCGTTGTTTTTGTTGACGCCAGCAATCTCGGCGACCTTGTCGTCGCGTTTTTGCCGCTCGAGATCAAGCAACTTCGCCTTGAGAGTCTGCATCGCCCGGTCTTTGTTCTGATGCTGGCTTCGTTCGTTTTGACACGATGTGACCGTGCCGGTTGGCAGGTGCGTGATGCGCACGGCCGAGTCGGTCACGTTGATGTGCTGGCCGCCAGCGCCCGAGGCCCGGTAGGTGTCGATGCGCAGATCGCCCTCGTCGAGCTCGATCTCGTCGCTGACTTCGTCGAACAATGGCACCACGCTGATTGAGGCGAAGGCAGTCTGGCGTTTGCCCTCTTTGTTGAATGGCGAGATGCGCACCAGCCGATGCACACCGTGTTCACTGCGCATCCAGCCGTAGGCATAGCGGCCCGAGATGATTACTTCGGCTGACGTAAGGCCTGCCTCGGAGCCTTCGTTTGCCGACTCGACGCTGACCTTGAACCCGTTGCTCTCGGCCCATTTGAGATACATGCGCAGCAGCATCTCGGCCCAGTCCTGCGAATCGGTTCCGCCTTCGCCGGACTGCAGCGACAACACCACGTCGCGCTCGTCGTACTCGCCGGCAAGCAGCGATCGGAGTTCGAGGCCGTCGAATTGTTTGCTTGCGTCGGCCAAAATCGTTCGTATCTCGCCCTCGACCGAATCGTCTTCCATTTCTTCGCCGAGCTCTTGCAGCGTTGCTGCTTCGCTCAGCTTCTCGGCCAAACGATCAAAGGTATCGAGGTCGTCGGTGACCGCCGATAGCTCGCCGGTGACCTTGCGAGCTTCGTCGGGATCGTCCCACAAACCAGGAGCAGCGGCAGCGTCTTCGAGTTCGGGTTTGCGGTCACGAAGCATCGCGACCGACAGATAGACCTCGGCTTCGCTTAGCCTTTTTTTGAGCGCAGCGATCTCGCCGGAAAAGTCTTCCATACCTTCGTTCTAGCCTGTTGTTGTTCAAATGGTGCGGTAGTCACCCAGCAACCGGGTAGTCCGCAATTTCTACTCGTCCCTCGCAGAAATCGCTATCTGAGCAAAATAGTCGACGGTCCCCACCAGCGCAGCGGCGACTAACCGTGGCACTACGGGGAAGCGAAGCGGTCCGGGGTAGTACGCGTTTCGACTCCTACCTCGCCGAAACGCTATCCGAGCAAAGCAGTCAACGGTCCCAGAGACTCAACCCTTGGCCGGCGACTTCAACACGGGAAGTTGCGAGCCCCAGCGAACAACTTGGTTAGCGAGCGCACCAAGGTAGCGAAGCGGTCCGGGACCGTAGACCCTGTGGCCCGAAAACAGGATGAGGACGCCAGCGACGCATCCGTACTACCCGTGGCACTGTTTATATTTTTTGCCTGACCCGCATGGACACGGCGCGTTGCGGGGCGTGCGCTCTTCGGCGGTGCGTACAACTTGTGCGACCGGCGCGGTTCGGTTCGCCTCGACTCGCTCGAGGCCGGTGTCCTCGGCCGCAGCCTTGCCAGCGGCGAGCACACTGGCACTGCTGTGGGCCTGAGCGCGGGCGTCGATTAATGCCGAGCCATCGATTGGGCTTGTCGGCCCGCTCTCTTGCATGTCGGTCGTTGCTGGCTCGTCGCTGAGTTCCTCGGCCTGCACTTCGATGTGCATGATGTAAGCGACAAATTCGCGTGCAGCCTGTTCAAGCATCCCGGAGAACATCTCGAAGCCTTCACGCTGCCACTCGGTGAGCGGATCCTTCTGCCCCATGGCCCGCAGGTGAATACCCTCTTTGAGATAGTCCATGTCATAGAGGTGCTCGCGCCACTTCGTGTCAAGCACCCGCAGCATGACCTGACGTTCGATCTCGCGCATCGATTCGGAGCCGATTTCGGCTTCGCGCGACTCGTACGCGGCAGTGCCGTCGGCCATCAGCCGGTCATAGATCTCGTCGGTGTCGGCGCAGTCATCGATTGACTCGATGGTCAACTCGTTGTCCCACATGACTTGGATCTCGTTGATCAGTGCGTCGAGATCCCACTCTTCTTTCACATTGCTCACGCAGTGGTTCGAGATTGTTGAATCGACGGCCTCGGCAAGGCGTTCCAGTGCTTCGTCTCGCAGGTCTTCGCCGTCGAGGATCTGGCTGCGCCGCTTGTAGATGACTTTGCGCTGTTCGTTCATGACCTCGTCGTACTTGAGGACGTTCTTGCGAGACTCGGCGTTTTTCTGCTCGACGGTGGTCTGAGCCCGTTCAACCGCTTTGGTGACCATCTTGGAGTCGATCGGCACATCGTCGGGTAGCGCCTTGCCCATGACCCAGTCCATTGCGCCGCTGGCAAAGATGCGCATGAGGTCGTCTTCGAGTGAAAGATAGAACCGGCTCTCGCCCGGGTCGCCCTGACGGCCAGCACGGCCTCGGAGCTGATTGTCGATACGGCGGCTGTCGTGGCGTTCGGTTGCTACCACGTAGAGGCCACCCATGTCACGAACGACGTCGCCTTCGGAATCGGTATCGAGCTTGTACTTCGCCTCGAGCTCGGCAACCTTGGCCTGACCCTCTTCGCTGTCGGGATCGATGCCTTCGGCTCGTACGTCGCGGATCGCCATGCCCTCGGGATTGCCACCGAGCAAGATATCGACACCACGACCAGCCATGTTGGTGGCAACGGTGACTGCGTGCAGCCGGCCAGCTTGGGTCACGATTTCGGCTTCACGGGTGTGTTGCTTGGCGTTGAGTACTTCGTGGGGGATGTTGCGATGCGACAGCAACTTGCCGAGCTGCTCGCTCTTTTCGACCGAGATGGTGCCGACTAGCACCGGTTGGCCGTTCTCGTATCGTTCGGCGATGTCGTCGGCCACGGCGTCGTATTTGGCGGCCTCGGTCTTGAAGACCAGGTCGACTTCGTCTTTGCGAATCAGCGGCAGATTCGTGGGGATCTGCACCACGTGCAGCCCGTAGGTTTCGTGAAGCTCGGCTGCTTCGGTCTGGGCAGTACCGGTCATGCCTGCGAGCTTGTCGTAGAGCCGAAAATAGTTCTGCAGGGTGATTGTGGCGAGCGTCTGGTTCTCTTCTTTGATCTTGACGCCCTCTTTGGCCTCGACTGCCTGGTGCAGGCCGTCGCTCCAGCGGCGACCTTCGAGGATGCGGCCGGTGAAGTCGTCGACGATCTTGACCTCGCCACCGTTGACGATGTACTCCTTGTCGCGCTGGAAGAGCTCTTTGGCTCGCAGCGCCACGCCAAACTGGTGCACGTAGTTGCCGCGGACCGAGTCGTAGAGGTTGTCGATGTCGAGGGCCCGCTCGACCGCAGCAATGCCTTCTTCGGTTGGTGAGACGGTGCGCTTCTCTTCGTCGACTTCGTAGTGCAGGTCGCGGGTCAGGCCGCGCACGATGGATGCGAACTTGTAGTAGAGCTGAGCGGCGTCGGCCAAGCGGCCACTGATGATCAGCGGCGTACGGGCTTCGTCGACCAGGATCGAGTCGATCTCATCGACGATGCAGAATGCGTGACCCCGCTGCACCTGGGCTTCGCGAGACATGGCCATGTTGTCGCGTAGGTAGTCGAAACCGAACTCGTTGTTTGTGCCGTAGGTGATGTCGGCGCCGTATTGCGCCTTTTTGAAAGCATGGCCGCTCTCGCCACCCGGAGTGATCAGCCCAACGTCGAGGCCCATGAACTTGTGGATCTGGCCCATCCACTCGGCATCGCGTGTGGCCAGGTAGTCATTGACCGTGACCTGATGCACACCGTGGCCCGTCAGGGCGTTGAGATATACCGGCAATACCGAGGTCAGCGTCTTACCCTCGCCAGTCTTCATCTCGGCAACCCAACCGAAGTGCAGACACGCACCGCCCATGAGTTGCACGTCGTAGGCGCGCTGGCCAATCGTGCGAATAGCTGCTTCTCGAGCGACTGCGAAGCCTTCGAGTAGTAAATCGTTCAGGTCTTCGCCGTTGTCGAGTCGCTGTCGGAAGTCGCCGGTCTTGCCGGAAAGATCAGCGTCGCTGAGCTTTTTGATCTCGGGTTCAAGGGCGTTGATCTCGGGAATCAGGGATTCGAGCGCTCGTGTCTTCTTGCCTTCGCCTGATCGGAGAAGACGAGTCCATATAGCCATGACCTTTCACGCTATCGCCGTTCACCGGCACGAGGGGTTCGCTAGGGTCGACGTGACCAGCGCTACCTAGTAGGCACTATCTCCACCGGGCTTCGACAAGGCCGACGTAGTGCGCCGTTATACGATGCTGTAGTGGGCCATCTGCCAGACATCACGTTGCTGAGCTTCGGCAAACCCAAAGCGATCTGGCAGCCCATCCTCAAGGTCTACGAGCAGCGCCTGAACAAGGCGGTTGGGTTTCGACACGTGATTCTTCGCGAGAAGGGCGACAACCCCGATGCCGTCAAAGCCAACGCGACCAAACTGATCGAACCCCACACGTCGTGGGACACCTTTGTTGTCGTATTCGACGAACGGGGCAAGAGCTTCAGTTCACCCACGTTTGCATCGATGCTGTCTGCCGCCCGTCCGAACAAGGTCGTCGCCGTGGTCGGCACCAGCTACGGCTTGGCCGACGACTTCCTTGCCGGCGCCGACAAGCTCGTCAACCTGGGCGCCATGACGCTGCCCCACGAGCTTGCCCGTGCGACCGCGATCGAACAGATCTATCGCGCTGAGACCATCCTGGCGGGCCACCCCTACCACCACGGGTAGTGCTGGTAGTCATCGCTGCGCCGAAAGCTCGAGTTGAGTTAGGGCTGCCTGGCGACCGCAACTCGACTCAGGAATCTGGGGAGACGGCAATGACAACGACCTCGGGCACTACGAGCGAGTAGATCCCTGGTTGATGATGTTGGATGAGAACATCGTTGGCGCCGATCGCCATGACTGTTGGCGTTGCGGTGAACGAGGCACCCCCAGCGCCGCAGTAAAGGCGGCCGCCAAGGACCTGTGCCGACGGCCGCCCGACCCGGTCCCAAGCACAACAAGCAGTCACCTTAAATCGACTACCACCCAATAACTACAGTCCAAACAATGGCATCGCCAACAACTCATCTACATCTAGCTCAGTTCCTAATCCACGGCCCCACCTACCACAGCCACGCAATGTGGCGTCATCCTCAAACAACGTGGGAAGCCAATACCTGGGCCCGGCCCGAGCTGTACCAGCACATTGCTCGCACCTGTGAGCGCGGCCTGTTCGACATGGTGTTTTTCGCCGACCTCAACTACGTCTCCGACACCTACACCGGCGAACTCGATCCAGCATTGCGCTACGCAGTGCAAGCTCCTGAACATGATCCAATTCCATTGTTGTCGTTCATGGCCGCGGTCACCGAACGGGTTGGTCTCGTCGCCACATTCAGCACCAGCCATCACCACCCGTTCTATGTGTCGAGGCTTTGGGCGAGCCTCGATCATCTGACCAGAGGGCGTGCCGGATGGAATGTGGTCACGTCGCTCAACCACAACCAAGCCGCGAACTACGGTCAAGATCGCGAGTCATCGGAGCGCCGCTACGAAAAGGCGCACGAGTTCATACAGGTCTGTAAAGAGCTTTGGGAAAGCTGGGACGACGACGCGGTCGTGATGGACAAGGAAGCCCCGCAGTTCGTCGACTCGTCGAAGGTGCGTCGCATCGAGTTCGAAGGCAAGTTCTACAAGTCACGCGGCCCCCTTAACGTGACTCGTTCCCCTCAAACGGGCCCTGCAATTCTGCAGGCTGGAACGTCGCCGCAGGGCAAGGACTTTGCCGCCAAACATGCCGATGCGATCTTCGCTATTCAACCCCGGGCTGTCGACGCCGCTTCGCTCTACGACGACATCAAGTCTCGGGTGGTCGACGCAGGTCGCGAGCCTCATCACTGTGCGTTGTTGTTTGGAGCTCAACCGGTCATTGGCCAGTCCGATGCTCATGCGCAAGAGCTACTGGAACAGCACAATGAGCTGGTGCCACTCGAAGCAGGGTTGGCCATCCTGTCTGCCCATCTCGATTTCGACCTCGCCACGCTCGACCCCAACGAACCAATGGCCGAGCGCACCGAACCTGAACTACAGCGCATGCGGACCCGCTACCTGAACCCCGATGGGTCGTCAATGACCGTCGCCGAGGTCGCCCAAAGGCACGGCCAAAGCGTCGGCATTCCCCAGTTTGCTGGCACCGCCGAATCAGTCACCGATCAGATGCTGGCCTATGTCGACGAAGCTGGCGGCGACGGCTTCATGCTCTCGCCCATTCACAACCCTGGCTCGATCGACGAGTTCGTCGATCTCATCGTGCCCGAGCTGCAGCGACGCGGCCGCTTCCGAACCGAGTACACCGGCACGACCGTGCGAGAGCACATCCGGCAACAGACCTAACAGGCGGGGGCCGGGGTCTAGGCTCGGGTTGGTGAGTGCTCCGAAGACCTTCGCCGAAGTCCTGCAACTCGAGGCGCACGGCCCCGATACCTGGGTGGGGCTGAGCCCGCCCTATGAGTGGGGTCGGGTCTACGGCGGCCAAGTGGTTGCGCAGGCGCTTCGGGCTGCGTTGCATACGGTCGAGGATGGTTTCCATCCCCATTCGTTGCATGCCTATTTCATCCGCGGTGGCGACCCGAGCGAACCCATTCGCTACGAAGTCGACCGGCTCCGCAATGGCCGGTCGTTCTGCACTCGCGCTGCGGTGGCCCGCCAGTCTGGCGGCGCAATCTTGCATCTGTCTTGCTCGTTTCAGCGGTTCGAAGAAGAAGTCGACGTGCAAACCGCACGCATGCCCATCGCCCCGGCCCCCGAGGACATGCGCGGCCAGCGCGACAGCTGGCCATGGATCATGGAGCGGCGCTCGATGGGCACCTATCCAGGATCTGGTAAGTCAATGGGCTGGGTCAAACTGATCGATCCACTCGAAGATGATCCCCACACCCACGTGTGCGGATTGGCGTTCACGAGCGACACGATTCAGTTCCCGGCGGCGCGCAGCCTGCATCCGATTTTCACCGGATCCGAGAACAACCACGAAGCGTTCATCGGCGCCAGCCTCGATCACGCCATGTGGTTCCATCGGCCGGTCCGAGCCGACGAATGGCACCTATACGAGTGGGAGTGCCGAGGCCTCACCGGCGCTCGCGGGATAACCATCGGCAATCTGTTCGCCCAGGACGGTTCGCACGTTGCGTCGATCGCCCAAGAATTGCTGCAGCGCGAACGCCGCACGCCCCAAGGCTGAGTAGGTCACCAAATGGGCATGCCGCTGCGTAAAGCCGACTACGTTGTCTCGCCGCGACGCTCCACCATCCTGTCCCCCGTTGGTCCGCTGGTATTGATCGCCGACGACGGCGGGCTCACCCACATCTTGTTCCGAACCCACACGCTCGACGACCTTGGACTGTCGCAATGCGACGTGCCCGAGGTCACCGATGATTTGGTGCTGAATAGCGCTGCGGCACAGCTGCGCGAGTACTTCGACGGAGATCGCGCCGAGTTCGATGTGCCGCTCCATATTGATGGTAACGATTTCGAGGTCGCAGTCTGGAAGGCGATGCAGACGATCCCCTACGGCGAGACAATCTCCTATGGGGAACAAGCCGAGATTGCGGGGCACGCCGGCGCCTTCCAAGCCGTCGGCGCAACCAACGGCCGCAACCCAATCCCCATCATCGTGCCCTGTCACCGAGTCATCGGCAGCGACGGATCTCTTGTCGGGTACGGCGGCGGCCTGGCGATGAAGCGCCAACTCCTCGACCTCGAATCCGGGGTGCAGACCCTCTTCTGACCACACGCGTGGACATCGGGGTCTGACCCCAGCGGTGCACGCGTAGATTGGCCTGCGTGTCAGCCGACGAGGACCGACTCCGGAACAGGTTCGATGCTGACGGGGATTGCGGATTGGATGGCTTGGCCGGTGATTGGGCAGTAGCCGTTTTCGACATCGATCAGTCGGTTGGTGGGTGCGCCGATATCGCGCACTTTCTCATCGGTACCGGTGGAGCTTCCCCAGCTGTGCGACATCGATATCACGCCGCGCCGCACACTTGGATCGCTCTTGACCACACCGATGAGTTCGGCGTGGGGCGACGCAATTCGCACGAGTCCGTCGTCGTCGATAGCGTGCTCAGCCATGTCGTGGGGGTTCATGTAGGCGTAGTTGGTTGGCGTCTTTTTGGCGAGCCCTGGTAACTCGCCACCGAGCGAGTTCAGGTGCGTTTTGAGTCGGCGGCTAATCAGCCGGAAGGTGTGCACCGCCGGGTCGAAGCCGGTGATGATCTCGGCGCTCGTGTTCTCGAGACGAACCAATCCGAGCTCTTCCATATGGTCAGCAAGGCCAACTTGGAAGCGCCCGCTGGCCTCGGGATCGGCAGGCTGCACCGTGATCTTGCGGTCAGGCAGGACCTTGCCTGCGTTTGCTCGAATGGTGTCCATCGGCACTCGGGACTTGCTGTAGATGATGTCGAGCACTTGGTCGTCGGTCGGGCGTTTACCAGTTGGGATCGCTCCACCAGGCAGCTTGATCTCGACGCCGATGCGTTCGGCGATCTCCCAGAAGACTTCCCAGTCGTTGAGCAAGTCGCCCTCGGGCTCGAGGACGGCCTCGGTGTAACAAGCGTAAGGCTCGCGAAACCAGCGATCCATGAAGGGAGGCACGTCGCTGCGCTCGAGCGAAAGCCGGGGCGCAAAGATGTAGTCGGCGAACTCTGCAGTCTGACTCATGCGATGATCGATCACGATAAGCAGCTCGATCTCTTCCATTGCCTTGATCGACTTGACCTGATCGGGCCACGCCGCAACCGGATTTCCGCCGTTGACGATAAGAGCTCGAACTTGTTCGGGGCCAGGCGTGTAAATCTCTTGGGCCAGCGTCGAACATGGCATTTCGTTGTTGTAGCCCCGCAAGTCACGAAAGCGACTCTGGGGGCCGCTGGGGTCGCCGAACGGTCCGATCACTTGGGCGCGCTTGGGTGCATCGGGCTGCAAGAATGCAGCCGACTCAATCTGCTGCCCCTTGCGCATGAACCGGCCACACAGCACGTTGAGGCAAATCGACAGGTGCTCCATCAGGCTGGGATGAGGCGCCATGCTCGGGCCGGTGCCGGAGCCTGAGATGCCGGTCGGGCCAGCAGCGAACATACGAGCGCCAGCCATCATGTCGTCGGCCGACACGCCGCACCGTTCGGCGACATAGTCAGGCGTGAACGCCTCGACAGCCAGTGCAAGGGCATCGAACTGATCTTGGTCGACCCACTCGTCGCAGAAGTCTTTGTCGTGCAGACCTTCAGTGATAATCACGTTGATCATGCCTGCGAGCAGGGTCGGGTCCTCGCCCGGTTTGACCTGCAGATGGATGTCGGCCTGGGCTGCCAGCTCGGTGCGACGGGGGTCGATCACGACTAGCTTGAGGCCCTCGGCTTTGCGCTTGCGCAACGTGGCAAAAGGATCGGTTCCCTGGAGCCCGCCAAAGGGAGCGAAGCTTGACACCATCGGGTTGTAGCCAATGGCGAGTAACACGTCGGCGTCGCTGAAATTCTGCGGGCCGGCTTCCCAGATGCCCGCTCGCATTACGGCAGTGGCCTTCATGGGCTGATCGATGGTAACCGAGGTGTAATAGCTGATCGACCCGATTGCCTTGTGGAAGGCCATCGCAATCGGATGCGACGGTGCGTTCTGATAGCCGCCGGTACCGGTGTAGGTGGCCACCGCGCGTGGACCGTGCTCGTCGATGATGGCTTTGAGCTTGGCCGCTACTTCATCGAGCGCTTCGGGGCTCGCAACTTCTTCGAACGTGCCGTCGGGACGGCGGCGCATCGCATGCCGCAGCCGGGCGGGATCATGGATTTGGTCGGGTAGCTGGCGACCCTTGATGCACGTGTAGCCATTGAAGATCGGATCTTCGTCGACGCCACTGACCTTGATGACCTTCTTCGATCCGGTGCTGTCGTCGATGTGAACATTGACGGGGCAGGCCGCGTGACAGATCCGGCAGAACGAACGTTTCACTTC
>ENA-ORXT01000045-ORXT01000045.1-marine-metagenome-genome-assembly--contig:-NODE-45-length-173492-cov-19.006049_pt1 | contig 173492 bp, 158 predicted proteins | sample MGYA00237868_ERZ511482 | MGnify/ENA metagenome assembly ERZ511482
CTTCGTCAGAAGGAGTACGAGGGCCCCGTCACCAGCTCGCGCATGCGAGCCAACACATCGACCCCGAGCTGGTGCCAAACGTGCAACAGATCAACCAGGACCCAGTTCTCGCGGATCAGACCATTTTCGACGCGCCAAAAGTCGAGACTCCGCATGGTGATGGGTGTGTTGGCCGGGGCAATACCAAGCCAGCCGTCGCCGGACACCGTCATGCTCATGTTGGGCCAACCGGTCACGCCCGCATAGTTGCCCTCGGCGAAGAAGTGGCTGCGGCCACTTCCGCCTACGCGGTCGGGCAGCGCGTTGAGGAACGGAATCTGGTGGTTGTGCCGAAACCCGGGAATGCCCCGAGCGGTGCCGATGCCGCTCGGCCCGTACCACGAGAACTTCGGGTGCCAGTAGCGCTCAAGGTTCATGGCTTCGACCGGTTGAGTCGGGTGTTTGCCCATGTCACTACCCATCGACTGCACGACGCTGAGCGACTGGGCCGACATCTCGCCATCGTGGGGCCCGAACCCGTCCTGGGTGGCTGGGCCCGGCACGTGCAGTTCGCGACCGATACTCGGACCCATCGGCCACACGCCAGCCTGCACCATCAACTCGGGCAGGTCCCACAGCGTCTGCATCTCGACCACCCGGCCGTCGACCACATGGAAGAACTCGTGGAACCGCATGACCGCCTGATGCCCGGTGCCGGGAATGTCGAGAAAGGGCCGCACCCACGCGCCGGTGTAGTAGCCACAGCAGCCAACCCACCGTTCACCGTTCTCGTCGTCGCCCGAGATCACAATCGTTTCGCGGCGTTCAATATCGGGCATCGCATATTCGAGCGGGGCCAGCGCATCGCGCCAGAGCCCGGTTGGGCCGTCGAGGTCTTCAAAGGGATGGGCCAGCCGCACCACAGCGTCCGGAGCGAACACCTCGTGCAGCGCAGCCTGGACCTCCTCGCCGCTCCAGTCATAGAGCGCCCGACGCAGGCGAAGGAGTGCCTCAGCGGCCATCACCAGCACCGTCCCGAGGCAATCGCAATGAGCGCCACCCGGTTCATCTCGCTCGGTCCATGTATCGAATTCTGCACTTGGTGTCTCCGTGACGTGTGGAACCGAGATTACCCAGTCTCAAGAGTCTGCGACCGTGGCGAGCTGATCTATCGACGCCCTCGCTGTCACCGGGCCCGAGTACCGTGCATATATGGCGTTGCCCACTACTACCGACACTTCCGCGGACGTTGCTCGCCGTCAACAACAGCAGCTTCTTGCCATGACGCCGGCTGGCCGGGGCAAGTTACTCGCAGCGCTGTGCGATGGGGTCACCGAACTTGCCGTCGCCGGAATTCATCGCGAATTCCCCGGAGCGACGCCATCGGAAGTGCGCCGGCATCTCATGATTCGACGCTACGGAGCCAACTTCGTCGAGTCGCTGCCGCCAGAATTTCAGTGAATCCCGTTGGGCTTGCGATCGAAGTTGGGCGGATGCTCGATGATTTGGGTATCCAGTACGCCGTTGGTGGCTCAGTTGCGAGTTCACTATTCGGCGAACCCCGCAGCACACTCGACATCGACCTGGCCCTACGCGGGACCGACGACGAACTGTTCCGCCTGATTGACCGGGCGGACGCCGATTTCTACGTGCCTACCAAAGCGGCACGACAGGCGGTCACGGCCAAGGATTCGTTCAACTTGTTGCACAACGAATCCGGCATAAAGATCGACATCTTCGTTCTTGGCGATGATCTCATCGATGTGCGTCAAATCGAACGACGGGTACGCATATCGCTGGAGGGCGGGGACCTCTGGGTGACCTCACCTGAGGACATCATTCTTCGCAAGCTCTCGTGGTATCGGTTAACTGAGGAAACATCCCAACGTCAGTGGCGAGATGTCATTGCGCTACTTCGAGCTACAAAGGTCGACACGGCCGACGTTCTCGATGTCGCTGTCAAAGTCGGACTGGGGGACCTCGCCGAGAAGGCAGTTGCCGAAGCGGTCACCTGACAAGTCTGGTGGGATAAATGGCGTTGCTTCGAAACGGACCATCTCAACTGACGATGTCCCGGTTCCTGAAGGCGAAGAGCGAGATGCTGGCTGCGACCGCTCCATAGAGGAGCGTGAGCCCCAGCGCTGAACCCCATGAGAGGTCTGGTGTTCCGCCGGCGGCGAGGGCGCTCAACGTTCCGCCCGGCAGCAGATGCGTGATGTCGGGAGCGCTGATCCCGATGAGGTTCTCCACGACGAGGAGCCAACCGGTCCCAACGCCTATTGCGGTGCCCGAGCTCCGGGTGAGGACAGCGATCATCAAGCCGATCAGACCCCACACAAGAACGGGAACCAGGAAGTTGAAGAACCCTGAAGCCATTTCTGCTGCCGCGTCGGTCCTCCATGATTCGGTGTCGATGTCGTATGCCCGAGCGAGTGGTCGAGCCACGGCCGAAGTCACCAACACGGTCACGGCAGACAACACCACGGTGAAGAAGCTGAGCGCGATGATTTTGCCGCCCAAGAGTCTGAGTATGGATGGCTGAGCTTGCACGAGGACCCTTATCAGTCCGCTGTCGTAGTCACTGGCGGCTGCGATCGCCCAAAGAGACAACACGACGATGCCAGCGAGCGTGCTGATTGAGCCAAGCGCGTGGATCATGCCTCCCTCCTGCTCGAGGTCAGCTGCCGTTGTGCGACCAGGCCCTGGGGGGGCCGCCAGCCGCGCTCGGATCAGCAAGCGACGAGTAGATGAAGTACGAGATCAATACCGAGAAAGACGCGAGGATACCGAAGCCGCCGTGTCGGAACGAGGGCCGCCAGATTCTGATCCACTCGGAGCGAATGACATTGATCATGATGTCGCTCCGGTCGTTCGTTGTTCGCCTCGGCTCGCAGCCAGCTCCGCGTCGGTTCCTCCGGTGAGGCGGAGAAAGATGTCTTCGAGGTTGTCTTGTCGAGGGGTGAGCTGTCGAAGGGTGACGCCCGCCTCAGTGGCCGCACGGCCAACATCGGCAGAGCTCGCCGCCGGCGCTTCAATTTCGAGCCGGTCTCCAGCCGAGGTGTAGGCCCAGCCTCCGGACTCGATGGCGCCGATCAACTTTGGGAGGTCCGTGGCGAACTCGGGAGCGGCGATGACCTGCTCAACCGCGTCTTCCATCAGGCCGGCGAGTGAGCCCGAGTAGAGGAGCTTTCCGAATCGGATGACCACCAGATCATCGGCCATGGCTTGGATCTCGCTCATGAGGTGCGACGACACGACAACGGTGCGGCGGCCGTCGGCCAACGACTTCAGCAATGTCCGGATCTCGACGATCTCGGCTGGGTCGAGGCCATTCGACGGCTCATCGAGAACGAGAAGCTCCGGATCCGGCAACAACGCGGCAGCGATGCCAAGGCGCTGCTTCATTCCCAACGAGAAAGTCGAAGCCTTATCTTTCTCACGGCCGGCGAGTCCAACAATTTCGAGCACTTCGTGGATTCGTCGCCCTGAGAGGCCCCGAAGCGCTGCCAAGCTCCGCAGATTGTCCCAAGCCGACAACGAACCGATGAAGGTCGGAGCCTGAGGAGTTCCTGAAGATCGCTAGCCGTTGAGTGTCTTACCGTGTGAGGTCGTCCACGTAGCGATGTGTTCCAGGACCGGGATGAGAGTGTTTGCGGTGTCGGTAATGTCGTACTCAACTCGCGGCGGTATCTCGTTGTACTGCGTTCTTGTCACGAGGCCATCACGTTCAAGCTCGCGCAGCTGGCGGGTCAACGTCGGGAGTGCTTCGATCCAGCCTCGGCCGACAAGATCCTCGGGCTCGCCGAGCTCGGGCTGCGCTCGGTCGTGCTTCTGCCACTGGGACACCGCGATCCATCAGGTGACTGGCTGTTACCGATGGGCAAGGTACGCAAGTCACTCGACACTCTCGTGACCCGAATCGACTGAGGTCGCTGCAATTGCATTCAATACCCATAACATAATGACTGTTACGTAACCGTAATTGTGTAAAGGGTGGACCCATGCCGAAGATTGTCGATCGCGTCGAGCGCCGAACCGCTATCGCTACCGCCGCCGCGGAGGCGATAGCGGCCGAGGGCGTCGAGGCCGTCACCATGAAAGGGATCGCATCGCGGGCTGATGTCACCACGGGTGCGGTCACCCACTACTTCGCCAACAAGGACGAGGTGGTGCTCGAGGCGCTGTTGTTGGTGGACGCGTCGATACACGTACGGTTCGAGAACGCGCTCACCAAGAACGGCTCGCTCGTCGATGCGTTGCTCGCTGCACTCCCTCATGATGCCGAGTCCCGGCGAGACTGGAGTGTGTGGAGGGTGTTCAGGGACAGAGCCTCTCGCTCGGACGAACTGCGAGCGCAATACCGGGCATCTAGTGATGCCTGGCTCGACGCTGCGGTCGAGGCGCTGACCGCCACGCGCGGCTCGTCGACCCCGCACGATCGCCTTGACGCTGCAATCGTTGTCAGCACCGTCGATGCGATTGGCGGTGAGGCAAGCGTCGACCCAACGGCTTGGCCGCCGAAACGTCAGCGTGAACTTCTCGAACGCGTCATCGAAATAGTCGTGAGCTGAACATGAAAATACTGATCATCGGAGCCGGCATCTCAGGCATCACGGCCGGGCACCTGCTCCATGAGCATGGAATCGACTTCGAGATACTCGAAGCCACTTCTACCTACGGAGGCCGTATACGAAAGGTCGACGACTTTGCCGACTTCCCTATCGACCTTGGCGCCGAATGGATCCACACGTGGATCGGCGCCAAGCCAACGGTGTTCGAAGCATTGCTAGCAGGAAACGATGCCAGGTTCCCCACCTTCAAAGACAAGCCAGCCACTCATTCGATCTGGAAAGACGGGAAGCTCACCGAGCGGAACTGGATTCGCTTCATACCCAAACCGCCCGACCTGAAGTTCTCCAATGCAACCTGGTTCGACGCGCTCGACACGCTCGTGACACCAGAACTTGTCGACCGAACCAGCTTCAACTCACCCGTAGCCAACATCGACTACACCGGCGCCAGCGTCGCTGTCGCCACCGAGGGTGGCTTCAGCCATGAAGCCGACAAGGTACTCGTGACCGTGCCGCTCAAGATGCTTCAGCGCCAAGCCATCACGTTCAACCCTCCCCTTCCCGACGAGAAGACGGCCGAGATCATGGCCGAGGAGGTTCCGGGCGGCCTGAAGGTCTTCATCGATTTTGCCGAACGGTTCTACCCCGACGTTCTCTACGTTGGTGGCTTCCTCGCCAACGTCGGCCGCTCCAACTGCGGGTACTACGACGCTGCATATGGCAAGCAGAGCAAACAGCACATCCTTGGGTTCTTCACGCAAGGAGCCTCAGCGGAGAGATACACCGCTCACCAGACGGACGACGAGCTCTTTGCCTATGTGCTTTCGGAGCTCGACGAGATCTTCGACGGACAAGCATCCCAGCACTACATCAAGCACGTCGTCCAAGACTGGACCCGCGAGCCCTACATCAAAGGCTCGTACTCACAACGAAAGGCCTCGGCGAAGACTCTGGCCGATCCCATAGCAAACAAGGTGTTCTTCGCCGGCGAAGCAATGAACCCAAACGGCAAGACCGTCGCGGTCCACGGCGCCAGCGAGTCGGCCTACACCGCAGTCGACGCGATGCTCGTTGACCAACCCAACTGACAAACCTGGGAGAACACTGGGAGTCTCGGCGAGATGCGCTCAGACTGAAAGAAGGCTTTGGTGTCCGCCGGTTGCCCAATCGATGATCATCTCTGCGAAGAGTTCTGGCTGATCAGACCAGGCGTGGTGACCGGCCTCGGGCAGGATTCGCAGATCGCTCTTGGGCAGCGCGGCGTGAAGGTTCTCGGCATTGCTCTTGTCGAACAGCACATCGAGTTCACCCCAGAAGACGAGCGTGGGCAGGTCGATATCCCCGACGCGTGCTGCGAGCTCCGCGTTCTTGTCAGCGAAGTTGGTGAACCAGTGAACGACTTCGCCAGCCCGGCCCTCATAGGAGCGCTTGAAATCGTCGACCTGAATCGGGTTCGGCCGGTGACGAATGGCGCCGATGGTACTGCTGTAAGCAATCAACGGACCGGCTCCGAACGCGGCGGTCATCGAGCGCATCACGCCGAAACGGCTGAGCATGTTGATCAGGAACCCGCGCTTGAACTCTCCGGGTGCACCCGGCCCGTGACCGACGGCAAGGCTGACGAGCCGATGTTCAGGGTTGAGCGCGTAGGTCAGCGCGGCGCCCATGCCAACATCGGGTCCAACGAGGTGGATGTCGTGAAGATCGAGATCTTCGATGATCCGGGCGAGAACAGCACCCAACGCCGTGGGAGACATATCGTTGCGATCACCAACAGATGCACCGAAGCCCGGCAGGTCGATGGCGACCACACGGAGTTTCTCTGTGAGCGCTTCCCATGAGCCCATGAAGGCGAGAATGCTCTCCGGGAACGGACTGAGCAGCACCACCAGTGGCGCATCCTCCGGGCCCGCTTCGGCAATGCGGATCTGTCGACCAGCGAGTGTTCGAGTCTGGGTGGGTATCGCCACTTCAGGCGTCTCGAAGGAGGTTGCCGCCTTGCGGGCGCGCCGAACTCTTGGCCATTCGGGTGATGCCAGGCAGTTGATCGTGGCATTCACACGGTCGTACAACGTGAACTTCTTCATCGGGTCTTTACTCTCCTGCAAGTCGAACAGGGATGAGATTAATACCGACTGGTATGAAAGGAAACCTCACTGTCGAAAGTTTCGTACCGAGCAGTATTCTTGGCACAGTATTCTTGGCCTGGTGAAGCTTCATCAGTGGCCCGAATCGAGCACCTCCCAAACGAGCACCTCCCAAGCGAGCACCTCCGAAACGAGCACGGCCTCAATATGAGCGAACCCCAGTCGCCATCGATTGGCAGACCTCGCACGTTCGACCGCGAGCGCATCATCGCCACGGCGATGGACGGCTATTGGAGCGAGGGCCCCGGCGCCATTTCGCTGAACGAACTGTGCCGGCGCGCATCGGTTTCAAAGCCCGGCCTGTACCGAGAGTTCGGCGGCGAAGACGGCCTCATGGACGCGGCGCTCGAGCACTATGCGGCAACAGTCCTGGAGCCACTGGCCGGCCAGATCGACGCAAACGCACCACTCACACACGTCCTGTCAGCAATGGTCGACATGCTCACCGACACAACGCGTACCAGTCCCGCCGGCTGCCTGCTTGCCCGAATGCAGCATGCACCCGGCCACCTCGGCCCGCTGGCGACCAGCAGGGTCAACGCCCTACGCGAAGCAGCCCGGCAGCGATACGGCGAACTGATCGACATGGCCAAACAGCGAGGCGAAGTTTCCGCTGATGTGTCCACCACCGTCGCCGCGGCGATGATCGACATCCAATGCAACGCACTGCTCGTGCGAATGGCGGCCGGGGAAGACCAGAACATGCTGCGCAGCCAGGCAATTCTCGCGTTCAGCAGTCTGACCAGCAGCGCTTAAGTCGCGCCATAGGGAGAAACAGCAGCGCAAGGTCCGACGACTTTGTCTACGCAAAGGCTGAGGGGTGGATGCTGCCCTCCTTGAGGACCCCGAGCGGAACCGTGACGAGGACGGCGTCGAAGGACTCGACCTGACCACCTTCCCGTTCCATCTCGACGCCACCGGCTCCGATGGCCACCCGGGTGACAGGGTGCGACCAGGCCACGACCATCTCCACAAGCACAAACGAGACTGTCAGACCCCGTTCGTAGGTTGTGAGTATGGCAATTGCGGAGGTGCTCACATTCCCGGCCGGCGGGACCAGCGCTGGGCAATCCGCGCCTGAGCTGTTGACCGCGCTTGTCGGGTTGGCTGATCAGGTCGAAGCTCTCACCCCCACCGTCGGACTCGCGTTGTGCGCCCAGATCAAGCAGCGGTTCGACGCGGTGGAGGCCGCCCTGTTGGCCGCCGTGATCACCGCCGACAATGGCGATGACCGCCGAGCCCGCCGCATGGCCCGACAGCGAGGCTCCTCCAAACACCAAACCCGCAAACGCGCGGCTCGAGCCAAAGCGGTCTCCACCAACCCCGCACTCCGCAACCGCCTCCAGGACGGCTCCCTCTCCACCGAGGAACTTGACCTCCTTGCCGGTGCTGCTTCCAAATCCGATGACGACGCGCTGTTTGACGATGACCTCATCAAACGGGTTGGGACGGCGGGTCCGGATCAGGGCAAACAGATCGTCCGGAACTGGCTTCAGGACCGTCACGACCGCACCAGCATCGAAGAGCACTACCGCTGGCAACGCAAGATGCGATCCGCGCGCCGCTGGGACACCAAAGACGGGCTCGCCGCCATCACCGTCGAAGGCGACGACGCCACCATCGACACCATCTGGAACCACATCACCGCCGACGCCGACCACCTCTACAAGGCTGACGGCGGCCGAGACACACCCAACAGCACCCACCCGCGTACGCACCACCAACGCCTCTACGACGCCGTCACCAACCACTGGACCGTCACGGGGATCGGCGATACCGGCGCAGCTGCGGACGCGGCCACCAAACCTCGGGCTCAGGCTCGCACCAACCACGCGCGGCCGACGGTCGTGGTCACCGTGAGCCTGGACAAACTCACCGGAAACGCACCCGGCGAACTTGCCGAACTGACCGGGACCGGTCCTATCGCCGACGCCGTACTGGCCCGGTATCTCACCCATGGTGATCTGGTGGGTCTGCTCTTCAACACCCGAGGCCAACCCCTCTGGCTCGGACGAAAACGGCGAATCGCCACCGCCGCCCAACACCTCGCACTAACCATCAGAGACAAAGGCTGCGTTCTCTGCGGAACCGCCGCGCACCTCTGCCAAGCCCACCACCGCATCCCTTGGCACGCACCCGACCAGGGCACCACTGACATCGACCAACTCGTCCTGGTCTGCGGACCCTGCCACCAATACATTCACCAGGAACAACTCACTGTCGAATGGAAGCCTCAGGCCCGAGTCTGGACCACCCGACCCGCAACCCCCAACGAACTCCCACCCACCTGGACCGGCCGGTCTCAAAGAGAATGAACCGAGCACATGGCAAACGCGCGGGCGATCGCCCAACCGGTGTGGGTTCGCCGTCCTCGCCGGCCACCAGAAGGAAATTGCTCGGATCGATCGCGGCTCGAAGCGTCCGCGTGGGGGCGAGAGCGTCGACCGCCTCGGGCGTCGCTGGCGTGAGTTGCATGCCCTGTCTCCTCGGACCTGCGCAGGGGTCTCCTCGGACCTGCGCAGGGGTCTCCTCGGACCTATGTGAGGGCCAGGTGGTTGTCGATTCCGAGTATGCGATCTTCGGTGCGGTGATTCACGTAGAGCACGGTCGTCTCGCTCGACGCGCAGATGCGTTCAATCAGCGCCAGGACCAATTGCCGGTTGAGGTCGTCCAGACCCAGGCACGGTTCGTCAAGGATCAACAGCGGTGGATGCTTCACCATCGCCCGGGCAATCAAGGCCAGGCGTTGTTCGCCAAACGACATGCCGTTGAACGGCTCATCGGCCCGGTCGACCATCCCGAGCACGGCCAACCACTCGTCGGCAATCGCCTTCTGGGTATCGGTGCTCCTGGTGTAGAGCCCGATGCTGTCGTAGAAGCCCGAGATGATGACGTTCCGCAGACTGGTGCCAACCCGATACTCCCACTGCAGCGCGGTGGATACGTAGCCGATGTACTGCTTGATCTGCCAGATGCTCTCACCACTGCCACGCCGGAAACCGAAGACTCTGATGTCGTTGACGTAGCACTGCGGATGGTCACCAGTGATCAACGAAAGCAGGCATGTCTTGCCGCTTCCGTTGGGCCCGGTCACCTGCCAATGCTGGTTCGCTTCAATTGTCCAGTCCAGGTTCTCGAACACGGTGTTGTCGGTGTAGCGAACGGTTGCACCAGTCAGCTGGACCAGAGGTTCAGCTGGGTCCAGCGGAGGGAGTTCAATGGCCGGATCGGCCATGGGCACGTCAAGCTCGCTCGTCTTCAAGTGGAGGAGCTGATGCAGCTCAGCAAAGCCACGCTCATCGGCACGGTCCACCTGATGCAACAGCTGCCCGTCGTCGACATAGGCAACATGGGTAATGAAGTCAGGGCATTCGTCGAACCGGTTGAGGACCATCACCACGGGCACGGTTTCCGCCAGCGTGCCGAGGTGACCCTGCAGCCAGTGCAATGCGTCGTGGTCCAGCCCATCAAAGGGCTCATCCAGAACCAGCAGCTCGGGCCGGCCGGTCAGCGCCCGAATGAGCATGACCTTGCGGGTCTCCCCCGTCGACAGCTTGCGAAACGCCCGTCCCATCAGCGGTCGAAGGCCCAGCGTGTCCACCAGCGTCTGCGCAAGCTCATCCTCCACGCAGCCATCAGCGATGATCTCCGCAACCGGTGTGCCTTCGGAGATCACATCGAGAATGTCCGCGTCATCTTTACGCAGCTCGGCCGATATCAGTTCGGCCTGACGCTCATAGGACACCAGCGCCACGCGGTCCGGCAGACCCGTCAGCGTTCCTGATGTCAGCTCACCCTCGCCGGCGAGCACCGCGGCCAACGCTGACTTGCCCGAGCCGTTCGCTCCCGCTATCAACCACTGCTCCCGCGGCTTGCCAGCCTCTCCCAAATTGAGATTCCAGGTGACGTTGCGGAGCTGAAACCGACCGTCGAAGTCGACGCACAGGTCTTCCAGAATGATGCTGTCGCTCATAGATCTACCTGCGTGGAGATGACCTAGATGATGCGCTTCATGTCGGCCATGTAGCCGCGCAGTTCGGCACCGATCTGTTCAACCGGATGGCTCCGGATGGCCGCGTTCACTTCGATCAGGCGGGCGTTGTCGACACCGGTGTCGTCGAGCTCCAGGCCCTTGCCGATGACATCGCTGCTGATGCCGGTCATAAAGTCAGCCAACAGCGGAACACACGCATGGTTGTACAGGTAGCAGCCGTACTCGGCGGTGTCGGAAATGGTGGCGTTCATCTCGTACAGCTTCTTACGCGCAATGGTGTTGGCAATCAGCGGCGTCTCGTGGAGCGACTCGTAGTACGCGGAGTCCGCGATGATGCCGGCATCGGTCATGGTCTCAAAAGCCAGCTCGACGCCGGCCTTGACCATGGCGACCATGAGAATGCCGTTGTCGAAGTACTCCTGTTCGGAGATCTCCATGTCGCCGGCCTCGGTCTTCTCAAAGGCGGTCTGGGCGGTGTCGGCCCGCCAGCCGAGCAGCTTGACATCATCGTTGGCCCAGTCATCCATCATCCCGGAGGAGAAGGCCCCGGTCATGATGTCGTCCTGGTGCTTCTGGTAGAGCGGACTCATGATCTCCTTCATCTCTTCAGCAAGATCGAAGGCCCGGATCTTGGCCGGGTTGGACAGGCGGTCCATCATGTTGGTCACGCCGCCATACTTGAGCGCTTCGGTGACCGTCTCCCAGCCGTACTGGATGAGCTTCGACGCGTAACCGGGATCGATACCCTCTTCGATCATTTTGTCGAAGCACAGGAGCGAGCCGGTCTGGAGCATGCCGCAGAGGATGGTCTGTTCGCCCATGAGATCGGACTTGACCTCGGCGATGAATGAGGACATGAGCACGCCGGCCTTGTGACCGCCGGTACCCACCGCGTAGGCCTTGGCCAGCGCCAGGCCTTCGCCGTTGGGATCGTTGTCTTCGTGCACCGCAATGAGGGTCGGCACGCCAAACCCACGCACGTACTCGGCGCGAACCTCAGAGCCGGGGCACTTCGGGGCGACCATGATGACGGTGATGTCGTCACGAACCTTCATGCCCTCTTCCACGATGTTGAAGCCGTGGGAGTACGACAGACATGCGCCCTGCTTCATCATCGGCATGATGGTTTCAACCACGTTGGTGTGCTGCTTGTCCGGGGTGAGGTTCAGCACCACGTCGGCGTCGGGAAGCAGATCGTCGTAGGTACCAACCGTGAACCCGTTCTCGGTGGCGTTCTTCCACGACTGGCGCTGTTCGGAGATGGCACCTTCGCGCAGGGCGTAGGACACATCAAGGCCGCTGTCTCGGAGGTTCAGACCCTGGTTCAGACCTTGGGCGCCGCAACCAATCACGACCATCTTTTTGCCCTTGAGGGCGTCGACCCCGTCGGTGAATTCGTCCAGGTGCATGAAGCGACATTTGCCCAGCTCGGCGAGTTGCAGACGCAGCGGAAGGGTCGTGAAGTAGTTGGCCATGGCCGAACATTACCCCGGGTCGCACGTTTCGTAAATTGAGATATTTGCAACGTTGCGTCCCACATTTTGCAACACTGCACGTTGTGGACATGAAAACGCTCAGACACTTCATCCTGTTGAGTGAAACGCTGCACTTCCGGCAGGCCAGCGCTCGAGCCAACATCAGTACCTCCGCGCTGTCACGAAACATCCGACAACTGGAGACCGAGCTGAATGCCGTGCTGTTCGACCGCGACAACCGGACAGTGGCGCTCACCCCCGAAGGTCACCTGTTCCAACGCTATGCACGCAACGCGGTGCAGCAGTGGGAACAGATCCAATACGACCTCACCGACCCAGCCGAACAACTGTCCGGCGAGATCAGCCTCTACTGCTCAGTCACGGCGAGCCACAGCATTCTCGTCGACCTGTTGAACCGCTTTCGGCCCGCGCACCCCGAGGTCGAGATCATGTTGCAAACCGGTGACCCCGAACATGGCATTGCACGCGTGGCGTCGTTGGAAGAGGAACTCGCCATCGCCGCTCACCCCGGGACCCTGCCGCCCGGGGTGCTGTTCAAGCCCATCGCCGAGTCACCGCTGGTGTTTGTGGCGCCCATCGAATCAGCCGAGATGCCCACGGCCCAGTTCGCGCCAGAAAAAACGTCGGACTGGCAGGATATTCCCATGATCCTGGCCGCAGAGGGAATCGCTCGACGGCGCGTGGATGCGTGGTTCGGTTCCCTTGGGGTCGCTCCTCAGATCTACGCCCAGGTCGCCGGCAACGAAGCCATTGTCAGCATGACCAGCCTGGGACTCGGCGTCGGCGTGGTGCCCAAGATCGTGCTCGACAACAGCCCGCACGCGTCCCGGGTACGGGTGCTCGATGTGGAACCCGCGCTGGCCCCGTACGACCTGGGACTCTTCACCCTGCAACGCCACCTCCGAAACCCGCTGGTCAATGCCTTCTGGTCATTGCTGGGCTGATCCGCGATGACCCCGCGTCGAGACCACGGGCCTGCAGTCTTTCGCCGGGGGCCACCCGTCGACCCGGACCACTCACCTGCAGCTGGTGGGTCCCACTCATCTGCTCAACGTATGCCCAGCGGCAATCCAGTGGTACGGCTCAGCTGTCGGCCTGGACGTCGGCGGCGTCCTTCATGGCGTCCTCGCCCTTCTTCCAGAGATTGCCCTGCCACAGCTCCTCCAACCCGGTCTCACCGGAGCGGCCCGGCGTGGTGAGGTAGTCAAAGTAGGACGTGGGCTTGTGGCCGGTCAGGTTATAGAAGTCCGGACTACAGCGGGTGTAGAAGCCGTTGGACAGGTACTCGAAGAACTCGGCCCGGGTTGCGCCGAAGTCGTTCTCGAAGTCAGTCATCGACTGGGCCCGGTACTCCAGTTCCCGCCCCATGGCCCGGCCAAGATCGGCGGCAATCTCATCCATGGACTGGGGTTCAGGTCCGGTGATGTCATAGAACTTGTTGGCATGACGGCCGGGCCCCTCGGCGAGGATCACCGAGGCGGCCTCGGCAATGTCACGTGTGGCCACAAACGAGTTCCGGGCTGACCCCAGCGGGTTGGAGAACCAGCCTTCGGTCTCAATGGTCTCGCAGTCGGTCTTGAGCAGGTGGTTCATGAAGAAGTTGTTGCGCAGAACCGTGACCGCAAGGCCTTCATCAATGAGTGCCTTCTCGCCCCACCAGTAATGCTGGAGCATCAGGGGAATCTCCGCGCCGGCTCGGGACGCGTGCTTGGACCGATCGTAGGAGGCGGTGTTGGTGTCAGCGCCCATGCAACTGACGCGGACCACATGGTCAATCTGGTGGCGTCGGCGGCCCAGTTCCCGGGCGAACGCCAAATGACCTTCGAGCATCGGGTCAAGCGACGCTGAATAGACCGCGCTGACCCCGTCAAGTGCGGTCGCCCAGGTGGTGTCGTCGTTCAGGTCAAAACGCACCACTTCATGGGCACCGACTTCACGCAGCGCATCAGCTTTGCTCTCAGTGAACACACAGGCCCGCACTGCGAACTCCGAATCGGCAGCCAGCCGGGCCACCAACTCCTTGCCGATGCGGCCGGTGGCCGAGGTAATGAGAACAGTGGACTGCGACATGAGACTCCAAAGCCGGTCGGGTGCGGCTCCGAACCTATCCCGATCGGCAACACCAGGTGCAGACGCGGCGGTGAATTCGGCGACTATGAATACAAGGCCCTCTCAGCTTGGAAGTTGCCTTGTGATCGATGCCGTTGTCAATGAACCCGCCCTGCTCGGCGAGTGCCCCTTGTGGTGCCCGGTGGCCGAAGTTCTGTGGTGGATCGACATCGAAGGTCGTCGGCTTCACCGCTATGACCCGTCGACCGGTGTTGACAGGTCCATCGACCTCAACCGACGTCCAGGCTCAATCGGTCGAACCGACGACCCCTCTCGTCTGGTGATGGCCAGCGAACATCAGCTGCTGTTGATCCATTGGCCAACCGGTGAGACCGAGGTCCTCCACGATCTTGAAGCTGCGCCCACCCAGAACCGACTGAACGACGGTCGGGTCGACCCCCGCGGCCGTTTCGTTGTTGGTTCGATGTGGGCCGACACCGCGGCCGGCCACACCACCGGCGCCTGCTACGCCGCCACCCGCAATAGCGCCACCACCCTGTTCGACGGCATCGGCGTGGCGAACGGCATTGCCTTCGATGCCGAACGCAACCGGATGTACTTCGCCGATACGCCCAGCGAGACCGTGACCGTGTTCGACTACGACCCCGACCGCGGCACGGTGGACAACCGACGGCCTTTTGTGGATTTGCAACACATGGACGGCAAGCCCGATGGCGCCTGCGTTGACGAGGACGGTTGCTACTGGGTCGCCGCGGTGTACGGCTGGGCGGTCCTGCGGTTTACTCCTGACGGCACCCTCGATCGACGCATTGAACTTCCGGTCCAGAAGCCGTCGATGCCCGCATTCGGTGGACCTCGCGTTGACACGCTCTTTGTCACCACCATTGGCAGCGGCGGAACCGTGCCCTCAGCACCCGGCCGTGACGGCGTGACGCCCGGCGCCCTTCTGGCCATCGACGCCGGTGTTACTGGTCGCATCGAACCCGTCTTCACCACGCAATGACGTGCCCAAACGCTGCCAGTAGAACCGCATGGCAGTAAGTCGCGGGTGGTGTGGGTCGAATCCATCGACCGGCCACCCTCCGGTGGAGTGACAGCCCGACCTTGGGAACTTATGCTTCTCCAACTGGCACATCACGTGGGGCAGTAGGGTGACACCCATGATCTTTGAAGTGAACCGAACCGACTTCCGCCAAACCCAACTGACCGACCTGCCGCTCACCGACCTGGCCGCTGGGCAGGTCCGAATGGCGGTCGAACGGTTTGCGTTCACCACCAACAACATCACCTACGCCGTGGCCGGCGACATGCTCGACTACTGGGGCTTCTTCCCCACCAAACAACCGTGGGGGCGCATCCCGGGAATCGGACTTGGCTCCGTGATCGAATCGGCCAATCCCAACATCGCCGTCGGTGGTCGATACTTCGGTTTCTACCCCATGGCCGCCCAACACATCCTGACCGCTGAGGCCCGGGGCGCCGACGCGTTGCGCGATATCGGTCCGCATCGAGCCAACCACGCGGTGACCTACACCGACTTCAGAAACGTTGATGCCGACCACACCTTTGACCCCCATCGCGTTGACGAATACCTCCTGCTCTGGGGCATGTTCATGACGTCGTTTCTGGTCGACGACAAGCTGGGCGACACCGACTTCTCGGGCGCCGCTCAGACCCTTGTCACCAGCGCGTCGTCCAAAACCTCGATCTCGCTGGCGTCATGTCTGGCCGCGCGCCCCGGTCACCGATCGGTGGGACTCACCTCCCAACGCAACCGGGTCTTTGTGGAAGGGCTTGACCTCTATGACCATGTCATGACCTATGACGAGGTCGACCAACTCGATCCATCGGTGCCGTCCGGCGTGGTCGACATGGCGGGCAATGCCACCGTGAGGTCCGCCATCCACACGCACTTCGGTGAATCGCTGAAATTCTCAACCGCGGTGGGTATGACCCACTGGGATGCGGCTCCAGCCACTGAACCGCTACCGGGGCCCACCCCGGAGTTCTTCTTCGCCCCCGGTCAGCGCGCCAAGCGAGTTGAGGAATGGGGCGCCCAGGAACTGGACGGGCGGATTGACAAGGCGTTCCGCAATCTGGTTGCCGGCTCGGACCATTGGCTCACGGTCGAACATCGCCTTGGTCCGGCCGGTATCGAAGCCACCTATCGGGACCTGCTGGAAGGTAGGGCCAACCCCGCGCACGGTTTTGTGTGTTCGATGGGCGAGAAACCGCTCACATGAGCTGAGCTATTCGCCGCCCAGCGAAACGACCGAGCGGAGGCCTTCGGTTGCACGCATGGTGGCCAGGCCATCGTTGATGTCATCGAGGTCGAAGCGATGCGTGATCATGCCTTCGAGGTCCAGCTGACCAGCGCGCCAGAGGTCGAGGTAGCGCGGGATGTCGCGGTGGGCGACCGAGTCGCCAAGCAACGTGCCAACAAGGGTCTTTCCTTCCATCATCATTGCGATGGGCAGAATCTCGACCGGCGTCAAGGTTGCATCGGCCCCAACAATCACTGCGGTGCCGCCACGGCGTGCTGCCGCAAGAGCATCGGTGACGAGCCCGGGAAATCCCGATGCTTCGAATGCGACGTCGGCTCCCCGGCCATCGGTCAGCGACTGCGTGTACCCCACTGCGTCATCCTGCGTGGGGTCGACGGTGTGCGTGGCGCCAAACCGTTGCGCAGCTTCTCGCCGGCCTTCGTCCGGGTCCGAAACCACAATCCTCGAAGCGCCCGCAATCCGGGCTCCCTGCACGACCGAGACCCCAATGCCGCCAGCCCCGATCACCAGCACCGAGTCCCCGGCCTGCACTCTGGCGGTGTTCAGCGCGGCGCCGACTCCAGTCTGGACCGAGCAACCAATCACGCAGACCACATCCAGCGGCACGTCCGCGTCCAGGCGCACGACCGCGGTTTCCTCCACCACGGTCACTTCGCCAAACCCGGCCACACCGAGTCCTCGAGCCACCGGCTCGGCATCCCGCGAGAACGGAGTGGTGCCGTCCTCTCGGAAGCCGGTTGTCAGGCTCTGCGCCATGCCGCACGAGACCATTTCGCTGCGGCTGCACCAATAGCAGGAACCGCAATAGGAGATGGGAACCAGCATGACCTTGTCCCCCGGCGTCACCGTCGTGACGCCGGAGCCCACGTCGGCGACGACTCCCGCCGCCTCATGACCAAGGATCATCGGACCTTGGCCGCCCAGATCCATAACCGAAATGTCCGAGTGGCAGATGCCGCAGTGGGAAACCCGGACCTGCACCTCGTGCGGTCGAAGGGCTTCAACTTCAATGTCAGAGACAACGGTGAAACCTGTGGCATCGGATGAGCTGGAAAACAGAGCAGCGCGCATCCGTGCAGTATCTCAGGATCTCAGGCGGGCGGGATCAGCACGATCTTGCCCACATGCTTCTTCTCCAGAAACGCCTGCTGAGCCGCAACGATTTCTTCGAGCGGAAAGGTCATGGCGACCGTCGGTTTGATGTCGTCGGCCTCGATGTACCGGATCAGGTTTTCAAAGATCTCGTCCCGCTGGAACGTGCTGCCGAACATCGAGAGATCCTTCAGATACAAGGTCCGCACGTCCAGATCCACAATCGGGGCGGCAATAGCTCCCACCGTTCCGTAGCGGCCGCCCGGCCGAAGGAGATCCAAGAGCGTGCCGAAGCCCGGCCCAGCCACAACGTCGAGGGCCGCGTCCACCGAGTTCGCTCCCAGTTCGGCCATCAGATCAGCATCGCGGTCAAACACCTCATCGGCACCGAGCTCTCGGACCGCGTCGACCTTGGCTGCGCCCGAGATGGCGATCACGTGCGCGCCGCGCCGCTTGGCCAGCTGCACACACGCGGCGCCCACCCCGCCGGAGGCGCCGGTGATCAGTACTCGTTCCGCTCCGACCGATACTCGGTCGAGCATGCCCTCGGCCGTGGACGCTGCGCACGGCATGGAAGCCAGTTCGGCATCGGTCCAGCTTGAGTTCACAACCAGCGCATCTTCAGAGACCGCAGTGGCGTATTGGGCAAAGGCGCCGTCACGCTCAGACCCGTAGGTGAAGCACGCCATCGGTGCATCCGAGTCCCGAATCGGCGCCATCGCCCGGCGCATAACCCGCTGACCAATCCGGCCAACGTCAACGCCGTCACCAACCGCAACAATATGGCCTGCGCCATCGGCGCCCTGGATCCGAGGGAGCTCCAGCGGCCAACCACCCCAGGCGGCATCGTCGGCGTTTATCCGGTCAAAGCCTTCGCCACCGCTGTTGGTCCCATCGGTGACTTCCTTCGAATACCAGCCAATGCGGGTGTTGACATCGGTGTTGTTCACGCCACATGCACCAACCCGCATCAACACTTCGCCGGCCGCCGGGTGCGGCGTTGGGATGTCGGTTCGGTAGACCAACTGGTCGTAGCCCCCGTGGCCAATCAGCTGGACGCCAGCCATCTGTTCGGGAATCGATTTGCTCATGGATACTGACGGTAACTCCGGTGGTCACCAGGCTGCGGGACTGAAATGATCGGCTGCTAGAACGTGAGGATGAAGTTTTCGGCGACGCAGGCGTTCACCAGCCTTTCGGCCCTCCAGGTGACCGAGGCCTACGCCGATGCCCGCCTGTACCCGACCTTCCGCAGCCCCCACTTTGGCGATGCCCCAGAAGTTCTGGACCTCACCTACGGTGCCGACGGGATCGATTTGGCCGTGCGCTACAAGCTCAAGGTCGATTTGCCCGCCGCGGCCGAGGCGTTCGTCCAGGCGGACAAGCTGACCTTTGTTGAGTACACGACGCTGCGACACGACGGATCGGGCGCCTTCGACGTGGCGCCAGACCACTACGGACACATCCTTGAAGCGGGCGGCGAGATTGTGACCCGCGGCCAGCCGGCAACTCGCACCTACAACGGCACGATTACCGTCGACCTCGGTTGGGCCGGCATGATGTTCCAGGACCGCGTCGAGCGCGGCATCGCCGACGCGTTGGAAGAAGCGCTCAAACTCCAGGTGCCGTTTGTCGAAAAATTCGTGAGCGGCAGCTGACTCACGATGGTTGGCTACCCGTCCTGGTCGAGGGTGCTCTGAAAGAATCGTCCCACAAGCGCGTCCATGGTGAACGCCAAAATCGACCACTCCCCCGCATCGCTGTCGATCGTTTTTGAGTTCCTGTCGATGGACCCAATCTGATTCAGACCGGCGCTGGACGCAAGGGCGGCGACCGCAAACTCTCGCAGGGTGCAGCCTGGACGCAACTCCAGATGAATGACCGACGCCACGTACGCGTAGAGCTCGGAAAACTGGCCGATCACCATCTCCACCGAATCCTGCATTGCCGCAACCAGCTCCGGGTCGCGATCCCGACGGGTGGCACTGGCCCCCGCCGCCGCGCTGAATACTGCCCACCACGGAAGGGGCGCGTCCATGGCCGCATTGAAGTTGGCCATCCGCCGGCAGATCTCTTGCCGAGCCGCGTCCACCCGCTCGGGATCCCGGCTGGTGAGCGCGTCCTCGTGCTTCGCAATCTCTTCCACCGCGAAGGCCCGTGTTGCTTCGGCGCCCGAGCCCGGCGGGTGGTCCCGAAAGATGGCGAGCAGAACCTGTCGACGGAGCTCTTCCTGCGGAAGCGTGTCGGTGTCGGTCTCCAGATGTTGGTAGGCGGCCCGCCTGGGAACTCCCGAATCGGCGATCGCCGTGTCGAGCCGCACGGCGGCCAAACCGTCGGACAGGCCGTGCCGGGTCAGAGTTTCAATCCCGGCCTGGACCAGGCGCTGGTGAAGTTCTTCCTCGGTGAATTTTCGGGGCCGTCCCGGTTTCTGGGTCACACCCCAACGCTAGAACCTGCGACCCCCCTATACAGGGCCGAACACGGTTCGATCCTGCAAGGGCCACGCCAGATTCTGCGGTTGTCAGGTCAGGCCCCCCGGAGCAGCCGAGAGATTCGGTAGGCAATGGCCGCGTCTTTGCCGGTCGTATCCTCCCGCTGGTCCGCGGTCGCCATCAGGCGTCTGCTGCTGCGCACCCCCAACCACCGAAACGGCTCGGGCTCCCATGACCGAGCTTTCACGCCAACCCACGGCAACGACGTTCGGGGCGTGTCCCGGTTGGTAACAAGATCGGCCATGGTTCGACCCGCAAGATTGGCGGCGGCAACCCCTTCGCCCACATAGCCACCCAACACGCCGATTCCCGAGACCGGATCAAAGCGCAAGCCAGGAACCCAGTCCCGAGGGATGGCAAGAACCCCGCCCCAGCGGTGGGTGATCTGCGCACTGGCGACCGCCGGCAACAGATCCACCAATGTCTGGTGAATAAGATGGTGGGAGCCCTCATGGACTTCGGCGGAGCGGGAGATCCTGGACCCGAAGAGGTACGGCACCCCACGGCCACCAAAGGCCAGTCGGTTGTCGGCGGTGCGCTGGCCGTAGATGACCATGAATCGGTCGTCGGAGAACGTTGGGCGGTCCGCCAGCCCAATCTCATCAAAGACCGCATCCGGCAGCGGCTCGGTGGCGATCATCAGCGAGTAGACGGGCAGAAGTTCCCGCCGGTGGCCGGTGAGATCCCGGGTGTAGGCCTCGGTTGCCCGGACAATTCGGTTGGCGCGCACGGTGCCATGTTCGGTCTCGACCCGCCCATTGGAGATGGCCGTTGCCGCAGTTCCTTCGGCAATTGCCACGCCTCGGGCGGCAACCGCAGCCGCCAAACCATGAATCAGCTGCGCCGGGTTGAGCGCGGCGGTCGGCGCAAAGTAGATGCCGCTCTCCACCCGGGTGGCGTTCAGGAAACCCCGGGCTTCATCGGCGTCCAGCAGTCGAATCTCGTCCTTGCGGAAACCCCGCTCACGTTCGCGTGCAATCTCTTCTCGTTGCCGTCGGGCCTGCGGAGCGTTGCGCGCCACCCGGATGGTCCCGCCCTTGGTGTAGCCGCACTCGATGTCGGTGGCTGATGCAACGCGTCCGATCTCATCCACAGCATCGAACACCGCGCGAGCGAGGCGCATCGCTTCCTGGTGGGTGGACCGCTTGGCATACGCCTCAAACGAACCGGCCAGCTCCCCCACGGCCCAACCGCCGTTTCTCCCGGAGGCCCCGTAACCGCAGAAATGCTTCTCAACGATCTGAATCTTGAGACTGGGGTCGATCTCCAGCAGATACCAGGCCGTCCACAGCCCGCTGAAACCGCCACCCACGATGGCGACATCGACGTCCACGTCGCCCGCCAGCTGCGGCCGGGTTTTCTGCGCGTCAAGCTGGTCCAACCAGAGCGATCGTTCCACGACCAAAGAGTCAAACATCAAAACCCAAAGTAGTAGAGTGCCGAGAAGTTACCTGGCACGGTGAGCGCTGCCAGCCACAACACTCATGCACACTTGACAGGCACATTTCACGGAGGAGACGGTCATGACTGCATTGCTGCAGCCCTTTGGCAAGCCCGCAGCGAGCACGTCGCGTCGACTTGCACGCGCTGAAGGTGTTCGGGTGTATGACGACCACGGCAAGGCGTACATCGACGGCATTGGCAGCCTCTGGTTGTGCCAGATTGGCTACGGCAACCAGGAAGTCACCAATGCCATCAAGACCCAGCTTGATGCCATCCACACCTACAACATCTTCCCGCCGTGGACCAGCGAGATTGCCGAACAGGCCGCCGACCGCGTGGCCGGTATCTCACCGTTTCAGGATCCGCGGGTATTCCTGTGTTGCTCGGGCTCGGAGTCGGTGGATACCGCCATCAAGACCGCCCGAGGCGTCGCCCAGCTGAAAGGCGAACACGACCGGCAGATGATCGTCCGGCGAACCCGCGGCTACCACGGCGTGAACATCGGTGGCACCTCGGCCCAGGGCATTGAAGCCAACCGGTCCGGCTGGGGTGACTTGCTGCCTCACACCGCTGAGATCGACCCGGATGACATCGAATCGGCAGCTCGCCTCTTTGCCGAATCCGGTTCCCGGATTGCGGCCGTGATCAGCGAACCGGTTCAGGGCGCCGGCGGCGTGTTTCCGCCAACCGATGACTACCTGCGACGCCTGCGCGAACTCTGCACCAAACACGGTGCGCTCCTGATTCACGATGAGGTCATCTGCGGCTTCGGCCGAACCGGCAGCTGGTGGGGCAGCCAGACCTTCGACGTCATGCCCGACATCATCACCTTCGCCAAAGGCGTGACCAGCGGGTACCAACCGCTGGGGGGCATCATCATGTCACGGGCAGTGGCCGACGTCCTGGAGAGCGACCCGGACTATGTCTTCCGCCACGGCTACACCTACAGCGGGCACGCCGCGGCCGCGGCCGCCGCCATCGCCAATATCAACGTCATCGAACGTGAAGGCCTGGTGGAGCGGGCCAACCACATTGGCGAACGGATGTCGGCCGGACTCGTTGCCCTCCGGGGCGACGGCGCCATTCAGGATGTTCGCGGTGTCGGAGCCATCTGGGCGGCGAAGATTGGCACCGAGTATCCCGAGACATCGGCCATTCGGGACCGGATGCTCGACCTGGGCGTCATCGCCCGGCCCATCGGCGACAGCATTGCCTTCAGCCCCCCGCTCATCATCAGCGACGAGGACGTGGACCTCTGCGTGGACGCCCTGGCAACCGCACTCAAGCACTGAAGCCCAGAACGGACGCTGATGGAACCCAACTCGGTGGCCGGCATCACCGTTGACCTTCCGGCGGGTACCCCCGGTGACGTCATCGGCATGGGCGTTCGGTCCGGCCTTCAGTACACCCGCATCACCGAACAGATGGCCGACGCGCTGGAAGAGCTGGAGCTCGAAACATTCCCGACCGCGGACCCGGAGTTCCTCTACAACGCTCAGGAACTGCGCCAGTTGGCGGTCGAATTTCCCCAAGGCACCTTCGTTGGCTTTGACGGGCCCACCAGGAAGTACCCGGTTTCGTGCGGGCTGGGTGTGCGCGTGCACTTCGATCTTGATCATCCCCAGCACAACGCCAAGGCCATTTTTGAAGACAGCGCCACCGGATCCGGGCATCACCCGGACGGACCCTGGTACTACGGCACCGACATTGTCGTGCGACCCAGCTACCGGCGTCGCGGCATCGGCAATGAACTCTACGAACTCCGCAAAGGCGTATGCCGCCAACTCAATCTGCGCGGCATCGTGGCCGGCGGTGCCATACCCGGATTCGCCGACCACAAACATGCCATGTCGGCCGACGACTACGTTGCCGCCGTGGTCCGTGGCGACCTCTATGACCCGACCCTGACCTTCCAGCTGGAGAACGGGTTCGAAGCTCCGGCGGCCCTGGCGAACTACATCCCTGATCCCCGGACCGACGGCTGGTGGTCGCTTATCATCTGGCACTCGCCCACCTATCGCCAACTCACCAGCCGGACCGGAGACCAATGACGGACAACATTGAAGGCGACCAGGCGTTTCGCAGCCCGCAGCTTGCCGGCCGCGACCTGGAGATGACCTTCGGCGGTGCGGTGTCGTTTTTGCGCCGCAACTACACCCGCGATCTCTCGCAGGCCGATATTGCGGTCACGGGAATCCCGTTCGACATGGCGACATCCAACCGACCCGGCGCCCGCTTTGGACCTCGCGGCGTACGCGCCGCATCCGTGGGGCTGGCCGAGTTGCTGGCCTATCCGTGGGGCTTCGATCCCTTCGAAACGGTGGGGGTTGCCGACTATGGGGACTGCTTCATCGACTACGGCCACCCCGAACAAGCTCCGGCCCGCATCGAGGCTCATGCCAAAGAAATCCTGGACACCGACACGATGATGCTGAGCATCGGCGGCGACCACTACGTCACCTATCCCCTGCTCCGGGCCCACGCCCAGAAGTTTGGACCGTTGTCGCTCATTCACTTCGATGCGCATTGCGACACCTGGGACGACGATCCCGGACGCCTCGACCACGGCTCCATGTTTCTTCGAGCACTGCGCGAAGGCATCATCGTCCCTGAACGGTCGGTGCAGATTGGTCTGCGGACCTACAACTCCGAGACCTACGGGTTCACCATCCTTGGCGCACCGTGGGTTCATCGGGAGGGCATCCCCGCGGTTCTTGATGTCGTGCGGGACGTCGTTGGCGACAACACCGCCTACCTGACCTTTGACATCGACTGTCTGGACCCCGCGTTCGCTCCGGGGACAGGCACTCCGGTCTCCGGAGGCTTGAGTACTGCGCAAGGGTTGGAAGCCATCCGCGGCATGGGTGAGTTCAACATCGTGGGCATGGACGTGGTGGAGGTGGCACCCATCTACGACGTCAGCGAGATCACCGCCCTCGCCGGTGCCACGTTGCTCCATGACTTCATCTGCGTGCAGGCGGCCAAAGCGGGCGCCGAAACTCAGCCCTACGGCCGACAGTAGAAAACCACGATGACTCCTGCGGTCGAACTTGGCGGCGTCACCAAACGCTTTGATGAGGTGGTGGCGGTCGACAACATCGATCTCACCATCGCAGACGGCGAGTTCTTCGCCATGCTCGGCCCATCAGGCTGCGGCAAGACCACCACGTTGCGCATGATTGCCGGACTGGAATTTCCCACCCAGGGCAGCCTCAGGATTTTCGGTGACGAAGTTGGCACGCTGGCTCCCAACAAGCGTCCGGTCAACACCGTGTTTCAGAACTACGCGCTGTTCCCCCACCTGAACGTCCGGGACAACGTCAGCTTCGGCCTGCGCATGCAGGGATTGAACAAGGCCGAAGCGGCCCGCCGAGCCGAAGAGTTGATTGATCTGGTCCAGCTGAGCGGGATGGAAAAGCGCAAGCCGTCCCAGCTCTCCGGCGGCCAACAACAACGCGTTGCCCTGGCACGAGCATTGGTCAACGAGCCCAAGGTCCTGCTGCTTGATGAACCACTTGGCGCCCTGGACCTGAAGTTGCGCCAGGAGATGCAAACCGAACTCAAAGGCCTGCAGCGCAACCTGGGAGTGAGCTTTGTCTTTGTCACCCATGACCAGGAAGAAGCGCTGACCATGAGCGACCGCATTGCGGTGATGGACGAAGGCAGACTGCTGCAGGTCGGCACCGCCGAGGACCTCTATGAGCGACCCGCCAACCGATTTGTTGCCGACTTCATTGGCCACACCAATCTGATCGATGCCACGGTGGTTGACTCCTCCACCATTGCGTTGGCCAACGGCACACGCGTGGCCGGCACCACCTCTGAGGCCGCCGGCACCGCAGTGGCGCTGAGTCTTCGCCCGGAGTCAATGAAGATCGGTCGGAGCACTGATGCCGTTCCCGGCGATGGGGCCACCCGCCTCAGCGGCACGGTCACCGAAGTCACCTATCTGGGGTTGGCGATCATGTACAAGGTCGCCATCGATTTCATCGAGGTCGACGTTCGAGCCGACGCGGTCCCACCCGATGACCGGCTGGCGGTGGGCGACACCGCCACCGTCTGGTGGGAACATGACGCCGAGTGGATTGTCCCCGGCGCCCAATGAGGACCCGCATCGCCGGCGTGCAGCCCCCGCGGCAAGCCACACCGGAGTTTGAGGCGGCCAATCTGCGGCAGCGCAAACGCCGCGGGCTGCTCATGGCGCTGCCGGCGTATACGTACCTGGTCACGTTCTTTGCGCTGCCGTTGCTGGTGGTCGTTGTCTATTCATTCGCCACCCGCAACCGATTTGGCGGCACCGACCTCAGCGGTTGGAACCTGGATTCCTACCAACAGATCGGCAACGAACTGGTGAGACAGGTTCTGGTCCGATCACTGATCCTGGCCCTGATCACCACCGCCCTGTGTCTGGTCATCTCGTATCCGTTTGCCTACTTCATGTCCACCCGCAAGCCGGTGGTCCGAAACCTGATGCTGGTCTTTGTCATGATTCCGTTCTGGACCAACTTCCTGGTGCGCAACTACGCCTGGTACGTGATTCTGGGAACCGACGGACCTCTCAGCAGGATCACCGAGTTTGTTGGGATCGGCGCCACCCGGGTCCTGTTCACCCAGACCGCGGTGGTGCTCGGACTGGTCTACGGCTTCCTGCCGTTCATGATCCTGCCGCTGTACGCCGCCATCGAACGGATCGACGGACGACTGCTCGAAGCCAGCCGCGATCTCTACGCCAGCGGCCTCCAATCCTTCCGCCATGTCCTGTTGCCACTGTCGATGCCCGGAGTGGTCGCCGGATCGATCCTGGTATTCATCCCGAGCCTCGGGGCCTACGTAACCCCGGAGGTTCTTGGAGGCGCAAAGACCACGCTGCTGGGCAGCTACATCGTGACCCAGTTCCTGTCCTCACGGAACATGCCCTTCGGTGCCGCTCTCTCCACCGTTCTTATGGTGATCATGCTCACCGCCGCCCTGGTCTACTTCCGACGAGGGGGCCGGACACTCTGATGGCCACGCCCGGAAACATCACCGAACCCAAAGGCATCACCCGTCACCTGTTGCGGCTCAACAGCTGGCTCGTCTTCGTGTTCTTCTACGCCCCGATTGTCATCCTTGTCATCTTCTCGTTCTCGGACAATCGCAACGTGGGCGTGTGGGGCGGGCTGACCTTCGACTGGTACCGCGACTTCGCCGACAACGAACCAATCAAAGGCGCACTGACCAACTCGTTGCAGATCGCGGTGGTCTCCACGCTGGTGGCCGTCGTGCTGGGCACATTGGCCGCGCTCGCCCTGGAACGCTTCACCTTCCGCGGCCGGAAGGTGTTTGACGCCCTTCTGTATCTGCCGATCATCATCCCTGACGTCACCATGGCGGTGATGATGCTGCTCTTCTTCGCGCAACTGGCGCAATGGTTTGAGTTCACCAAAGGGTTCGGCACCATCGTCATCAGCCACATTGCGTTCAACATCAGCTTTGTATCGGTGGTGGTTCGGGCCCGATTGGCCGGCAGCGATGAACGCCTGGAAGAAGCCGCCATGGACCTCTACGCCAGCCGGTGGCAGGCGTTTCGTTACGTGACGCTGCCCTTGATCATGCCCGGCATCCTGGGTGGCGCGCTGCTGGCCTTCACGCTCTCGCTGGACGATGTGGTGATCACCCAATTTGTCACCGGCCCGGGCTGGGACACCCTGCCGGTGTTTGTGTTTGGGCTGATTCGCAAAGGCGTCACCCCACTCATCAACGCAGTATCGGTCGTGATGCTGGTGGCCTCAACCCTGCTGGTCGCGCTCTCGTTGTTCATACAACGAGCCCGCAGCACCGACTAGCCGAGCACCAGTTCCGGAGCCGGTGTCAACCCGGGGCGGGCGTTTCGTGCCACACTGTCGGCCAATCGGTACGGAGGGGAAACCATGATCAGATCAACTCATCTCACCCAACGCATTTTGGCTGCGATTGCGATAGTTGCGGCAACCGCGCTCTTCGCCAGCGCGTGTGGCAGCAGCAACGGAGGCGACAGCGGCAGCGACGCGGCGGCCGCGTCCTGCGAAGTTGGACAGCTCGACGGCGACCTTGCGCTGTTCAACTGGGCCGAGTACATCGACCCCGAGCAGCTTGAGGCTTTCGGCGCCGAATTCGGCATCGAGGCCACCATGACCACCTACGAGTCAAATGAAGCGATGTTGCCCATTGTCTCGGCTGGCAACTCTGGCTTCGACGTCATCGTCCCATCGGACTACATGGTGGGCATTCTCATCGAAGGTGGCTTTGTGAAGCCGCTCGACTTCGACGCGTTGCCAAACTTCAGCAACATCTCGCCCGATTTCGCCAACCCCAGCTATGACCCGGACCAGAAGTACTCGGTTCCGTACCAGTGGGGTTACACCGGTCTCGCCGTCAACACCGCGGCCATCGGCGATGATTTCCCCCGCTCATGGGACCTGGTCTTCGGTGATCAGGCGGCGGACTACGCCGGCCAGATCACGCTGCTCAACGACCCTCGGGAAACCATCGGCGCTGCGCTGAAGGCGTTGGGCTACTCGCTCAACTCCACCAACCAGAGCGAGCTGGACGAAGCCCGCGACCTGATTGCGGGCACCCGCGACAACCTGCTGGCTTTCAACACCGACTCCGCCGATGAGCTGCTCACCAGTGGGGAGAGCGTCATCGCGCAGGCCTACTCCGGTGATGCGTTCACCCAGTTCCTGGAGACCGACAATCCCGACGACTACGCATTCTTCGTACCCGAAGAGGGCGGTACCCGCTGGGTCGACAGCATGATGGTGCCTTTCGATGCGCCGCACCCCTGCACCGCCCACACCTTCATCAACTGGCTGCTGGACGGCGAGCAGGGTACGGCCTTGTCCAACTGGAACTACTACGGCACGCCCAACAAAGCCTCCATCGACGGACTGGATGCAGAGCTGAGCGAGTTCCTCACGTCTCCTGACGTGCTGGTCGGTGGCCTCGACAGTGTGGAATCCATTGCTGACACCGGCGACTTCGAAACCAACTACTCCGACGCCCTGACCGAAGCCAAAGGCTGACCCACCCCGGTCGCCAGGTCGCTGACCGGGCGGGCCTCGCCCACGGTTCACCCACCGGTGCCGCGGCTGCTGGCGTTGCGATTGTGGCCGCCCAGGACCGGTAGTTTGGCCAGCGATGCGCCAAACTTCTTCCTCTGAGCCTCTGACCGATGAAGCGCTTCGCGCCAGGTACCGGACCGAACGGGACAAACGGCTTCGCACCGACGGTAACGACCAATACGTGGAGGTGACCGGCGTCTTCGCCGAATACGTCTCTGATCCTCACACGCCCCGCATTGAACGAGAGCCTCTCTTTGACGACGTGACGGTGGCCTTCATTGGTGGCGGGTTTGCCGGGCTCACCTGCGGCGCCGCGCTCAAGCAGGCCGGTATCGACAACGTGCGCATCATTGAGAAGGGCGGCGACTTCGGCGGGACCTGGTATTGGAACCGTTATCCCGGCGCACAGTGCGACACCACCTCGTTTGTGTACATGCCGCTGCTCGAAGAGACCGGCCACATGCCCACCGAAAAGTACGCGCACGCGCCTGAGATTCTGGCGCACTGCCAACGCATTGGCCGCCACTTTGACCTCTATGAGAACGCCTGCTTCTCCACCGAGGTGACCGCGCTCACCTGGGACGACGCGGCATCGCGGTGGACTATCGAGACCGACCGTGGCGATCGGATGACGGCCAAATATGTGGCGATGGGCACCGGTCCCCTTCACCGACCCAAGCTCCCCGGTATTGAAGGTATCACCACCTTCGAGCGGGAAAGTTTCCACACCAGCCGGTGGGACTACACCATCACCGGTGGCAGTCCAGCCGGCGACCTCATGACCAAACTTGGGGACAAGCGCGTGGGCATCATTGGCACCGGCGCCACCTCGGTGCAGTGCGTGCCGCATCTGGCCCGAGCCTGCGGCGAACTGTTCGTCTTCCAACGCACCCCCAGCTCCATCGATGTACGCAACAACGGGCCCGTCGACCCGGAGTGGTTTGCCACCTTGAAGTCGGGGTGGCAACAGGAATGGCTGTCCAACTTCACCACGCTCCAGACCGGTGGCTTCGTAGAAGAAGACCTGGTGATGGACGGTTGGACCGATCTGTCCAAACGCATTCGGGACCGCGTGGTGGCCAATGCCGACCAGCACGGGATTGGACCGGACGCGCAACTGCTGGCCTATGAGCAAAGTGACGACGAGAAGATGTCCGAGATCCGCCGGCGGGTCGAGGAGGTTGTCCGGGACAACGAAACCGCCGAAGCGCTCAAGCCCTGGTATCGACAGTTGTGCAAGCGCCCCTGCTTTCACGACACCTACCTGCAGGCGTACAACGAACCAGCCGCGCACCTGATCGACACCGATGGCAAAGGAGTGCAACGCATTGACCAGACCGGTGTCTGGGCCAACGACACGCACTACGAGCTGGACCTGCTGATCTACGCGTCCGGGTTCGAAGTGGGCACGTCATATCAACGCCGGTCCGGTTTCGATGCGACCGGGCGCAATGGCGTGACTTTGTCTGACTACTGGGCCGATGGCATGCGGAGCCTGCACGGACTACACGTGCATGGGTTCCCCAACCTCTTTGTGGTCTCCCCCAGCCAGGGGGCCAACCTGATCTCCAATGTGCCGCACAATCTGAGCGACCACGCCCAGACGCTGGCCGCCATAATCTCGCACGCGCAGGCGATTGGCGCCTCGCAGGTTGAGGTCACCGCCGATGCCGAAGCAGCGTGGTTGGATCTGCTCATCAGCGGCGCTCGACGCTTCGGTGGCAACCCGGACTGCACGCCCGGCTACTACAACAACGAAGGTCGGACCTTGGACGACAACAGCTTCATCGGCGGCTACGGCTACCCCGACGGCGCGGTGGCCTTCTTTGACTACATCGAGGAGTGGCGCAGCAACGGCGACTTCGCCGGCCTCGCCTTCACCTGAGACGCGGTTTCCCGCAAACCCTCTTCTCCGGCCGGATCTCTTGTCTCAGCCGTGCATGGCGCCCGGGTTGAGCCAGGCGAACTGGGGAAGATCGGGCGCCTCGGCCACCGGGACCTGTTCGCATCCCGCGGGCACCGGTTGGGATCGATGGGGGGCGTCGCCCAGGCGAGATTGCTCGCGCCACATGGCGGCGCACAGCGATTCCCGAATGTCGGCATAGGCCGGGTCGTCGTAGACGTTTCGCACTTCGTCCGGGTCGACGGTGAGGTCATAAAGTTCCCACTCCGGTGGATAGGTGAAGAACCCGGTGAACGGCAGCCCAAAGCCGTCGTTGTAGTAGTAGATGAGCTTGTACTTGTCGGTCCGATAGCCATAGTGCGCCGGCGCGTCATGGATGACATCGTCGTTCTCCCAGTACCGGTAGTAGATGCCTTGGACGGGGGCCTCGGTCTGCTCGCCCATCAGGTCAGGCCAGAAGCTTCGTCCCTGCATCCGCTCGCCCGCGTCCACCCCGGCCGCATCCAGGATGGTCTGCGCGATGTCCACGTTGGTCACCATGCCACCGAAAGACCCTCCCGCCGTCACCTTGTTGGGATAACTGATCAGCAGCGGCATGCGCAGGGACTCTTCGAACATGAACCGCTTGTCGAACCACCCGTGGTCACCCAGGAAGAACCCCTGATCCGACGAATAGATCATCATCGTGTCGTCGTACTGGCCGCAATCCCGAAGCCAGTCCGTGACCCGACCCACGTTTTCATCCACCGAATGCACACAGGCCAGGTAGTCGCGCATGTAGCGCTGGTACTTCCATAGCGCCTGCTCGTCATAGGTGAGTCCGGCCGGCGGATTCTCTTTGAGGTCGTCGATGGACAGGTCATCGGCAACCCGCATGGCGGCCCGACGTACCGATGCGCTCCGCGTGGAGTAGTCGTCCCAGAACGTGGCGGGCACCGGTCGGGGGTCCTCATAGAGCGCCCGATGTTCAGGTTTGGGTTCCCACGAGCGGTGCGGGGCTTTGTGCCAGATCATGATCGCCCAGGGATCATCGCCTTCAAGTGACTCAACCCATTCGATGGACAGGTCGGTGACAATGTCGGTGGCATAGCCGTCAATGCGACGCCGCCCATTGGCATTGATGAACTCGGGGTTCCAGTAGTCCCCCTGGCCCGGCAACACCTCCCAGTGGTCCACTCCTTCGGGGTCATGACCTTCACCGTGGCCCATGTGCCACTTGCCGATCATTGCGGTGCGATAGCCGGCATTGCGCAGAAGTGAGAGGAACGTGGTCTGGCTGGCATCAATGGGCGTGTACAACGAATACACCCCGTTCACATGGCTGTAAGCGCCGGTCAGGATGGCCGCCCGGGACGGGGTGCAGAGCGAGTTGGTCACGAAGCAATTGTCGAGCCGCCAGCCGTTGGTGGCGATCTCGTCAATACGCGGGGTCTCGTTGACCACCGAGCCATAACACCCAATCGAATGGGCGGCGTGATCGTCGGTGAGAACGAACACGATGTTGGGGCGCTTCATGGCTCTCCTGGCTGGTACGTCACCTTGCTTTGTGATCCACCAGAAAGGTAGCTCAGCCCCCGATCAATCAGACCCGGCTGCGCCCGGTGGGCAGGACATGCGTGGGGACCTCAGTAGTGCTCGACCCGTCGCTGGTTGGCGGCGAGTCGCACGCGGAAATCTTTGATCTGACGCTCCAGGGGCTTCAAGCCTGCCCCACCGGGGGTGATACGTCGGCGCACTGCGGCCCCCGGCTTGAGAGCCGCCGCGGCAACGGGACCGAAGTGCCGATGGGCTGCCACCAGCTCTTCAAATGGCGCACCGGTGCTGAGGCATTCGCGTACGACTTCGCCAACGACGGCATGCGCATCTCGGAACGGCATACCTTTGAGGACCAGGAGCTCCGCAAGGTCGGTCGCACCAGCCAGCGGATCGTCGGCGGCCGCGGCCATGACGCTGGTGTTGAACGTGGTGGTGGCGATCATGCCGGTGACGGCGGTGAGACCCGCCGCGATCTGATCGATCGAGTCGTACAGCGGCTCCTGCGCCTCCTGCAAGTCGCGGTTGTAGCTGATGGGAAGACTTTTGAGGGTGGCCAGAAAGCCCACCAGATTGCCAAGCACCCGACCGGACTTGCCGCGGGACAACTCGGCAATATCGGGGTTCTTCTTCTGCGGCATCATCGAACTGCCCGTGGAATAGCCGTCGTCGAGGATGATGAAGTTCATCTCGCTGCTCGACCACAGCACCCATTCCTCGCCGATGCGGCTGAGGTGGGTGCCAATCATCGACAGTGCGTAGAGCGCATCGGCAATGAAGTCCCGGTTGCTCACCGCGTCCAATGAGTTGTGAAAGAAATCGGGGAAGCCCAGATCGGTGGCGACCGACCCCGGATCCAGAGGCAGGCTGGATCCCGCAAGCGCTCCTGCTCCGAGCACCGAAATATTGGCGGCCTGTCGTGCGGCGAGCACCCGCGTGAGGTCCCGGGAAAAGGTCCATGCGTGGGCCAACAGGTGATGCGCAAGCGGGACCGGCTGGGCCCGCTGCAAATGGGTGTAGCCGGGCAGATACGTATCGCCGGCCGCAAGTGCGACATCAAAAAGGACCTGTTGCAGACCGACGACCTGCTGCGCGATCAGGCCCATCTCACGACGGCAGTACATGCGCTGATCGTTGCAGATCTGGTCGTTTCGGCTTCGGCCCGTGTGCATCTTGGCGCCAGCCGGCGTGATCTCGGTGACGCGGCGTTCGACCGCAGTGTGAATATCCTCGTCCGCCGCCTCCAGCCGAAACCAGCCGTTGGCAAATTCACTCTCGACCACATCCAGAGCGACCAGGATCTCGTTCACCTCTCCCTCAGTCAGCAGACCCACCCGCCCCAGTCCGCGGACGTGGGCCCGCGACCCTTCAATGTCATCGGCCGCCAGCCGGGTGTCATAGCCAATGCTGTAGGTGTAGGTCTCCAACGCTTCGGCCGGCCCACCGGCAAAGCGACCGTGCCATAACGTTCTGCTCGCTTCGCTCCCAGCAGTGTTGGTTCTGCTCGCTTCGCTCGCAGCAGTGTTGGTTCTGCTCGATTCGCTCGCAGCATTTTCGTCCACCGAAGGCAACCGGAAGCTGTTGGCGCGGGTGCCCTCCACCGGCGTGTCGGCCGCGGGATTGGACGGAGCAGAACCAGTGGACACCGGAACCGGCGTGCCGGCCGCGGGATTGGACGGAGCAGAACCAGTGGACACCGGAACCGGCGTGCCGGCCGCGGGATTGGACGGAGCCGGCGGGAAGGTTGGCGGTCGGTCGCTCATCAGCGAAGGTTCCGTCGGGCGTAGTTGCGAAGCCGTAGAGCGTTCAACTTGATGAAGCCTTCGGCGTCGTACTGGTCATAGGTGCCGCCGTCCTCTTCGAACGTGGCGATCTTCTCGTCGAAGAGGGTGTCCTTTGACTGACGACCAGCAACCTCGATCGAGCCCTTGTAGAGCTTGAGTCGCACGGTGCCATTCACCCGCTGCTGCGAATAGTCGATGGCCGACTGCAACATCTCCCGCTCCGGACTCCACCAGAAGCCGTTGTAGATCATCTCGGCGTACTTGGGCATCAGTTCGTCTTTGAGGTGCGCAACCTCGCGGTCCAAACAGATCGACTCGATGGCGCGGTGCCCCTTCATCATGATGGTGCCGCCGGGCGTCTCATAGGCACCGCGGGACTTCATTCCGACGAAGCGGTTCTCCACGATGTCCAATCGCCCAATGCCGTTGGCTCCGCCAATACGGTTCAACTCAGCCAGCATCGTGGCCGGGGACAACGCTTTGCCGTCGAGGGTGACCGGATCCCCCATTTCGTAACCGATGTCGATGTAGGTGGCGTCGTTGGGCGCCATCTCCGGCGATACCGACCATCGCCACATCTCTGAGGGCGGTTGCTGCCACGGATTCTCCAGCGGACCGCCTTCATAGGAAATGTGCAGCAGGTTGGCGTCCATGGAGAACGGCGACTTGGCCCCGCGGGTCTTCTCAATGGGAATCTCATGCTCGGCCGCGTAGGCCAGCAGGGTCTCGCGACCGCCAAGGTCCCACTCGCGCCACGGCGCAATCACTGTGATCTCCGGTTCCAGCGCATAGGCCCCCAGCTCAAATCGAACCTGATCGTTACCCTTGCCGGTGGCACCATGGGAGATGGCGTCGGCGCCGGTCTCGCGGGCGATCTCAATCAGCCGCTTGGCAATCAGCGGCCGAGCGATTGAGGTGCCCAACAGATATTCGCCTTCGTAGATGGCGTTGGCCCTGAACATGGGGAACACGAAGTCCCGGACAAACTCCTCTTTGAGGTCATCGATGTAGATCTCGGTGACCCCCATGGCTTCGGCCTTGGCGCGGGCCGGTTCCAGCTCCTCGCCCTGGCCGAGGTCGGCGGTGAAGGTCACGACTTCGCAGTCGTATTCGACTTCGAGCCACTTGAGGATGACCGACGTATCGAGTCCTCCCGAGTAGGCGAGCACCACTTTGTTGACGTCTGCTTTTTTGGTCTTGGCCATGATTTCCTTTGATCGACTCCGGCTCTATTCGATTCCGGCGAGTTCTTTGAATGATGTTGCGACGTCGGGGGCGCTGATTCCTGCGGCCACCACGACCATGATTGTGTCGTCGCCCGCCACGGACCCGAGCACGGTATCGAGACCCGACCGATCTATCGCCGACGCCACCACATGAGCGCTGCCGGGCGGCGTGCGCAGCACGATGAGATTGCCGGACGCTTCGGCGTTGAGCACCCATTCGCCAAAGACGCGGCGAAGGTGATCGTCGGGGACGACCTGATCGTGCGGATGATCGGGAACCGCGTAGACACTGACGCCCCCGCCCACGCGGACCTTCACGGCCCCGAGGTCTTCGAGGTCACGGCTCACGGTGGCCTGGGTTGCGGAGATGCCATCGGCGGCCAGCAATTCAACCAGTTGGTCCTGGCTGTTCACCGACTCGGCGGCCAGCAGCTCAGCAATCCGATGCTGGCGTTGGGCTTTGGTCGTCATGCGGACATCATCTGGGGGGAACCGGCCGGGCCCAGCAGCCAGGCCATCAATCCTCGGGCCGCATGCATCCGATTCTCGGCCTGCTTCCAGATCCGTTGTTGGGCGCTGTCCATCACCGACGCCGATACTTCTTCGCCCCGGTGGGCGGGCAGACAGTGCAGGAAAATCGACCGGTCCGAGGTGGCGGCCATCAGGTCGTCGTCAACGGTGAAACCTTCAAAGGCCTTGAGCCGCTGTGCGGTCTCCTCTTCCTGACCCATCGAGGTCCAGACGTCGGTGTAGACCACATCCACGCCCTCGCATGCCTCGGCCGGGCGGTCGGTGTTGATGAGTTCGCATCCGGCCAACGCCAGCCGATCGGCATCGGTCTCGGAAAATCCGAATCCCGCGGGCGAAGCAACACGCACCTCAACCCCAACCCGGGCGGCACCCAGCGCCAGTGAGCGGGTCACGTTGTTGGAGTCGCCCACATAGGCCACGCTCACACCATCGAAGCCGCCAAATTCCTGTTTGATGGTGAGCAGATCCGCAAGCGCCTGAAGTGGATGGGCGTGGTCCGAGAGCATGTTGATCACCGGAACGACATCAACCGCGGCCATCCGCTCCACCGTTGCGTGGGCGAAGACCCGGGCCGCAAGGACGCCGTGGAAACACGCCATTGTTCGAGTGACATCCTCAACGGTTTCACGAACGTCAAGGCCCACTTCCTCAGGACGGATATAGACCGGGTGACCGCCCAGCTGCGCCACCGCCATCTCCATGGAATTGCGGGTGCGAGCGGACGGCTTCTCAAACAGCAGCGCCGCGCCTTTGCCGGCCAGAACCTGGGGTGGCGAAGCCACGGCCGAAAGGGCGAGGACCGCCTCGATCTCTTGGGTACTGAGGTCATCAATCTCCAGCAGGTGCCTCATGGTGCGCTGCTCTCTACTGGGTCCGCGCTCAGTACCCGGTTGATGATGTCCACGCCTCGACCCAATTCGTCATCGGTGATCACAAATGGGGGCGCCATCCGCAAGCCCCGGTCACCAATCGCGTACAGCACCAGGCCTTCGGCCAGGCAGGCGCTGGCGATGTCACCGGCGGTTCGGTCCGCCATCGCCTCTTCGGTCATCTCGGCGGCCAACAACATGCCCAGGCCGCGAACACTGGCGATGCCGTCCAGCTCCTCAAGCCGGCTGGTCAACATGGCGCCTTTGGCGGTGGACAAGGCGGGAGCATCCATCTCCTGCATCAGTTCCAACGTGGCTTTGGCCGCGGCGGTGGCCAGCGGCTGGCCGCCGAAGGTGGTTGCGTGGTCACCGGGTTTGAACGCCGCGGCCGCTTCGGTGGTGGCCCAGCATGCGCCGATTGGCATGCCGTTGCCCAGCGCCTTGGCCATGGTGACCACGTCCGGCTTGACGTCGAAGTGTTGATGCCCAAACCACTTGCCGGTTCGGGCCAGGCCGGTCTGGACCTCATCAAACATGAGGAGGATGCCGCGCTCGGTGCAGAGCCGCCGCACCTCGGCGAAGTAGCCGGCGTCGGGAACGTTGACTCCGCCCTCGCCCTGTATCGGTTCCAGGAACACCGCGGCCACCGTCTCATCCAAACTCTTCTCGAGCTCGGCCACATCGTTCCACGGCACATGCCGGAACCCTTCGGGCAACGGCTGGAACGCTTCGTGCTTTTCGGGCTGGCCGGTGGCGTGCAGGGTGGCAAGGGTCCGGCCGTGAAATGACCGCATGGCCGTCACCACAACGTGGCGACCGCGGCCGCCCCACTTCCGAGCGAGCTTGATGGCCGCTTCGTTGGCTTCGGCGCCCGAGTTGCAGAAGAAGACCTGGCCCGGTTGACCAATCAGGTCCGAAAGAATCTGGGCCACCTTCCAGTTGTGCTCGGTGGCAAAGAGATTGCTGACGTGCAGAAGCCGTTGCGCCTGCGCGGCGATTGCTTCGGCCACCACGGGATTGCTGTGCCCCATGGAGGTGACCGCAATGCCGGAAAGAAAGTCCACGTACTCGGTGTCCTCATTGTCCCAGAGGGTGGCGCCACTCCCCCGGACGAACATGACTTTGGGCGGCCCGTAGGTCGCCATGATGGGGCAGTGCGGCATGCGCTCCGGTGCGCCGACGGCCTCGGTGTGCGCCGTAGTCGGTTTTGGTGTGGCTGGTGCGGTCATTGTGCTCCTCCCGCGGAGTCTGAGGGGGTGGTCACATCGTTGGTAATCATCGTTCCAATGCCTTCATCGGTGAAGAGTTCGAGCAGCAGCACATGCGGAATGGTTCCGTTGAGCATGTGGGCTCGATCCACCCCCGCATCCAGCGCAGTGAGACATGCGTCGATTTTGGGAATCATTCCGCCGGCAATGGCAGGCGTACCGGTCATGGCCCGAAGCTCAGACGCGGTAAGACGGCGCACCAGACTTTCGGGATCATCAGGGTCCGAGCGCAGGCCTTCCACATCGGTGAGCATGATCAGTTTGCTGGCCTGAAGCGCGGCGGCCAGCTCACCAGCGCCGGTGTCCGCGTTGATGTTGTAGGCCTGCCCATGTTGGTCAGCACCGATGGTGGACACCACCGGGATCATGCCTTCGCCGAGCATGGAGTGAACCACCGACGGATCAACCGAGGCGATGTCTCCCACATAGCCCAATGCAGGATCACGTTGGGATGCGGTGATCATCCGACCGTCTTCACCGGAGACGCCCACCCCCTTGCCGCCGGTCGTATTGATGGCACCGACGATGTCCCGATTGACTTTGCCCACCAGCACCATGCGCACGATGTCCAAGGTCTCCGCATCGGTGACCCGCAACCCATTGACGAAGTCGGTTTCTTTGCCCACGCGAGCCAGGTGCTCTTTGATTTGGGGGCCGCCGCCGTGCACCACGACCGGCCGGAAACCAACCGAGTGCATGAGCACGATGTCGCCGGCAAAGGTGGAAAACAGTTCGGGGTCGGTCATGGCGTTGCCGCCGAACTTGACCACGATTGTGGCGCCGGCAAAGCGCTGAATGTACGGCAGAGCCTGGGTAAGGACCTGTGCGGTCGTCTTTGGAGTCGCCGGGGAATCAGTCATCATCAGCTCCGGTAACTGGCGTTGATGTCGATGTAGCCGTGGGTCAGGTCACAGCCCCAGATTGTGGCGTGGCCGTCGCCAACCCCCACGTCAACCTTGATCTTGACCTCGTCCTGTTGCAGGTGACGGGTTGCCGCGTCTTCGTCATAGGTGGGACTGACCATGCCGTTGGCGGTCACCTGTTCGGGGCCGATCCAGATCATCAGATCATCCCGGCTGGCTTTCTCTCCTGCCTTGCCCACCGCCATGACAATCCGGCCCCAGTTGGCGTCAGATGCGGCAAGCGCGGTCTTGACCAGCGGCGAGTTGCCGATGGCCAGGGCGATCGTGCGGGCGGCGTCGTTGGACGCCGCGCCGGTCACCGTCACTTCCACAAACTTGGTGGCTCCCTCGCCGTCGCGCACAATCTGGCGGGCAAGGTCCTCGTTGACCTGGTGGATGGCATCGGCGAAAGCCGGGACTCGGGGATCGTCAACCTTGGTGATGGGTTCGTTCCCTGCCGCGCCGGTGGCGAACAGCAGAACGGTGTCGCTGGTCGAGGTGTCGCTGTCCACGGTGATGCTGTTGTAGCTCCGGGTAACCGAGGGTCCCAGGCAATGCTGCAGCACCTCCGCCGATGCACCAACGTCGGTGAAGACGAAGCCCAGCATGGTCGCCATGTTGGGAGCGATCATGCCGCTGCCTTTGGCGATGCCCACCACGTTTGCGTCCAGCCCTTCGACCGCGGCCGAAGATCCTTTGGCAAAGGTGTCGGTGGTCCGAATGGCGTTGGCCGCGGCCGCCCATCGTGTCTCATTTGATGGTTCGGAGCCAAGCACCAGCCGGGGCAGCGCGATGTCCAGCAGATCGTTGGGCATCGGCTCGCCAATCACGCCGGTGGACGCCAGGTACACGTTGTCATGGGACGCGCCCAAGAGCTGCCCCACCACGCGGGCCGTGAGTTCGGCCGACCGATCGCCGGCCGCACCCGTAAACGCATTGGCATTGCCGGCGTTGCATACGACCGCCGCCGCCGTTCCCCGAGAGAGCAGGGACTTGCACCAGTCGACGGGAGCCGAGGTGCACAGCGAGGTGGTGAAAACGCCGGCCACGGTGGCGCCAAAGGGAAAGCTGGCCAACATCAGGTCGTCCCGGTCCTGATAGCGAAGACCTCCGGCAAAGGTGGACAGTTCGACACCGCCGACCGGCGGCAGCTCGGGGAACGATGCGGGGGCAAGCGGCGAGATCGGCGCCGAGCCCGCGCTCATGGGTAGACCCCGGCGGTTGCCAGGCCGGTGTCCTCATGGATGCCCAACACGATGTTGGCGCACTGCACGGCCTGACCTGATGCCCCTTTGCCCAGATTGTCGATGGCGCAGATGGCCACCACGGTGTTGGTCTCGGCGTCAAAGCGGGCCGTCAGGTGTGCCGCATTCGATCCGAAGGTGGACTTGGTGGACGGACTGCGTTCATTCACCACGATGAACGGCTCGTCGGCGTAGAAGTCCGCCATTGCGGCCAGCACCTCGGTCGACGAAGTGACGTCGACGGCGGTGGCATAACAGGTGGCCAGGATCCCGCGATTCATCGGTGCCAGGTGCGGGACGAACAGGACTTTGGCTCCGGTGTTCTGTTCGATCTCCGGCGCGTGTCGATGACCTTCCAACCCGTATGCGGTGAAGTTCTCATCCACCGTGTTGAAAGTGGTGTGGGGTTTGGCCGCGCGACCGGCCCCGGACACGCCACTGGCGGCGTCCACGATGACCCGGTCCATGGAGATCATGCCCCGGCGAGCCAACGGGGCAATGGCCAGCGAGGCCGCGGTTGGATAACACCCGGGCACCGCAACATGGGGTGCGGCTTTGATCTCGTTGCGAAACAGCTCCGGCAGGCCGTACGAGAACTGCGTCAGCAACTCCGGGTGATCATGGGGGGTGGCGTACCACTTCTCGTAGATCGCCGGATCGTTGAGCCGGAAGTCGGCGGACAGATCGACCACGTGCTCCACCCGGTTGACCAACTCGCTGATCACCTGCTGGCTCGCCGCATGCGGAAGGCCGGTGAACACCAGTTGCAATCCATCGAAGTCTGAGGGGTTGAACTCGCTGAAGATCAGGTCCGGGTACGCGGCGGCCAGGCTCGGGTAGAGATCGGCCACCGCCTTCCCCGCTTGGGAGTCGGCGGTGGCCACCGCCACCTGGAAAGCTCGATGATCCGCAATCAGGCGCAGCAGCTCCGCGCCCGTGAACCCGGAGGCCCCCACGATCCCGACGTTGATGGTTCCTTTGGACAATCCCAAAACGGTCATTGCATGAATATACAGTGCAATGAATGTCCATCCACCCCCGTTCCCCGGGGGCACCGATCCGGCGGTCCACAACCGTTGCCCGCCTGATAGCGGCCGTGCTCACAACCAACTGATTGGCGTTGCTCCGCAAGGTTGCTTGGACCTGGGGCTCGTTGCCGTCCAGTTCGAGGTCAGCGGGAGGTATCCAGCACGAACTGGGCGATGGGCATGGCGAATTCTCTCAAGCCGGTGCGTTCGGCCTGCTCGATCCACTCTCGAAGCTCCACGAACGTGCCGCCAACGACCTCACGGGCGTCCACGCGGGCAATTCGCTGCTCGCGTTCACAATCGACCCAGCACAGGAAGTCCCCGCCCAGCAGATCAAAGGCCTGCGAAGCATGCATGCCTTCCAGCACCAGCACCGCGGCGGGGTGCGGTCGGCGATCGCCAAGCCGCATCGGGCCGCTTCGGTTGAGTGGATTCACCGGGCGAACTTCTCGGACTCGCCCGCGCTTGCGAAACGGTTTGAGAAGATCACGATTCAACTTCTTGAAGTCGAACGACTCGCCCAGTCGGTACCCGTCCAGCGGGGCCCACGCCACGCCGGGTTGGCGGGCCAACGCCATGGCGAGGGTGGTCTTGCCTGAGCCCGGATAGCCGTCGATAACCAGCACACAGCGCTGTCCGCGCATCGCCAGCTGACCAATGTGGCTCGCCAATTGGGCTCGAGTGACAACTTGTGGCATCAAACGGAATGTACTTCGTTGTCAGGTGACGCGCTTCTATGGGCGCAAACCTTGTCCGAGCGTGGGTTGCATGGCTTCAGGTGCGGAGCTCCGCGCCGGCCTTGGCTGCCGCCGCTATGCACGCGGCCCGAGCTTCGCCGACCTCGTCGTCGGTGAGCGTTCGGTCCGGAGCCTGGAAGCGAAGGCGGTACGCGAGGCTGCGGGAGCCTTCGGCCACGCCCTGGCCCCGGTAGGCGTCAAAGAGTTCCACCGAGTTCAATAGCTTGCCGCCGCCTTTGCGGAGCGCACCCGCCAACGTTGACGCCGCAGTCTCTTCGGGAACTTCGAATGCGAGATCCACATCACTGGATGGATACTTGCTCACCGGCTTGTAGGACCGCCGGCCCCACGGACCATCCAGGATCGTTCCGAGATCCAGCTCCAGCCATGCGACTCGGCCGGAGACGCCAAAGGCCTCACACGCCGTGGGGTCAACTTCGCCAACCATGCCGCGAACCTTGCCGGCGATGACAACCTCCGCGGTACGGGTTGGGTGCATCCCGGGCGGCGTCTGCGCGCGGAGCTGCATGTTTGGCAGTGCCAGCGCGTCGTCAATAAGGTCGAGAACCGCAACCGCCGCGGGCGCTTCGGCGCCACTCAAACAGACACCCACCATCTCCCGCTCGTCCGGCAACAGATCACCGTCGCGTGGTGGAAGGAAGACGGTGCCGATTTCGAACAGCCGAAGATCGCCCAGGCGGTGAGATTGGTTGTAGGAGATCGTCTTGAGGTGACCGGGTAGCAGCGATGTGCGCAGCACCGATTCTTCATGAGCCAGCGGGTTTGTCAGCGTGACCCCGTCTTCGTCAAGACCGGCGTTGGCCAGATCTCCCGGCGCCAGAAACGGCATGGGTTGAATCTCGTCACACCCGGCGCCGGTAAGCACCGACATGACGTTGCGTCGAGCAGCCTGGTGCGGGGTCAGCCGACCCGTCTGTTGACCTTTGGGCACCGTCTTTTCAATCTGCTCGTAGCCGAACATACGCGCCACTTCTTCGGCCACGTCGGTTTCGGTTGCGGTGTCCCAGCGCCACGTTGGAACGGTCACCGCCAGGTCATCGCTCTGCGCAGCAACGCCGAACCCAATGGCTTCCAGATGGCCGGTCATGGCCTCGGCAGTGAGCGCGGTACCGAGCAGGCCGTTCACGGTGGCCGGCCGCACGACGATTGGGTTCTGGTCCGGAACCGTGCCGGACTCGTCAATCAAACCGGATGCAACCGAAGCCCCGGACTCAACCATCAATTGCGCAAATCGCTGGCTGGCGCGCACCATGTTGTCGCCCCAGTCGCAGCCGCGTCGATACCGCGTGGCGGCCTCGCTTGGCAGCTGCAAACGCTTGACCGTCCGGGAAATGCTCGGTGGATCCCACCAGGCCATCTCGAGGAGGACATTGGTGGTGGCATCAGAGATCTCCGTACTTGCGCCACCCATGACTCCCGCAATGCCAATGATCTCATCGGCGCCGTTGGCAATCACGCCATCAGATTCAATCAGGATGCGCTCGACCCCGTCGAGGGTGGTGACCTTCTCCCCCGCGGCAGCTCGCCGAACCCGGATGTGTCCGTTGGGCACCAGGTCGAGGTCATAGGTGTGGTTGGGCTGACCCAGTTCCAGCATCACGTAGTTGGAGATGTCCACCACACTGTTGATGGGGCGCATGCCCAGCGCGGTGATGCGATTGGCCAGCCACGCCGGTGAGGTTCCGACGGTCACGTCCCGAAGGACCTTGGCCAGGAACCGCCCGCAAAGACTGGGGTCCACGATCTCGACCCTGGCCAGGTCGGTGACCAACTCGGAGGTCTCGGGGTGCTCCCAGGTTGGGAAGGTAAAGGGAACGCCCAGATCGGCGGCAAGATCACGCGCCACCCCGGCCACACTCATGGCATCAGGCCGGTTGGCGTTGACTTCCAGATCCCACAAAATGTCACGCGTCTGGCCCAACGCCTCGTTCAACGGGGCGCCAAGACTGGATGCGTCAACGGTGTTGTTCAAAATCCAAATGCCGTCGTGATCATCGCCCACGCCCAGTTCCGCGGCGGAGCAGCACATGCCGTTGGACATCTGACCGCGCATGGGCCGCTGGGCAATCTCCATGCCGTTGGGCATGACCGTGCCAATGGTGGCAAACGGGATGAGATCGCCGACGCTCATGTTGAATGCGCCGCAGCAGACCTGAAGCGCGTTGCCGTCACCGGCGTCGACCTGCACCAGTTGGATCTTGTCCGCGTCAGGGTGCGGTGAGAGTTCCAGGACCTTGGCCACCACGACACCGGGGACGCCTTCGCCCACCACGTGCATGTCTTCAACGGCCAGACCGAGCGCGGTCAAACGGTCACCAAGGTCAATGGGGTCGCCGCTGATCTCGGGAGCGAACTCCTGCAACCACGAAAGAAGAACCTTCATCAGAACTGCCTCAGGAAGCGAACGTCAGAGTTGACCAGTTCGCGAATGTCGTCGAGTTGATAACGCATGACGGCCAGCCGGTCGATACCGAAGCCAAACGCGAAGCCCTGCCACTCTTCGGGATCGATTCCGCAGTTGCGCAGGGCATTGGGATGAACCATGCCGCACCCGCCGAGCTCCAACCACGAACCATCGGCTCGTGAGATATCGAACTCGGCGGACGGCTCGGTGAACGGGAAATAGGACGGCCGTAGTCGGGTCTTGACCTCGCTGCCGAAGAACGCCTTGACGAAACTGTCGATGGTTCCTGCAAGGTCACCCATGGTGATGCCCTTGTCCACCACCAGGCCTTCAATCTGATTGAACGCCGGCAGGTGCGTGGCGTCGGCGGTGTCGGTTCGGAAGGTCCGGCCAGGCGCCACGATGTAGATGGGCGGCTCCTGGTTTTCCATCGTCCGGATCTGCACCGGCGAGGTATGCGACCGAAGCATCACCTCTTCGGGCTCCCCCAGGTTGACAAAGATGGTGTCGAAGCTGCCGCGCGCCGGGTGCCAATCCGGAATGTTGAGCGCTTCGAAGTTGTACCAGGCGGTCTCCACCTCCGGTCCTTCAGCAACTTCGTAGCCCATCCCGATGAACACGTCTTCAAGACGCTGACGAGACTGGGTGATCAGGTGCAGATGACCGCGGGACTGCCCACGCCGGACCTCGGTGAGATCCAGACGTTCGCTCTCAAACTGTGCGGCGCGGGCGGCGGCGTCCAACACCTGTTGGCGCTCGGCAATCTGTTCCTCGGCTGCGGTTCGAGCCGCATTGAGGGCCTGACCGGCTTCCTTTCGAGCTTCGGGGTCAAGCGAACCCAGAAGCTTCTTCGCCGAAGTCAGGGTGGACTTCCTGCCCAGAAATCGGGTCTTGAGTTCATCGAGTTCGGCGCGGGTTGCCGCACCATCGAGTGCAGCGCCCAGCTCGACGCCCAACGCCTCAAGATCGGGGAGTTCAGCCATTTCCTTCACGCCTCACGGGGTTCACGATTCATTCAGGGGTGGGTACGACGCCAGTGTCTCAGAGGCGAGCATGCGTTGCCGCAGAGTTTCATAGCTGGCAATGGTCGCCGCCATCGCCACGTTGAGCGACTCGGTCGGACCGTGCATTGGAATGGACACCCATTGGTCGACCATGCGATCCAGACCTTCAGGCAGGCCATGCGCCTCGCTACCCACGATCAGTGCAATGGGCTGGGTGAGGTCCGCCTGATGCACCGGGGTCGGACTGGTGCCCGCCAGCGCCAGCCGATGCAACTCGGCATCGCCAAGCATCTCCAGAACCGTTTCGGTGTCGGGCTCGACAATCATTGGGACGTGGAAGATCGAACCGGCCGATGACCGCACCACCTTTGGGCTCCAGACATCAACCGACTGACCGAGCACGACCACGGCGTCGGCTCCCGCCGCAACCGCAGTCCGCGTGACCGTGCCCATGTTGCCGGGGTCGTTGATGTCCACCGCCACCAGGACGAAGGTGGGCGCTGGTAGCAGATCTTCCAGAAACTCGATGCCTTTGGGCGTTGACTGCGCAACGGCCAGCATCGGTTGGGGGGTGCTGGAGGTCGACACCTTGTTGAGTGCGCCCTCGCCCAGGGACCACACCTCCACATCGGTGGTGGTGACCAGATCCAGGACATCCTCGACGCGGCGGCTGGCGGTGGAGCGAAGGGCGGCTTCGTCCACGTACACCGCGTCCAGAACAATGCCCACTCGAAGCGCTTCTTCGATGAGCTTTGGCCCTTCGATGATAAAGCGGTGGCTTTCGGCCCTGGCGCGCCGTTGACGCGCCAGAGACCGAAGATCAGCTATCCGGGGATTTTTGAGCGAAAGTCGCTTCACGCGTCAGCGGCGACGGGCTCCGGAGCGTGGGCTTCCTGCTCGGCAAGCGCCGAAGAGGCCTGCTCACAAAGAGCGGTGAAGGCTGCAGGATCGGTGACCGCAATGTCGGCCAGGACCTTGCGGTCAACCAGAATGTCGGCCGCCTTCAGACCAGGAATAAACCGGCTGTAGGTGGTGCCGTTGAGTCGACATGCGGCGTTGATGCGCTGAATCCAGAGGCGGCGCATCTCGCCTTTGCGTGCCCGGCGGTCGCGAAACGCGTACTGACCGGAGTGCATGACCTGTTCGTTGGCGCTGCGGAAGGTACGACTCTTGTTGCCGTAGTACCCCTTGGCTTTGCCAAGGACCTTCTTGCGCTTCTTTTTGGCGTGAACGCCTCTTTTGACACGTGCCATTGTTCAGTCTCCTTCGGTCTCAAATACCCAGCTGCTTGCGGACAGTCGGAGTGTCAGCTTTCGACACGGTCACTGAGGCGCGCAGCTGACGCTTGCGCTTGGGGGCCTTCTTCTCAAGGATGTGGCCCTTGTTGGCTTGCCGGCGCTTGATCTTGCCGGTGCCGGTCGTCTTGAACCGCTTGGCGGCGCCACGATGAGTCTTCATCTTCGGCATGGTTTCCTCCTGATGTCCAGCGGGGGTTCCGGACGCTTCTCTCCGACCTGCGGGCCGGCGACTGATGTGTGGGAATTGGTTGAGAGTCGAGCCGCCACGCTTGAGCCGTGGGCCTTGCGGTCCCATGGTCCTCATGAGGCTCGAGTGCGCAAACGCGCATGGCAAGCCGGACCGGTGACTACACCGGTCAAAGCTCAATCGATTGTCACCAGCGGGTGCTGGTTATTCGGCTGCTGCGGCTTCGCTTGGTGCCGCGTCCACCGTGGTATCCACCATGGCTTCGGTATCCACCATGGCTTCGGTATCCACCAAAGCTTCGGTATCCACCACGGCTTCGTCTGGTGCTGTCTCGGCCGGCGGCGCTTCTGCGATTGGCGCCACTGGTGCTTCCGGCTCGGCTTCGGCCGCCAATGCGGCTTCAGCTTCGGCGGCGGCCTTGTTCTTTATGGCGATCTTTTCCTTGTCCGGGACAAGGACCATCACCATGTTACGGCCGTCGAGCTTGGGGTAGGCCTCGATGCGTGAAACGTCGTCGGCAATGTCAGCAATCTCATCAAGAATCTTGCGACCGAGTTCGGGGTGCTGAACTTCGCGTCCCCGGAACATGATCGTGATTTTGACTCGGTTGCCTTCTTCCAGAAATCCGTACACCTTGTTGGTCTTGGTGTTGAAGTCGCCCTTGCCAATCTTTGGCCGGTACTTCATTTCCTTGACTTGAACCTGGGTGCTCTTCTTCTTGGCTTGCTTCAGGCGTTGGCCCGCCTCGTACTTCTCCTTGCCCCAGTCCATGATCTTGCAAACTGGGGGGTTGGCGTTGGCGGCGACTTCGACAAGGTCGTAGTCCATTTCTCGGGCCATGCGAAGGGCCTCAGGGAGCGGCCGAATTCCCAACTGCTCGCCGTCGGAACCCACCAGGCGTACCTCGCGGGCTCGAATGCGGTCGTTGACTCTCGGCTCGTTACCTTGCGCAGCTATTGTTGCTCACTCACGTAAGTGACATTTCCTCCTCTTGGCGAATATTGCTGTTGCAGCTCAACCCGTCGAAATCGACCGGACGTGGCGAGCGTGGCAACGAGGAGACAACGCCGGGTGGACCCGCCGGAAGCGACGAGTGACCTGGCGGTCGACCTCGTCTCACTCTCTCCAATGGGACCGAGATATGGACGGGTGGGGCACATGCGCTGCGGTTGTATCTCCGAAACGCCAGCCCACTTTGTGACTGCAACGCCGTAAGGGTAGCCGATTGGCTGCCCTTTGCCGCCATGGCCACCGTTTCGATTATGCAGCGTCGGGACCGCCACTTGCCGGCAGGTGGCATCTAACCTGCGTCCATGAGTCTTTGGACGCCTGACGGCGAGCATTCTGTCCCCCGCGAACAACCATCACCAGCACCGGCGGCCACCCCTCCGGCCGGCGCGGCTGCTCCTCCGGCTTCGGCCGCGGGCGCCGATGCCGCCGCGGATGGTCCCGGTGGCGGGATGTCTGATGCCGCCATGGCCGAAATGTTGGGCCTGCCCAGCCTTGATGAACTCAGTCCCGAACAGCGGGCCCAGGCCGAAGCCATGGTGGCGGAGATGGCCGAAACCCAACGGCAGATCGCCTCGGCTCCGGCCGAGGTGGTGGTGGCCAATCACCTGATGGGCTTCTACGAACTGGCGGCCATTCACCTGAGCCAGGAGCCGCCAAACCTGCCCGACGCCAAGCTGGCGATCGATGCCATGACCGGCACGATGGAGGCAACCAAAGGTCGTCTGGGCGAAGCCGAAGCAACCTTGTCCCAGGCATTGGCGCAGATCCAGATGGCCTTTGTTGACCGGTCCGGGGCCGGCGCGGAATAGCCCATGACAAACGCCAGCGTCACCATTCCCTTTCCCGACGATTGGCACGTACATCTGCGCGACGACCACATGCTGTCGGCCGTCGTCGAATACTCGGCTCGGCGCTATCGCTGCGCCATGGTGATGCCCAACCTTCGGCCGCCGGTGACCTCAACGACGATGGCCCGGGACTACCGGGACCGCATCATGACCCGCGCCCAGAGTCTGGGCCTCACCGACTTCCAGCCGCGGATGACGCTGTTTGCCAGCGCGGACCTTGATCTGGAGGACCTTCGGGCCGGCGTGCGGGACGGGGTTGTCACCGCCGTCAAGTTTTACCCGCCGGGGGCAACGACCAACAGTGATCAGGCCAAAGGTTCGCTCGGGTCGATGATGGCGTTGCTGGACTGCATTGCCGATCTTGGTATACGGCTGCTGGTGCACGCCGAGTCAACTGACCCGGCCATTGACATCTTCAGTCGGGAGGCGGCATTTCTTGAGACCGACCTGGCCCCGATCTGCAGCCAGCTCCCTGACCTGGGCGTAACCGTGGAACACATTTCCACCCGGGCGGGTGTGGAGTTTGTGGAGGCCCACCCCCAGACGGTGGCCTCGATCACCCCTCACCACCTGGCGCGTGAACGCACGGACCTGCTGGCCCACGGCATGGAACCGGATCTGTTCTGCAAACCAATCATCAACTCCGCCGACGATCAACAGGCACTCATTGCCGCGGCCACCAGCACCAGCACCCGGTTCTTCCTGGGCACCGATTCCGCCCCGCATCCCACCACCGCCAAGTACAAACCCAAAGCCGCCGCGGGCATCTTCAATGCGCCCTACGGCCTCGAGGTCACCGCCGAAGTCTTTCACCAGGCCGCAGCGCTGGACCGTCTGGCCAACTTTGTCTCCCTGAACGGCGCAAGCGTGTACGGCGTGGAACCATCAACTCGTCAACTCCAGCTGACTCGGCTGACCACGCCGCAGCCGATACCGCAGGAGACTCTGATCACCGAATCCGGCGATGAAGTGGTCTTCTTCGGCACCGACGAAGCCGCATGGTGGTCCATCACCGGAACCTAGGCCGACCGATGTGCCCGCCTCGCCTCCTCAGATGGGCGTAACGTCGAGCGCTTCCCATCGGCCGGAAAGGCCGGGCCGCCGGCGGTAGTGAACCCGGGTCCCCACCGAGATCGTGCGGGCACCATCGGCGATGGCGGTGGCATGAAAGTCAATCACTTCTGCCCGACCGTCGATCGAACCCCAACCGTCGTCGCCGAATCGTCGAATGTGACCAACGTGAACGTTCTTATTCATCACCATCTCCGGGGGCCGCGGTCAACGGACGAATCCTGATTCTCAGATCATCGCCCATCTGGAGATGGTCAACGATCTGACCTCGCCAGAGGTCTCCCATTGTGGGGGCGCCTTTGCCCCGAAACAAACCGACCGCATCAGCTCCCCCAAAGAACGCAGGCGCCTGGTAAACCACATATTCGTTGACCAGACCGGCGCCGTGGAACTGCGACGCCACCTGAGCACCCCCTTCGACCATCAGTTGCAGGATGCCAAACGAACCCATGTGATCAAGGATCTCCGGGAGCTCTCCGGTCAGCTCGGTCACTGGTTGGGCGTGGGCCTCAGCGGGCGCGGACCCCAGCACAAAGCGTTGGGGTGACACATCCTCAACCGTGAGCGGGGACGGCGGCTCCCAGTCTCGGACCGTCAATCGAGGATTGTCGGTTCGCAGGGTGCCAGCGCCCACCAGGATGGCGTCACTCTCGGCCCGAATCCGGTGGACATCGCGCCGCGCTTCGGGACCGGTAATCCACTGGCTCGAACCGTCGGGGGCCGCAGTCCCTCCATCAAGCGACGATGCAAGCTTGAGCACGACCCATGGCCGCCCCGTGCGGCGATGGTGGAGGTACGGAAGAAGCTGCTCAGTGACCACATCAGCGGCCACGCCAACGTCCACGGTGATTCCTGCAGCCCGAAGTTGTTCCACGCCTGTTCCGGCAACATTGACATCGGGGTCCTCCAGGCCGACAACCACCCGGGATACGCCGGCATCGATGATGGCATCAGTGCACGGTCCGGTGCGGCCGGTGAAACAGCACGGTTCAAGGGTGGAATACAAGGTGGCCCCGGCGGCGTCGCGGCCGGCACGGTCCAGTGCCACCCGTTCTGCGTGGCGGCCACCCGGCTTCTCCGTGCTTCCCGAAACAACCCGAGAGCCTTGCACCACAACCGCGCCCACCCACGGGTTGGGAGGAGCCATAAGCCGCGATTGGTCCGCGGCCTGGATGGCCAAACCCATCAGGTCGGCGTCAGTAGCCTGGTGAGTCGCCATGACTCAGTGGTCGGTCGGATCCGCCGCCATGAGCCGAATGGCGTGCGGTACGACGTCAAGGACCGCCCCCACGGTTTCCACTGCGCCTTTGGGCGAACCGGGGGCGTTGAGGATCAGGGCCAGTCCCCGCGTGCCCGCGGTGCTGCGTGACAACCGGCCCAACGGGTTGACCAACCGCATGGCCTCGGCGATGCCGGTGGCTTCTCGTTCGAGCACGGCTCGGGTGCCCTCCGGGGTCAGGTCCCGCGGGCCAAAGCCGGTGCCGCCGGTGGTGATGACAACGCCAGAAAAGTCTTCACACAGTGAGATGAGGGCGTCCCTGACGTTCTCCACCCCGTCAGCGACCACCTGGTGATCGACCACCAGGAAGCCGGCCTCGGTCAACTGTTCAACCAGGGCGACGCCCGAACGATCTTCACGCGTTTGGTGAATGACACCGTCAGAGACGGTGAGAACCTTGGCGTGCAGGGCACTGGTATCGGCATCGGTCATATGCGGAATCTATCGTCCTGCAATTCTTCGCCACCGGAACAATGCCATTCCGTCGGTGTCGCAGTCCTGGGGCAACAGCAGGCCGCCGGCGGCCTGATCACGACCCCATGGCCGCCATGGGCCGCCGTCGGGCAGCGGTATCGGTTCGAATCCTGCAGGGACGGTGGCCGCCACGTCCACGGTCTCCAACTTGGTGATCGTGCAGACGCTGTAGATGAGAACGCCGCCCACCACAACCGACCGGGCGGCTTCGGCCAGCAGACTCCGCTGCAGGTCCGCCAGGCGAAACGGCGCTTCGGGCTCCACCCGCCAACGGGCATCGGCGCGGCGGCGCAGGACACCGAGTCCAGAACACGGCGCGTCAACCAGGACCTTGTCGAAGGTCGCATCGGCGAACGGACCGGCCAGACCGTCGGCCACCACCGGATGGACATTCTGGGCTGCAGTGGACACCACGTTGTTGACAATCAGCCCAACGCGACTCTTGCGGCGGTCAGCGGCAACGACGGTGGCCCCGGTGGCTGCCAGGCCCGTCGCCTTGCCGCCCGGCGCCGCGCACACATCAAGCACCAACTCTCCCGACCGCCCATCCACCGCATCCACGACCCACTGGGAAGCGGTGTCCTGCACGTAGCCGTCGGCCCGTTCGGTAACAGTGGGCGCGGTGTTCATGATGAGTAACGCCGCCCGGGCCTGTTCGACGCCGTGGTCGTCTTCAACCGCTTGCACCATCCAGTCGGGGTAGCTGAGTTCGGTGGATACGTCGGGCCATACCGGCGGCTCATCGGCCACTCGTCGAAGGACGGCGTTGATGAGCCCGCGGACTTTGCGCGGCGCAAGTTCCACGGTTTCACCGACCGCCGCATGCGGCGGCGTCTGCATGAACACCAACTGGTATGCACCGAGGCGCAGGATGGTGCGGGTGAGGTCGTCCACCTCGCTGAGCAGGAAACGGTCCACCGCAAAGTCGCAGGCGCGTCGCATTCGGGTGGTGCCGTAGACCAGTTCGGTCACGAAGCCCTTGTCGCGGGTGGCGAAATCGGTTCGGTCCAAGGCGGCCGACAGCGCAATGTTGGCAAAGGCCCCCTTGTGGTCAATGCGGTGCAACACCGCCAGCGCAACCGCCCGCGGGGTGGCGGCTTCGGCGTCCGGGTCGGTGACGTCGTCGTTCCTGGGTTTCTTCCTGGCCGACATCTTCCTGCTCTTGTCGCTCACTGGCCGAGCCGATCCTCAGGGGTCACTCGGGCGCCGTTCTGCCAGTCAGCAACGTCCATCACCGGCTTTCCTTCCATCTGCACGCGAACCAGGCGCAGAGCTCCTGATCCGGTGCCCAACACCGCGCCGCGCAACTCCCCAATGTCAAGATCCGGTTCACCGTCGGCACGTTGATGAACCACGGCCTCATGAAGAACAAGCCGCTTGCCCCGGAAGGTGGTCCACGCCCGCCCGAGCCGGACAACGCGACTCAGTTGCACCGCCGATTGATGCAAATCAAGGTGAAGCTCTTCTGGTGCGATCTTCGGGGCCCAGGTCACCTCGCCCTCCTGGGGTGTTGGGACCCCGAGTCCGGCTTTGAGGTGATCGACCAGCATCGAACACGCCCCCATCACCAGCTCGGATCGCAGACTCTCCAATGTGTGGTTTGGCGTTATTGGAACCTGCAGAGTTGCGTACACATCCCCCGTATCGAGTTCGGGCGCCAGCGCCATCAGGCTGACACCGGTGACCTCGTCACCGGCCAGGATCGCCCGCTCAACAGGGGCGGCGCCACGCCAACGCGGCAGCAACGAGAAGTGAATGTTGACCATGGGCACCGCATCAAGGACGTTGGTCCTGATGATTCGACCAAAGGCAACCACAACCCCAAGATCAGCATCCACGGTGGCGGCATCCGCGCTTCGGTGGGAAACCGGAATGCCGAGTTTTTCCGCAGCCCGCTTCACGGGGGTGGGTGCCAGGTCGGCGCCCCGACCGCGACGCTTGTCCTTGTTGGTGATCACCAGAGGAATCTCGAAGCCGGCCTCAGCCAGGGCGTACAGCGGAGGAACTGCGACCGCCGGCGTCCCGAGATACACGATCCGCTCCACCGGCGGAGCGGTCACGGAAGCGACAAGCCGGGAGTGTCGGTGGGAGCGGGAGCTCCGGTGCGCGCTGCGGCTTCCATTGCCCGATCTCGCATGACCCGCAACGCGGCTTTGCGTTGGTCATCGTCAAGCTCATCAAGCAGAAGGCGGCCGTTCAGGTGGTCGATCTCGTGTTGGATGAGTCGACCCACAAACTCTTCGGCCTCGATGGACACCTCACGACCGCCGATGTCCCAGCCCGTCACGTGGATGCGGTTGGGCCGAACGATTTCCCACGACAGTCCCGGCACGGACAGGCAGCCTTCCTCCATCACGTACTCGCCGTCGGATTCGACGATGACCGGATTGATGAGAACGCCCGGGCCCTCGCCGTGGTCATAGACAAAGAAACGGCGACGGATACCGACCTGGGGCGCCGCAAGGCCAACGCCTGGGGCGTCGTACATCGTGTCCAGCATGTCGCCGCAGACACGGGCCAACGTCCCATCAATCTCGGTGACGTCCTCAGCCATACTCGTGAGCACGGGATCACCAAAGGTGCGGATCCTCTGGGTGGGGTTCCGCGGTGCGGCTTCGGGGTCGGGGGCGGTCGATGAACCAAAAAGCTTCGGCATGCCACCTCAACGATATCGCTGCTGAGGTGGCATGCCGAAGTCAAAGATCACTCGATGAACGAGCGGTTCAGATTGTGAGCGGGATCAGCTCTGGACGAGGTCCCGCTTGGAGTTGAGGAACAAGGCACCAGCCAGAAGGGCCGTCAAGCCAATGACCGCAACAAAGAGTGCTTCGTTGCCCGTGTCGGCAAGCGAGTCATCTTCCGCGGCCGCCGTTTCTTCCATGGACTCTTCCATGGCACCGGAATCTTCCGTGGACTCTTCCATGGCGCCCACCCCGACGGCGGTCAAGCCAACCTCGGTCTGAGCGACGTTGCCGGCCACGATGACCAGGCCTTCAGCGGGAATCTCGAACGTGACGGTGGCTTCCCAGTTGCCGTCGCCGTCAGGAGTAACCGGGGTCAGGTTTCCGGTGTCGCAGGAATCCTCATCCATGGCCGCTGGGTCGCCGTTGGCGCCCGGGCACGGCAACAGAAACGCAGGCTCGGAGTAGCCGGAGCCGGTGACCGTGAGTTCGTATTCGCCAGCTTCTTCAACGCTGGCCGGATCCGAGGTGATTGTCTGGTCACCCTGGGCATATGCCGGCGTCGCTGCGGCCGTCACCGTCATCACCATGGTCATCAACATGGCCACCACCGTGGCCAATGCGATCATTGTCTTCTTCATTGGTTGTCTCTCCAATCGCTGGGCGCGATTTCCCCTGTGGACAGCACGACGGGTTGTAGTGCCTATGGACTAGTCGGCAAGATAGCTCAGATATTGAGCGCCGGAGACGATCGGCGGCTTGCGCCGGGGCTTTCTCCCTTTTGGCGTATATGACCCATTTGGCCCATGAAACAGTGACCCCCAGAAACTGTGACCCCAGAACTATGGGGTGGTGTCGAGGATGTCGGTGAGGGCCACGACTTCGCCTTCATCACTGGCATCGGGGTCAAAGATGCCCAGGCGAGCCGAATCGTTGACATCGACCTTGCCCGGCCCCAACGACCCGAAGGGAACACCAGCGGCTTCAAATTCGCCCAGTGAGTCCATTGCGGCCTGGAACGATTCATGCGTCAGGTCTGGTCCAGCTTCGGTGGCCACCAGTTCAAAGATCCGCAACCAGTTGCAGTAGTTGATGACCGAGTTGAACCAGCCTTCCTCGTCGGCCGCTTTGTCGTTTGGCGCCACCACATCAAGGTCGGGGAACGCTTCCTGAACAATGGCGTAGCAGTCCTGGGTTACCGAATGCTCCCAACGCTCCTGGTCGGTCATACCGGTGACGGTGATGGCGTCGCGGGCAAACTCCTTGGGTGTTTCCAAACCAAGGTTGGACAAGTCCTGAACGTTCAGCACCCAGGTCTCCACATCCAAGCCGGCATTCGCAATGCCACGGAAGGCGGCCTGACCCGAACCCACAACGAATACCGTGTCCGCACCGTCCGCGGCGATGCGCTCGGCGTACACCTGCCACGCGTCGTTGCTGGCCTGAATCTCACCCTGAGGCACGTCGTTGGTAATGACCGACACGGGCGTGAGGCCCCGAGCTTCAAGCGCGGCGGGAACAAGTTCAGCCACGTCACCCAGTTCGACCGAACCAACCACCGCGACCTTGCGGTCCGCAAGCATGCCCTCCTGCTCCAGAAGGCTGAGCATGGTTTCGAGGCTGCGCTCCTGCAGCGCACCGGGTTGAATCCATGGTGCGGTGGCTTCGGCCAGACGCTCCAAGGTCATGGTGCCGCCGATCATGATGGTGTTGTTGACCGTGGTTACACAGTTGTTGACCGTCTGGGCGGGGCCGAGGAAACCGCCAAGAACAGCAAAGGTCTCCACGTCTTTGGTGAGCTCCAGGCAGCTGGTTTCGGCCGCTTCGGTGCCCAGCGGGCTATAGAACGAGTAAACGGCTTCGACCGTACGACCGTTGATGCCGCCACGAGCGTTGAGGTCGGCCACGTAGGCCTCCCACACGCCTTGTTGATCGCCCCAGCCGGACGGCGACAGGCCCAGCGACACCAACGCCTCAAAGTCGAGCATGGAGACTCCAATGGTGATCGTGTCTTCGGTGACGCCCCGCCAACTGGCGGTGAGCGGCGCGGCTGCTGGCTCTTCGGCGGGCTCGGGATCGGCGACCTCTTCCGGTTCGGCATCGGTTTCCGGTTCGGCATCGGTTTCCGGTTCCGGCTCTGGTGCAGGCGCCGGTTCGGGGGCGGGCGCTGGAGCGGGGTCGGTGGTGGCCACGGCGGCACCACCCTCATTGGCGGTGTCCTCGGTGGGTGTACAGCCCACGGCAAACAAAGCCAGCACGGCGACAAAAACTGCCATGGCTCGGCCCAACCTGGGCCGACCACTTCCAAAATCCGTCTTCATTGGGACCCCTCCCCGGTATGACAGCTGCGCCCGATCAACCTACTCCGGGCTTCGCCGCTCAACTGCGTCTCGGCTGGCGCCGAAACATGGCGTCATACTAATCGACCGCGACCACGTCCTTGGGCGCGTCGCTGCGGTGAATAGCGCGCTCGTCGGTGCCCAGATAGCTGGCGATGACCAACGGATTGTTCCGGACGTCCACGGGGAGACCGTGGGCGATCACCTGACCCGACTCCAGGCAGTACACGCGATCCGAAATGGACATGATGAGCGGCATGTCGTGTTCGATAACCAGAATGCTGGCATCCAACTCCTTGCGAATCTGCAGGAGCAACGGGCCGAAGGCTTCGGTCTCGCGCTGTGCCACACCGGCGGTCGGTTCATCCAGACACAGCAGACGCGCATCAAGGGCCAACAGACCCGCCAACTCAACAATCCGACGCGTACCCGTGCTGAGATCAGAGACATGGTTGTCGGCGTATCGACCCAGACCCAGGAAGTCGATCAGGTCGTTGGCGTCACTGCGCTGACGGCGCTCTCTGGCCACCTGATGCGGTAGGAAGAGGGCGGTGGACAACAAGCCCGTACGGCCGCGCGCTTCAAGCGCAACCTGAACCGTCTCTCGAACCGTCAGTTCCGGAAACAGCGTCGCCGCCTGGAATGTGCGACCCAGACCCCGGCCCGCTCGGGATGCGGGTGCCGCCCTGGAGATGTCGTGGCCACCGAAGATGACGTTGCCGCTGGCGGGAACGAAACCGCCGATGGCATCCATCAGCGTGGACTTGCCCGCACCGTTGGTACCTATGAGTCCCACCACCTCGCCATCGTGGACCTCGATTGATGCGCCATCCACCGCAACGTTTCCACCGAAGGACACGCGGATGTCCTGTGTTTCCAGCGTGGCGGGGGTGTCACGACGGGTCCCAAAGGTCATTGCGGTCAGGGCGTCGGCCGATGTTCGGGACTTACCTTCGGCCACCGGTAGGTTCCGGCCCAGCCACGTGAACAACTGCTCCCGAATTGCCACCAACCGATGGGTGAGGCCGCCGGGGAAGTACATGAGTACGAACAACAGACCAATCGTGCTGCTGAGGAAGGGAACCACGTCGCTGTCGGGCGCCAGTGCTGGCAGACCAACCACCCACAACGCCCCGACGATGGCACCAACAACTGATCCCAACCCGCCGATCACCACCATCGCAACCATGGCCAGAGAGTCACTGGTCTGGAAGAGGCGCTCCGAAAGCGGAACGCTCTGCAGCATGCCGCCAATCATTGCGCCGCCGAGTCCAGCGATAAATCCCGCCAGGGTGAATGCCCGAAGCTTGATCCATGTGGGTTGCACCGTGTACCCGCTGGCGCTGTTCTGATTGTCTCGCACCGCAATGGTTGTTCGGCCGACCCCGGACCGCCGGAGACGAAAGGCCACCGCAGTCACCACAACCAGAATCGCCAGCGAGAACCAGTAGTAGTTGCGCTCACTCTCCAAACCGATGTTGAACAGCGTGCCTCGGGGAAAGGGCACAGCGGAGCGGTTGCCGTCGGTCAAAATTTCCTGCCGGTAGATGAACTTCTCCGCCGCCAGGCCGAAGGCGAAGGTGCTGACCGCCAGAAGAAGGCCGTTGATGCGGAGCGCGCCAACGCCAATGACGGCGGCGATCCCGGCAACCACGAGCGCGGCCAGCAGCATGGACGGGATAAAGGCCACGCCGGCACGGTGAAACGCAGCCGCAGTCAGCGCTCCAAGACCGGCGAACGCCATTTGGCCAAGCGCAATCTGGCCGGCCCAACCCGTGACGATGGTGACCGACAAACCAACCACGGCGTACGCCACCATCAGCGCGTACAGCCGGTGTCGTGACGGCGTGGTCACCAGGACAGGGGCCACAACGGCCAGCGCCAGCGCGACGGCGGCCATCAGCGGGACGAACCACCGCACGATCGCCAACTGCCGGAGCCGTTGGGGTACGGGGTTGGACTTGGGAACAAACGCGTAGCTCGAACCGTCATCTTCGCCTCGGCGACCTTGGAGAAACACCGCCACCACAATGACCACAAAGAGCACGAAGTCAATCAGGCCCGGACGGTCCAGATAGTTGAACTGGATGACCGATTGGGCAACGCCGATGGTCACCCCCGCCGCCAGCGCCGCCGGGAACGAACGCATCCCGCCAATGACCGCCGCGGCCAACGCCCGCACCATGGTGGTGGGTCCCAGGTTGGCAATGCCGGTCAGCGCTCCCGATTGCCCGGACAACATGATGGTGGAGAGCGTGGCCATGAATCCCGCCAGTGTCCACACCACGGTGGAGACGACTTTGGGGCTGATGCCCGAGAGTCGGGCGAGGTCAGGATTGTCCGCGGCCGCGGTCACCGTTTGGCCAAAGGTCGTCCGATTCAGGAACCATGACAAACCAACCGCAAACAACGGAACCACCACCACGATGACCAACTGCGGTCCGGTCACCCGCACCCCCGCAACGTCTTCCCAGATTCTGGAGAGCGGAACCGGATAGCGCTCGCCCGAACTGCGGTCCAGGTCCGGGTACATGAGCGGGATGAAGGCCAGCAGCTGCGCAATACCAATGGTCGCCACCAGGATGACGACGCGAGGCGACGAGAACAGCCGGCGGATGATCGCCAGCTCCAAGGTCATGCCGATCAGGATGCCGACGAGTACTGACATGAGGAGCGCAGGCCAGAACGGGAATCCGTAGTTGACAACCATGAGCGCAAGGAGCGCGGAGGATGGGACACCCATGTTGGCCACCGCAAAGTTGATGACCCTGGTGGACCGATAGATCAGGACGATGCCCATGGCGAGCAGCCCGTAGACCAGTCCGGTCACCATGCCATTGAACGCCAGCTGGCGGGTGATCCACGAGGCCATGACCACGCCGGTGGTGCAGAACTGCATCAGCCGCCCTCGGCCCCGAGGAATACGGCGCGGGCCAGATCGTCGCGTTCTTTGAGCTCCTGCGCGCCACCAACAAACCGGACGCGACCCTTCTCCAGGAAAACCGCCCGGTCGGCGATGGCCAGCGCCACGTTCAACGACTGCTCCACGATGATCATCGTGAGCCCTTCGGCCTTGAGTTCTTCGATGATGCCCAGCAGGTTCTGCACCACCAGTGGCGCCAGACCCAACGACAGCTCGTCGATGATCAGAATCTCGGGATCGTGCAACAGTGTCCGAGCCAGGGCCAGCATCTGTTGTTGACCGCCCGACATCGATCCGGCCTCCTGGTCACGCCGGCGCTCCAGGTCCGGGAAGATGCGCAGCACTTTTTCGATGCGACGATCAACATCGGCCTGGTCGCTGCGGTAGTGGTAGGCCCCCATCACCAGGTTCTGGCGCACCGACATGGAGTCGAAGATGCCTTTGCCTCCTGCCAGCATGTGGATACCCATGCCGGTTCGCTGTTCGGGAGACGTGAAGGTGATGGTCTGGCCGTTGAGGCGGACGACCCCGCGTTCGGGGGTTGCCAGTCCCGAGATCACCCGCAGGATGGTCGACTTGCCGGCACCATTGGTTCCAAGCAGCGCCAGCACTTCGCCCCGCTTGACTTCGAAACTGAGATCAAAGAGGACCTGCACCTGACCATAGGCAAAATCGATCTCGTTGACCTGAAGCACCGGGATGTTGTCAGGATCATCAGCCTGGCGTTCGTTCTCGGCCATCTCCTCCTGTAGTTCGGACACCACCAGCGACAGATCCTGACGAATGTGGCGACTGGTGTTGATCAGGTGCAGCGCGCCCACAAATATTGCGGGCGCCATGAACACGATGATGGTCATGCGCTCACCCAATTCACCAACCACCACCGCCGCCGCCATGTTGCCGAGCACCCCACCGATGAGGAAGATGAACAGACCCGCAACCGCAGAGCCCTGGCCCCGGAGTCGGAACGGCACCACCGCCTGAACAATGGGCCCAACCATGGAGAACGCCACCGCCATGAGCGCCTGCACAATTGCGCCCAGAACCACGAAGCCCAGAACACTGCCCATCGAGAACTGAATGGGCAGCAGCACCGACACCGGCAGGATGATGAAACCGATCATGGCCATGGCTTTGGCCGGATCTCGACGGTACTGATCGTCAAAGATGCGGCCCACAAACGGCACCACCAGAACAAGCGGGAGATGCAGTGCACTCAGGACATAGCCGCGTTGGACCACGTCGAGCCCAAACTCCTCCTCCAGAAAGAGGCCGCGGTACGCCGGCATGACAAACAGGCCGAAGCCCATGGCGGCAAAGGCAATCACCAGGCCGCGAAAGGTGCGAATTTTCCACAGTCGTTCGGACGCCGCCTCTGCAGAGATCGGGGCGGGATTCTCTTCGGCGACGATCTGACCAAGGACGTCGTCCTTTTCCCACTGGCCGCGGACCGGTTCAGGCAACTTGAAGGCCAGGAATGCGGCGAAGCCCACCGGCAGAGCCATGATCAGATACGGCATTCGCCAACTGGCACCGGCAGCAACCAGGCCGACGAGCGCAGGCGCAACGCCGCGAACCGCCTGCGAGGCAAGGGATTTGGTGGACAGGATGCGGCCGCGCACGCCAAGCGGATACGCATCCGCAATCAGCGATGGGTGGGCCGACTGGGTATTGGCTTTGCCAAAGGCGCCAAAGAACAACATGAAGAACAACATGAATGCGTTGGCGGCGAGGCCGGTCAACACGGTGAAGCCGGTGAAGATCAGCGTCGCAATGCCAATCAGGGGTCCGCGCCGGACACGATCGGCCAGGTAACCCCAGGGCGCGATACCCAGCATCAGACCGGACACCATGCCGAACTGGATGAGTCCAATCTCGCCATCGGAAAGATTCATTGCGTCCTGAATGTCCGGTGCCAGAACGCCGAGCGCCCCGGCGTGGAACTCGTCCAGCAGGTTGAGCGTCATCAGCGTGCCGAAGGTGTAGCGGCCGCCCTTCTCGATGCCGTCTTTGAGCGAGATCTTCTCGCCGCCCACCCCGGGAAGCAGTTCGTCGGGGAACAGGATGACCCGATCTTTCTCGGCCTGGGCCGCATGGCGGGCGGCTTCTTCGTCCAGAACCGTTGCGGTGAGAGCAGCCATGCCCCCATTGCGGTGTTGCGTGTCCCCCGACTGCTCCATCCGCCGACACAGTAGTTGGTCCCGTGCATACCCGGTAACGACCGCCGCCGCCGAAGACTGCCCTCGGAGCTACCCTCACCCACGTGGGTGAGGGTCAATATTTCGCAACCAGTCCCGATGTGGCGTCGGATCGCACGTCGGTACCGCTCACGCTGCCCGACCTCAGCTTCTCGCTGGTGGCGGACCGGGGCGTGTTCAGCCACAGCCGAGTGGACCCGGGGACGAAATTGCTGCTGCTGGAAGCTGGTCGGTCGCCGCTGGAGCCGGCATCGGTTCTGGACCTGGGCTGCGGGTGGGGTCCCATCGCCGTCGCTTTGGCGCACCGTCACCCGGATGCCCATGTCTGGGCCGTTGACGTCAACGAGCGGGCCCTTGGCTTGACCGCCGAGAACCTTGCCAGCGTTGGCGCAGCCGAACGAAGCCACGTGCTGGCACCGGATGATGTCCCCAATGACGTGCGCTTTGACTACATTGCGTCCAACCCGCCGATCCGGGTTGGCAAACCCGCCCTGCACGCGCTGCTTGAGTCATGGCTCCCGCGACTCAACCCGGGCGGGGTTGCGGACCTGGTGGTTCAGAAGCACCTGGGTTCGGACTCGCTGAGTACCTGGATGGAAACCACCCATGGTTGGTTGGTCACCCGCCTCAAGTCTCGGGCCGGCTACCGCATCCTTCGCGTGGACCCGAACCCCGCAGTAACAGGACCAACATGAAACAGCTGGACGGTACCGGCATGAAAAGGCTCCATCGTGATTGGCGGCGCCGTACCGAAGGCCGGGTCTCGCTTCTGCTGGAGTCGATTGCCAGCCCTTGGAACCTGGGCTCGATCATTCGCACTGCGGCCGCCTACCGCGTTGACCATCTGTGGATTGCTGCCGCAGACATTGACCCGACCAACGACAAGGTTGGTCGCACCGCGTTGGGGACCGATCGATATGTTCCCTGGACCGCAACCGAAACCGTGGCCCAGGCGATCGCCGAGATTCGCGCCACCGGCACCGCGCTGGTGGGACTGGAACTGGCCGACGATGCCACGCCATTGCACCAGACTTCGCTCGATGACGTCTGTCTTGCCATTGGGCATGAAGACCGCGGACTCTCCAAGACACTCCTGGCCGAATGCGATGGGGTGGTATTTCTCCCCCAGCTCGGCAAGATCGGCTCGTTGAACGTGGCGTCCGCCACGTCCATCGCCCTGTACGAACTTCGCCGCCAGGCTTGGGAAAAGGGATGAGTCAGCGGCAGCCGAGCGACCAATTGAGGGCAACGCACACCCGAGCCCCAGCGGGGCCAGCGGAAAGCGTTCGCGGATTACAGACGGGGTGGATCGATGAGAATCCGAAGGCGTCCGGCCGGCCGTTCGACCTCCGCCAACGCCGACGCCAACTCGGTTCGGTTGGCGGCGCGGACCAACCACCGACCATCCATTGGACCCCGCAGATCGACGCCCAACCGTTGATCAAGGCCATCCACAAACTCTTCGGCCGCGGCTCCGGACACCACCGCCTGCGCACCGTAGGGCGCCCACCCCAACGCCTTGGCTTTGGTCGCCTCCAAATCAGTCAGGTGGGACGGGTCAGCCCGCAGCGCCGCAGTAAGGACCGGATGTTCGGGGTCACGGGTCTGGATGACCACCCGGCCGCCCCCTGACCGGTTTCCGACCCGACGCGAGGCCAGAGCCACCAGCGCCAGCGCCTGTGATGCCGCTCGCTGACGTAGCGCATGCAACTCCTGGTCAAAGTCCAGAAAGACCACTGTGTCCCACCGGTCGGCGGTGTGGAGAAGCGCTTCGGTGCCTACGGCGACTGTGGCGTCGGGGTTGCCGACAACGCCCGATCCCGTCCGTTCCATAACCGGCTGATTGGCCAGCGCCTCAAGCTCTTCCCGAGCCCGGGTCACGCCCATGCGAATGTTCTTCATTTTCGTCGTGCCGCAGGAGGTGCAAATCACCGGACGCTCTTCATCACACTGGCTGCAGACAAGCAGCCGGTCGTTCTGGCGAACCAAAGCGTCACATGCTTCGCACACCGCCAGATCCCCGCACGAGTTGCACGCCAACATCTGAGCCCGACCTTTGCGATTGAGCACCGCTGCCACCCGCCGACCGCTCCGGGCTTCGTTGACCAGAACGTCGGAGAACAACGTTGACCGTCCGGGCGGCTGATCCCGCCGGTCGACCACGTGCACCGCGGCCCACCCAGCATGCTCGGTGGCTCGGTCCAAGGTGACCAACGAGAGCATGGCCAGCGCTTCCACCGACGGCGTGGGACTCACCAGGACACACGGGATCCCCAACCGGCGAGCTCGTTCCACCGCAAGATCTCGTACGTGCCAGTTTGGCGTCCGTTCTTCGGCCAGGGCCTCATCATGTTCGTCCAGTACCACGATGGCTCCCGGCTGGTGCAGTGAGGCGAGGATGGCGGGCCGGGTGCCAACGGTTACGGCGCCAGCCGCCGCGCGTGCCCAGTGATCCGGCATTTTGGCAACACTGATGGACTGGCGCTGCAGCCGCCGGACCAGATGATCCACCGTTGTCCAGGTGGGAGCAATGAAGAGTGGATTGCCAAAGGTCAGGGCATGCGAGATCAGCGGCCACCGATCCCCGGCGGGTGGAATCCGAACAACCGAACCGGCGCCGGCGAAGGCTTCGTCCACCCACTCCGGTGTGGTGGCCGAACCATCAACTTTGACCACTGCTGCGGCGGGAAGACGGTGGACGTTCCGAGGCGGGGATGCAGTGCGCAGCACCTTGGCCAGCGGAGACACCCACTCGCGTCCGACCCAACGTGCCAGTTCCAGCACGTCGGGGCTGGGCCCCAATCCCGAGAGGGTCTTGAGTTCGGAGAGCTTCACCCCCGGCGGCGGATCATGGCCCACCGAGGTCACCCACCCTCCCACGCGCCGGCCCTGCAAAACGACACGAACGCGCGACCCAACGGTCAACGCGTTCGTTTGGTCGATGCTCCACCCCGCCGGGACGGCGTAGTCAAACTCCCGAGGTATGGCCGGGACGTCCGGAAGAACTCGAACGACCGCCGGACGGGATGGAGTCACGCAGACTTGCTAGAGACCCAACGCCGACTTGAGATCGTCGACCTTGTTGGTCTGTTCCCAGGTGAAGTTGGCGCCTTCACGACCGAAGTGACCGTAGGCGGCGGTCTGGCGGTAACGAGGAGCCTTCAGCTCCAGGTCGCGCACGATGGCGCCCGGGCGAAGGTCAAACACGTCAAGCACCGCCGCACCGATGGCGTCCGGGTCAACGGTTTCGGTTCCAAAGGTTTCAACCATGACCGACATGGGCCGAGCCACACCAATGGCGTACGCGACCTGGACTTCGCAGCGATCTGCGGCGCCGGCCGCTACCACGTTCTTGGCGACCCACCGGGTGGCGTAGGCGGCCGAGCGGTCAACCTTGGACGGGTCTTTGCCCGAGAATGCGCCACCGCCGTGACGACCCATGCCGCCGTAGGTGTCGACGATGATTTTTCGGCCGGTCAGACCGGCGTCACCCACCGGGCCACCGATCACGAAGTTGCCGGTGGGGTTGACGTGCACGTTGTAGTCATCGTCGGCAAACTGCGCGGGGATGACGGGCCGGATGACCTGATCGATCAGGTCAGGTCGGATCATGCTGTCACGGTCGATGCCGTCGTTGTGCTGGGTGGAGACCACAACCTCGGTGAGCCGAACCGGCCTGTTGCCTTCGTACTCGAAGCTCACCTGGGTCTTGCCGTCAGGTCGAAGGTAAGGAACGGTTCCAGCTTTGCGGACTTCGGCCAGTCGCTCGGCCATGCGGTGAGCCAAATGGATGGGCAGCGGCATGAGGACGTCGGTTTCGGTGCAGGCGAAACCAAACATCATGCCCTGGTCGCCGGCACCTTGTTTGTTGAGGATGTCTTCCTCGTTCACTGATCCGCTGCGAACCTCTTCGGAGTCGGTGACACCCTGGCTGATGTCGGGTGACTGCTCGTCGAGAGACACCAGAACACCGACCACGTTGCCGTCGTAACCGAAGTCACCGCGGTTATAGCCGATCTCGTTGATGGTGTTGCGAGCGATGCCCGGGATGTCCACATAGGCCTTGGTGGTGACTTCGCCGCCGATCATGCACAGACCGGTGGTCACGAAAGTTTCGCAGGCCACGCGGCTCTCGGGGTCTTCGGCCAGGAAGGCATCGAGCAGTGAGTCCGAGATTTGGTCCGCCATCTTGTCGGGATGACCTTCGGTGACGGACTCCGAGGTAAAGGTGTAGCGCTTGGCCATTGTGTTCTCCGTAAAGGTGGGATGTCCCTCGACTGGCTCGCAGGCACGGCGGGAGGACAAGAATGTGTTACTGAGGCAGAGCCGTCATGACCTTTGTGAGAACGGCTCGAGAAATTTCATGCTTTGACGCAAGACCAAGAGTATCGGTCGAACCGTCCGAGGAAATAATCGAAACGGCATTCGTGTCGTGGGCAAAGCCAACCATCGGGGCTGACACGTCATTGGCGATGATGAAGTCGGCGCCCTTCTTCTTCAACTTCTCCCGCGCGTTGGCCAGCAGATCATCGGTTTCGGCGGCGAAACCCACCAGCACCTGCCCAGCAGGCTTGGACGCACCGAGGGCCGCCAGAATGTCAACGGTTCGTTCCAGCTCCACTTGGGGGACGCCATCGCGCTTTTTGAGCTTTCGATTCACCGGAGCCACAGGACGGAAGTCCGCGACCGCAGCTGCCATGAAGATGATGTCGGCAGTATCGCGGTTGTCGAATACCGCCGCCTGCATCTCGGCGGCGGTGGTGACCATGATTCGATCCACGCCGGCGGGAAGCGGCCGCTCGACAGTGGCCACCAAAGTTACCGACGCCCCCATCTGCGCCGCAACCTCGGCCAGTGCATACCCCTGCCTGCCCGAAGAACGGTTGCCGATGTAGCGCACCGAGTCGATGGCTTCGCGCGTACCGCCGGCGGTGATCAGCACCTTCTGCCCAAGCAGTGGACGGGCAGAGTTGGCCCGCAATGCGGCAGCGGCGGCGGCGACAATGGTGTCGGGATCAGCCAGTCGACCTGATCCAAGATCCCCGCCGGCCAACCGTCCCTCTTCGGGCGGGACGATGTGGACACCGCGCCGGGTCAGCGTCACAAGATTTTCCTGCACCGCGGGGTGGTTCCACATTTCGGTGTGCATGGCCGGCGCCACCACCACCGGCGCTTCGGTTGCGATGAGGGTCGCGGTCAGCAAATCATCGGAAATGCCTGCCGCGTACGCACCGATAAGCCGGGCCGTTGCCGGCGCGACGATGATGAGATCCGCCGTCTGGCCCAGGCGGGTGTGCGGAATGGGGTTGGCCCCGTCAAAGATACGGGTCTGCACCGGTTCAGACGCCAATGCGTCAAATGTTGCGCGGCCCACAAACTCCTGAGCGGAGTCGGTCATGATCGGCACCACGTGCGCGCCCGCGTCCACCAGCTTGCGGCACGCAAGAATCGCTTTGTAGGCGGCGATGCCGCCGGTAACCCCGAGGACGACGCGTCGGCCGTCGAGCACGGACAGATCGACGTCAGTCACCGGTCACCCGATCACTTGGTGTCGGTGTCACCTGCATCGCCCGAAGGCAGAAGGTCGGCTTCGTTCACCGGCTCCGGCTCGGGCGGTGGGTCGGTGACGACGATCTTGCCCGCCGCTATTTCTTCGAAGGCAATGGTCAATGGCTTACGGGCAACCGATGCCACCTGCGGTGGAACGCTGCGGCCAAGGCCATCGCCAAGCTGACCGAAGTACGAATTGATCTCGCGAGCTCGCATAGCGCCAAGGTTGACCAGACGGAACTTTGAATCCGCCGCCTCGAGAAGATCCTCGATCGGCGTGTCCACCATGGAGTCATGTTCTTTTGCCATTACTCAACCCTCCACGCGCCCTTCGGCGCTCAAAAATCCAGCCGCCATTGCACAACAGCCAGCCCTCAACCCTACCGCCACAGGCCGCTCTCGCGTTTGACTGTCGAGCCTTGACCACCCGCCGCTATCGGTGCTCCCGACGGTGCTGGTCAATCCGCCGCACAAACTCAGCAACAGTTTCGTCCAGATCATCGTTGACGATGGTGGGCGCGCCGAGGGCCCGGCACACATCGCGCTCGACGCGCGCCTGGTCCAGACGCTGGGCGATTCGGGATTCGATGTCGCCGCGGCCCCGCATCCGATCCTCCAGCGCCTGATCGCTGGGGGCATCCAGAAACCACAAGACCGAGTCGGGTCGGTGCGCTTGCACCTGTTGAGCGCCCTGCGCGTCGATTTCCAGTAGCAGATCGACGCCCGCCGGTGGGTCCGGCACGGGCGTGCCGTACAGGTTGCCGGGCGTGCTCTCCGCCCACTCAAGAAACCCGTCCGCAGCTCGGTGCTGTTCAAACTCGTCATGGGAGACGAAGACGTAGGCACCATCGGGTTCACCCGGGCGCTGATCACGGGTGGTCCAGGACCTGCTCAGCCAGAGATCAGGAACCTCGGCCACCAGGCGATGGGCCACGGTCCCCTTTCCGACCCCGCCGGGCCCAAAGAGAACAAAGACAAAGCTGGTGCGCGTCATTGACAGACGGTCAGGCGAGTGCTTCCAGCAGGCTCTGGCGTTGCTGAACGCCCAAGCCGCGCAGGCGGCGGGACTCACTGATCCCAATCTCGCGCATGAGTCGCCGGGCTTTGACTTTGCCAACGCCGGGCAGTGACTCAAGCACCGTGAGGACCTTCGTCTTGCCAACGATCTCGTCCTCTTTGGCTTGGGCGATCACATCACCAATGTGGATCGCCCCCTGCTTGAGCCGATCTTTGAGTTCCGCTCGGGCGACGCGTGCCGCACCAGCCTTCCGCAGCGCGGCATGTCGCTGTTCGGTTGTCAGTTTCGGTGGAAGGGCCATATGCCGACAGTACCGCCGAGAGCTGGGCGGGCGACGGATCCAACGGTTTCAAATTGTCCGGCCGCCGCTCGTTATGTATTGGGACGGTTGATCTTGGCCAGCACGCTTTCGATGTCGCAGCTGTCGGTCTGGTTGTAGGGAAGCTTTGAAAGCACGGTTCCCATTGCGCAGGTGTTCGATGCGGCAGAGAAGGTGAGTCCGGCTCCCATCCCCCGGCGATCCACTTCGCACCGGGGATCCTGGTGCTGAGTGCCATGGCGACGAGCACGATGGTGCCGGCAACGCCCCGGACCTGTCGGTCCATGGCCCATCGCTCGGTGGTCCCGTACACGACGTCGCCGCCGGCGGCCTGCCAGCTGGTCATGCCGCCTTCAAGAACATGAAGGGTGTGTTTGCCGGCGTTGGTGAGTTTGTTGTGAGCCTGGCTGGCGCGCCCGCCGGACTGACAAACGAGAACGACCGGGTGCTCGACGGCGGCATCCAGGCATGGAACGCGGCCGGACTCGATCTCACCACTCCCTGACGCCTCTTCGAAGGTGACCAGACCCGTCCAATTGACAGAAATCACAAATGGCCGTACATTCGGATAATTGGACGTCTTGGTCGAAGATGCTGTTGGCCGAATTCGACTGAACCTGGAACACACAGAAGTACGGCCTGCCGGCCATGTACTGGAACCTCATGCTCAAAGGAAAGGCCTAACCCATGATCTTTGAACAGCATTACCTTGAGTGCCTGTCGCAAGCCTCCTACTTCATTGGGGATGAGACCACCGGGCGCGCCGTCGTGGTCGATCCCCGTCGTGACGTGGCCCCGTACCTGGCGTCGGCGGCTGAACATGGCATGACCATTGAGTTGGTCATCGAAACCCACTTCCACGCCGACTTCCTGTCCGGTCACCTCGAACTCGCCGCCGCCACCGGCGCGACCATTGCCTATGGCTCCGTGGCCGAGACCGAATTCCCATCCCGCAGACTCGCCGACGGTGAGCGCATCTCACTGGGCGAAGTGACTTTGGAAATCCGCCACACGCCCGGTCACACGCCGGAGTCGATCAGCATTGTCGTGTACGAAATCGCCATCGACGAGACGCCCTATGGCGTGCTCACCGGCGACACGATGTTCATCGGCGATGTTGGCCGGCCCGACCTCTTGTCGTCGGTTGGCGTAACCAGCGAAGAACTTGCCGCGCAGCTGTACGAGTCACTCCACAACAAGATCATGACCCTGCCCGACGAGACCATCCTGTACCCGGGCCACGGCGCCGGGTCGTCGTGCGGCAAGAACCTGTCCAGTGCCACGTCATGTTCAATCGGGAAGCAGCGGCAGAACAACTACGCCGTTGCCCCCATGTCCAAAGACGAGTTCATCGCCGTGGTCACCGAAGGACAGTCGGCCCCTCCCGCATACTTCGCGTACGACGCGACGCTCAACCGCAAGAGCCGCAAGCTCCTGGACGAGAGCACCTCCCCCACCGCCATGACTCTGGATGAGGTACTTGCCGCATGTGAGGCCGGCGCGATTCCGCTGGACACCCGCGGCCCCGTCGACTTCGCCACCGGGCATCTCGCCGGATCCATCAACATCGGCTTGTCTGGGCGCTACGCCGAGTTTGCCGGAGGCATCCTGTCCCCTGCCACAGACATCGTGCTGATTACCGAGCCTGGCTACGAACGTGAGTCCAGGATCCGCTTGGCCCGGATCGGATTTGACAACGTCATCGGCCACCTGGTCAACCCGATCCAGACACTGTCCGACCACCCCGACCACACGCAACGCTCGTCCCGCCTTGACGTCGCCGGGCTGCGCCGAGCAATCGAAGATGTACCCAACCTGCAGCTCGTCGACGTTCGTCAACCCGGCGAGACCGAAGGCGGGATCATCAACGGAGCCATCAAAGTTCCCCTCACCCGCCTCAACGAGATGCTCACCACACTCGATACTGACCGGCCAACCATCGTCTACTGCGCGGGCGGATTCCGTTCATCGATAGCTGCCAGTCGCATGATCCGCGGCGGCTTCAACGACGTTTCAGATCTCCTGGGCGGTTACGGCGCTTGGGACGCCGCCACCGACACCGCGCCCGCCTGAGGCCGAACCAAACATGATCGACAAATAGTCAATCGGTGAGTTCGCCCACCAGCTGTTGAGCCACCGCCACCGGGTCGCTGCTCGCCGAAACCGCCGAACCAACAACCAGCAACGAGGCGCCGCGGTCGCGGGCAAGCCGGGCCTCGGACACCGGGGACGGGCCGTCTTGGTCCTGTTCGACCGGCGCAATGCCGTCAACCACCGTCAGGAGTCGCGGACCGATCTGGCGGGCCATGCGCACGTCATCGACGGCGCAGATGATCCCCTGACATCCACCCTCCATGGCCACCCGCAGGCGCTTGGGAACAATATGGTCAGGAGCATCGTCATCAGACACCAACACGGTGATGGCCAGCGCCGCCGGCGCAGGCAGCCCGGCGCGTTCCGCGCCGCCGTGCAGCCCCTCGACGCCGGCCCGCAGCATGGTGACGCCGCCGTGGGCATGCATGGTCAAATACGAAACGCCCAGCGAACCGAGCACGCTGGCCGCCCGGCCCACAACCGAGGGGGTGTCATGAAGCTTCATGTCCATGAAGACATCGAAGCCCATGTCGGCGAAGGTGCCAATGGCTTCGGGACCCGCAGCGGTGAACAGTTCCATGCCCACCTTGACCACGCCAAAGTATGGCTGGACGGCTCGAGCCATCCGTTGGGCCTGCACCAGGTCATCCACGTCGAGGGCGAGAACCAGAGAGGATCGAACCTCCGCAGGGGTTGGGCGAGTGGGTATCTCAGTCATCGTGCTCATACGTCTACTCCGATTGTGGTGTTTCGCCCACCTCTCAATCGGCACAGTTCTCCCCCGACTTGAGCCACGGTGTGACCGCAATCGTTGTCAGGCGTGCGCCGTGTTGTCAGGCGTGCGCCGTACCGGTGAGGGACGCCACCGTGGTGACACCATGGCTGCCGCACCAGTCCGCCAGCTCATGACGAATCCGCACGGCGGCCCGAGGCTCGGCGAAGGTTGCGGTTCCCACCTGCACCGCCGAGGCACCGGCCATCAGATACTCGACGGCACTCTCGCCCGAAGAAACTCCGCCGACCCCGACGATCGGAAAGTCCGGCATCGCCTGGTGAACGTCGTAGACCGTCCGCAGCGACACCGGCCGTATGCCCGGCCCGCTCACGCCCCCGCGACCGTTGCTCAGCACCGGCTTGCGCTTCTCGATGTCGATGGCGATGCCGATCAGTGTGTTGCTGAGCGTGACCGCTTCGGCTCCCCCCGCCCTGGCCGCAGAAGCAATGGGCACCAGGTCGCCAATGTTGGGACTGAGCTTGGCCCACATGGGCAGACCAGCAACCTGGGACGCCTCAATCGCAGCTCGGGTGGCCTCGCCCGAATGGGCAAACATCCGATCCCGGTCCTCAACGTTGGGGCAGGACACGTTGACTTCGAGTGCCGTTATCCGGTCAGCAACCGGCGTCAGGCTCGCGGCCGCTCGACCGTACTCTTCGATGCTGCGTCCCCAGATGCTCGCAACAATCCGAGCGCCGGATTCCACCAGGTCGCCAAGATATGAATCGATCCACCCCTGAACCCCGGGCCCCTGCAGGCCCACCGCGTTGATCATTCCGGCCGGCGTCTGATGCAGCCGAGGCGCGGGGTTGCCGGGCCAGGGATCGGGATGCAACGACTTGGTGATCACGGCCCCCACGTCAGACAGCGCAAAGTAGGACGCCAGCTCGGCGCCGTGACCAGCGGTCCCCGATGCACACATGACCGCATGCGGGAAGGTCAGCGAGCCAACCGCCACCGATTCGTCCACCCGGGTTCGGGCCAACGCCCGGGACCCCGAGGAGCGCCTGAACCCAGCCATCAGCGCGGCTGCAGATCGCTGGCGAAGACTCCCTGGTGGTACTCCTGCAGGCTGCGCACCGCCAGCTTGTGGCTGGCCCAGTCCGCAATGGCTTCGGCGGCGGCCAGGCCCGCCGACGCGGTGGTCAGCAGCGGCACGCCATATCTTCCGGCGGCGGTCCGAATGTGATCGCCATCGGCTCGTGGACCGCGACCCCGCGGCGTGTTGACAACCAGATCAATCTCGCCAGCCGAGATCAGATCGACGGCGTCATTGTCGGTCTGCTCACCGACCTTGGCCACGACCTTGAGCACCTCAACCCCGTTCTCCCGAAGAAGAGCAGCCGTGCCGCCGGTGGCATAGATGCCGAAACCGAGGGCGGCAAATCGTTGTGCGACCTCCACACCGGTGCGCTTGTCGCGGTCCGCCAGCGACAGAAATACGTTGCCGCCCCGGGGCAGCTCGGAGCCGGCCGCAATCTGGCTCTTGGCGAACGCCAGCCCCGGTCGGAGGTCGATCCCCATGACTTCGCCGGTGGATCGCATCTCGGGCCCCAGCAGCGCATCGGTCTCGGGGAACCGGCTGAATGGGAGGACGGCTTCTTTGACCGCCACATGGTCACCAGGGGCCTTCTCTCCCAACATTCCTTCAGCCCGCAGCTCGCCGAGCGTGGCACCAAGCATCACCCGTGATGCGATCTTGACCAGCGGCCGGCCCGTCGCCTTGGCGACGAAGGGAACGGTGCGTGATGCCCGGGGGTTGGCTTCGAGAACGAAGATCTCGTCGGGGAGCCCGCCCTCGCCGCGTTTGACAGCAAATTGCACGTTCAACAGCCCGATGACCTTCAGCTCGGTGGCGAGGATGGCCGTGTACTTCTCCAGCTGCGCCAGAGTGTGCGGGCTCAACGTCAGCGGCGGAATTGTGCAGGCGCTGTCACCGGAGTGGACCCCGGCTTCCTCCACGTGTTCCATCACTCCGCCGATAAGTACCTCACCACTGCTGTCTCGGATGGCGTCCACGTCCACCTCGGTTGCGTCCTCAAGGAACCGGTCAACCAGAACGGGACGTTCAGCCGAAAGTCCGCCTTCGCGCCCCAGCGAACCGCTGGCTTCCATTTCCACCATGGCTTCGCGAAGGCCGGCTTCGTCATAGACGATGACCATTGCGCGCCCGCCCAGGACATAGGAGGGCCGCATGAGCACCGGGTAGCCAACCTGGTTGGCCACGGTGATGGCGGTCGAGATGTCGGCCGCAGTGCCACCGGGTGGTTGCGGAATGGCCAACCGGGTGCACAGGTCATTCCAGCGTTCACGGTCTTCGGCCAGGTCGATGGAGTCCGGTGGGGTCCCAACGATCAGGTGCTCGGGCAACTCGCCCGCCAGCTTGAGCGGCGTTTGACCGCCAAGGCTGACGACAATGCCGGCGATGCCCGGACCTTTGCCCAGCACGGCCGACTCCTGCTCGGCTTCGATGACGTTCATCACGTCTTCGTAGGTCAGCGGTTCGAAGTAGAGGCGGTCACTGGTGTCGTAGTCGGTGGACACCGTCTCGGGGTTGCAGTTGACCATGATGGTTTCAAAGCCGGCGTCCCGAAGCGCAAAGCTTGCATGAACGCAGCAGTAGTCAAACTCGATGCCCTGACCAATGCGGTTGGGACCCGAACCCAGGATGATGACCTTGGGCTTGTCCGAACTGGCCACCTCGTTCTCGTCGGCCCAGGTGGAGTAGTGGTAGGGCGTTTCGGCCGCAAACTCCGCAGCACAGGTGTCCACGGTTTTGAATGTTGGGCGAATCCCCGCAGCCAGGCGAGCGGTGCGCACATCGGCCTCGGGTACCCCCCACAGGTAGGCCAGCTGCGCGTCGGCGAAGCCGTCCTGTTTGGCCAGCTTCCACAGGTACTGGTCCATGCCGGCCAGACCGACCGCTTCCAGCTCCTGGCGTGTCTCGATGATCTGTTGAATCTGATCCAGGAACCACGGATCGATCATGGTGGCCTCAAAGACCCGCTCCATCGTCTCGCCGCGGCGCAGCAACGCCTCAACCTCAAACAGCCGTTCGGGCGTGGCGACCCTGGCTCGGTCATAGAGCTCCAGCGTGGACAGCTTCTTGAGTTCCTGCTCCGCCGGATCACCGTTGAGCCCCATGCGGCCGGTCTCAAGAGAGCGAATGCCCTTCTGTACCGACTCTCTGAAGGTGCCGCCGATGCTCATGGCCTCGCCAACCGACTGCATCTGCGTCCCAAGAACGCCAGCGGTACCGGGGAACTTCTCGAAGGCCCATCGGGGAATCTTGGTTACCACGTAGTCAATGCTCGGCTCGAAGCACGCGGGCGTTTCCTGGGTGATGTCGTTCTGAATTTCGTCAAGGGTGTAACCAACCGCAAGCCGCGCCGCGATCTTGGCTATGGGAAAACCGGTCGCTTTCGACGCCAGCGCCGATGACCGGCTGACCCGCGGGTTCATCTCAATGACCACCTGATGGCCGTTTGCCGGGTTGACCGCAAACTGCACATTGGATCCACCGGTTTCCACGCCCACTCGCCGCATGCAGGCAAACGCCGAGTCACGCATGAACTGATACTCAACATCGGAAAGCGTCTGGACCGGGGCGACGGTGATCGAGTCGCCCGTGTGGACGCCCATGGGATCCAGGTTTTCGATGGAGCAGACCACAACCTGATTGTCGGCGTGGTCCCGCATCACCTCCAGCTCGTATTCCTTCCAGCCCACGATCGACTGTTCGATCAGAATCTCGTTGATGGGACTGGCTTCGATCCCGAGCGATGCGACCTTCTCAAACTCCTCTGGTGTGGAGGCAATTCCGGTGCCTCGGCCGCCAAGGATGTAGGCCGGACGAATGATGACCGGCAGCCCAATCCGGCCGACGACCTCGTGGGCTTCGGGCATGGTGTGGGCCACGCCCGAACGGGGCACGTCCAGACCGATTTCGATCATGGCGTCTTTGAAGCGGGCGCGATCCTCAGCGGTGGCGATGGCTTCGGCGTCGGCGCCGATCATCTCCACGTCATGGGCTTCGAGGATTCCGGCTTCGGCCAATTCCATGGCCAGGTTCAACGCGGTCTGGCCACCGAGCGTTGGAAGCAGTGCGTCCGGCTTTTCCTTCTGGATGATCGCCTCCAACACGTCCCGGGAAAGCGGCTCGACATAGGTGGCGTCGGCGAAGTCGGGATCGGTCATGATCGTGGCCGGATTGGAGTTGGCCAGGATCACCCGATACCCCTCCTCCCGAAGAACCCGGCACGCCTGAGTGCCGGAGTAGTCAAACTCGCATGCCTGACCAATCACAATCGGGCCGGACCCGATCAGCAGGATGGACGAAATGTCGTTACGACGCGGCACCGACGGTCTCCTTGAAGTTGCTCATGAGTTGATCGAACTGGGCAAACAGATACCGGCTGTCGTGCGGACCGGGACCGGCTTCGGGGTGGTACTGGACCGAGAACGCCGGAACGTTGGTGGCGGCGAGGCCCGAAACGGTCTGGTCGTTCAGGTTGACGTGGGTGATTTTCATTCCCGCCACGTCTTCGTTGGCCACGCAGAAGTTGTGGTTCTGGCTCGTGATTTCCACTTTGCCGGTGGCCAGATTCTTGACCGGATGATTACCGCCGTGGTGACCAAAGGGCAGCTTGTAGAGCCGAGCGCCAAGCGCTGCGCCCAGCATCTGATGCCCCATGCAGATGCCGAAGATCGGCACCTTGCCCAGAATGCCCCGCAGCATTTCCGGCACATACGGCGCGGCTTCGGGATCTCCGGGACCGTTGGAAAGGAAGACGCCATCGGGCTTGAGGGCCAGAAGTTGTTCGGCGGTGATGGCCGCCGGCACCACGGTGACATCGGCAATGGAGGACAGATGCCGAAGGATCGTGGTCTTGATACCCAGGTCCACCGCCACCACATGCCAGCGGGACTCCCCCGCGGGCCGGGTGCATTCAACGCCGTACGCGGTCCTGGTTGTGACCTGATCAATCAGGTCCACGCCGTCGGTGCCGGGCTCCGCCAGCGCCGCCTTGTGCAGCGCTGATTGGGATGCAGTTCCAAACGCTCCGGACATGGCACCCGCGCTTCGGAGATGACGGGTGAGCCGACGGGTGTCGATGCCGGCCAACCCCGCCAGGTTCTGGGCACCAAGAAACGCATCCAGGGTCTGGGTGGCGCGCCAGTTGCTGGAACGGCGGGCGAGCTCACGCACAATGACACCCCGGGTGGCCACCCGACCGTGGGGCGCTTCGTTGTCGTCGGGCGACACCCCGTAGTTTCCAATGTGCGGGTAGGTGAAGGTGATGATCTGACCGGCGTATGACGGGTCGGTGATGACCTCCTGGTAGCCGGAAAGAACGGTGTTGAACACCACCTCACCAGAGCTGATGCCGTCGGGTGCCGAGGCCCCGATGGCCCAGCCATCGAAGGTGGCGCCGTCGGCCAGCACAAGCTGCGCGGGTTTGGGTCGACTCATCGAGTTGCTTCTCCATTCATTACAACGACGTCTCCTGCGGCCACGGTGTGGCGCACGCGGCCGGTCAGGAGTCGGTCTACAAAAGGGGTATTGCGGCTGAGGCTGGCCAACGTTTCCGGTTGAACCACCCACGAAGCTTTGGGGTCGAAGGCCACGATGTTGGCGGGACGCCCGGCGGCCAGTGGTCCGCCGTGGTGATCTGCGATGCCGGCGATCCGAGCCGGGCCAGTACTCATCAGCGCAAAGATCTGATCCCAGCTCAGATTGAGCTGATCCACGGTGAGGCTGAGCGCGGTCTGCAGGCCAATCATGCCTTCTGGCGCTTCCTGAATCGGCTGGTCTTTGGTGTGCGGGGCGTGGGGCGTATGCGCCGAAACAATGGCGTCCAGATCCATGGCGTGCAACGCGGCCTCCACCGCCGCCCGGTCCGCTTCGCTCCGCAGCGGCGGCATGACCTTGGCGACCGCGTCAAAGTTGGCGCATGCCTCATCGGTAAGGGTGAACCAGGCGGGCGCCACTTCTGCGGTAATCGGAAGTCCCTGGGCTCGAGCCGCAGCAACCATCGCCATCGATCCGGCGGTGGTCAGATGCTGGAAGTGAACCGCGCTGTCAGTGAGGCGGCTGAGCGCAATGTCACGCATCACCATGATCTCTTCGGCTTCGGCGGGAATGCCCGGAATGCCAAGGCGACCCGACCATTCGCCTTCGTGCATGTGGCCGTTGGCGCTGAGCGACTTCACCAGGCAATGCTGGGCGATTCTGATGGGCAGGCTCGATGAATATTCGAGCGCTCGGCGCATCATCAGGTCGTCCTGCACCCCGACACCGGCATCGACGAACATCTTCACGCCCAGTTCAGCCATTTCGGCCATGGGCACCAGCTGCTCCCCCGCCATCTGGCTGGTGACCGCCCCCGCAATTTCCACCTGGCACAGCGCGGTCGAGGCCAGCGCCTGCACGTGACGAACGGCGGCGGCGCAATCCACGATCGGCAAGGTGTCCGGCATGGCGACCACCGCGGTGTAGCCACCGAGGACCGCCGCGCGGGTGGCGGATGCAATGGTCTCTGCATCCTCGTGCCCGGGCTCGCCCAGGTGCGCGTGAAGATCCACGAGCCCCGGACCCACAATGCAGTTGGACGCGTCAAGGATCTGCGCGTCGCCGGACGTGAGGCGGGGGCCGATCTCAGCAATGACACCGTCTTCAATCAGGATGTCAACGTCGGCGGCGCCATCGGAAAGCTGGACCGAGCCGCCGGTAACCAGGACGCGGCTCATTGTTGGGCCCCGACGGTGGCCGCTGCCGGCAGCATGGAATCCATCTGATTCCCGGATCCGAGCAGAGCAAACAGGACCGCCATACGCACGGCCACGCCGTTACGCACCTGCTCGACCATGACCGACTGATCCAGTTCCGGAAGCGAACCAGCAATCTCGATGCCGCGGTTCATGGGCCCCGGGTGCATGAGCAGCACCGAGTCATCCAGCTTGGCCGCTCGTTCAGTGGTGAGACCGAAGGTCCGTACGTACTCCCGGTTTGATGGCAGGAGCGGTTCGGTCATGCGCTCCTGTTGGATCCGCAACAGGTACATGACGTCCATCTGGCCGAGTACGGCATCCAGACTGTGCGACACCTCCACCGGCCAGGTTTGCACCCCGGGCGGCATGAGGGTGGGCGGACCAACCAGGGTGACCCGTGCGCCGAGTTTGGTGAACGCATCCACGTTGGACCGGGCGACGCGAGAGTGTTTGATGTCGCCCACAATCGCAATCTGGCTTCCGTCAAGTGAACCCAGGCGTTGCCTGATGGTCAGGCAGTCCAGCAGTGCCTGGGTGGGATGGGAGTGCCAGCCGTCGCCTGCGTTGAGGATGGAGGCGTCCAGCCACCTGGCCAGGAGGTGGGGGGCGCCTGCGGCGTGATGACGGATCACCACGGCGTCCACGCCCATGGCTTCCAAGGTTTGGGCCGTGTCTCGCAGCGACTCGCCTTTGGCGACCGAAGAGGAGGCCACGGCGATGCTCATGGTGTCAGCCGACAGGCGGCGAGCCGCGGTCTCAAATGACACGCGGGTGCGGGTGGAGTTCTCGTAGAACAACATGGCGACGGTCTTGCCCCGCAGCGCCGGCACCTTGGGAATGGGACGGCGGTTGACCTCAGCAAACGCTTCCGCCAGATGCAGGAGGTTCTCTATGCCTTCGCGGTCAAGATCGTCAATCTGGAGAAGGTGTTTCACTTCAGGACTTCTCCAAGTTCCACGCCGTCGCTGGTGACATTCACCGCTTCGTCTCGGCGAGTGGGGAGGTTCTTTCCGACATAATCCGCGCGAATGGGGAGCTCCCGGTGACCGCGGTCGACGATGACGGCCAGTTGCACGCTTCGAGGTCTCCCAAAGTCGTGAATGGCATCGAGAGCGGCCCGGACGGTGCGACCGGTGAAGAGAACGTCATCGACCAGGACCACGATCTTGCCATCCAGGTCTTCGGGGAGTTCGGTTGGCGCTTCGGGCAATACCGGCCGAATGCCAATGTCGTCACGGTGGAACGCAACGTCAAGGCTGCCGACCGCCGGTCGGGTGGACTCAATCTTCTCCACCGCATCGGCGAGCCGGAAAGCGAATGGCACCCCGCCGGTCTGCAGACCAACGAGCACAATGTGGTCGGCGCCATGGTTGCGCTCAACAATCTCGTGAGCCATGCGCCAGATGGCCCGCTGTAGCTCATCGGCGGCGAGTACCTGGGTCCGGGCAACAAAAACGCCCCCGTAAGGAGGCGCTCCGCGACGTTCTCTTTCAGCCAAACCAGCTGGTCCTTCCTGTCCGTGCGGGCCTCACAGGACCCGCTTCACGGTCAGGATTGAAAGCTACACGCGAATCCCGCCGCGCGCGCGTACGGGAGCCTGTGGAAAACTTTCGCCGCACCGGGTCGACTCAGTCGCTCTGCTTTCGGACGTAAACGCGGTGGCCGGTCCGGTCGGTTTGGGCGTGAGTAAAGGCCGACCGTTCGGCAACCCGGTATGCGGCGTCGTTGCCGGGGGCGCATCGAGCAACCAGCAGCACAAGTCCGCCAGGCCCAAGGGCCCACTCCGACAGCGCGGTCACCGCCGCGGTCGCAACTCCCAGACCGCGTGCCGCTGGCAGCAACCACCAGGAAATCTGCGCGGCTTTGCGTTCGGGGCGGTGGTCGGCGACGCCCACCTCACCAACCGCGACGTCATCTTCGTTGGCAACCACCAGGTCAAGCCCGGTCCCGGCCCGACGTCGTCGCTCCGCACCCGCAATCCACTCCTCGGCCCGCTCAGCCGACGGGTCTGGTGGCACGACATTGAATGCCGCGACCGCCGAGTCGTGCCACGCAGCGACCAGCGCGTCAACATCGGAGGCCTCCCATTGGCGGAGGTGCCAGACCGACCCTGCGGCCTCGATGTGCAAGGGTGGATCCGGCTGAGGCAGTGGCTGCGATAGCGACACCTCCATGGAACTATTCCTCTTCGCCGTGGGCAACCTTGTTGTGACCGCGGAGATCTTCGGCCAACGCCGCCAGCACGCCGTTGACAAAGCGACCAGAACTCTCGGTCGAATAGTCCTTGGCCAGCTCCACCGCCTCGTTCAGAATCGCTCCAACGGGAACGTCGGGCTGCCAGGCGAGTTCGTAGACCGCAACCCGAAGCAGGGCCCGATCGACTGCCGGCATCCGCGCAACCCGCCAACCATCGGCGTGCTGCTCAATCAGTTCATCAATGGCGTCCAGGTAGTCGCTTACGCCGTTGGTCAACAGGGAGGCATAGGGCATGGGCTCCGCGGGAAGGTTCTCCACCAGCTCCCGCGGGGAGATCTCTTTGGCTTCTGCCTCATAGATCAGGGCGATGGCGCGTTCACGGGCTTCGTGGCGGCCGGGGCCGGAACGAGCGCTCAAGCTCGGGCGATGTAATCGCCGGTCCGGGTGTCGATGCGAAGCTTCTCGCCTTCGTTGACGAACAACGGAACCTGTACAACCAGCCCGGTCTCCATGGTGGCCGGCTTGGTGCCGCCGGTGGATCGATCGCCCTGCAGACCAGGGTCGGTCTGGGTGACCTGAAGGTCCACCGCCGAAGGCAGATCGATACCGATGATCTCGCCGTCATACATCTGCAGCGAAACCGAGGCGTTCTCCAGCATGAAGTTGAGGCTCTCGCCCAAGGTGGCATCGGCCACCGTCATCTGGTCATAGGTCTCATTGTCCATGAAGACCACGCCGTCACCTTCGCGGTAGAGGTACTGCATGTCGCGCTTGTCCACGATGGCCCGCTCCACTTTCTCGCCGGCCCGAAACGTCCGATCGAGGACCGCACCGGTGCGGGAGTTCTTGAGCGTCGTCCGAACAAAGGCCGGACCTTTACCGGGCTTCACGTGCTCAAAGTGCGTGACTTGGAAGAGCCCATTGTCAAGCTCCAGGGTCATGCCGTTTTTCAAATCGTTCGTCGTGATCGCAACCATGGTCCCGCAGTGTACGGGCCTCAGGCGATGCTGAGCAGAAACTCCCGGGTCAGCCTGCCGTACCGGGCGGGGTGCTCCTCATGGACAAACAGCTTGGCATTTGCGACCGTCTCAAACCGGGTTTCGCCGCCGAACTGAGACGCCATCGCCCGAGCCTTTTCCAGTGGAAAGAATGGATCTTCCTCGCCCCAGATCAGCAGCGACGGCATGGACAATTCGGCGTGTACCAGGGCCAGACCGTCGACGACGTCGTGATCGAAGTTCTTGAGGACCTCCAGCGCACTGTCCATGAGGGCATCGTCGGCGAACAGCGCCCCGAGGATGTCCGCAAAGTCGCCACGGATGTGATCGGTGTCAGCGAAGCACCCGCCCAGTACCAGTGGTGACTTGACCAGCACGTCGTTGCCAACCAGCAGCTCAAAGATGTTGCCGGCGGCGGGTAACCGAGCCAGAAGCCCGAACAGGACCACCTGCCACGACTTGTGCCCGGGGATTTCGGTGCCGGAAAGCACCAATCCGTTGACCTGGTCCGGACGGCTGCGTGCCACCATTCGGGCAAACATAGCGCCGCTGTCATGGCTGACCAGGGAGCAACTCGACAGGTTCAGGTGATCGATCACTGCGCCAATCGATGCCACCATTCCTTCGATGTTCAGTGGCGTGTCCGGGGTCGCTTTCGACCCGCCGGCCCCGGGAAGATCGATGACATGGCACCGGAAGCCGTCAAGCTCGGGGACGATGTTTCGCCACGTGCCGCCATGGAGCGGCCATCCGTGGATGAAGAGAACGTCGGGTCCGGTTCCGGTTTGGGTGTGGGCCACCCTGGTGTGGCCGATGTCGATGAGTTGCTGGGTGTCTGCCATGACCTGAAGGTACGTGGCACCCCGTTCCTCGGCGATTACCTGTCCAGGTAAGTGCCGGGGCGTTGCGTCTTCTCTACGCTCGAAGCATGTCCAACAGCGCAGCGGTGGCGAGCCCGGGAACCGATCGGGTCTTTCCGGCCCTGCTCAAGCACTGGCGCGGCGGCCGCGGAATGAGTCAGCTCGACCTGGCGCTCAGTGCCGACGTCTCCGCCCGTCATATCAGTTTTCTGGAAACCGGCCGGTCGGGACCGAGCGTGGAGATGGTTCGACTTTTGGCCGAAGCCCTGGACATTCCGCTTCGCAATCGCAACGACCTTCTCCGGGCCGCAGGCTTTGCTGGCGAATACCCCGAACCCGACATCTCAACGCTGCTGGGCGGGCAACTTGGCGCGGCCGTCGACACCATGGGTGCGCACCATGAGCCCTACCCGATGATGGTCATCGACGGCCACTACAACGTGGTGCGAGCCAACGTGGCCGGGACTCAGATTCTGCAGTTGGTGGGGGTCGAACTGCCCGACAAATCCGGGGTTGAACCGGTCAACCTCCTGCGCATGATGTTCGCCCCCGACGTTCAGCCGATGTTCGCCAACTGGGACGCGGTTGGTGGAGATGTCCTCCGGCGCCTTCAGCGTGAAGTGCTCCAGCGACCACACGATGTGGAGCTGGCCGCGTTGTTTGACGAGTTGCTCGCCAGCTCGGCCGTGCCCGCGGCGTGGCGCCAACCAGACCCCACCACCGGCGGCGATCCCACGCTGGTTCTCCGCTTCCAATTTGGCGACCAATCTCTGGCCTTCCTGACCACCATGACGCAGTTCAACGCACCGCAGAGTGTGACCTTGGACGAACTTCGGATCGAAAGCTGGTTTCCACTCGATTCCGAAACCGATGCCGCCTGCGTGGCGCTGCTCGGTTCGCCCGTGTCAGCTGACAGCGAGAACCTTGGGCGACGTGGTGAGACGGCGCGGTCCGGAGGCTTCGATCAGGACCGTGTCTTCAATGCGGACACCACCGTGGTCGGGAAGGTAAACGCCGGGCTCCACCGTGATCACGTCCGAGACCGCCAGGACTGATTCGTCCCGGGCGTTGACCATGGGCAATTCATGGATGTCCAAGCCAACCCCATGCCCAGTGCCGTGGCCAAACGCATCTGCCCATCCCGCATCACCAATCACCGTGCGACATGCCGTGTCGACATCCGCGGTGGGCACGCCGGTGGCCGCGGTTTCGAAGCCGCGCTGTTGGGCTTCGATCACCACATCAAACATGCGCTGTTGGGTGTCCGACGGATCGCCGACGATGAACGTACGAGTCATGTCGGAGCGGTAGCCGTCAACCAGCGCGCCGCAATCAACGACCACGAGGTCCCCGGCGCTGATTGTCCGGTCGCCGGGGCTGTGATGAGGGCGCGCTCCGTTGGGACCGGAGGCCACAATCGTGTCGAAGGCCGGGCCGCTGGCGCCCAGGTCCCGCATGCGAGCCTCCAGAGCGAACGCAAACTCCGATTCGGTTGGCTGGAGGGCGAGGCGGTGTTGCACGGCCGCAAGCGCGGCATCGGTGATGGCGGCGGCGCGCGCAATGCGGGCCACCTCCGCCGGGGTCTTGGCCCGCCTCAGCTCTTTGAGGATTCCGGTGGTCGCCATGATGCGCGCCTCGGGAAACCAGGCGTCCTTGATGAGTCGTTGGCGCGCCCAGGTGATGTGATCGGCTTCGAGGCCCACGATGGCGGCGTCGCCGGCCCGCTCCACCGCTTCGCCGCGTTGATCTTTGGTGGAGATACGCACGTCAACCTCGCTCCTGGCGGCGGTCAGCTCGTCCTGGGCCTGGCCGTCGTAGCGGCTGTCGGTGATCAACGTTGAGCCGTTGGGCGTGACCACAACAAAGCCCGCGGAGCCGGTGAATCCGGTCAACCAGCGAACGTTGACCAGGTCGGTAACGATGAAGGCCTGAAGGTCGGTGGTGCTGAGTTGGCGGAGCAGCCGAAGCAATCGGCCCTCCACCGTCAGCGGAGGTAGCGCATCGGTCGACAACGAAGCAGTCATGAGGTGAGGGTAGAGCCGTCGGCAAGCAGGTTGGCCACCTGTTCAATGGCGACGCGGTACCCGTCGCCGCCGAGACCTCGGACCACGGCGTCGGCAACCGGCTCGATCACCGACAGGTGACGAAACGGTTCCCGGGTCGTTGGATCCGACAAGTGCAGCTCAACCACCGGACCGGTGAAGGCTGCCAAGGCGTCATGCAACGACCAGGCGTAGTGGGTGAAGGCCGCCGCGTTGATCACAATTGCCGCACATCGATGGCGGGCGTGGTGAATGGCGTCAACCAGCACGCCTTCATGGTTGGACTGGACATGCTCCAACCCCAGGCCGGCAACACCGCAGGCCGCGGTTGCAGTTGCCACATGATCGGCCAGCGTCTGGGTGCCGTAGATCTGGGGTTCCCGCTCGCCAAGCAGGTTCAGATTGGGGCCGGACAGGAGCAGAACGATGGGCGCCTCGGTCGATCCCGGGGCGTTCATCGACACGCCTCAAGCGCATCGGCCAACAGCGCGGGATCAATACCGGTCACCGGCTCAACGCCGTTTGCTCCGTCCAGCACGAAGGTGACACCGTCGATGGCCTTCTTGTCCCGGGAGAACAGGTTCAACAGTTCCTCACCATCAGCAGCCGCCGGAATCGAATCGGCAAGTTCGTACGCGGCCAGCACCCGTCGATGCTCATCGACCGCGGCTTCCGAGATTCGGCCAAGTCGGGCGGCAACCTCGGCCGCGTAGACCAGGCCGATAGCCACAGCCTCTCCGTGCAGCAGATCCCAGTCGCCGGTTCGAGCGCCGGCGGTCTCCAACGCGTGGGCCAGGGTGTGGCCGTAGTTGAGAATGGCGCGCCGGCCACCTTCGCGTTCGTCCTCGGCCACCACGTCCGCCTTGATCTTCACCGACGCGGCCACCCGCTGTTCCAGCGGGAGGGCATCCAGTTCGCCTCCACCAAGGAAGTGGTACTTGGCCAACTCCCCCAGGCCGGCCCGGTAGTGACGGGGCGGCAGCGTGGCCAACGTCGCGGTGTCACACACCACCCCCGACGGCTGCCAGAACGCGCCCACCAGATTCTTCCCTTCCGGAAGGTTGACCCCGGTCTTGCCACCAATCGCCGCATCGATCTGGCCCAGCAGCGTGGTGGCCACGTGGACGACCGGAACCCCCCGGTGGTAGCTGGCGGCGGCGAAGCCGGCCACGTCGGTGACAATGCCGCCCCCAACACCGACCACAACATCGCCGCGGGTCAGACCCCATTGGGCGAATTCCCGGCAGAGCCGTTCGACCGTCGCCATGGTCTTGTGTTGCTCGCCATCGCCGATCACAAAGGTCTTCTGGTCCCGACCGGTTTCGACCTCAAGGGGAATGTTGGCCTGGGTTACGACGGCGACCCGTCGCGCCCCTGCGGGAAGCAGCGTCGCAATTTCCTCGGCGGCACCATCGCCGACCAGAACGTCATAGGAGCGGTCGCCAAGACCGACGGGCACCACGATCATCCGGCCGTCTCCGTCTCGACGGGGTTTGTCCATCCGCTGGCCCGTTCATGCGCCACCAGGAGGTGAAGGACCTCGGGTATCCGAAGCCGATCCACATCCAGTATGAGGTCAGCCGATTCGGTGTAGAGCGGACCGCGGGTTTCCAACATGGTGATCAACCGCTCGGTGACCGCGGCCACCGGGTCAACGCTCACGGCGCCCTGGTCCTGTCCCGCCAGGAGTGGTCGGCCGGTGTCGCGGGCCACGCGGTACGCCAGCCGCTCTGGCGCCGATCGGAGCCAAATGCAGGTCGCTCGCTCGGCAAGGCGGGTCCGATTTTCGGCCGCAAGAATGACCCCACCACCGGTGGAGATCACCATCCGACGGTCTTCGGCCAACGCTTCGGTGAGCACCTCAGATTCCAGGGAGCGAAAGTGCGGCTCGCCGTCAGTGGAAAAAATGTCGGCAATCGTCCGGCCAACTTTGCGTTCCAGCCGCTCATCAAGATCGCACCATTGCAAGCCAAGTTCGGACGCCAACAACCGACCAATCGTGCTCTTGCCGACCCCGGACAGACCAATCAGGGCCAGGTGTCGTTGCGCAGTCACGGCGAAAGGGTATCCCGGAGACCCGGTTACGTCCTATCTTTGTGCCTTCAGCCCAAAGGCTGGTGGCTGTTCGACCCCCGGGGACCGAACAGCCGCAACAGTCAGAGCACCAGGCCTTCCAAACACGCTCCGCCGAAGACCCCGTTGTAGGGAATCCCATCCTCGGGCGCGTCCTTCGGACCATCAGCGGTTGGGTCCCAGATCCAGCATTCAGCCGCCGGATTCCAAGTGAAGGTACCAAGCACGGTTTCCTTGTCCACCGGACCGGACCGGTCAATGTCCGTCACCGTCCACTTGGTGATCTCCGGACCATCGATACCGGTGTTGTCGGTATTGCCGGTAGTGCCCGTGTTGTCGGTCGTGCCCGCATGTGTTCCCGTCGTGCCACCCGATGGCGCGTTGAGCGGTGTGACCCCCGCTCCATTGACCCACTTCCCGTCGACCCAGCTTCCGGCTGGGCCCTGCGAGTTCGTCGACGACCCATCGTTGGTTCCTGAGCCGCTGCCGGTCGAGGTCTCGGTCTGACCGAGACCGTTGGCTGGATCAATCGCCCACGCACACGGGACAAGGTCAATCAGCGGATTCTCTGGTTCAACGGGAGCCGCCCCGACCGGTCCAACCTGCTGATTGGCGTTGTAGGTCGCTGCGGAAGTGACCAGATGAGTCGGCATGCTCGTCCGGCTCAACTTCCACAGACTCCATTGATAGGCGTGATTCCACGACCGCTCATGGGCTTTGTAGGCACGCGCCTGCTGGCCGTACAGAGCAAGTTCGTCCTCGTAGCCGTCCTGCACCCGGCCGTTGTGCATCGCCGATGAGATCCAGCTATGGGTGTCACACAGCCGCGTGGTGCCCTCGCGTTCCCGATTCGAGCAGATGCTCGCGTCGAGTGGAAGACCTTTGGTCGGATAGAGGCCGTTGCTTATCCAGTGGGCATCGCCATTGGTGGCTTCGTCGATGAAGCACCTCATGGTCCACACGTTGACTGCGATGGTCATGTGGCCCGTGTCGCAGGCCGTGCTGACCGAAACAACTTGCGACATGATGCCAACCACCTCGTGGAACTTGTTGAGTACTGGCCCACCGCTGTCGCCCAGACACGCCCGACCCAGCGATTGGAGGATGTTTCGCACGCACAGCACTTTGGCGTTGATCGCTGTCGAGTTGAAGCAACCCCGCGTCCAGCCTTTGGTCGCGTCCGGAAGGTACGGCATGAGTTGGCCGCGTCCTTCTTTGAGCGCAGAGGAGCCGGGCGAGGTTGAGCTGGTCCGGCCGTGCCCAGCGAACGTGAGGTCGGGCTTGGGCTCGGTGTAGCTGGTTACCGGCTGGTCCAGTTGCCCCAACGGGGCAAATGGGCCGGTCTGGGGGGTCTCCACCGTGATGATGGCGATGTCGGTGTTGAAACCGCCAAATCCCGACAAGAGGTAGGACGGGTGGACGGTCACATCAGTGACATCGGGATTCGGTCCGCTAAAGCGGGGGCCGCCTCGGGATATGTACACGTCGATCTTGCTTGGGGCCATCACCGACTCAACCGATGCCACATCGGAGGTGACGCAATGCGCAGCAGTGAGCACGTGGGTGGGCGAGACGAGCACGGCGCCACACCCGCCGAGCGTGCCATGCGTATTGGCGGTCTTGATGGTGACCATCCATTGATACAGCGAGGGCGCTGCGGTTGTCCCACCCGTGATGGCCCCGGCCGGCGCAGCAGTCGGCAACACCGTTGCGATTAGGACCAGGACACAACCCAGCGCCACCACGGCCAACGTTCGCCCAGATTGTCGTGTCAGTGCCGGTGAGCCCGGCTGCAGTTTCCGCTGCATTGCATACTCCTCATCCGCTCATAACATGAATCTTTGTTCATATTAAAATGAACAGTACTCGCTTTCTGAGAAGGCGCAAGGCGGCTGGCTCCGGCAACCGGGCACCGGGGAGTATCGGCGCAGACGAACGTGTTCAGCCACCGGCCAGGGCGTCGGCGGCGGCGGTCATCATTGCTTTGAGATCGGGGGTGTGGCCGGTCCATATCCGCAACTGCTCGGCCGCCTGGTGAACCAACATGGACACCCCGTTGGCGGTCCGAACGCCCTGCGCGGAGGCGGCCGCCATGAGCGGGGTCTCGGCCGGGTCGTAGATGATGTCCACCAGGACCTGCGACGGTCCCATCGGCGAGGGATCAAATGGCATCGCCGCATCGTCTCCCATGCCAACCGAGGTGGTGTTGACCACCACATCGGCGGCGGTGAGCGCACCAACAAGCGCATCACCATCAAGCACCCGCGCCGCTTTGCCGCCGAGCACCGCAACATCGTGGGCTCGGCCAGGGGTGCGATTGGCTATGGCAATGTCTTTGGCGCCGGCTGCCCCAAGAGCGTGAACAATTGAACGAGCGGCGCCGCCGGCGCCCGCAATCACGAAACGGCGGCCCGCAATCGGCGAGTCAAAATCAGCTTCCAACGAGTTGATGAAGCCGACACCGTCGGTGTTGTGACCAGTGAGAACGCCCGCATTGTTGGAAATGCAGTTGGCCACGCCGAGCGCGTGGGCACTGGGCGCCATTTGGTCAAGAGCCGGGACCACCAGCGCTTTGTGCGGCAAGGTCACCGACACACCGCGGATATCCATGGCGCGAAGTCCGGCGACCGCGATCTCCGCATCGGCGGCGGGAACGGTGAAGGCCAGCGAAACCCAGTCAAAGCCCATGGCGGCAAAGGCCGCGTTGTGAATGACGGGTGAAAGTGAGTGCCGAATCGGGTCGCCGATTACGCCGCAGACCTGGGTCGCTCCGGTGATCATGGCCGGTCGATCACCGGCAGATCAGCGGACACCGGCGGCCGCAGCCGCCGCGATGTTGGCCTCGTGCTCAGCAAACGTTTCAGCAAAGGCGTGGCGGCCGTCTTCGTCGATCACCACGTAAAACTTCCACTCGCCGTCCGCAGGATTGAGCGCGGCCCGAAGAGATGCCTCGCCCGGAGAGGAAAGCGGCGTCGGCGGCAACCCCGGGTAGACGTAGGTGTTGAACGGGTTGTCGACTTCCAAGTCAGACAGCAGAACCACCCCGTCTTCGGGATACTCCCCCAGCGCCTTGATGACCGTGGCATCGATCTGCAGCAGATCACCATCGCGAAGTCGGTTGTAGATCACGCGGGCGATCATTGGCCGCTCCTCATCGAACTTCGCCTCTTCTTCAATGAGCGATGCCACGATGACGGCTTCGTAGGGCGTGAGGTTGACCTTCTCCGGAGCAAGATCCAGCTCCACGCCACGCGCCCGCTGATCGAAGGTGTTGACCATTCGCTGCACCATGGCCAACTCGTTGCCCGCCTCTTCTTTCGGCACTTCGTAGGTGGCCGGGAAGATCAGGCCTTCCAGATTGTCGCTGCCTTCGGGTTGGAATTGCGAGCGAATCTGGCCGTCACGCAATGCGGCCGCCAACTCAAATGGGTCAAACTCCGGCAGTTCATCCAGTAGTCGATCTTCAATGTCTTCGAGCCAGAGTCCTTCGGGGATGAGCACCCGTTCGCCTTCGAACTCGGTGGGCAGCGGACCGTCTTCAAGAACTTCACGGGCTTCATCAACCGACATGGCGGTCTGGAAGATGTAGTCGCCGGCTTGAAACGACGGTGCCTCGTTGAATCGCCAGTAGTAGCTGGTAACAAACGAACTGGCGACCACGTCTTCCTGCGCCAGGATGCGCGCAATGTCGTCGCTGGTGGCGCCTGAGGGAATGGCAACCTCGATCGACCGGCCGGGCGGGCCCGGCGGGTCAAGCCGATCATCAAGCCATGCGGTCCCGGAGCGAAAGCTGAAAAGACCGATCACAAAGACGACGCCCAGAATGATCGCTGGTCGGATGATCTTCGGCATCCGACGCGGGAGGGTGTCCCACTCGTCGGCGTCGTACCAGGGGTCGTGGTAACTGGGGTCGAGCGGATTGTGCATGGCGCCGGGCGGTTGCTCAACGCTGGGTTGGCGAGGGCCCGGACCGACGACCGGACCGAATCCGGGAGGTGCATCAGGCCACGGTGCCTGCTGGCCATACCCGGGTTGAGCGCTCCGCGGAGCGGCGTAGAAACCGTCATCAAACTCGACCGTGTTGCCGCCGGGGTCATCAAACTGGCCAAAGCCTCCGGCGAAATCCGAACCGCCAAATTCGACGGTGTCGCCGCCCAGCATGGGATCAGGGTTGTTGGTGTCAGCGTTGGTCATGGTGGGGGTGGGTCATCGGCCTGAAGTGCACGGGCGTCCATCCATCCTTGAAGAATGATCGCCGCTGCGACCATGTCAATGACGTCGCGACGCTTGCGACTGTCGACGCCCGCTTCAGCCAATGCCCGATCGGCTGAAACCGTTGTCAACCGTTCATCGTAGGTGACCACAGGTACCGAAAGGCGGTCGGTTAAAGCAGAAATCACCTTTCGGGCTTTACGCGCCGCCGGACCGGAGCTGCCGTCAAGCGACAGCGGCAAACCAACCACCACCGTGACGATCTCCCATTCGGTGACGACCTTGGCAATCTCATCGACCAGCGGCGCGGTGTTCTTGAGCGCACCCGTGCGAGTGATAACCACGTGGGGACTGGCGAGCGAAGCCGTGACATCACTCATGGCAACCCCAACCCGGACATCGCCCAGATCAAGTCCGAGTAACCGGCCTTTGGCCGCGCGCTGGGCCGCGCCAAGGTTGCCGTCCACCTCTGCGTCGGCGTTCAACCTTGCGTTACCGTGCGGGCCAGGTCGAGCGCAGCGTCCAGGCCTTCCGGGTCCTTTCCGCCAGCGACGGCGACATCGGGGGCCTTGCCCCCGCCACCTTTGATCAGCTTGGCGGCTTCGCCAAGGATGTTTCCAGCGTGCAATCCGCTGTCGGCATCCACGGCCGCGGCCATCGCAACACCGCCACCATCAGGCGCAGCGCCAAGCACCACCGCGCGGATGCCGTGAACGTCACGAACAGCCACCGCGAGATCCCGCACCCCGTCACGGTCAAGGCCTTCCACCCGTTCAACGACCACGCCGTCGACCGCCCTGGCCGCCAACGAACCGGACTGGGCAACGGCCACCTGCCGACGGAGCTGCTTGATCTCCTCGCGGAGTTCTTTGATCTCGGTGGTCCGTTTGTTGGCACCAACAACCAGATCGTCAACGGGGACCCCGAGCGCATGGGCCGCTTGGGCCACCAATGCCTCTTCACTGCGCAACCGGTCGATGGGACCCGTGCCGGTGACCGCTTCAATGCGGCGCAGATTGGAGCCGATCGATGACTCCGAGATGATCTTCATAGGTCCGATATCGCCCAGCGCGCGCACGTGGGTTCCACCGCAGAGTTCAGTGGAATTGGGGCCCGCCACCAGCACCCGCACCTGATCGCCGTACTTGTCTCCAAAGAAGGCAATGGCGCCTTTGGCCTGCGCATCGGCCATGCTCATCTCTTCGTGAGTCGTCGCCTCGTTGGTCAACACGTCGACGTTGACCAGATCTTCGATCTGGGCAATCTGGTCAGGCGTCACCGACTCAAAGTGACTGAAGTCAAAGCGCAATCGGTCCGGGCCAACCCAGGAACCCTGCTGTTTGACGTGCTCCCCCACCACGGCCCGAAGCGCATAGTGCAGCAGGTGCGTTGCGGTGTGGTTTCGCCGGATGGCATTGCGACGCAGAACGTCAATGGTGGCGGTGACCTGGTCGCCGACGGTCAGTGCGGCTTCGGCGCCTTTGGCTCGGTGCAGATGAACACCAGCCACCACATAGGTGGTGTCGGTGACTTCGACCGATCCACTGGGACCGGTGATGGTTCCCGTGTCGCCAATCTGCCCACCGGATTCGGCATAGAACGGGGTGCGATCGAGAACAACACCATCGGGGGTGACTGCGATCACGGTGGCGGTTGATTCGGTTTCATCACGACCGGTGAATACGGTCTCGCCAAACTCATCGGCCAGGGCGAGATAGACGCTGTTGTCGGTGGCCGTCGCGGCGGAAGCCTTCTGATCCGCCCGCGCCCGATCACGCTGCTGGTCCATCTCCGCGTTGAACCCATCGACGTCCACGTCGACGTTGCGCTCCCGAGCAATCTCTTCGGTGACCTCCAGCGGGAAGCCATAGGTGTCGTGAAGCTGAAAGGCCACCGCACCCGAGAGCGTGCCACTGGACCCAAGCGAGTCGATCTCCGCATCGAGCATGGCCGAACCGGTCTTCAGCGTGCTGCGGAATCGCTCCTCCTCATTGGCCACCACGTCCCGGATGTAGCTGTGATTCTCCACAATCTCGGGGTAGTCGGGGCCCATGATCTGCACGACTTCATCCACCAGCGTTGGCGTGACGATGTCGTTGACGCCCAGCAGGTAAGCGTGGCGAACCGCACGTCGCATGATGCGGCGAAGCACATAGCCACGAGCTTCGTTGGAGGGGAAAACGCTGTCAGAAATAAGGAAGGTCATCGACCGGGCGTGGTCGGCGAGGATGCGCATTGACACGTCCGATGTTTCTTCGGTGCCATAGGGCACCCCGGCGAGCTCACTGGCTTTGTTGCGCAGTTGAGCCAACTCGTCAATGTCCCAGATCGAGTCCACGCCCTGAAGGAGCGTCAGGATTCGCTCGAGTCCGGCGCCGGTATCGATGCTCGGCTTGGGCAGCGCGATCTGGGTGTCGGCGTCGACCTGCTCAAACTGCATGAAGACAAGATTCCAAAATTCCAGGAACCGCTCCTCGCCGCCGTGCAGTGGCCCGCCGTCTTCACCAAACTTCTCGCCCTTGTCATAGAACAGTTCCGAGCACGGACCGCAGGGCCCGGTGTCGGCCATGCGCCAGTAGTTGTCCTCGTCCAGCCGCTGAATCCGGTTGGCGGGCACGCCCACCTTGTCGCGCCAGATCTCTTCAGCCTCATCGTCGGAAAGGTGGACGGTGACCCACAATTTCTCCGGGTCGAAGCCAAGCACCTGAGTGGTGAAGTCCCAGGCAAAAGGAATCGCGTCCTCTTTGAAGTAGTCGCCGAAGCTGAAGTTCCCCATCATCTCGAAGAATGTGAGGTGGCGCCTGGTCCGACCGATCTCATCGAGGTCGTTGTGTTTGCCGCCGGCCCGGACGCACTTCTGCACGGTCACCGCACGCGGCCATGGCGGCTTCTCCTCGCCCACGAAGTACGGCTTGAACGGCACCATCCCGGCCACGGTGAAGAGCAGGCTGGGGTCGTGGGGAATCAGACTGCCGGAGGCGACCATCTCATGGCCCCGTTCTCCAAAGAAGTCCCGAAACGCGCGGCGTAGTTCACTAGCTTTCATAGAACGTGCAGCCTAGGGGCTCGTGCAGTTCACCCTCGCTGGTTTCTCCGCTCTTTGCGGCTTCGCCACGGGGCCGCGGCTCAGTTGTTGCGGTGGTCGGTTCCGGTTGCCGAGGCATTGGTGCGGGAGAACCAGAGGTCGCGGGCCTGGTTGCGCCAGCGGGCGACGGTGGACGCAACGACCGGACCGGAGCCGTCGGCGGGGCGGATGGGCACGACGTTGGTGGTGGGTTGGTCGGCTGGCTGACCGGTCAGCTCCGTAAAGCGACGCTTGGCCTCACCGGCAAGACCGGCGACGGTGGTGTACTTCTCGGCCTGCTTCTGCACTTCGGCTTTCACCTTGCGTTTGGCCCACCAACTTCCAACGACCCCGGACGCCAAACCAGAACCAAACCAGACGACTCGTTTGAACATGGTGGTCAGCTCCGATCCTCGTTGGCCGATGTTCCGCTGGCTTGATTCTCGCGCCGGGAACGCATGAGCGCAGCGATACGGGCTTCATCACCATGCTCGGTGGGTTCATAGTAAAGGTGATAGGCCACTTCCGGGGGTCGATACTCCTGCTCCACCCACCCCCGATCATCGTTGTGCGGATACTGGTAGCCGGCGCCATGACCCAGCGACTTCGCTCCTGAATAGTGAGCGTCTCGCAAATGGGTTGGCACCTCCCCGCCCCGCGTCCGAGCGTCTTCCAACGCTTTGCCAATAGCCGCGTACGCCCGGTTCGACTTGGGGGCGGTCGCCAGATAGACGGTGGCGTGGCTGAGGTTGATGCGCGCTTCGGGCAGGCCAACAAACTCCACCGCCTGCGCCGCAGCGGTTGCCACCAGCAGCGCCTGGGAATCGGCCATGCCGATGTCCTCACTGGCATGAACCACCAGCCGCCGAGCAATGAACCGCGGATCCTCGCCGGCCTCCAGCATGCGGGCAAGCCAGTACAACGCCGCATCCGGGTCTGACCCGCGGATGCTCTTGATGAACGCGCTGACCGTGTCGTAATGATCATCGCGGCCGTACCGAAAGGCCTTCACATCAAGCGCCGCTTCAACGTCGGCATCGGTGACCCGCACCGGCGTTCCACGCTCCGCTGCCAACACGATGGCGACCTCAAGCGCAGTGAGCGTCTGACGGCCATCGCCGCCAACGCGTCCAACCAGGTGATCGATGGCGTCGGGCTCGGCCGTCGCATCCTCAAACGTGAGCCCACGCGCAATCAGTTGGGCCACCGCCTCGTCATCCAACGGATGCAGACGAAACAACGTGGAACGCGACAACAATGGCGCGTTGACTTCGAAGTAGGGGTTCTCGGTGGTCGCCCCAATGAGAGTGATCAGCCCACTTTCGACCGCCGGCAACAGAGAATCCTGCTGGGACTTGTTGAACCGGTGCACCTCGTCCAGAAACAGGATGGTTCCCTGGCCCCGTTCCCCCAGGCGATGTTCGGCCCGGGCCAGTTCCTCTCGCACATCTTTGACCCCGGCGCTGGTGGCCGACAGCTGCACGAAATACTTGGCCGTGCTGCGTGCCACCACCTGGGCCAGGGTGGTTTTGCCGGTACCCGCAGGTCCCCACAGCACAACCGATGACAACCGGTCAGCTTCGATCAGCCGTCGCAGCGGCTTGCCTGGTCCCAGAAGGTGCTGCTGCCCAACGATGTCGTCCAAGGTGAGCGGGCGCATCCGGGCCGCCAGCGGCTGTTGGCGTTCAAGTCGGCTCTCGGCCGCAGCCGAAAACAAGTCGCCGGTCACGACTTCTGTCTAGTCGGTGGCCGAGCGTTAGGCTCGACTCATGTCACAAACCGAACCAATGACAATCGACTTCTGGGTCGACCCCATTTGACCGTGGTGTTGGATGACCGCCCGTTGGGTGGTCGAACATGTTCAGACCCAGCGTGAAATCACCGTCACCTGGCAACCGATCAGTCTGCTGGTCAAGAACAACCCTTCCGAGGACAGCGACTACTTTGCCCCGGTGCAGTTCACCCACAAGCTTCTTCGGGTGATGGAGTCCATCCGGGCGGCCGACGGCGACGCGGCGGTCCAGCCGTTCTATTGGGCGACTGCCAGTCGAATTCACCAGGACGGCGACCAGGACTTCAGCGCCCAGGATGCGCTGACGGCTGCGGGGTTTGATCCTTCGCACGCGGCGGCCTTCGATGACGAGTCCTTCGACGCGGAGATAAAGCGTCGCATGGACATTGGCCTGGGCCTCACTGGCGATGACGTCGGAACGCCCATTATCTCCATGGACGATGACAACGGCGACACGGTTGCTCTCTTCGGCCCTGTCATCAGCCGGATGCCCGAAGGTGACGCGGCCCTGCAGCTCTGGGACGGTCTCGTGGCCTGTGCCACGACCCCTGGTTTCTGGGAGCTCAAGCGCACTCGCTCCGAGGATCCTGACTTCCCGGCTATGCCCTGAGATACCGCGGTGCCTACTGAGCCGACGGCGCCTCCGGTGCCCGCCGACCCGGGGTACGTCACGTCCTTCTCCGCGGCTGAGGTTGCGGATCTGACCGCCCGCTTCGAGGTCTTCGAAGCGCTTCATCACCAGATGCAGATCTGTAATCCCATGGCGGAGTCCGATCTGGACGCGGTGGCCGATCACCTGGCCGCCGACTTGAGCGATGACGGTATGGCAATTGACGTGGCGTGTGGCTATGGCGAGTTGTTGTTCCGTCTGGCCGCGCGCCGTCCTCGAATTACGGGTGTGGGAGTGGACCTTTCCCCGTGGATGCTGCGCAGCGCAGTTGCGGCTGTCCCAGAGCGAGCGCCATCAGCGGATCTCGCCTGGTATCTCAGCGACGGCGCACAGGTTGCGGACCATCTGAGCGCCCAGGCCTGCGACGTTGCCTGTTGCCTTGGGGCCAGCTGGATCTGGCACGGATTGAACGGCACGGTTCGGGCCATGGCGTCACTGGTCCGACCCGGCGGCCGGGTGGCCATTGGCGACATGCGCACCCGCCACGGGGTGACCTCTGACGATCTGCCCGAGAAGTTCCGCCGAGTGACCGGCCTGGCTGAGCAGGAGGCACTGTTTGGTCATCACGGCCTTCGGATCGTCGACCGCATCGACACGGCGGACGAATTCTGGGACGCGTACATCGCCCGAACCCGGGAGTGCGCAACGTCGTGGCACAGCTCCGACTACGTCGACGTGCAGCGGGAGTGGGAAGCCGACCACGAGCGGGATCTGCCGCTGCTCACGTGGTCGGTCTGGATCGCCGACCGCGTCGGCTGACGATCACCCGATTGCTGCCAGCTATGGCGCTCAGACAGTCGGCTGCGGCCCGCCGGCGGACTGAGGGGCACGAGATGTACACCACTTCCGATGTACACCATTTCTGTTGTACATCAGGATTGGTGTAGATATAGTCGCTGCATGCGCGACGGCAACGACAGCAGCACCCCCGGCGAACCCGACGATCGTGAACCGTGGCCCATTTCGGCAAATCCCGGTGGACAGGTAGCACCCCGTGACCACATCGGCCACGAAACCGAGCTGTTTGCAGTGATGCGCGCCGCGGCACGGTCGGGCGCTCGACTCACCGGCGACCGTCGCATGGGAAAGACCAGCATGCTGAACGTTGTCGAGGAAAGGCTTGAGCAAGCCGGTCACGTCGTGGTCCGCATGAGCGCCGAGACCGAGCATCTTGACGTCTTTGCCGCCCGGCTGCTGGATGCCATCAAGACTCACAGCCGCTTCAAGAAGGAGGCCCGAAACTGGAGCCTGGAGCTTGACGTTGCGAAGTATGGCTTTCGGATCCAACGCAGCTCACCCGACCCGAAAGACCCACCGTCACACAGCGACGATCTTTTCACGTTGGCGGTGCAGGCAGCGAAACCCGCTCGGTTGGTCCTGCTGCTTGATGAGATCACGGTCCTCGCCCACCAGATGCATCTCAAGAACCCCGGTGCCGGACAAGAGTTTCTCCGCAGTTTGCGCCGGGCTCGCCAGCTTCCCGATGGGCCCGTAATGGTCTTCGCAGGATCGGTCGGCATGCACCACGCACTGGAGGACAACACGGCGATCAATGATCTGACGACCGTGCATATCGGACCACTCCAACCAGAAGATGCGGTCTTTCTGGCTCGATGCCTACTGCTGGGTGAGGACATCGCATGCGGCGATCCGATCGAAGTTGCGAACACCATTGCCACGGAGGCGGATGGCATTGCGTACTACATCCATCACATTGCCGAAGCCGCCGTCCTTCGGAATGCGGCGCTCACTCCTGCTGGCGTCCGTGAGATCGTCACCACCGCGATCGAGAACTCAGATGACCCATGGCAGCTGGAACATTATGACGACCGGCTCGACGGGTACTACGGCCCTCAGGCTGATACCGCAAGAGCGATCCTTGACCATGTGGCCGTGAACAACTCCCGCACGCATACCGACATTGTCGAGCATCTCAAGACCGTCCCGTCGACGGCGAGCCATGAACCGAGCGTGGTGCTCGATCTCCTGGCCGCCCTTGAGCGAGATCACTATCTTCGCCGGGACGGCGATCTCAGTTCATTTGCCTCCGAGTTATTGCGACGAAGCTGGCTCTGGATCAGGCGGCTCTGATGACGGCCCCGCTTCGGCTCAAACCGTTCACGCCAGGACGAGAAGACCCCGCAGAGCTCTTGCGACGAACGGTTGGCCGTCAGCCGCTTGTCGACCGGATCGTTCAACGGCTGACCAATGCCGCAACATCTGACAACCGCACGCATTCCCTGATCATTGGACCGCGGGGCGCCGGGAAGAGCCATGTGGTGGAGCTGGTTGTCCACGAGGTGTCCCGCAACGCGGACCTGGCGAACCTGGCCGTGGCTCGGCTCGCCGAAGACGCCATTGGCATCAGCTCGGTGTCAGACATTCTGCATCGGCTGATCGGCGAGCTGGACAACTCCGATTCCACCATGGACGCTGCGCGGCACGCCCGGGCTGCTGGCGACACCACTGAGCTGATCAACCTGCTGAACCGCTCGCTGGGCGACCGGGTCCTGCTGGCCACTCTTGAGAACCTGAGCCGGATCTTCGCCGCGCTTGGGGTTGAGGGCCAACGCACTCTGCGGGCGTGGGTCGAGACGAATCGGAATGTCGTGCTGCTGGCGACTGCGCCGCTGTTGATTGAGAGTCTCGATTCACGAGACGCTCCGTGGTTTGGGTCCTTCGTCCACGAACACCTCGAAGACCTGACACCGGCCGAAGGACACCAGCTCCTGCTGGCCCTTCATCACGACGACCCCGAGTTCGTTTCCTTTTTACAAACCGAGTCGGCGATGCGGCGGTTGGAGGCATTGCATCATTTAGCCGGCGGATCCCCCCGCATCTGGATGATCGCGGCGCTGGCGGCCTCGGTGCGGTCCTTGGACGAACTCGTTCCGGCCGTTGAGGACATGCTGGAGCGCCTGGTTCCGTACTACCAGGAGCGACTTTGGGAACTGCCCGGAAACGAGCAGAAGCTCATCGAACGACTGGCGATGGCAGGAACGGCGACCGTTTCCGAACTGGCCGAATACACCGGGATCGGTGAGCGCACCGCAGCTACAGCCCTTGGGCGCTTGGCCAAGTCACGTTGGGTCATGCGGGTCAAGCTGCCGAGTCAGGACGGCCGCAAGAGCTTCTACCAGCTTCGGGAACCACTGGTCCGCTATCACTTCGACTACCGATCATCATCGCAGCACAACAGCCCGCTGCGTCTCATTGTGGAACTGCTTCGCATCTGGTTCGACCCCGACGCAAGGTTGCAGATGCTCGGCACCCGCGGTCTCGCCAGCGATGTCGAATCACACGTGACCGCGTCGCTGGCAGATGCACGGTCCCGATATGACGCCAGCTATGTCAACCGTGATCTGGGTGAGATGCGGGCCAACGCTCGACTTTGGGCGAACGGTGAGAATCTCGACATCGGTGACTCAACAGCTGGCCGTCTCCTCAGCGCAATCATCGACCTGATCGAGTTCGGACCGGACCTACCCTCGCTCGCCGATGGCCTTGACTTGTCCTGGGCATTCGAGGAACGAGAGCGACTCGATGAATCGTTGCCTGATGCCGATGTCTTCGAGCATCTTATGAAGAAGGCTCTCACCCATGTGAAGGGCGAAACCGCAGACGTCATTGGGATCATCGCTGCGTGTTGGCGACAAGGCCAACCCGAACGCAGTCTGGAGGAGCTTCAGGCGATCCCACTGCAGGGACCAGAGCGCCGAAACCTCGTGATCCGCAACGAGATTGCCTACTTGACCGGCCAAACCGGTGACCACAACACCGCGGTCGCGCTCCTCGACGACATCATCGCTGACCTAACCCGCACCCTGGGCCCCGACCACCCCGACACCCTCAGCAGCCGCCACAACCACGCCTACTGGACCGGCCAAACCGGCGACCACGCCATGGCGTTTGAGCTGCAAACCGAGCTATCTGCAGCAGCCGAACGAGCACTCGGTCAAAGACATCCAACCACGCAAGCGATAGACACCCAGCGGCTGATCTCTCACGTCATGTTGGCGAAAGACCGCCCGGAACTGGTCGCTTCGCTTCCCCCGGAGCTGCAGACGCTCGTGACGTCAGCCGTTGAGGACGCCAACTAGCCAACGGCGCTTTCTGGCACGAAAACCGTCGGGGACTACCTGGTGAGATGGTGGAACCGCGGCATGCCGATGTTCCCGCCGGAGATGGTCACGCCAATGCGTTGGCAGGATGCCAGCGCACCGGTTCGGTTCATGACGCCGGCAAAGGCGGAGGCACCGCTCGGTTCCGCCACCAGCTTTGCTTCCTCAAAGAGCAGCTTCATGGCCGCCACGATTTGGTCGTCGGTGACGGCAAGGAAGTCGGTGACCAGGGCGTTGGTGATTGGCCAGGTCAGCTCGCCCGGCGCCTGGGTGGACTGACCGTCAGCGATAGTGCGGGGAACCTCAATGCGCACCCTCTTCCCCGCAAGCCGAGACTGCTGGTGATCGTCGCCCGCCTCGGGTTCGACCCCGAACAGTTTGGTATCGGGTGAGACTTCGGCCGCAACTGTGGCGGATCCGGCAAGGAAGCCGCCACCGCCCAGGCAGACCACCAGGGCGTCCAAATCATGAACCTGGTCAAACAGTTCAAGGGCGGCAGTTCCCTGGCCGGCGATGACGGGCCAGTGGTCATAGGGCGGGATCATGGTCCGGCCTTCGTCAATGGCGATCTGGCGGCCGATCTCTTCCCGGCTCTCGTTGTACCGGTCATAGAGCACCACCCGAGCTCCGTAGGCCCGGGTGGAAGCCACCTTGCCGGCGGGCGCGTCGCTGGGCATCACGATGACCGAAGTGGACCCCAGCAACGCTGCGGACGCAGCAACTCCCTGGGCGTGGTTTCCGGACGAGTACGCCACTACGCCGGCCGCACGTTCGGCGTCGGTGAGCGACGCCAACGAGTTCATTCCGCCGCGGAACTTGAACGAGCCGGTCCGCTGGAGACATTCGGGCTTGAAGAAGACTTCGGCACCCACCGCGTCATTGATCGATGCGCTGGAGATCACCGGCGTGCGGACCGCGTACGGCGCAATCCGTTCCGCGGCCGCCCGGACGTCGGCAATACCGAAGCTCACGCGGTGACCAGCAGCTTGAACCCTTCGGCGTATCGGCCTTCGGCAAGACCGGCCTTCCTGGCGTTGAGCGCACCCCAGGTGGTCAGAATTTCCATCAGTCGATCACCCATGTCTGCGGTCTGACTGACATGACTCTTCAGCGCAGCCACCTTCTTGTCAAACACGCCGCTGATGTCGATGAACAGGTCAGGCTCCAGACCATTCATCCACACTGCAGGGACCGCGTGAGGTTCGTACCCTTCGGCGAGAAGCTCGGGAAACGCCCGAGGGTTCCGCGCATCGGGGTACACCGCTCGCATGGTGGCTTCGCCGGTCTCGATGTGATCGGGGTGGCTGCGGTAGACGCTGTCCCAGGCCCGGGTGGGCTGCTGGGTCATCACCACGTCAGGCTTCTCAATCCGAATGACTCGACTGATCGCCTTTCGCAGTTCCAGATTGCACTCCACTGCGCCGTCGGGGAATCCCAACCAGTGCAGCGATGTGACACCGACCTCGGCCGCCGCTGCGGTCTGTTCACGCTGGCGCATTGCGGCCAGATCTTCGGTGGACATCGACATGTCGTCGTTGCCGGCCTGTCCGGAGGTCACCAGACAGTACGAGACGTGACTCCCGGCCGCCGTCAGTACCGCGGCGGTACCGGCCGAACCGAAGTCAATGTCGTCGGGGTGAGCCACCACGAACAGGGCGCGCTCGGGCAGTGTCACCTGATCTTCGCCAAGAAAGATCGGAGTTGTCATGGCGCAGACCTACTCAGCTGGGGGCAGAACCCGGAGACCAAGCTCGTCCAGGTGCTTGTCGTCCAGCGGGCCGGGGGCTCTGGTCATGGGGTCGGCACCGGATTGGGTCTTGGGGAACGCAATGACTTCCCGAATGTTGTCCTCGCCCAGCAACAGCGCGGTGAGACGATCAAGCCCAAACGCAAATCCGGCGTGGGGCGGGGCACCAAAGCGGAAGGCGTCCAGCAGGAAACCGAACTTGAGCTCGGCCTCTTCATCGGAAATTCCCAACGCAGTGAACACCTGCTTCTGGACATCGGGCTCGTGGATTCGGACACTGCCCGATCCGAGCTCCCAGCCGTTGAGAACCAGGTCGTAGGACTGGGACCGAATCTTGAGCAGCGACTCGCCGCCGCCTTTGACCAGATAGTCCACGTCGTCGGGGTGCGGCATGGTGAAGGGGTGATGCGCCGGAATGGGATCGCCGGCGTCGTTGAGTCCTTCGAAGAGCGGGAACTCGATGATCCACAGGAATTGCAAGCCACCTTCGTCGGTTGGCGGGCGACCGTGTTCCAGCCGCAACCGGCCCAGGACGTTGTTGACCAGGTGGCGTTCGCCGGACTGAAGGAACAGCATGTCGCCGGGTTCGGCGCCCATACGGATCGGCAGCTCTCGCAGCTCGTCTTCGCTCATGAACTTGGTGAGGCCGCCATCCAACTCCATGTCGTCGCCGACGCGGAACCAGGCCAGGCCTTTGGCGCCCCAGCGCTTGCACATATCGGTCAGTTCATCAATGCGGTTCCGAGGAATGTCGTTGGCGCCATTCCTGGCCACGATCCCTTTCACACAGTCGGTCTTGAAGACGTTGGCCTCGGTGCCTTCAAACATCTCGGTCAGCTCGACCAGCAACATCTCAAAGCGGGTGTCGGGCTTGTCGGTGCCGTAGAACTCCATGGCGTCGCTGTAGGTCATCTGCGGAATGTTCTCGGGCCAGACGCCTCGCACCGCATCAGCGGCGGCGGCCACCGCGTAGGAGATCATTTCAATGACATCGTCCTGGCCAACGAAGCTGGCTTCGGCGTCCAGCTGCATGAACTCAAACTGACGGTCGGCGCGCAGGTCTTCATCACGAAGACAGCGGGCGATCTGGTAGTAGCGGTCCAGTCCCCCCACCATGGAGAGCTGCTTGAAGATCTGCGGGCTCTGCGGCAGGGCGTAGAACTCGCCGGGACTCATGCGGCTGGGCACTACGAAATCGCGTGCCCCTTCGGGCGTGGAGGCAATGAGCATGGGGGTCTCAAGCTCAATGAAGCCCTGGTCCTCCATGGCGCCCCGCACCGCACTGTTGACAATGGCCCGGTACCGGAGGTTGCGTTGCATCCGGTCGGTTCGCATGTCGACGTAGCGGTGCTTGAGGCGAAGCGTCTCGTCAACGTCCTGCCGGCTGTTGAGCTGGAACGGCGGCGTGTCCGCCTTGTTGAGGACGGTGACCGTGCACTCCTTGAGTTCGATCTCGCCGGTATCGATGTTCTTGTTGATCATCATCTCGTCGCGCAGGGTCACCGTGCCGGTGATCTGCACCACGTACTCCGAGCGAAGCTCGTGCTTCTCATCCACCACCGCCTGGACAATGCCGGTGTGATCCCGCACGTCCAGGAAGGCCAGCTTCTCGCCGTGTTCCCGCCGGGTGGCAACCCAACCGCAGATGGAAACTTCGCGGCCTTCGTCGTCGGCATTGAGCTCACCGCAATAGTCGGTGCGGAGTCCGCGGGCTGCACCCATGTCGGTGCCTTCCTCGTACTCGTACTCATCCTGCTCAGTCATTGCTGTTGCTCCAGTCGTTTCAGAACTTCTTCAGCCACCTGCGCTCGGGGCACGGTCACCTGCGGATCATTGGTCCGCATACTTCGAATGGTCACGGTGTTGCTTGTCATCTCATCCTCACCGAGGATCAGTGCAACTGCGGCTCCGCTGCGGTCCGCCGCCTTCATCTGGCTCTTCATGGACCGGCCGTCAAAGGCCCGATCCACGCTCACCGAATGGCTGCGCATCTGGGCCGCCAGGGCCAGCGCGTTCTGTCCCCCGGTGGCATCGACCACAAAGACATCAACGGTGGTGCCGGGCGCAGGAAAGACACCTTCGGCATCGCAGGCCAACAGGATGCGTTCAACGCCAAGCGCAAAGCCAACCCCCGGCGTCGCCGGGCCGCCAAGGTCTTGAGCCAGGCCGTCGTAACGTCCCCCGCCGCCAACCGCGTTCTGGGCGGCTTCCATGACGTCATTGGCAAACTCAAATGTGGTCCGGGTGTAGTAGTCCAGGCCACGCACCAGGCGCGGCGAGATCTCATAGGGAATGCCCAGCAGTTCCAACCCGGCTCGCACCGAGGCGAAGTGGGATCCGGTGTCCTCGGAGAGGAAGTCAACCATCACCGGGGCGTCGTCGATGAGTTGCTGGTCCTGCTCACGCTTGGAGTCCAGCACCCGCAGCGGGTTGATCTCCAGCGTGACCCGGGACTGCTCGCTCAACGCCGAGAGATTGGACTGGAAGTAGGTTGTGAGCGCTTCCAGATAGGCGGGACGGCAGGAGGCATCACCCAGCGAGTTGATCAGCAACCGATTCCGGGTCAGCCCAAGTTCGGCATAGAAATCCGCAGCCAGCGCAATGACCTCCACATCCATGTGTGGGTCATCGGTCCCAAGCGCTTCAACGCCAATCTGGTTGAACTGCCGGTAGCGACCCGCCTGAGGCTTCTCGTAGCGAAACTGGGGACCCTCGTACCAGGCCTTCCACGGGACCAGTGGCCGGTGCTGCACAAACGCCCGCACCACCGATGCGGTGAGTTCGGGCCTCAGCGCAAACTCGGTTGGTGATTTCTGGTCTTTGTCAAAGAAGGTGAACATCTCTTTACTGACCACGTCAGTGGCCTCACCAAGGCGCTTGAACACGCCAACCTCTTCGAACATGGGTGAGACGATCTGGCCGAACCCGGCCCGCTCCGCCATGACGGCGAAGGTGTTGACGAGCGCGCGCTGTCGAGCGGACTCGGGCGACAGAACGTCACGGGTGCCTTTCGGCGCCTGGAATTTGGAAGCGGCCAAGGTCATGAGACTATCGCCGCCAACTGCTGGGGAACCGGAATTACCCCCTTCACCATCGGAGCCCCGGTTGGCTACCCTCGGCCTGTGAGCGATGAAACCGACGAGGCGCGTTTGGGCGATCGTCTCGACGACATGCGCATCTCCGGCGTCGAAGCTGTGGGCGGTTTCTTTGGTTGGATCGCCAGTCGCATTCCCGCTTCGATCCGCAACTTCTGGCCCATCCGCATGACGGTCAAAGTCATCTCCCTCATCCGTCAGAACCGGGTGCTGAGTCTGGCGGCCGAGATCAGCTTCTGGGGGGTGCTCAGCGTGGTTCCACTTGGCCTGGTCGCAGTCACCGCTCTTGGCTGGCTGGACGCCATCGTCGGTTTCGAACTGGCCGAGGATGCTCGCACCGAGTTGGCCCGCTTCGTCACCCGCCTGCTCGGCACCGAAGGCACCGCGTCCACCGCCGTCGACAGTCTGTTTGAAGGAGACACCCGCATTGGCCTGTTCACCTTTGGTCTGGCGGTCGCCGTCTACTCCGCCTCCCGAGGATTCACCTCACTGGTTGGCGCGCTCGGGCTGATTTCTGGATATCAGAGTCAACGCAACTGGCTCATGACCCGCGTGGTCGGGGTGCTGGTCGCAATCCTCTCCATCGCCATCGGCAACGGTCTGCTGATCATGCTGGGGGTCGGTCGCACCGGATTTGGTCTGCCACAACCGTGGTCCGACATTGTCAGTATCAGCATCTGGCCCGCCGCCTTCGTACTCCTGGTCCTGTGGGCCGTGGTGCTGTTGCATTGGGCGCCGCATGACCGAACCCCTCTTCGCGATGACTGGCTCGGTGCCGGTCTCACCGCCGTCTTCTGGGTCGCCAGCTCCTATTTCACGGCGTGGTCCATCCGAGCCGGAACGGCGTCGGCCACCGATGCCCTCGGGCTCCTGGGCAGTGGCGTTGGATTGTTGATCTGGCTTTACCTGATTGCCGCCAGCATCCTCATCGGCGCACAGCTGAACGCCGCCACTCATCTGGAGCGCATGGAGCAGGCCGGCGAAGCCAACCCCGCAGAGACCGTTGAGTAGTCCCGGCCAACACCGCCGTCAGTGATGACACAATCGCTCCGTGTTTTGGAAATGGGGGCGTTGCGGCCTTGTACCGGCTGGTTAAAACTCCGCGAGGCGGACGCTGAGTTCGTCGAGCTCTGCGAAGCTCAGGTTGGCGAAGCTGGCGCGGATCATGCCGCGGTCCTTGTCAAGAAACGCCGTTCCCGGGATGGTCAGGACATCGTGGTCCACCACCAGCTTCCGCACGACCGCCCCGGTTGACGCGTCGGGGTCGGGGTGCCGCAGCCAACCGAAGTATGCGCCCGAGCTCACCAGTTCAAATCCGCCCGGCTTGTCGCTCATGAGCTGCCGGAAGTAGTCCAGCTTGTCCCGCGTTTCCCGGGCCCGTTCAGCTCGCCATTCGGTGGCTTGGGTCAAGCCGGCGAGGACCGCTTCCTGACTGATGCGCGGCGTGCAGATGGTCACACAATCCAGAAGTTTCATGCACTCCGCCAGCAGCGCCGGCGCACCCACCAGCGCTCCGGCCCGGTACCCGGGCAGCGCAAAGTCCTTGGAGAAACTGTGGAGGGTCACCACATGGTCATCCCATGCCGGGTCCTGGTAAAGGCCGTGGGCCGGCGCCGGGTCTTCGCGGTAGGACCGGTACGTCTCGTCAATGATCAGGGCGATATCGGAACGAGCGGCCAGGGCCGCAAACTCCGCAATCAGCTGGGGCGGAACAATGGCACCACTTGGGTTCCCCGGCGTCACCATCACAATGGCGGTCGTTCGGTCAGTGATCAAAGATGCGGCCTGCTCCGGATCCGGCATCTGGTCCGGTCCGGTCCGCAGGTGAACCACGGTGGTGCCATCCAGGCGGAGCCACATGTCGTGATTGAAATAGAAGGGCAGGATCAGAATGATCTCGGTGCCTGGCCCGCCCAGAGCTGAAGCCACCAGGCAGAACGCCTGATTGCACCCGGGGGTGATCAGAATCTGGTCAGCCGAGATGGTTGCCTGGTAGTCCTTGCTCAGGTCCCGGGCAAAGGCTTCTCGAAGCGGCGGCAGGCCCGGCTGCGGGGCATAAAAGCCCATGTCCGGCTCCTCGGCGGCGGCCGCAATTCGCTCAACAATCTGAGGAGCGGTTGGGTGGTTGGGGGCCGCCTGGGACATGTTGAGCAGCGGACGATCCTTGCCGCCCTCCAACCCGAGTGCGAATGCTTCGCCAATCGGCGAATGAATCTGGTCGAGAGTCCGCGACCGCAGACGCATCAGGCCGCCGTCATCCGGTACGCGGAGTACACACCATCCACGCGACGCACCGTGCGCAACACCGAGTCCAACTGGGCGAGATCGCCGAGTTCAAAGTCGAACTGCATCGTGGTGACGTGATCACCCATACGGGTGCGGCTCTCGCTGCGCAGGATGTTCACATCCTGATGCGACAGCACCTCGGCGACGTCCCGAAGCAGACCCCGCCGGTCAAAGGCCCGAACTTCAACCGACGCCACGAAACTGGCGCCCGCCGCGTCCCATTCAACGTCGATCAGCTTGTCCATCTGCTGAGAGCGCAGAGATACCGCATTGGCACAATCGGATCGGTGCACCGAGACGCCGCGCCCGCGGGTGTGAAAGCCCATGATGCTGTCCGGGGGTACCGGGCGGCAGCACTTGGACAGCCGAACCCAGACGTCGTCCAGCCCTTCGACATGCACACCAACTGAGGACTTGCGGTCGTCCTCCTCGGCTCGTTCTCTGGTGACAAACAGGCTGCGGGAGACTCGCTCATCATCGGCGCTGTCGCTGCCTTTCAGCGCCCGTTCCACCCGCGACGCCACGGCCTTGAGGGAGACATTTCCCTCCGCCACCGCGCCCAACATCGACGATTGGTCGGGGTAGCTCATGGCTTTGGCCACCGTCTCCAAGGTGGACGACTGCATGACCTCGCTGCCAGGGAGGCCGGCTTTGCGGAGCTCAGCCAGCAGCAACTCCTGACCTTGGGCCGCGTTGTCCTGACGTTCTTCTCGAGCATGCCATCGACGGATGTGCTGGATGGCCCGTTCGGTAACCACAAAGTCAAGCCACTCCTGGGACGGCCCTTGTTCCTCATCGCTGGCAACGATGATCTCCACGGTCTGACCGGACTCGAGCACGGTGTCCAAACCGGCGGTGACCCCATCGATTCGGGCACCGATTGCCCGATGGCCAATCTCGGTGTGGATCGAGTAGCCGAAGTCAACCGGCGTGGCACCGACTGGCATCGTCACAATGCGGTTCTTGGGCGAGAAGACCAGCACTTCGTCGCGCTCCAGGTCCAGCTGCAGGTTGTGCATGAAGACCGACGGATCGGCTTCGGCATCGGAGTACTCCGAGATGCGCTGCAGCCACGCCAGCTCGCTGGAAGAGTCGCCGTTTTCTTTGTAGGTCCAGTGGGCGGCGACGCCGAACTCGGCCCGGTTGTGCATTTCCTCGGTTCTGATCTGCACTTCCATCGGCATGCCCTTCGGGCCTTTCACGGTGGTGTGCAGTGACTGGTAGAGGTTGAACTTCGGCATGGCAATGAAGTCCTTGAAGCGGCCCTGAATTGGATGCCACATCGAGTGGATCGCCCCCAGCGCTCCGTAGCAATCCTTTACGTCGTTGCAGATGAGACGCAGCGCCACCAGGTCATAGATGTCATCAAACTCGCGATGCTTGAGCACCATCTTTTCGTAGATGCCATAGAGATGTTTGGGGCGGCTGGTGACCTGGGCCTGAATGGCGGCCTGGCCCATGGCCTGGTCGACCATGCCGCTGACCAGGGTGAGATACAGCTCTCGCTCCGGATCCCGGGCCGCGACCATGTGATCAATCTCGCCGTACCACTTGGGGTGCATGGCAGCAAAGGACAGGTCTTCCAGCTGGGTTCGCAGCGACTGCATACCCAGTCGGTGCGCCAGTGGCGCATACACCTGCATGGTCTCTTTGGCGGTCCGTTGCTGCTTCCATACCGGAAGCACACCAATGGTTCTCATGTTGTGGAGCCGGTCAGCCAGCTTGATGATGAGGACCCGGACGTCCTTGGCGACCGCCACCATCATCTTCCGCAAGGTGGCGGCCTGCTGCTCTTCTTTGCTGTTGAACTGCAGCCGGTCGACTTTGGTGCAACCGTCAATGATGGCGGCGACCTCGGCACCAAAGTCGTCAGTGATCTGGGCGAGGCTGACCTCGGTGTCTTCGACGGCGTCGTGGAGCAGCGCGGCGGCAATCGACTGATCATCCATGCGCTGTTCGGCCACAATGCGGGCTACCGCCAGCGGGTGAACGAAGTACGGCTCACCGGACTTGCGAACCTGACCGGAGTGCGCATGTCGGGACTTCTCATAGGCCCGTTCAATGAGATCCGCCGACGCCGTTGGATTGTGCGTGGCGAATTCGTCCAGCAGAATCTGGTGGTCCTCGTGATCAACTTGGAGATTGCGCTTCCATGGAACGACACGCCGAACCGTTGACATGTTTCCTCCTGCGTTGGGCGGGTGCTGACCGAATCAGTACTGCTCGAATCAGTACTGCACGGGAATCAGTACTGCAAGAGTACGTGGGGATCGACACCAGGCGCGACTTCGGCCATCCGGGCTCGTCCACCAAGGTCGCCCAGCTCGATCAGGAATGCGGCGCCGGCCAGGCTCGCTCCCGACTGTTGGATCAGTGATGCCGCAGCGGCCGCAGTGCCGCCGGTGGCAAGCACATCGTCGACCAGCACCACTCGCTTGTCTGCGGTCAGGTCGTCGCGGTGCACTTCAAGGTGATCGTCGCCGTACTCCAGCGAGTAACCCTGGCTTCGGGTGGGGCGGGGCAGCTTGCCGGCTTTGCGTACCGGAACAAACGCTGCGCCCAATCGGTAAGCCATCGGCGCTCCAAAGATGAAGCCACGCGCGTCGACTCCGACAACGGTGTCGATGTCACCGCCCACAAACGGGTCGGCCAGGACTTCGACGGCCAGCCGCAGGCCGTCCGGGTCCGCAAGCAGCGGAGTGATGTCTTTGAAGACGATGCCCGGTTTGGGAAAGTCAGCGACGTCGACAACGAGCGAGGCCAACCACTCCGCAGAACCCACGGGTCAGCGTGACTTCTTCTTACGAGGCCGGGCGGGAATCTCACCAGATGGGGTGGGACGCTCGGCTACTGCGGTTGACTGCTGCGACACACCCCGAGGGCCTGCTGTCTCGGTGACTTTGGCTTGGGCTTTGATCTCCCGGGTTCGGTCCGCGGCCGCCAACTGGTCTCGGATGGCTGAGGTGCTGTCCGCACCGTCAACGCCCCCGTCAACGCCTTCGATGCGTTGCCGGCGAGCAATGTTGGCTTCTTCGCGTTCTTTGAGCCACGCAACGATGGGCGTGGCCACGAACAGGGACGAGTAGGTACCGACCAGCAGGCCGACCAGCAATGCGATGGCGAACTCTCGCAGGCTGACCGCACCGAGGATGGAACCACCGATGAGGAGGACGCACAGCACCGGAAGCACCGAGGTGATGGTCGTATTGATCGACCGCATGAGCACCTGGTTGAGCGAGTACGAAACCATGCCCGAGTACGTGAACTTGGAGGAGGTTGAGATCCGTGACTCGTTCTCTTTGACCTTGTCAAACACCACGAGGGTGTCATAAAGGGAGTAGCCAAGAATAGTGAGGAAGGCAATGACGGTTGCAGCCGTGACCTCAAACTGGAACAACGCGTAGATACCAACGGTGATGAGGATGTCGTGGACGACGGCGATCATCGCGCCGACCGCCATCTTCCATTCCAGACGAACCGCGATGTAGACAAACAGCACGACGAAGAAGATGATCAGCGCGTTGCGGGCTTTACCGGTGATCTCGTCGCCCCACGAACCGCCAATCGAGTTGACGTTGATGTCGTTTACTGAGACACCGGCCGCAACCGCAATTGCCTGGGAGACCTGGTCAATGTTGTTCAGATCTGCGTCCTCAACTTCGGCGCGCACGCGGAATACGTCATTGCCGACTTCCTGAATACGAGCGTCACTGAGGCCAATCGGCGAGAGTGCGTCGCGGAGACCATCGGCATCCACGGTGCTGGAGGCAACCTGCCAGGATTGGCCGCCTTCAAACTCAATACCCAGGTTCAAACCACGAAAGATCAGGGCGCCCAACGAAATCAGGACGAGGAACAGCGAAACGAGCGCCGCTTTCTTCCACAGCTTGACGAAGTTGATATTGGTGAGCCCCAGGAACAGGGCCTTCAAGCCGGTGGGCTCGTCGGTGTACTCGCGGGCGGCGGGGAGGGTGGAGTCGCTCATCGTTATGCCTTTCGTCCAGCGAGACCGACCCCGAAGGAGCCGATGTTGTCCTCTGCGTTTTCTCGGTGAGCGAGCCAGTGAACAAATGGCCGCATAAAGAAGTAGGTGGCTATCAGGTCCAGGACCGACGCAATGCCCAACATCAGCGCGAAGCCCTTCACTGAGCCAACGGTGACCAGGTACAAGATGATGGCGCCGATGAGGGTTGCGAGGTTGGCGTAGAAGACCGTTCGGAAAGCAATCGGGAACGCCTTGTCGGTCGCGGTACGCAAGGTTCGACCATTGCTGATTTGTTCCTTGAGGTGTTCGAAATAGACCACGTTGGAGTCCAACGAAACACCAATCGAAACGATCAGTCCCACGATGCCGGCCAGCGTCAACGCCAGGCCACGAGACGAGGACAGATACGAAACCACCACATAGAGCAGTGACGCCGAAATCAACAGACTGAGGATGGCCGCTACTCCAAGGAGGCGGTAGTACCAGATCATGTAGAGGGCCACCAGCAGGACGCCGATGGCGCCGGCGATCAGACCGGCGTTCAGCGAGTTGTTGCCGAGCGTCGAAGAAACCGAGCTGACGAGACCAGCGGCGGCGGGATCCTGGAACTCAATGGGCAGCGCACCGAAGTCGAGCACGAGTGCGGTGTCTTTGGCTTCTTCCTCGGGGAAGCCAAAGCTGCCCCGGCTGATCTGCACGATATCGCTTTGAAACACCGGAGAAGAGAAGCCGAACGAGCTGTCGACGTTGCGGTCGATCACGGTGGCCAACTGACCAACAGGGCAGGTTTCGAGCACGCCGTAGCAGCTGAGGGCGGTGGCGTTCAGCAGATCGATGCCCTCGGCACCGTCCTTGAAGTCCACCGCGATGGTCCAGCCGCCGGGACCGGAGGTCTCCGCCTCGGCACCGTCCAGTGCGGCACCGGTGAACTCGGTTGGGCCAAGAAGATAGACGTTCTGGTCGTCGGTGAGAATGACCGACCGGTCTTCGAGGTCGCCCTCGGCGGTGGTCAGCACCGTATCCAGACTCCCGCCGAACATCTCGTCGGTACCGGGACCTCCGTTGACCCCGGCCACCCGGAAGAGCACACGGGAGTTGGGGTTCTGTCCGGTTGCGGCTGCGGGCTCCTGCGGGGCCACGAAGTCGCTGAGGTCGATGGTGGCCGGGTCCCCTTCGGTGGTGACCGCGTCATCCTGCAGGGTTGCGGGCTGCAGCGCCGAGGCGCTTTCGTCGCCGGGCGTCAGCAGGCCGAAGCCGGACTCGTCTTCACCGTCATCGCCGTCAACACCTTCATCACCCACGTCACCTTCACCCACGTCACCGTCATCAACGGTGCCGGTGACGGTCGCGCCGTCGGACTCGACAACGATGGTTCCTTCGCCGCCAATTGCGGTTCCCGAGGACCCGGACGAGTCACCGTAGCCATCCAGATACAAGGCTCGGGCGGCTTCAAACTGGCTGATGGGTATGGGCGGATAGATTTGGGGGCGGAATCGAAGCTCGGCGGTCTGTCCGACCAATTCGATGGCCCGCTGCTGGTCCTCAATGCCGGGCATCTGAGCGATGATCCCGAAGACGTCCTGGCCGGCGACGTTCATCTCCTGCACGGTGATGTCCGGCTCGGCAACACCAATGGCGTCCACTCGCCGGCGGATGATCTCCGCCGCCCGCTCGACGTTGTCAGCATTGTCGGCCTGCGTGAGGTTGAAAGGGTCATCGGCCGGCTGCAGCACCACTTCAACGCCGCCTCGCAGGTCCAAGCCCAGCAACGGCGTGTTGCCGGCGAGAATGGTCCACAGGAGCAAGCCGGCGGTGATCACCACAATCCCGATCAGGGATCTTTGTCCAGTCTTCATTGGTTCAACTATTCCTTGGCGCCACAGTTGTTACCCGCAGCGAGGGTTCGGGTTTGGTTCGTACTTTTGGTTTGGGCGTTAGTCGTTGTCGGTGTCGTCTTGCACGACAGAGGAATCGGCGTACTGCACGCGTTCGGCAATGGACTCGCGGGTGACCTTGATCTCCAGGTTGTCAGCGATCGCAAGAAAAGCGGTGTCGCCATCAAGTTCGGTGATCTGGCCATAGAGTCCGGCCGAGGTCAGCACGTCATCTCCGGGCTCAAGCGCCGCCATGAGCGCCTTCTGGGCGGCAGCGCGGGCCCGCTGGGGGCGCAGAATGACAAACCAGAGCACTGCAAACAGCGCGATGTAAATGAGGATGCCGATTTCCATGTGAGACCCTTGAAACTCCCGGTCGCTTATCTTCTCAGCGACTGGCCGCGAACCGTTCGAGGCTAGCGGCCGCTCAGCCCCAAACCGAGGCAACCTCGGCCAGAAGCACGTCAAGGGTGTCGTTGCGGATTGCGGTTCGAGCCCGGTTCATGAGGTCGAAGGTCCATGCAATGTTGTGCAACGTCAACAGTCGGGCGGCGGTCGGTTCCTGAACCACAAGGAGGTGGCGGATGTAGGCCCGGCTGAATCGGCTGATGGGACTGCCCGGAAAACCGGGGTCGACGGGCCGTTCATCGCGGGCAAAGGGCCGGTTCCGAAGATTCAGCCGCCCAACCGATGTCAATGCGGTCCCGTGCCGAGCCAACCGGGTGGCAAGGACACAGTCAAACATGTCGATCCCGACCGAGACCCCTTCAATCAGGCTCAGCGGATCCCCAACCCCCATCAAATACCGCGGTTGGTCCACCGGCAGAATGGCTGTACAGGCCGCCATGGGTTCGAGCATGAGCGAGCGCTCTTCCCCCACCGACAGCCCACCAACGGCGTAGCCCTCAAAGCCAATATCGATGGTGCGTTGGGCGCTCTCCTGGCGAAGGGCAACATCGAGTCCGCCCTGCACAATGCCAAACTGCGCCCGCATCCCGTCGGCCACCTGCGGTTGCTCCAGAAAGTGGCCACGAGCCCGGGCCGCCCAGGCGGCCGTGGTGTCCACGGCGTTTCGAAGCTGGCCGGGAGTGGCGGGAAGGGCGGGGCAGATGTCGAGCACCATCTGAATGTCGCTACCCAGATTCAGCTGCACGTCCACGGCCGTCTCGGGGGTGAGTTCGTGCATGCTGCCGTCATAGGTGGATTTGAAAATTGCGCCCTTGTCGGTCACCTTCGGTTCCAGGCTGAAGATCTGGTATCCGCCGCTGTCGGTCAGGATCAGCCCGGTCCAGTCCTGAAACTTGTGCAGACCACCCAGGTCTCGCACCAGCTCATCTCCGGGCCGAAGCATGAGGTGGTAGGTGTTACCCAGAATCATCTGGGCCCCCAGATTTTCGAGGTCCTCGGCGCTTATGGTCCGCACCGAGGCTCGGGTGCCCACCGGCATGAAGGCCGGTGTCTCCAGAACTCCGCGGGGCGTGGTCAACCGGCCGGTTCGGGCGTCTCCAGCGGTTGCGGTCACCTCAAAGTTCATGTCGGCGTCCCTTCACGGTTGACGATCATCGCGTCTCCGAAGGAAAGAAACCGGTATGCCTCTCGTTGAGCTTCCTCATAGATACTGCGCCATCGAGGTCCGGCAAAGGCCGCCAGCATCACCAGCAGTGACGAGCGGGGCTGGTGAAAGTTGGTGAACAACGTGTCCACGACCGCCCAGGAGTAGCCGGGCGAAATGAACAGATCAGTCCGCCCGGCCAGTTCCTGTCGTGTGGCTGCACTTTCCAACGCTCTCACGCTGGTGGTGCCTATCGCCATCACCCGACCTGCGTTTTGTACGGCCTCCCACGTGGCCTCGGGTACTCGGTAAAACTCCTCGTGCATGACGTGGTCAGAGATGTTGTCCACGGTGATCGGCCGGAAGGTTCCGATGCCGACCGCCAGCTCCACGGTGACCACCTGGGCGCCTGCGTCCCGGCAGGCATCGAGCGTCTCCGCGGTGAGGTGCAGGCCGGCGGTGGGCGCGGCCACCGACACTTCCCGCTCGGCGTACACGGTCTGGTAGCGCTCGGGATCATGCAGGGTCTCAGTGATGTAGGGCGGGAGCGGGACGGTGCCTTCGGCGGCCGCCAGGTCCTGCAGGTCACCGTCCGCGGAGGTCACGATCCGGCGACCCGCACCAAGATCGGCTCCCACCTCGACGGTGGCTCCGGTGTCCGATGTCAGCTCGGTACCGGGTGGACATTTGCGGCTGGGCTTGACCAGCGCGTGCCAGGCACCGGGTTGTGCACTACCAACGGGCTCCAGCAGAAACACTTCGGTTGCGCCGCCGGTCGGGCGGCGCAGGCGCAGCCGGGCCGGGAGTACCCGGGTGTTGTTCACCACGATGACATCACCGGGTCGGACCAGCTGCGGGAGGTCTGCGGTGTGGCGGTGGCTCAGGTCTTCGCCCGTGGCGTCCAGGAGCCGGGAAGCGTCGCGCCGCTCGGTTGGTCGCTGGGCGATCGATTCGGCCGGCAGGGCGTAGTCGAAGTCCAAGATCTGCACGGCTGGGAGCCTAACGGCGGCCGCCGACGCATCTGAAGACGAAGCGTGCCGGCATGCCCACCTCACGCGACTCGGGTGCGTCCGCGGACGCATTTGGGGACTGAGCGTGGGGGGCTACCCACCTCACGCGACTCGGGTGCGTCCACGGACGCACGCTCTCAGATCAGATGCACATCCACGCCTTTGGCGTTCGCCGCCAGCGCCCCAATGTCAGCGGCATCACCGGTGAGTACCGTGCCGTTCGGTTCCGCCATGGCCACCACGAGCGCGGCAACGGCGGAGCCTCTGGACGCTCGGTGTCGAAGCTCGGCTGCTCGCCGGGCGATCGGTTCGGTTACCGACGGCTCAATGATGCATGTCTTGAGAAACCGATGGGTGTTTGCGTCCGGTCCGGAGTCGCCGTGAAGCGACTCCACCATGACCATGGTGGGCACCAGGGGTGGCCAAAGGTCCTGCTCCACCAGTGATCGAATCAGCGCGCTGACCGCAACCGAACGGGCGGCCAGTCGGGAGACGCCCCCAGTGTCCAGAATCAGCATTCAGCCCCGAGCCAGCGCTCAGCTCGCCTGGTCAAGCGAACCACGACGGATCCGGCGCACAATGGCATCAGCCCGCAATACGTCATCGTCGCCAGGGGCACCGACCTCCGCGTCAAGTTCCTCCAGATAGCGCTCGGTCTCGGTCAGCGCATCGCGCCGCTCGAGTTCGGCCCGGACCGCAATCTGGAGCAGTTCAGATGCCGGCAGACCGCGTTCTTTGAGCTCGCGGTGAAGATCTTCTGGCAGGTACACCTGAACCCGTGGCATACGTCCAAGTATACACACAGCGCTCCAGTCCGGCCCCACCCACCGAGTTCAGTCGAACAGGCGGGGATCCACGGCCGGGGTGGCGGTCGTCGGCGGATGCAAACCCAGATGCGCCCATGCTGCGGGCGTGGCTACTCGACCTTGGCGGGTGCGCTTGAGCAGGCCCTGCTGAATCAGAAACGGCTCGTACACCTCTTCCACGGTTTCGCCGGGCTCGCTCACGCTGATGGCCAGCGTGGACAGTCCCACCGGTCCGCCGCCGAATCGGTTGCAGATCGACCCGAGGATGGCGCGGTCAACCTTGTCCAAGCCCACTTCGTCCACGCCGAAGAGCTTGAGTCCGTCATGGGCCACGGCACGACCAATGGTTCCGTCGCCTTCAATCTCGGCGTAGTCCCGGACCCGGCGCAGCAGACGATTGGCGATGCGCGGGGTGCCTCGGGAGCGACGAGCAATCTCCGCAGCGCCATCCTCGTCGATGCTCACATCGAGAATGCCGGCCGCTCGCAGAACGATGAGTTTCAGCTCATCGGGGTTGTAGAACTCCAGCCGGGCAACCTCACCAAAGCGGTCACGCAGCGGGCCGGTGATCAACCCCAGTCGGGTGGTGGCGCCAACCAGCGTGAACCGGGGCACCTCCAGTCGAATGGAGCGGGCGGCCGGGCCTTTGCCCAGAACAATGTCCAGCTCGAAGTCTTCCATTGCCGGGTACAGGACTTCTTCGATGGCGCGGGCCAACCGGTGGATCTCATCGATGAACAGCACATCGCCCGGTTCGAGCTTGGTCAGAATGGCGGCCAGATCACCGGTGCGTTCGAGCGCCGGTCCCGATGTGGTGTGAATGGTCGATTCCATTTCCCGCGCCACGATGTTGGCCAGGGTGGTCTTGCCCAGACCCGGCGGCCCGGCAAACAGCAGATGGTCGGCGGCTTCTTCGCGCTGCCGCGCCGCCCCCAGGATGATGCCCAGGTGCCGCTTGAGCATTTCCTGACCCACAAACTCATCCAGCGCCCGCGGCCGGAGACCCGGCTCTTCGACGACATCGGCCATATCCACCGGCTGCGGCGTGGTCGCCTGGTCGCGAACCAAACCGTCCGGGTTGAGCATCTCTTCACGCATCAGATGCCAACCTAGGAGGCAACGGCCAGCCGCTTGAGCGCCTGCTTCAGCTGCTCACTGGCATCGCCTTCATCGGGGATGTCGCGCAGGACCTGATGGATCTCCTCGTCGGCGTAGCCCAGACCCAGGAGGGCTTCGCGAACATCTCGGCGAACACCGGCGGCTTCTCCCCCGCCAATCACATTGACCGTGGCCGCCAGGTCACCTTCGGCCACATCCAGCTTGGACTTCAGTTCCACCAGCAGCCGCGCCGCCGTCTTCTTACCCACACCCGGGACAAGGCACAGCGCGCCAAGGTCGTCTTCGGCCAGTACTCGCCGCAGACCAATGGGGTCATGCACCGAAAGAATGGCCAGCGCGAGGGCCGGCCCAACACCATGGGCCGACAACAGCGCCACGAACGCCAACCGCTCTTCTCGGGAGGTGAACCCAAACAGCTGTTGGGCGTCTTCTCGTATGTGGTGGTGGATGTGAACAAAGACTTCGCTGCCCAATTCGCCCAGCGTCACGGCGGTGGAAGGCGACACCGTCACCCGGTAGCCAATGCCGGCCACTTCGACCAGAACTTCGCCATCTCCGCGCTCAAGCAGCGCGCCGCGTAGGGAACCAATCACGACTGTTCGCCCTCGCTCACGCTCCGCCGAAACGTTCGGCACGCAGCCTTCCACGACTGTTCGCCCTCGCTCACGCTCGGCCGAAACGTTCGGCACGCAGCCTCCATACCGGTGCTGGTCATGGTGAACTCCTTGAAACAAGTTGGGGGCTGTGGGCCAGGTGGCACAGCGCGACGGCCACGGCGTCCGCCGCGTCCACGGGGCGAAGTGGGGTGGCAATGCCAAGCAGCAGCTGCACCATCTGTTCCATCTGGTCTTTGTCGGCGCCGCCGTCACCGGTGATGGCCGCCTTGATCTCATTGGGCGAGTATTCGATGACCTCGCATCCGGCGGCGGACGCGGCCGCCATGGTCACCCCGCTGGCCTGGCCGACTCCCATGGCGGTGCTGACGTTGACCTGAAAGAGGACCCGCTCCACGGCCACCACTGATGGCTGGTAGTCCTCGATGAGCGAAATCACTTCGGCCTGCAGCAGCGCCAAACGCCTGGGTATGGGCGCCGATGGTTCGGTGCGAATCACTCCGGCCGCTATGGCTTTGGGTGAACGCGACCTCGAGCCCGGTTGGGGTTGTTGGACAACGCCGTAGCCGCACCGGGACAGACCCGGATCGATTCCCAGAACGAACATATGTTCTTCATCGTACTGCAGAGATCACATCAGCACGCGGAGGCTCAACCAATGCGGACACTGTCGGGCGGAGTTACCGGGCGGAGTTGGTATCGGGCGGGCACTGTCGGGCGGGGGCATCGGGCGGAGTTACCGGGCGGACGCTGTCGGGCGGAGTTATTGCGCCGAGAGGGACGCCATGACCTCGTCGGAGATATCGAAGTTGGCAAAGACGTCCTGGACATCATCGCTGTCTTCAAGAACTTCGATCAGTTTGAGGACCGACTTGGCATCGCTCTCGTTCAGCTCCACGGTCTGGGTGGGAACCATGACCAGGTCCGCGGAGGTGAACGCAATTTCCGCAGCTTCCAACGCGTCCCGCAATCCGTTGAGATCGGTGGGCTCGCAGGTCAACTGCCAAGCCTCGCCCAGGTCGGCAAGGTCTTCGGCACCGGCTTCCAGGGCAATCATCATGAGATCGTCTTCTTCGATGGTCGCCCGCTCCAGCAAGATGATGCCTTTGCGTTCAAACTGCCAGGACACCGCCCCGGGTTCGGCCAGTGAACCACCGTTCTTACTGAGCATGCTGCGCATCTCGGGGCCGGTCCGATTGCGGTTGTCGGTCAGCGCATCGATGTAGAGCGCAACCCCGGCCGGCGCATAGCCCTCGTAGACGATGGTCTCGTAGCTGACGCCTTCAAGTTCGCCAGTGCCGCGCTTGATCGCCCGTTCAATCGTGTCCAGCGGCACCGAGCTGTCGCGCGCCTTCTGGTACATGGTGCGCAAGGTGGGGTTGGCGTCGGGGTCGCCGCCGCCCTGACGAGCCGCAACCTCCACCTGCTTGATGATCTTGGCAAAGAGCTTTCCGCGTTTGGCGTCAGCGGCGCCCTTCTTGTGCTTGATTGTGGCCCATTTGGAATGACCGGACATGTGCGGTTCCTCTCAACTGATAGCAACAAAGTATCGGTGCAGGCGTGAATCGCCAGACAACTCGGGGTGGAACGATGACACCAGCACCGCTCCCTGCTGGCAAAGTACCGGAGCACCGTCCACCTCGGCCAGCACCTCGACGTTGTCACCGACCTTTTCCACCGCCGGAGCCCGAATGAAGATGGCAGGGAGATCCGGCTCGCCAAGAACCGGGACCGGCAGCGTGGCTTCAAATGAATCGATTTGGCGGCCGTAGGCATTGCGGCGCACGGTGATGTCGATGGCGTTCAACGGTTCCTGATCGGGTCGACCGTCCAACACCCGGGCGGCCAGCACAATCATGCCCGCACAGGTGCCAAAGACCGGCATCCCGGCCGCCACCCGTTCCTCAATGGGGGCGCGCAGGTTGTTGCGGTCAAGCAGCAGGTTCATGGTGCTGGACTCCCCGCCGGGGATCACCAATCGTTCAACGTCGGCGAGTTGGTCCGGGGTCTTCACCACCCGGGCGTCACAACCCAACTCCTCGAATACGTCAATGTGGGCTTGGAATGCGCCTTGCAGCGCAAGCACGCCCACCGCCGAAGCGGTCAATGCCGCTACCAGCCGCGGTCAGCGAGCTTGGTTTCCAGCGAGCCGATTTCCAAGCCGGGCATGGCTTTGCCCAGACCGGTGCTCACCTTGGCCACGATGCTGGCGTCTTCGAAGTTGGTGGCGGCTTCAACAATGGCCTTGGCCATCAAGGAGGGATTGTCGCTCTTGAAGATGCCCGAACCAACAAAGACCGATTCGGCACCAAGCTGCATCACCAGGCTGGCGTCCGACGGTGTCGCAATGCCTCCGGCACAGAAGATGGGCACCGGGAATTTGCCGGTCTCGGCAATCTGCTGCACCAGCGGCAGTGGCGCCTGCAGCTGTTTGGCCCACTCGAAAAGTTCGGGGCCGTCGGCCTGGGTGATCTTGAGAATGTCGCCGCGGATGGTGCGAATGTGGCGCACCGCTTCCACGATGTTGCCGGTGCCCGCCTCGCCCTTGGAGCGAATGAGGGCTGCGCCTTCGGCAACCCGTCGAAGCGCCTCGCCGAGGTTGGTTGCGCCACAGACAAACGGCACATCGAATGCCAGCTTGTCGATGTGGTGGGTCTCATCGGCCGGGGTCAGAACTTCGGACTCGTCGATGTAGTCCACGCCAAGGGTTTGGAGCACCTGGGCTTCGGCAAAGTGACCGATGCGGGCTTTGGCCATGACCGGAATGGTGCAGACCTCCTGGATGCCCTGAATCATCTCCGGGTCGCTCATGCGGGCCACGCCGCCATCACGACGAATGTCTGAGGGCACGCGTTCCAGTGCCATGACGGCCACCGCGCCCGCGTCCTCGGCGATCTTGGCTTCATCGGGATTGACGACGTCCATGATGACGCCGCCTTTCAACATCTCCGCAAGGCCGGTTTTCAAGGTCATCGTTCCGGTCTTGGCACCGGCGGTGTTCTTTGCTTCAGACATGCCCGGCAGTCTACGGCGTTAGAGGCTCTGCCTAGAGCGGAATACTCCATAACTCACAGAATTTGTTCCCGCGGGGTCCGTTCCGACGCGCCCTACGATTGCGCCGGAGGTTTGAAGTTCGTGGATCTGGAAGTTCGTGATGTGAAGTTCGTGGATTTGCTGAAGTTCGTGGGACTGCTGGCTGCGGTCGCAGCGGTCGCTCTGCTGGTCGCCCGAATCTTGTTCTTTGAGGTGTACGTAACCAACAGTGAGTCGATGCTGCCAACCATTGGTCCCGACGACCGAGTGCTCGTTCGCACCGGCGCCGACCCCACACCGGGTGACGTTGTCGTGGTGACGGTCACGGCGAGTCCGGGCCCATCGGTTGATGTGTTGAAGCGAGTGATTGCGGTGGGACCCGATCGGGTGGATTTCATCGACGGTCAGGTCCTGGTGAACGGTGAGCGGCTTGACGAGCCTTATGTCGCACAGCCGGGCATGACGTTTCCGATTTCCGGAAACGCCATCCGCCGGTGCGATGTATCGGCGGCAAACTTCTGCGTACTGGCCGAAGGCACCGTCTTTTTGCTCGGTGACAACCGGCAGGCCAGCACCGACTCCCGCATATATGGTCCGGTCGACCGGGCGCAGGTCCAGGGCGTGGTTCGTTGGGACTTCTGACCCGACGCCGAACCAATCAGAGTTCGCGGAGCAGGTCCATTCGCTGACTGAAGGACCACTGGCGTTCACCGGACGGAGAACGGACCCACAGATGGGCGGTTGGGCCGGCAGTGACACTGGTCGGCTCGCCGGACAGCTCCATGGCTTCGAAGGCCGACAGCAAGCCCGGCGGGTAGCGGGTCAATCGCATGCCGGCGATGTCTGCCATGGCATCACTGTCGGCATCGATGACCATGCCGGTGACCGCGCGGGCCAGGCCGCCAATGGGAGCCAGGATGCGGCGAATGAAGGGAACCACCAGGGTTTCCTCCTGCGCCCTGCCTTCTCGCAACCGGGCAACTTCACGGGCCATGATGCCTTCGAGCTGCACCACGCTGAGCTTGTCAATGAGGCCGCGAGTGACCGCCAAACACGGGCTCTGCGCAGATGCAAATGCGGCGGCGTTGATGCTGGCCGTTTCGATGACGTACATCTCAGGTTCGGACTGGCCGGCCCGGGCACAGAGTTCTTCAATCATGTTCTCGAGCCGTGGTTCGGAGCCCGGGGTGATTGGCTTGGCGTCGATCATGCTGATCACCTGCGCCACCGCAGTGCGGTGCAGGAAAATGGCGACGATGGTCGCCACGGCCAGCGGCAACAGGATGGCCAGCCACGCGGGGGCACCAACAATCAACAACACGATGATCAGCAGAACAGCGATCAGGGTGATTGGGGCCGCGAGAATGGCAATCGTTCGTGGGGACATCAGCCCGTCATCGTACGGGGCTGCGGCGCGATTCGATGGCTTGCTCGTAGAGCTCGATATAGCGCTGGGCGAGCGCCCGCATGGAGAAATCGCCTGCCCGTTCAAATCCCGCCTGGACCAGAGGCGCGGCGGCCGCGGGATCCAGAAGGAGATCTCGAAGGCCAGTTGCAAGTGCGGTGGGGTCGCCGGGCGTGACCAGTCGAGCCTGCTTGCCGCCCTGCGCCACCCGGGAGTATGACTCCAGGTCACTGGCCACGATTGCGGTCTCGGCCGCCATGGCCTCCAACAGGACCACGCCAAAGGACTCTCCGTGGAGAGAGGGCGCGCAGAAAACATCAGCGCCCCGAAGACGGGCCACTTTTTCTTCTTCGGAGATACGGCCAAGCCATTCGATGCGGGCGTCCTGTGCGAACTGGGAGCGCAGGGCGTCGGTCTCGGGTCCGTAGCCGGCGACCCAGAGACGAACGCTGTCGGGCAGTTGGGCCAGTGATTCCAGCAGCACCGCCAGTCCTTTGCGGGTCTCATGTCGACCAACAAAGAAGATGGTGGGACCGGTTGTCGGCCACGGCTTGGCGCCGAGGTAGTGGCCAATCTCCACCCCGTTGAAGACCTGTTGGTACGAACCGCCCAGCGCGTTCTGCACCATCTCTTCGGCCGCGGGTGAGACACACACCGGAACGTCGATTCGGCCCAGCAGGTTGCGGCAGCCGCGGTTGATCCACTTGTATGCCGCGCTGGTACCTGCCGCGTGGAAGGTTCCGACGATGGGACACGTTTTGACCAGGATGGCGGTGGTGGTGATGCCGGGGGCCAACGGCTCATGCAGATGCATGACATCGAAATCTTCATTCCAGATGGCCCGCATGGTGCGGAGCTGAGCGGGGATGTCCGGCGCAATTGGCGCCACCGAACCGTTGGCCGCAGTGGGAATGCTCATGCCAAGCGGCGTCACCCCCGGCTCGGGAGGGGGGCCGTCACATGGTCCGAGAACACGGACATCGATTCCTTCAGATCTGAGTGCGCGCGACAAGCCAAAGATCTGCGCCTGCACGCCGCCAGGGACAGTGAGGCTGTAAGGGCTGAACATCCCGACTCGCACCATGACCAAGCTAGTCCAGCCCGTGGTTGGCAGGGAAGATGGGCACCGGGTGCCATTGGTCACTGGCGGGCCGGGTAATGGCGAGTTGGGCAATGGCGAGCTGGGCCCTGAACCACACGGGGACCCATAAGCCGGATACCTTCTATCTTCGCATGAGCTCGATACTTGACCTGTTTGAAGAGATGGAGCGCTTCATCGGCGATGTCTCCAGCAGTCCATGGTTCTTTCTGCTGCTGTTTCTGGTCGCCATGTTCGACTCCGTGGTCCCGATCGTGCCGTCGGAGTTCAGCGTCATTGCCGGCGGGGTTGCGGCCGGCGCCGGAACGCTCATTGACGAACGGTCGGTTCTTTCGCTCATCGGGGTGATCATCGTGGCGGCGGCTGGCGCGCTCATCGGAGATTCGGTGGCGTACATGATCGGCAACCGATCGGACAAGCTGCTCACGAGGATCTTCTTTCGAGGCGAAAGAGGCGCCAAACGGCTGGACGCAACCGCCGGCCAGATCCGCAAACGCGGCGGGCTGCTGCTGGTGACCGCGCGGTTCATCCCCGGGGGCCGAACGGCCATGACCTTCTCTTGTGGACTCACGGCCCAACCGTTTCTGTCCTGGTTCCTGCGGTGGGACGTCATCGCCGTTCTGGTGTGGGCCTCATACGCCAGCCTCCTGGGCTTCTTCGTGGGCGATGCGGTGGAGAACCAATCGACCGCCCTGTGGCTGGCGTTTGGCCTGGCACTCTCGGTCACCGTGCTTATCGAGATCGCTCGCTGGATGATCGAACGCATCCGAGGCGGTCAGTCCGAATAATCGCTCGGCCAGTTGGGTTGCAGGACAATCCATTGGTCCGGAGCCATCCGGATCAACGTTTCCATCTCGTTGGCAATCAACTGGGTGATGCGGTTCACGTCTTCTCGCAGCCGCCCCTGGCGTTCGACGGGGATGGGCCGATGAACAACGGCGTGGCTGTGATCGCCCCGGTGGTACACGGCCAGCGGCACGATTGCGGCACCCGTGCGGAGCGCCAGCGTGGCGGCGCCGCCCGGCAGCTCGGTGGTCTCGCCGAAGAACGTGACCTCCACTCCCCCATCACCAATGTTTCGATCGCTCATCAAGCACACAATGTGGTTGGCCTTCAGCGCCGCGGTGATCTGACCTGGGACCTTCGGGCCAAGGGTGAGCACCTCCATGCCGATTGACTCCCGCCAGCCGTGCATGAATTCTCGGACGCCGTCATTCTCCAGAGCCTCGACGACCACCGTCACCTCGTAGCCCGGAACTTTGGTGAGCCAGCTGCCGGCCCACTCCCAACCACCCAGGTGCGGCAGGACAAGAATTGTGCCGTTGCCGGCGGCAACACCGTCTTCGATGTGTTCGAACCCTTCATAGCTGAAGCCCTTATCAACATCGACCGCGGGCAAGCCGGCAAGCTGGGCAGTATCGGAGAAGTAGCGGCCGTAGGTGGCGAAGACCGAACCGAGCGCGTCGTCCATTGCGGCCTCATCCATTTCCTCGGTTCGGGCCCGTTGCTGGTGCCGACGCGCCACCGCAGTTCGTTCGCCCAGCAGTCGCGGAACCCGCTTGGCCACGGTGCTGGTGACCGCCGAAACCACCGGCTTTGGCGCCCCCCGCATCACCGCTGCACCCACCCGGAACAGGGCGGTCGTGCGGTCGGTCATGTCACTGGTCGACCGAAGATTGCAGTCGTCCGGGGTTGCGGTTGGGGACCGTCTCTGATGCCTGTCCCCACACTTTGGCAAACCGTTGCAAGGCGGTGACGATGGTCAACGCCAGCATGATCCACATCACCGGAATCAGGATCGACGAGAAGAACAGGCCGATACTGATGACGATGAAGCGCTCCGCCCGTTCCATGATTCCGCCTTTGGCGTCGAAGCCCAGCGACTCGGCTTTGGCGCGCTGGTAGGAGATCAGCAGCGCGGCGCCAAGAATGGCTACCGGCAACATCGAAATCTGACTGCCGGGTCGGGTGACCGAGAGGTGCCAGGCGATTCCGCTGAACAGCAGGACATCAGACACCCGGTCGGACACCGAATCGAAGAACGCCCCGCGGTCCGAAGTGGTTCCGGCGGCCTTGGCCACCGGGCCGTCCAGCAGGTCGTTCAAGCCGGAGAGGACCAGCAGCGCCAAACCCAGCCGGAGATGGCCACGACCGATCACCACGGCGGCGGCGCCCGCAATAAGGATTCCGGAAACGGTGAGGAGATCAGCCGTGATGCCGATCTTGCGAAGGGTGTGACCAACCGGGTCGACTGCCTTCTCCACGGTGCTGCGCCAATGACCATCAAACATGCGGACCTCTTTGCCCGATCGACCTGTCTTACCCTCGCCCGTCCCATATTAGCAGGGCCTCTACCAATTGGTAAGTCGCGACCACGCGGCGGCTTCCGAGCCGTCCCGCTCACCCCGGTTTTTGCGCCAGATGCAGTTCCGGAGTCAGCCCGAACTGGGTTTGGCCGGGGAGCCGTTGTACGCCGACCAGTCCTCGGGATTGTCTTCGATGATTGCGTCCAGAACTTCACCATCAACGCCGTCGACCAGCACCAGACCCCGACGTTCCGGTTGCGCCTCATTGGAGTACAGCAGAATGCGCCAGGTGGGGCGACTCAGCCAGCCTCGCCAGCCCATCTGCGCCGACGCATGTCCAACCGGAAACCCAACGGTCCGGGTGGCTTCCAGCAGCGCATCGTTCTCATCAACCTTGAGATCCCAGCCGGCAAAGAATGAGTACACCGCAAACACAAACAGACCAATTGCGGCGATGAAGCTCCCCTGGTTCACCAGCGTGTTTGTACTGCTCAGTAGCCACCAGACGACGACGCAAACTGCGGTCACCACATACAACACCGCAGGTACCCGGCGGCGGTTGTTGTTGGGGAACAGATACGGCCCCACATGCTCGGAGACATTCAGATCATCGGGCAACACATCGGTGACGTCACCGTCATCGATCGAATCGGGGTCAACCGAATTGGCTTCGTGCTCACTCTCACTCACCCGGAAAAGCTATCGCCTGAATCTGGCACCCGGCCAGCCGAACGTTCCCACGGCCAAGAGCCGCACAGTACGATCAGCGGCCATGACCCAACCACAGCAACCGCTCGCCGGCGTACGGGTTCTTGACCTGAGTCGCATCATGGCTGGTCCGTCATGCACCCAGCTGCTTTCTGACCTCGGCGCTGACGTCGTGAAGGTTGAGCGGCCCGGCGTAGGCGATGACACCCGGCAATGGGGTCCTCCCTGGCTGAAGGACGAGCAGGGCAACGAAACCCGCGAAGCGTCGTACTACCTCTCGGCCAACCGCGGCAAACGCTCCATCACCGTCAACATCAACAGCGATGGCGGGAGAGACGTGATTCGCAAGCTTGCCGTGAACGCCGACATCCTGGTTGAGAACTTCAAAGTCGGTGACCTCGCTCGGAAGGGTCTGGGTTGGGATGACCTTCGGAACGTCAACCCCGCGCTGGTCTACATCTCCATTACCGGCTTTGGCCAGACCGGGCCGCTGGCCGCCCATCCCGGGTACGACTACCTCGCCCAGGGACTTGGCGGACTGATGAGCGTGACCGGCCGAGCGGACGGCGAAGACGGAGCCGGACCCCTCCGCACCGGGGTGGCGGTGGCGGACCTCACCACCGGCCTCTATGCCACCGTGGCCGCGCTGTCCGGAGTCATGCACAGCCGAGCGACCGGCATCGGCCAACACGTGGATTTGGCGCTGCTGGACACCCAGATGGCCATCCTGTCCAATCAGGCGATGGCATACCTGCTCACGGGAACCTCACCCGGAAGAAGTGGTACCTGGCACCCGAGCCTGGCGCCCTATCAGGTCTTCGAAGCTGCGGATGGCCCGATCATCATTGCGGTGGGCAACGATCGGCAGTACGCCACGCTGTGCAACTTCATTGCGCGCCCTGATCTGATCGATGATCCCCGCTTTGTCACCAATCCTGATCGGAACCAGCACCGGCAGGAACTGGCAACGGAGTTGGCGCCGATTGTCGCCACCCACAAGCGAGATCACTGGTCCAGTGCTTTGCCGGAAATCGGTGTTCCGTGCGCCTCGGTCAACTCGATTGGCGAGGCGTTTGACCAGCCGCAGGCAATCGCACGCGGGACCCGCATCGATTTGCCAACGGCGTCCGGGAATGCGCCCGGCGTGGCCAACCCGATCAAATTCTCCGAGACCCCCGTGCAGTACGCGGCCGGACCGCCCCGGTTGGGCGAACACACCGATGAGGTTCTGACCGACGACCTGGGTCTCTCGGCCAACGCCATCGAGGTGCTCCGAACGAACGGGGACATCTAGACCCACCGCCGACACCCAGTCGGTTGGCTGGTATTTGGGTGTGCCAACCAACCGATGGGTGCCATCGCCCGCGCCCGCTCGGACAGACATGAAGCCTGTGCGCCGGAAGTTGCGGCCGCAGCGGTGCGCCACAAAGAGCACGCCGCCGACTCCTCCTCAAACGACGGCCAGCCCGTTCAGGATCCTCCGGCGATCAGATTTCTGAGGATCTTTCTGCCTGATCAGCTGACCTTGAGCCACCCGGCTCGGATCCGCTGCCAGGACGTGTCAAGCGACTCCGGCATCACCTTCACCTCGGCAGTCGCGGTGGTGAAGTTGGTATCGCCGGACCAGCGCGGCAGCACATGACCGTGGAGGTGGTCCGGCACGCCCGCTCCGGCGGCCTTGCCGAGGTTGAAGCCCAGGTTGATGCCGTCGGGCTCGTACACGTTGCGAAGGACACGATCAGCAAGCGTCATGTGTTCCCAGAGCGCCGCAGACTCGTCCGGTGTGAGATCACCGAGCAGCGGGACGCCCCGATTGGGCATCACCAGCAGATGTCCGGTGCCATAGGGAAAACGGTTGAGCATGACAAAGCAGTGCTCGCCCCGATGCACGATGTAGGTCTCATGGTCCGGCACCCCGGCGTTGAGAATCCTTTCAAAGAGCGTGCCGCTGGCGTCGGTGTAGGTGTGCGCATCAAGATCCCCAACGTAGGCGGCGCGCCAGCCGGCCCACAGGTTCTCAATGGTCATCGTCGCCGGTCACATTCGCCAATGGTCATCCCGCCGTGATGATGATCAGGCATCAGCCGGTTCGGCCGGAGCTTCAGGAACTGCGTGCGTCTCGACCTCTTCCGCCAACCGGTGCGTGAAATCGGCAACTGACACTCCCCGCTCCTCCTTGTTTCCGCGGGCATTCAGCCCAACGGTGCCGTTGGCCACATCATCATCGCCGACGACCACCACATAGGGGAGCTTTTCCATCTTGGCGCCGCGGATGCGCTTGCCGAGCGGCTCGGTGGCATCGCCCACGTCCACGCGGAAACCGGCGTCACGCAACTGTTGGCGCACTGCATGCGCATAGTCAGCGTGGGCTTCGGCCACCGGAAGAATGCGGACCTGGACCGGCGCCAACCACGTGGGGAACGCTCCGGCGTAGTGTTCAAGCAACACGCCAAAGAAGCGTTCGACCGACCCGAACAGCGCCCGGTGGATCATGACTGGACGCTTGCGTTCGCCGTCGCTGGCCACGTATTCCAGATCGAAGCGCTCAGGCAGGTTGAAGTCCACCTGAATGGTGGAGAGCTGCCAGGCGCGGCCGATGGCGTCTTTCACATCAACGTCGATCTTGGGGCCGTAGAACGCACCGCCGCCTTCGTCGACCTCGTAGTCCAGTTCGGCCGCTTCGAGCGCCAGGCGCAGGCCCTCGGTTGCGGCTCCCCACATCTCGTCCTCGCCCACCGATTTCTCCGGGGGACGGGTGGAGAGCTTGGCCTGAAAGTCGGTGAAACCAAAGGCCCGAAGCACCGACAGAACAAAGTCCAGCAGTGACGCCAGCTCATCCTGCAACATCTCCCGCGTGGCAAAGATGTGGCTGTCGTCCTGGGTGAACCCGCGGGCCCGAAGCAAACCATGGACCGCCCCGGAAAGTTCGTAGCGGTAGACGGTTCCCAGCTCGAAGATGCGCAGTGGCAGTTCCCGGTAGCTCCGCTGATTGCTTTTGAAGATCATCACGTGGAACGGGCAGTTCATTGGCTTGGGGTAGTAGGTGGCCCCATCCATCTCCATGGGCGGGTACATGCCGTCGGCATAGAAGTCCAGGTGACCCGATGTTTCCCACAAAACTGACTTGGCGATGTGGGGGCTGTAGGCAAACTCGTAACCGCCGTTCTCGTGCCGGTCGCGGCTGTAGTCCTCCATCAGCTTGCGAACCAGAGCCCCTTTGGGGTGCCAGACCGACAGACCCGGGCCCAGTTCCTCGGGCCAGGACACCAGGTCGAGTTCACGGGCCAGGCGACGGTGGTCACGCTTTTCGGCTTCGACCAATCGATGCAGATGCCGCTTGAGGTCCTTCCTGTTCCCCCACGCGGTGCCGTAGATGCGTTGCAGCATTGGACGTTTTTCGTCGCCCCGCCAATACGCGCCCGCAACGCTCATCAGCTTGAAGTGACCGAGCTTGCCGGTGGACGGCACATGAGGACCCAGGCACAGATCCACGAAGGAATCAGTATTGCGGTAGAAGCTGACCGAACCGTCGCTGTTTACTTCGCTTGCAAGTTCGGCGTCGCTGGCATTGGCCACCGCGGCGCGCACTCCTTCGATGATCTCACTCTTGTACTGGTGACCAGCGAACATTGCCAGACCGTCTTCGACCGACACCTCGCCGCGGATGAACGGCTGGTCAGCTTTGATGATCTGGCGCATCTTGGCGTCGATGCGTTCCAGATCCTCTTCGGTGAAGGTGGCGCCGTCCGGCAGCTCAAAGTCGTAGTAGAAGCCGTGCTCGATGGGCGGGCCAATGGCGAAGGTGGCGCCGGGCCACATCTCCAACACCGCCTGCGCCAGGACGTGGGCGGTCGAGTGCCGCAGGGTGAAGACGCCCTCGTCATTTTTGTCGGTGATCAGCGAGACCGTTGCGCCGTCAGTCAGCTCGACGTTGAGGTCCTGTTCCACGCCATTGACGTTGGCAATCAACGCAGCTTTGGCCAGACCCGGACCGATATCGGCGGCCAGGTCGGCGGCAGTGGCGCCGCTGTCCAGCGTGCGCTCGGAGCCGTCCGGAAGAGAAATGGTGATGTTCGACACGAGCAAAGCGTAACGACTCCAACCACCGGGCCACCGGGTTTTCCAACCGGCTACGCCGCGGGGTTCTGGCTCACGGTCACGGGTCGACTGGTGTCCACGCCCAACAACATGGCCGCGGTGCTGACACCGCCGCCCTTGGCCGCCTGGTCAATTGCGGCGATTGCTGCCGGCGTGTCCAGGTCATTGTCCAGCGCCGCACGCGCTTCGGCCAGGCCGTCGTTGCCTTCACCGGCCGCAATCCAGGCATCCAGACGGGCTGCAGCTGTGGGCATGATCTCTTCGTTCCACTCCCAAGGCGTGCGGTAGTGGTGGGCAAGGACGCCCAGGCGCACCGCTCGGGCGTCATAGGTCTTGCGCAACTCACTGACAAAGACCAGATTGCCCAGTGACTTCGACATCTTTTCGCCGTCCATCCGCACCATGGCCTGGTGCATCCAGTGCCGCACAAAAGGTTGGCCGGTTGCGGCTTCGGATTGCACCGCTTCGCATTCGTGGTGCGGAAAGATCAGGTCGCCGCCACCGCCATGCAGGTCGATGGTGGTCCCCAGTTCTCGCAACGCGAGCGCGGAGCATTCGATGTGCCAACCCGGGCGGCCCGGCCCCCACAGCGAGTCCCACGCCGGCTCATCGGGTTTCGATGGTTGCCACAGAATGAAGTCCAATGCGTCACGCTTGTGCGGGTCATCGGGTAAGCCGCCATGTTCGGCGGCAAGCTCCAGCATCTTTTCGCGGTCATAACCGCTGATGGCACCGAAGTTCTCCACACTGGTGACGTCGAAGTACACCGCGCCGCCGGCCTGGTACGCATTGCCGCTGTCGAGCACCTTGCCGATGAACGACCGAATCTCAGAAATTGCACCCGTGGCCCGGGGCTCACTGAAACTGGGCAGCATCTCCAGCGCAACCATGTCGTTGTCGAACCGGGCGGTCTCCCGCGCGGCCAGGTCGAGGTAGTGCACGCCAATCTCGCGGGCCTTCTGCAGAATGCTGTCGTCCACATCGGTGATGTTGCGCACGCACCGGGTCTCATGGCCCAGATCCCGCAGGCGTCGCTGCAGCACGTCGTAGGTCAGGTAGGTGGCCGCATGACCCAGATGCGTAGCGTCATAGGGCGTGATGCCACAGGTGTACATCGTGACCACCGGCCCGGGGGTGAATGGCACTATGGCCTGACGGGCAGTGTCGAAGAGATGCATCGATTCGGTCATCGCCCACAGACTACCGTGGCGGTCCTATGGGAATTCTCGACGGCAAACGCATTTTGATCACCGGCGTCCTCACCGACGCGTCGCTCGCATTTGGCGTTGCGCAACTGGCTCAGGAGGAGGGTGCGGAGATTGTGCTGACCGGGGCCGGACGCGGCCTCCGCCTGACCGAACGCACCGCCAGGAAGTTGCCCAACGAAGCAGCGGTGATGGAGTTTGATGTCACGAGCGACGATCACGCGCAAAAGGTCCGGGAGGCGCTGGAGTCAAAGTGGGGCACGGTGGACGGCGCGCTGCACGCCATTGGTTTCGCGCCCGAATCGTGCCTGGGCGGCGGCTTCACCGACGCACCGTGGGAAGACGTGGCGCTCGCAATGCGGATCTCGGCCTATTCGCTCAAGACCGTGGCCGATGCCGTTGTTCCGTTGATGCCCAATGGCGGCTCGATTGTGGGTCTGGACTTTGATGCGACCGTGGCGTGGCCCGCGTACGACTGGATGGGGGTGGCGAAGGCGGCGCTCGAATCAACCAATCGGTACCTGGCCCGGGAGCTGGGCAAGAAGAACATCCGCACCAACCTGGTGGCCGCCGGTCCGATTCGGACCATGGCCGCCAAGTCCATCCCCGGTTTCTCCGAGTTCGAAGATGCCTGGGGGGCGCGGGCCCCGTTGGGCTGGGACATCAACGATCAGCTTCCGGTGGCCAAAGCGGTCTGCGCATTGCTCAGCGACTGGTTCCCCGCCACCACCGGATCCATGGTCCACGTGGACGGCGGCTACCACGCCATTGGTGCATAGCCGGGCCATCGGTGCATAGCCGGGCCACCGTTGCCCAAAATGCAAGACACGCAGCCCGAAGGCTGCGTGTCTGCTGCGTGCAACGCTTTGGCTGAGCGAAACGAAGACGTACAGTGGCTGCTGCGTGCAACGCTTTGGCTGAGCGAAGCGAAGACGAACAGTTGATTCAGTCGCGGAGTTTGCTCAGCAGGCGAAGGATCTCGAAGTAGAGCCACACGGTGGTGACCAGGAGACCAAACGCGGCCTGCCATTCGCTGTCACGAGGAGCGCCAGCTTTGACGGCCCGCTCGATGAAGTCGAAGTGCAACAGGTAGTTGAATGAGGCAATCACGATGATTCCGAGGCTCAGCAGGATGCCGATGGGGCCGGAGTCGTGCAGGAACGGGATCTCAAAGCTGCTGCCAAAGAGGCGGCTGACCAACTGCACCACGTACATCGCCATGATGGCCATGGTGGCGGCCATGACGCCTTTGCGAAACTTGTCGGTGACTTTGATGAGGCCGGTGCTGTACACCACGAGCATGCCGACGAAGACCCCGGCGGTTGCCAGAACGGCCTGAATCACAATGCCGTTGAATTGGACCTCGTAGACGTGGGAGATTGCGCCGACGATGAGGCCTTCGACAATGGCGTAGGCCGGGGCGATGAACTTGGTGAGACCGGGCTTGACCCAGGTGACACCGAGCAGCACGAAGCCGGCGACGGTGGCGCCCATGATCCAGCCGGGGAACTGGGTGATCTGGGTGCCGTCGGTTTCAACAGCTGCCCATCCGAAGAAGGCGCCGACCATGAGCAGAGCGGCGAGCATGCCGCTGGCGGTCATGACCCCCCTCATGGTCATGCGGCCTTCGGTGTCCTGGCGGGGAGCAAGGGGGGCGAGGGGCTGGCGACCTGCGGATTGACCTTTGTTGGACAGACCGGCCAGGCCCTGGCCGGGCTTTGCCGATGTCTGGAGTCGTTCTGACGTAAGAAATGCGTTTGGCATGATCCTCATTCTATGGGAAACGACCGGCGGTAATCTTGACGGTCCTGAATTTCAACACCGCGCGTGGTGCAATATTCCCGGCGAACCGTAGTGGCCAACACACGATGGGCGGGTGATTCTCGTAACCGAACTGCAATATTGGCGGTTCTTGGGCTAACGTTTGCACCGTGGGAGTTGCGGTGTCGCGAAAAAGTCAACCAACCGACCGCGCCACTTCCCGCGCACGGACACCGGGCTCGGCCGCTTCGTCCCGACCGCGCCTGGTGGGGTTGGTGTTACTCACGGGCACCTTGTTTGGCTTGATGTTTCTGGCCACCAGCGCGTCAGCCGCCAGCCCGCTCGACGACGCCCGCGCCGCGGTCCGCTCGGCCACCGAAGACATCGAGTCGCTGGCCGACGAGATGGCCCAACGCCAGGCGCGCGCCGACGCCGTCTCGCAGGGTCTTTGGGCCAGCGTCGACAACGTCGTCATCGCCGAGGAGGAGATTGCCGCCCTCGAAGGCGAATTGCGCTCCATCGACTCCGACATCGACGGTCTTCGCTCGGATGTGGCCCGCATTCTCATTGAGCGGTACATGGACAACGGGGCCGACGACCTTGCCCTGGCGACCACCGGTGGCCTCACCGCATCGGTGACCGCCGATGCTCTTGCCGCCATCGTGGCAACCGAGGAACTGGACGCAATGAGCAGCTTTGAGAAGCTGATCGACGATCGTGAAGTCCGGATTGCCCAACGGGAAGCCCAGCTGCGCCAGGAAGAGACCGCCCGCGCAGAACTGGCGGCGACGCGCTTGCAGATATCCGAGGAGCTGAGCGCGCTCACCGAAATTGAGACCCAGTTGGCCGACCGGCTCGTGGACCTTCACGAAGCCCTTGCCACGTTGGAGGAAGAGGAGCGGCAACGCATCGCAGCAGAAGCGGCCGCCGAAGCGGAGCAGCTACGTATTGCGGAGGAGCGTGAAGCCGCGGAGCAGGCAGCGAAATTGGCTGCCGAGCGGCTTCGACAGACACCGACTCCGGCGCCAACTCCCCTACCGACCGCCTTCCCAACGCCGCTGCCCACGGTGGTGCTGACCACACTCTCCGCCACCGCAGTCCCAGCTGTGGCCGTGACCGCACCCGAGGCGAATTCTGCCGTTGTCGAGTCACCCACCCTTGCGCCGACCGAGGTCCCGCCCAGCTCCGAGGTCGAAGCGACAACGGCCGCGAAACCCACCACCGACGGCGCCAACACCGCAGCGGCCACTTCGGTTCCTGAAGTCAACGCGGTTCCGGAAGTAACCGTGATTCCTGAAGTAACCGTGATTCCTGAAGTAACCGAGGTTCCTGGGGCCGGAGCCACCGCCGAACAGGAGTCAGTCGTCCAACCAACTGCGACCCTGGAACCAACGGCGACCCCGGAACCGGAACCAACCGCGACGCCCGAACCAGAACCCACCCCCGAACCGACCGCCACCCCCGAACCCGAGCCCGTCACGGTCGAAGGCCGCCCCGGGCCGGGCTGGTTCTGCCCCGTGGCTGGACCTTTCACCCACACCGACGACTGGCGAGCACCGCGAGCATCGGGTGGATGGCACAAAGGCAACGACATGATCGCCAACGCCGGCATCCCGGTCGTGGCACCGGTCGGCGGATCTTTGACGCACAAGTCAACCCCGATTGGCGGACTCAGCGCCCGCATGCAGGGCGACGATGGGAACTACTACTACTTCGCCCACCTGTCTGCGTTTGAGAATGAAGGCGCAGGGCGGGTGCCGGCCGGAGCGACCATCGGCTACGTGGGTGACACGGGCAATGCCCCGCCCGGACTGCACCACCTGCACTTCGAGATCCACATCGGCGGGTACGGCAACTACACCAATCCGTTCCCGATCTTGAGAGAACGCTGCTTTTAGGACGAAACCTCGAGGTCGGTCTCGTCGTTGATGTCACCGACGACCGACTCCAGCACGTCCTCCAGGGTGATGATCCCGGAGGTGGCTCCGGCCGCATCAACCACCAGGGCAAAGTGGCGACGCTCGCGCTGCATTCTCCCCAGAACCTGTTCCAGGTTCATCGTGTCCGCAACCCGGTCCAGCTTACGCAAGTCATCCATCTGATACGGCTGATCCCAGTTCTGCGGGTCAACGGCAAACAGATCCTTGGCGTGCACCAGGCCGGCGATTGCCCCCGACTCCTCCGACACCACGGGGAAACGCGAGTGCCCAGACGAGATGACCGTCTGCTCAATCTCCTGCACCGACGCCGTGGTCGACACCTTGTCGACCTCGGCCCAGGGAACCATGATCGAACTCACCTGCGTTTCCCGCAAATCAAGCGCCCCCAGCAGCAGGGACGTTTCGAACGCGTCCAGCACGCCTCCGCTCTGGGACTCCTCCAGCAGCGACGCCAGCTCCGCCGGAGTTCGGGCCTCGCCTCGCTCGTCCAGCGGATCCACACCCAGGATCCGAACGATGGCATTGGAAACAACATTCACAAACCAGATGAACGGCGTGAGAATCCGAACAAAGTGATGATGCAGGGGGGCCAGCCGCATGGACACCCCCGCAGGGTCCGCCAGCGCCAGATTCTTGGGCACCATCTCGCCAATCACCAGGTGAACAATGGTGACAATGGAGTACGAGATCACCAGCGCCACGTTGTGCCGCGCCACGTCGCCCAGAAACGGCATCAGCTTCTCCAGTAGTGCGGCAATCGATGGTTCAGCCAATCGCCCCATGGCGATCGTGGCCAGGGTGATCCCCAGCTGGGCGCCTGCCACCTGCGCGTTGAGATTGGTGATGGAATCCAGGGCCTTGATGGCCCGCCGGTCGCCTTCGGCAACTTTGGAGTCGAGCTGCGATTTCTGCGTCGCAATGAAAGCAAACTCCAGCGCAACGAAGAACCCATTGGCCAGTACCAGAATGACCGACGCGGCCAGGGCCAACCAGACAGTGACGGTGATGTCGCCGCCGCCCGCAGCCAGCACGGTGCTCAGTGCGGTGGTGTCGCTCATGAGGACTCCCCTGACGCAGCCGACGCGGGGGCAGGCTGGCGAACCCGGAGTTGCGCGATCCGCCACTTGTCCATCTCAACCACTTCGAAGAGCCAGCCTTCCCAGCCAAAGACCTCTCCCGCCGCAGGTATGCGCTGCAGTTGGTCCAGGGCGAACCCGGCCAGGGTCTCGTACCGACCTTCGGGCATGACAAACCCGATCGCCTCTTCGACCTCGTCGGGGTGGGAGGAACCATCAAGGATGACGGCATTGGCCTCCCGCTTGAGAATGGGTGCACCCGACGCGGCGTCGTACTCGTCATCAATTTCGCCGACGATTTCTTCGACGATGTCTTCGATGGTCACGATGCCGGCGGTGCCGCCATGTTCATCGGCCACAACCGCCAATTGGTTGCGGGTTCGCCGCATATCCAGGAGCATTGATTCAAGATCGCGGCCCTCCGGAACGACGAACGCTTCCTGCATGAAAGCGCCAACCGGAGTCGACGGTCGATCGGCAAGCGGAATGCTGTGCACCGACTTGATATGCACCACGCCCTGCACGTCATCAAGGTCTTCGCCGTAGACAACGAATCGGGATAGGCCGGTGCTGTGAGACAATGCCGCCAGATCTGTGGCGGACTTGTCAATCTGAATGGCGGTGAGTTCCACCCGCGGGACCAGGATGTCGGTTGCTTCCTTCTCGCTGAAGCGGATGGACCGGGTGAGGAGGGTGACGTTGCGCGGGTCAATCTTGCCCTCTTTGCCCGAGGACCGAATCACATTTTCCAGCTCTTCAAGGTTCTTGATCGAGTGCAGCTCCTCCACAACTTCGGCCCCGAGCTTGCGGGTGATCCAGTTGGCGATGCGATTACCAAAGCCGATAATCGGACCGGCAAAAACGCCGAACAGGTGGGCGGGGCGGGCGACCAGCCGCAGTACTCGCATGGGTTCGGCCACCGCAAGGGTCTTGGGGACCAACTCACCGAGAACGAGTTGCAGAAAGGTTGCCACCATGACAGCGACGACAACGCCAAGTGTGGTGACGGCGGCATCGCCAAAGATTGGACGAATGATCGGTGCCAGCAGCGACTCGGCCAGCGGCTCCGAAAGGAAGCCCAGCAGCAGCGACGAGATCGTGATGCCCAGCTGCGCTCCTGACAGGTGGAACGACAGTCGAGAAAGCAGACTGCTCACCAGCGCCCATGGCTTGTTGCCCTTTTCCACTTCCATGGCGACGCGGGCGCGATCAACCGCCACCAACGCAAATTCAATGGCGACAAACAAGCCATTGACAAGGATCAGGATCAGGACGGCCAACAGGCCCAGAGCGATTGTCACTGTTGGAAGAGTGTACGCCCCGTCTTCTCCGACAGTCGCCGGTTTGTTTGCCTGGAGAGGGCCCGGGAGAAGGTCAGGCCCCAGTGGTAACGGCCAACAGCACGCCAGAAGCAACATCCACGGTTGGATGATCGCTCCGTGCAACGTTGCTCACCGTCCAGGTTGATCCAACCGGCACCGTGGCATCGCTCAGCTCCCAGTGGAACCCGTGGGTGCTCAGACCTTCTATCGGTCCCGCGACCGGGAACAGGCTGACGGTGTTTCCGGCGGTGGCATGCAGCGCAACCGGGTGGGAGCGAATGACCTGAACCACCGTTGACGCGGCGTGAAGTTCAACGATGATGCGGGCAAAGTCTTCATGAGCCATCAGCAGCAGATTTCCCATCTGATGGTCGACCCGTCCACCGAGGCCACCGACAACGACGATTCGACCGGCGCCGCGTTCCATACACAACCGGAGAGCCAGCTCAAGGTCGGTTGCGTTCTTGTCCTGAGGGAAGGTGACAAACTCGGCTTCGTGCTCCTGGGCCCAACCCAGGGTGCCCGCGGTGATGGAGTCCAGGTCGCCGACAACCACATCAACCAGAACGCCCATGGACCGAGCGTGATCAGCCCCGGAGTCTGCAGCAACCGTGAGGGTCGCCGCGGGCAGGTCGGCGGCCGCCAAGCCGGGAGGGTCGCCACCAACGAAGACCCATGCGGTAAGCGGCGGGTCGGTGGCGTTCAGAGGTTCTCCCCCAAGCGGGCACACAACGTGTCAAATCGGGACTTGAGATCCTGGTGCCGCGCCCGAAGGTCGGCGAGCTCTGCCTGCAGTTCGGCCACCTCACTGCCAGTGGCATGCGCAGAGACAGGTTCGCTTGAAACTGCCGCAGGTGTGGGCACCGGGGTGGGCGTGGTCGCAAGGTCCGCCACCGCCACCGCAGGCTCGACGTGGTGGGCAGCGTTTGCCTCCGCCGCCAGGAGTTGTTGCCAGCGACGTTCCTTCTGGCCCGGCACCCGCTCCAGGTGTTGGACCAGCGGCGGCGTCATCGCCTCAAGCTGGTGCAAAGTCGCGTCAACGTCGTCCAATCGTTCAAAGGAGTGAATGCGTTCGGTCCTGGTGCGCAACTCGCCCGCCGTCTGGGGCCCTCGCAACATGAGGACGGCAAGCACGGCCAGAAGCGGACCCGAAATGCCAAGTCGCTCGTCCATCACGTGGCGATGTTTGGTCGAGCGGTTGCCTTGCATGTGAACGGCGCGCACCAACTCCTTTTGCCGCAGAGACTTCAGGGCTTCGTCCACCTGAATACTGGTGAACGCCACGACCGGATCCCGATTGGACTTCTGATTGCATGCGGTGACCAGGCTGTTGGTGGTCAGGGGATACACATCGGGCGTTGTGGCTGCCTTCTCCACCAGACATCCAATGACGCGGGCCTCAACCTCGGTCAAATCACGTTCCATGGAGGCGAGGTTAATCCCGGTCGGGTCGCAACATGGCAGCCAGTACCGCAAAGGACCTCGCCTGAAAGTGGTGGGCGCCCAGCACCGGAACCTGCTCGGCCCGAAGACCGACCGCCGGACCAAAGGTCTGGTGCACCATTTGCTCATCGGCGGCGGGAACATCGCGATTGGCCGAGATCCAGACAACGCTTCCACCAATCGACATGAATTGACGAGCAAGCTCGACGGTCCGCCTTGACGAACCTGGTGCCCCGACACACATCAGCACGCGATGATCAGCCTCGGTTCGGCGCGACGTGATCTCCATCAACGCATCTTCGAGTCGACGCACAGCAGGCGCATCATCCGCCCGTACCTCGACCAGCGGCAGCTGCAGCGACCGCGTGATCACCGGTGACTCGCTGGCCACGTACAAGCGGACATCGCCGGCGACCGCCCACGCACTGGCCCGAACGATCAGCGCGAAGAGCACCGATTGCCCCAGCTGGTCGCGCAGCGAAGGCGACGCCACCACCACTCGCTTCGCACCGTCACCGGGTCCAAAGGTCTGCCGCCCGTCGCGGCCTGCTTCCCGACCGAACGGAACGGCCTCGTCCGGCGTGGCCCGCAGTATCGGCGCCAGACAGGAGGCAAAGGGTTGCGTGGGTGGCGTGAGGATGAACAATGAGCGTCCCGCGCAGACAACCGTCGGCTCCTCCACCAGCGTGGCGGCGTCGTGAAGCGGGAAGCGGCCGACCTCGGTGCCGTTGGTGGACGACAGGTCAGTGACGATCACCGAGGCCCGGTCCTGGTGGCAGCTGAGACTGAAGTGTTGTCCAGAAAGCCGCGGGTCACGACGAAGCACATCGGCCCGGGACGAACGGCCAACCACCAGCCGTTGGCCAGGGTGAACGGCGATGGCCTGCCCGTCAATGGCGCCGGTGGGAGATCGGACGAAACTCTGCAGCGTCCAGGATCTTTCTTGTGTCAGATGGACACCGGATCTATCCGACCTATCCATCGAAGCTGCGCCAAAACCGCATGCTGGGACTGTACGAAGAACCACCCAAAGTGCCCATGGGGACCACTCCCCATGGACTTCTGCGACTCGTTGTTGGTGGGGTCAATCGATGTCGTTGAGGGTGACCAACCCGATTTCGATCACGTGTTCAACCAGACGGCCGCGTCGGTTCTTGGCCAACTCCCCGGGACCCCCGTGCAGTCCGCGCACTCCCGCCTTGGCAAACTTCTGACACACGTTGTCGATCTTGCGTTCGGTCTTGGACAGGGACCATCCAAGCGATTGCGCAAGTTCACGGTTGGTCGGCAGGGTCAAACCGCCGGACGGGTCTTGTAGCTGCGGGGTCGCCAGGCCAACAATCAACGCCCGCTGATCGGGGGTCAGAGGCACATCGGCCGCGCTGATGGTGTAGTCACCGGTCACCTCCGCGCTCGAGGCCCTTGCGTTGTGGCCCGCTTGCTGACGCACCTCAATCTGGTAGTTGGAGGCCCCAGCCTGAAAGCTGAGCACCGCGGACGCAAACGTCAAAGCCACCGACGTCCCCGGCGCCACCACCTGCCGCGACCGAGAGTCAGTATCGAGCACTTCGATGGAGATGTGGCGACCCTCATTGGTCAGCCACCAGATGCCGGAGTCGAAACTGAACCGTCCAAGCAGCCGGTGCAAATGTCGATTGCTGTCGATGACCAGGTCGCCTTTGCGGCCGAAGGTGAAGGTGTCGGTCGGGGCGACCAGGTGCTGGTCACCGACGAATTCGACCACGAGCTCGCTCACGCGGTTCCCCCAGCTGCGCCAGCGCCAGCAAAGGTGAGTGACCGGCCGCCGAAGCGAACGGTGGCGCCAACGGGGATGAAGACGGGCACACCGGGGGTGAGACTCTCCCGGTCCGGCTGGCCCGGGAACTGTAACGATGTGCCGTTGCGGGATCCGCAGTCAACCACCTGAACGTCCCAACCCGAGACCAGAACCTCCAGGTGGTTGCGCGACACCTTGGTGTCGTCAATGACCACCAGCGTAAAATTGGTCCACCGGGATCGGGAATCAGCGTTGGGCTTTCGACCCACCAGAACGCTGCGGCTCAGAGGGATGGAACGGCCGTCGTCCATCACCAGGGCCCCAATGGCGGTGGCCGGAAACTCAATGAGCTCGCCGGCAGCCGGATTGAGTGTGGCCCCACATTCTCGACACGATGCGGCTTCGGGCGGATTGGGATGCTGGTTCATACATTCCCGGCCCATCAGCGGGCCGGTTTGCGGAACGGTTCCGTTGCCGGGTTGATGAGAGAACGTTGAACGAAAGTGCGGTGCCGCACTTCCTGAAGGGCTGGCCGTCACGCCGCCCCGCCTGGGGTCATCCCACAGCGCCGCGTAGCCAGCGTCCTGCACCGACGGTGGCGGCGGCGGGATGAGACTCCCCGTATCAGCAGCCAGCGTCGGTGGTGGTGCAACCGGCATCGCTGGGGCCGGGGTCGCGGCCGCGGGGCTGGACGCCGGTTGAAAGGTCTGCTGTCGGGAGACGGTGGGGGCCACCACCGCGTCATGCACACCGGTTGAGTCAGCCGCAACGGTCGCGGTGAAACCTCCACCGGTCGATGCTGCGCCTGGGGAAACCGCCGCACCCGGAGCACCGCTGCCAGCGGTCACCGTGACCGGAAGCGTGAAGAGTGAGCGTTCGATCCAACCGGCCAGGCCGGCGCCGTTCATGAAGGGCAGCGTGGGGTCATCGGTGGACACCCGGACATCACCCTGGACAAGAAGATGGCCGGACTCCGCAGTCCATCGAAGAATGGCCACATCGGGCCCCGGCACCCCGGGTGGAACGTCCTGCGCGGCAGCCACGACCGATGCCATGGCGGCCACATCAGAAGATGCGGCGAGGAATCGCTGGATCAGCACCTCAGCCTGATGCTGGGTTTCCGAAGAGACGAAGATCACGGCGGTCCGACGCCGAGCAATCATGCCGTCGCCGTCGGTGGCGATCACGTGTTGGGATGGGTTCATCAGAACCAAGCTTGGTTTGGCGGGATGGAGCGGGTCAAACTGAAATGTCTCATCGGTCCAACAGCGGAGCCGGGTTGTACCGGGACCGGAACCGCTCTGATCGACTCTGGTTCTCCTGAAGACAGGCGACCGCAACCCCACATTCAGCCCATGCCCCGTCTGCATCTTCTGCGGTTGGGGGCTCGGGGTGGAAGGCCGCGCGGTCAACCCGGTCGCCCAGTTGGCGGATCTGGGTTGCGGCGTTGGCCACCGGCACGTCAGGCTCGGCCAACAAGATTGCCACTGCCTCCTCGGGGGATCGGTTGGGCAGCCGGTGGCCGGCTTCGGAGAGGCGGTCTCCCAGCTCCTGCCACGCACCGGCCACGCGGGCGGCCGCAACGGGTGCGGAGTTGCGGCGGCGGCGGCGACGGACTTTGGCCCAGACCACCAGCGACATCAGGCCCACAAGGAGCAACAGCGGGAGGAGGCCGTACACCAGCAGCAGGACAACCACCCGGGGCAGCCGGAAGGTCGACGGTGGCGTGGAATCGTCGGCGGCGAGAGGCGGGGTCTGCGCCAGCTCCGGCGCACTGGGCTCGTCGGCGGGTGGCTCTTCTTCACTGTTTACCGGCGGCGTGAGTTCGGATTCGTTGCTGGCGTCGGTCTGACTTGGCGGTTCCGCATCGGCAAACTCCCGGGAGTCCGGGCCAAGCTCCTCTTCGGGCTCTTGTTGACGTCGGTCAGGCGTGACGTCGACCGGCACCCAACCCAGGTCTTCAACTTTGACTTCGATCCACGCCGCGATGTCCTCACGGAGCACCGTGGCGGTGTCACCCTCCCAGCCTTCGTCGGCAATCCGGTAACCCACCGTGACCCGGGTCTGCGCTCCCATGTTGAGGGCGACGATCCCGGCGGCAGCCGCGTATTGCTCTTCGAACCCACGGGAAGGCGACTCGGTCAAAAAGTCGTTGAGCTGCGCGATCGTATGACCGGGCGAGGTTTCATCCCGGTCATAGAAGAACGTCTGGGTGCGGCGTTGAATCGCCAACACTTCGTCAAATCCACCCGCGGAGTTGGCCCGAATGACTTCGGTGAACGCATCGATGGCGGAACCCGGAGCAATCGGGATCGAACTGCGAGCGTTGACTGCAGTCAGCGCCGCGACGTTGATGTCATCAAGTTCCAGCTGCTCCACGCCTTCGATCCGGTAGGTGGTGGCGGTGGTGAGCTCTCGGGGCGAAGCAAGAGTCTCGGTCGCCTCGTTGTAGCGAACCGGGAACGTGCCCTCAATCCGCGTGGGGGTGCCAACGCTTGGCAGCCAATGCGAACCCAGCTGATCAATGGTGACCACGTAGCTCGACCGGGCGCCGGTGATCTCTTCGCGGGTTGACGGAATGGCCCGGTCGATGGGCCGAAACGATGCGACCGCGTTCACCCGGTCGGCAACCCGCCACGCCTGACCGTCATAGGAGCCAAAGGAGGCAACTCGCATCCGGGTTGGCCGCACCCCGTCCTCCAGCACCTCCACGCGGAAGGCCACGGTTTCGGCCCGATCCTCCCGAAAGGAGCCTTTGAGGTCGACCAATGGATTGGGAGCGGTCAGCGGGTCCCAGTTGATGTCCTGGAAGTCCCGCAGGTCAAAGCGGTCGTCTTCGAAGAGACCCAACAAGGTCCCAACCGCGGGCGACAACACCGCAACCACCAGCAACGTTGCGGTCAGGCTCAGCACACCGACCACCCAGCTGCGATCACCCGCAGCCACCGAACGCGCACCGTCGGCCGACCGGAAGATCAGCTGTTGAAGCTGAGCCAATATGAGGGCACCGATAACGAAGCCGACCCCCTGGCCGATGGCGATCCATTGGCTCTCGGCCGCAAACAGCGCGGTCAACATGAGACCGACCACCGGGCCGATGACAGGAAGGGCGGGCAGCCGAACGCTACGGAGCAGTTCGGCCCCAACCAGCGCGCTGACCCACGCCACAACAAATGGCAGCACCCGAAGTTTGGCCGATGGCAGCACCGGCGCCGTGGCCGACAACAAGTCCGCCCAGCCGCCAATCAGTCCGTCAAAGAAGGTCTGTACGCCAACGATTCCGGGTTGCGAGCCGGTTGCCAGCGTCCCGAGCAGGACAAAACCAATCACCGAAACGGCAATTGACTCACCGAGCAGCAACCGCTTTCGGGCAACCCACAGCGACAACAGCAGGGCGCCGGTGGCGCCCAGGGCCGAAGAGACCAGGAACGTCCAACGGGAGAAGATCGAACCAAATCCGGCGGTGGCAAGCACCGACAAAAGCCCGATGAGCAGAGCCGGCGGCGCAAGCCGCGGAATGTCGTTGAACCGGGCGGGAGTGAACGAACCGAACATCGACGTCACAGCGAGGACTTCCATCTGACGCAGAACCCATCAAGACCCACCACATCGATCACTTTGGCGCCTGGCACCGCGCCCTTTGTCATCTGGTCCTGATCGGGCCACACCCGAACAACCACGACGCGCGCATCCTTCCTGGCGCGCTGGACAAGCGGAAGAAGTTCAGTGGCGGTACGAGGTCCGGTCACCATGATGACCACCGAGATTTCTCGTTCGAGTCGCACCATGCTCTCCACCGCCAACGCCAGGTCGTTGGTCTCTGCCACCGATGTTTCGGCCAGCCGGTCAAGAGCAGTGACCCGGGTGCCGGGGCGTTGGGCGCCGATAATTGGTTCGTTGCCCACCATGATGGCCACCGGCCGACTCTGGGCCAGCGAGGAGATGGCCAGCGAAGCACAGATATCCAGGGCCGCTTCGAACGGATCTCCACCCGGGTACTGATCGGTCTCATTGTCAACGATGATCCCTATGGAGGGATAGCGGTTGTCCACGTAGTGGCGCACCATGAGGTTGCCGGTTCGTGCGGTGGAGAGCCAATGCACATGACGGAAGTCGTCGCCCAACTGGTACTCACGCAACGCATGGAATGCCACGTCACCGGCCGGCGAAGTGTCATAGGTGGGGCCCTCCAGATCCTTGGCCCAACCCGCCGGGAGAACCGGCAACAGCACCGATCTTGGGTGGACCCAGAACGAATCAGCATTGCTGTGTCCGACTTCACGCCGGAGCAAACCCATCGGGTCGCTTTTGGCCACATACGCAGGCCCAACCGAGAAGACGCCGCGGTTGGCGGTGGGGAGCGCGTATCCCGTGCTCCATTGCTCTCCAGCCCCCAACGTCGGGACCCGAATGGGACTGGCAACGCCGTTGATTGACTCTTGTATGAACCGTCGGGCTTTGGGGGTCCGGGCGGTGTTCTTCACTGTGAGAGACGCCCGCGCTGCGCCCCCGCGCGATACTCGGATGGGCGTCACCTCCCGGTCAATCTCATACTCGGTGGTGCCAATGACAAACGGCACGGCAACAACAAGCGCCAGCAGACCGCCAATGGCCAGCACCGACAATTCCAGCCATCCGAAAACCAATCCAAAGATCAGGCTGACGATCCCAATACCGAAGGTCACCCATCCGGTGGCGGTGATGGGAAGTGCTTTGAGACGCGTCAGCACGGTGTTGTCACCGGCGGCTTCTTCGCCCGCGGTGTTGTCGCCCCGATGGTGAACATTCAGTCCTCGGCGCGCTCTGCTGCGGGCGCCGGCACGGATTCGAGTACCTGCAGCACCAGATCATCGGGACGGGTACCGGCCAGTTCGGCTTCGGGGGTCAACAGGATGCGGTGGTTCATCACCGCCGGTGCAACACGTTTGATGTCGCCCACGTTGACATAGATACGTCCGCGCGCCGCGGCGAGAGCCCGGGCAGCTTTCATCATTCCAATTGCGCCACGGGGCGAAACGCCCAGCCGTACTTCGGGAAGGTTCCTGGTGGTGGCGGCCAATTGGACCATGTAGCGGCGCATGGCCGGATCCACATGGACCGCGCCGGCGGTTTCAATCATGCGGCGAACGTCAACGGTGGACAGCACCGCTTCCAGGTTTTCGGGTATGACGTTGTTGGCAATCGATCCCAACACCGCAACTTCGGCTTCTTCATCCGGGTAGCCGAGCGATGACCGCATGAGGAACCGGTCCAGCTGCGCCTCCGGAAGCCGGTAGGTGCCTTCCTGCTCCACGGGGTTCTGCGTGGCAACGACCACGAATGGGCGGGGGACGTCGTTGGTGTCGCGCCCGATGGTCACGTGACGCTCTTCCATAACCTCGAGCAGCGCGGCCTGGGTTTTGGGTGACGCCCGGTTGATCTCATCCGCCAGGACAATGTTGGCAAAGATGGGACCGAAAAAGGTCTCGAACTCGTTGTTGGCCTGGTTGAAAATCATGCCGCCGGTCACGTCGCTGGGCAGCAGGTCCGGGGTGAACTGGATGCGGCTCCAACTGCCTTTGATCGAATGCGCAATCGCTTTGGCCAGGGTGGTCTTGCCCGTTCCCGGGACATCTTCCAACAGCAGATGGCCTTCGGCCAGGACACAGACGAGCGCCAGTCCAACCTGCTCGCGCTTGCCCATGATTACCGACTCGACATTGGCCAGGATGGCGTTGAACCAACGTTGGAACCACTCGCCATGCTCATCGGTGAGCGACATCTGTTACCTCCCGAGGTCTGAACCAAACAGCGCACCACAGTAACCACTGGGGACCCGCGCACCCGAATCTCTTTTCTCAGAAAGACTCTGCTCGGGTCGAAGACGCGCCGTTTCCGGCACATGTGCCCCTGTTGCCGGCAGATGTGTCCGTGTTCGAGGTATCGGTCAGCAGTAGCGTCAGGTTCAGTGATCACGGTTCAGGGTTTCGAGTCCCCCACTCCCATTGGAAGTGGCGGCTACAGCACTGTCTTCCGCGCGCTTCAACCGCAGTTCAACCGGTGGGTTGCGCTCAAGGTCCTGAGCGATACGGCCGCCGATGACAACCAACGGAAGACCTTTGAACGCGAGTGCAAGGCCATGGGTCTGGTCTCGACGCATCCCCACATCATCAACATCCTCAGTGCGGCCTACACCTCTGAGGGCCAGCCCGTCATCGTCATGCAGCTCTTTGACGGCGGCACGGTGTGGGAGCGCGTGGAACGCAGCGGTCCGATCTCGGCGCCCGACGTGCTGGACATGGGTATCAAGGTGGCCAGTGCTCTGGAGACCGCCCATCGCGAGAACCTGTTGCATCGCGACCTCAAGCCGCAGAACATCATGTATTCCGAGTACGGACAACCAGCGCTGGGCGACTTTGGAATCTCGCTTCTGACCAGTGACCAGACCAATCCGACCCCGGGCGGATTGACCTTGCACTACGCCCCGCCAGAACGGCTGGAGGGCGGCGCGGCCACGCCCGAGTCTGACATCTATTCGCTTGCGGCCACCATGTACACCGCGCTGGCGGGTCGCCGACCTTTTCAGATCGAGGGCGTGTCCCAGACGTCATCTGAACTCTCCGCGCTGATTGTTGGTGCGGCGCTGCCACCAATCGACCACGTGCCGGTGCCCCAGCCGCTCTTTGACGCGCTGGCCAAGGCAATGGCAAAGAATCCGTTGGAGCGCCCATCGTCGGCTGCAGATTTCGCCCGTTCCCTGCAGACGGTCCAGAAGCGACTCAACCTGCGGATTACGCCCCTGGTGTTGGGCGAGAGCGAGCTCGACAACGACGTTCGATCCATTGCCGCGTCGCGGGACGAAACCACGTCGTTTGGCGATGTTGCGCCGACCACGACCCGGAAGGTGTTGGCCGCAGTTTTGGCGGCGGTGACCATTGCCGCGGTATCTGCGTTTGTGCTGACCCGCCCGTCTTCGCCGCCCCCAACCGAAGAGGTCTCGGTGGCCGGCGGCACCACCCTTGGCCTGGACAATCCAGAAACCGACGCACCCATTCTGTTGCGGTCGTATCGGGTGGACGACCAGACCATCCGGGCGCAGTGGGTGCACGACGCTGCGTCGACCGAGACCTACCACGTCGTTCCGCTCATTCCAAAGCGCCAGTTCAAAACGGCCACGCCCAGCAGCGGTCGACTTCACAGTCTTGATTTCGTCGCGGAGGAGTTTGGCTCGTCGGTGTGCATCAGCTTTGAAGTGGTCGCCTTCCCACCCAGCGGACGGTCGGTGACCTCAATACAGAGCGACTGTGATTCGATTGTCGCAGCACCCCCAACGTTGAATGTGGCTGACCAGTGTCAGACGCCGTGCGAGGTGGACCTGGTCGTTGGAGGATTCCCGCCCGGAGCGGAGGTGGATATCCGCCTGGAGTCGCTGGCGGTACCGGGCTCCCGATCCCTTGCGACGCCAACCGTCAACAACGAGGGTCGGTCGGTTGTGATGTTGGACCTGACCCAGTTGACAGCGGGCGATTACCTGATTTGGGCGACCTCTGGTGCCAGTCAACTCGAGACCCCAACGAAGGTCATACGCATTTCCGAAGGCTGACGCCATCACCGGTCAACTAGTGTGGCCACACCACAGGCCGCCAGGCAAAATGAATTCGCTTCTCGGCGAGACTTTGCGCAATGGTGGTTGGTCAGCCGCAATGGTGGTTGGTCAGCGTTGTGGAGGGCTCGGGCACATGGGACATCACGTAAATCGGTTACACCACCGGCACTCAGCGGTATGTGACTGAATGGCACGCAGCCGCCGAATTGGTGCGTGGGGAATCCTTGTCCTCATCTCCCTCGCCGCTTCGCTGGTGGTCGTTGCTGCGACCAAAGCCGACGGGCGGGAGTTCTCCCAAACGCGCCCCCATGATGGCGGCGCCTATCTGATCAACCTGGCCCGTGGTTCGGTGGTGCACGTCAACCAGGCCAGCGAAGAGCGCACCCAGTCCTTCCCGATTCGGGGGTTGGGGGCCGATGGCTTCGATGTCACCCAGAAGCCGGGAATCCTTGCGCTTCACGATCAGGACCTCGCCGACCCGACGGTGCGTGTGTTCCACCCGGAGTCCCAGACATTCGGCTCGCCGTTTTCGGTGCCAACGGGGGCGCAGGTGGAAGCCACTCCCGAAGACGTGGTCATCTGGACCACCACCCCCCTGCAGGTGGCCGTCTCACCCTTTGACGTGATGACCGGCGATGACTTCGAGTTCAAGCTGGGCACCCGGGCCGCGTCCGGGTTGGTTGCTGTTGGGCCCGATGGTGCGGTGGCGATCGCCGACTTCGACGATGACCAGATCGAATGGGAACGTTCTGCCCGTGAGCCCATCCCGCTCGATGGTGTGCGTGGAACCGCCATGACCCTGGTTGGTGACACCCCGGTGGTCCTGGACACCGAAGGCCGTCTCCAGATCTTTGGCCCCGAAGGTCGCCAGGAAGTCGGCACGACCCGTGACGCCGGGTGGCAGACGCTCCAGACTCCCGGACCGGAGCGGCCCTTTGTGGTGGCCGTCGGTCAGAAACGTCAGATCGACCGCATCGATCTCCGCAGCCTGGCGGTGGAACCCATTGGCAATCTGGCCTCGCCGGTAGGGGTTCCGGACAACCCCGTGGTCCATGCTGGCTGCACCTGGGTTACCACCAACATGCCGGCATCGATCACCCGGGTGTGCAACGTGGCTGGCGGGCAGCCCGACCCGGTCTATCTGACAGCGCTCAACGGACGCTTCAGCGCCAACGACCAGATCAGTGTGCGGCTGATCAACGGGTGGACGTGGTTCTCCAACGAGGCCACCGGCCAATGGTCCAATGCCCAGGCGGACCCGCTTGACGAATTTGTGCTTCTCGATGAAGACACCAGCCAGGGCGGCAATGACGTTGAAGACGAGCGGGGGCTCGACGACGACAAGCCCGATGACGAGGAATCGGCCGCCAGTCGGGAGGCACCCGTGTTCAAACTGCGCGAGCTTGACACCGACGGGGTCAACGAAGACCCCACCGCGATTGCTGACAACCTGATCATGCGCAGCGGCGCCGCTGATGACTTCACACTGGTGAACAACGACATTGACCCCGATGACGATCTCCTGATCGTTGACGAGATCAATAATCTCAACGGGGGCGCCGGACAGTTGTCCATCAGCTCCAGCGGCTTGGGCGTGCATGTCGACCCGGCTCCTGGTTTCACCGGTGTGATCCGGTTCACGTACACGGTGTCTGACGGCCGGGGCGGCTTCGACACCGCCGAGAGCCAGATTGAAGTGCTGGATCCCGATGCGGTGAACCGCAGTCCGGTGGCCACTGCGGATGCGGTGCAGGTTCGACCCAACGCGCCCGCGACCTTGAATCTCCTGGTGAACGATACGGATCCCGAGAATGACTCGCTGGCGCTGCAATGGGTCACCGCCTCCCGTGGCACGGCGGTGTTCGACCCCAATGGCAAGGTGATTGTCATTGTCGAGGACCCGTCAGACGTCACCCCCATTGAGCTGACCTACGAGGTGGCTGACTCTCGTGGCGCAACCGCCCGCGGCCAGGCCACAATCAGCATCGACCCCAACGCCGAAAACGCCGCGCCGGACCTGGTGGACGACACCGTGTTGTTGACGGTTGGATCCAGCGCAGTGATCAATGTTCTGAACAACGATCGCGATCCCGAGTTGGCGCCTCTCTCACTCGTGCGTCTGGACACCGTTGATGAGATTGGATCGGGTGAATTGACGCCGGCGCCAACGTGGACGTCGGACGGCGACGTGGTCGTCACCTCCAACACGGCTGGCACCTACCTTCTTGAATACGTGGCCGACGACGGCGATTTGCGCGCCAACGCATTTGTTCGAATCGATGTGGAGGCGTCAACCACCAACCGTCCGCCCCGGGTGGGGGCCGACGACATCGCGGTTCCTCGAGGCGGCTCGCGGCCCATTGACCTGCTGGCCAACGATCGAGACCCGGATGGGGATGTGCTCTGGGTCGTCGCCGCAGAAGGGGACGGCGGGGCCAGCATCGATCTGGTCGGCAACGGCGTGGCCTACGTTTCGCTGAGCACGGACGCAGCTCCGTTGACCACCATCAGCTATCAGGTCTCTGATGGCTTGGGTGACCCGGTCCAAGGCTCGATCCTGGTAACCGCAGCGCCGGAACAGGAGGCGCAGCCCCCCGTGGCCGTGAATGACGTCTTCAGCGTTCGCCCGGGAACGTCGGTGTCGCTGCCGGTGCTGGAAAACGACGTTGACGTTGACTTCGGCAACCTGGTTCTGGTGTCGGTGTCGACGTTGAACAGTGAGCTGGTTGACGTTGATGTCAGCCGCGAGGGCACCCGGGTTGACGCCCGCATTCCCGCAGACTTCCAAGGCGCCACGCAGCTCAGCTATGTGGTGTCTGATGACGTTGGCCTGCGGGCCGAAGCCACCGTTGAGATCCGCGCTTTGTCAGCGGGTGCACAACGCCAACCGGTGGCCCGACCCGACATTGGCCGTACGGCGCACGACACCGCGGTCAGTATCCCGGTCCTCAAAAACGACTCCGACCCTGATTACGACGAGCTCTCGCTGGTTGCCGAGCTGGCCGAGCTGCCGTCCAACGGGCGCGCCACCATCGATGTGGCACTCGGACGCATCGTCTACACCCCGCGGGCCGGCTTCAGCGGCTCCGATCGCTTCGTCTACCGAGTGCAGGATTCGTTTGGCCAGAAGTCGTCGGCCGACGTGCTGGTGGGTGTGGCTGCACCATCACCCATTAACCATCCGCCTCAGGCCAACGACGATGTGCTGCTCTCCGTCGTTGCCGGCGGCGACCGGATCACGCTTCCCGTGCTGGCCAACGACACCGACCCCGATGGCGACGAGTTGAAGGTTCTGTCCGCGGTCCCAAGTTCGGAGATGTCCGCTCTTGGAGCTGTTCTGGTGCCGCTACCCGATGCCGTGCAGCTGATTCCGCCGCCCGCGATTTCCGGCGATGACGAGGAGCTCACCTTCACGTACACCGCGACCGATGGAGAACTGACCGACGACGCCACGGTCCGGATCATCGTCAATGCATCGATTCAGGAGCTACCTCCACCCCCCGAACCAAGCGCCACGCCGGAGCCGACGGCCACGCCCACCGCAGTTGCCACCGCCACCGCGGTACCAACAGCAGCCGCCGTGCCAACAGCAACCGCCGAACCCACGGTTGCTCCAACACCCACCGCCAGCCCCGTTCCCGAGGAGACCGGAACGTCGGTGCCCACACCAACGCCCGAAGCGACCCCCGCCGACGTCCCGACCAGCACCCCAAGCCCGGCTGCCACCCCGTCGCCAACCGCAACCGGCGAGGACCTGACGCCGGCCACCCCCACCCCAAGCCCCCGTCCGCAACCCACCTCCACCCCTGACGCCGGAGATCAGGCCGTTGCAACTCCGGCTCCCACGCCAAGTCCGGTCCCGACCGCAACGCCGGTTAACACCGCCACCCCGGTACCAACGGCCACCCCGGTACCAACCGCAACGCCGGGCAACACGGCCACCCCGGTACCAACGGCGACCCCGGTACCAACGGCGACCACCGCCCCCGGCGCCACGCCCGTTCCAACTGCCACGCCCGTTCCAACTGCCACGCCAGTTCCAACCGCCACGCCAGTTTCTACGGCCACGCCAGTTTCCACGGCCACTCCGGTGCCGACCGCGACCCCGGTCGCAACCGCCACGCCAGTTCCTACGGCCACCACGGTGCCACCAACCGCGCAACCGGTGCCACCAACCGCGCAACCGGTGCCAACGCCGGTCCCGGAGCCAACTGCTGCGCCCACGGCAACGCCCGCTCCGACCCCCACCGTGGCCCCCACACCAACGCCAACCAACACCCCGGCTCCAACCGAAGCGCCGGTCACCCAAACCCCGGATCCACCGACCGAGACTCCAGTTCCACCGACCCAAACGCCGGTCCCGCCAACCGAAACGCCCGCGCCGCCAACCACAACGCCGGTGCCACCAAGCGAAACGCCAGTCCCCGCATCGGCCACCCCGGTGCCTCCATCGCCCACTCCTGTTCCACCAACGGCCACGCCTACAGCGAGCCCAACGCCGCTGCCCAGCTCGACTCCGATACCGCCGTCAGCAACACCGTTGCCCAGCCCCACTCCGGTTGTGATCGTTGCGCCACCGTCGGTGGACGTCCTTGACCCAGCTGAAGGCCCGCCGGGCACCGAGGTTCAAGTGAGCGGATCCAATGGCCTGCTCCCCAATGACGACACGCCGATCACCTACACGCTTCTGCTGGGAGAGGTTCCGGCGGGGGACATGGAATGCCAGCCTGCGGCCTGCATCGGCGGCATCGTGGTTCCCGGTGATACGCCGCCTGGACTTCTGGAAGTGTCGGCGGCGGGAAGCGGCGGTGGAACTGCGGTGTTTGAAGTCCTTCCCGAACCCACCGGCACGCCGACCGCTACGCCAACCTCAACGACAATCCCACCGACCCCCACCCCAACCGGTACGACTGTCCCCACGGCCACGCCCACATCAACATCGACGCCCAGCCCCACCCCAACCGGCACCATCGTTCCCACGCCCACCCCCACATCAACATCGACGCCCAGCCCCACCCCAACCGGCACGGCGGTCCCAACTGCGACGCCGACGTTCACACCAACGCCATCGCCCACTCCGGCTCCCCAGTTCACGCCACCGGTGTTGACGGCGCTGACACCGGCTGAAGGCCGAGCCGGCGACGTGATCACCGTCAGCGGAACCGACGGCCTGACCCGGGAGTCAAACGGCACCCCGCTCACACCGCAGGAGTCCTATCCACTTCTGTTTGACGGCGCAGATGCCGGCACGCTTCTCTGTGACAACACCGGGTGCACGGCCAGCTTCTTTGTCCCCGATGGCACCGTCGCCGGCGAAAAAGTCGTGCGGGTTCAAGGGGCCGGCAACTCTGAACTCACGTTCACGGTGCTCCCCGAGGACACCGGCACCGTGACCGTGGAGGTGGCGCCCTTTGCATCGTTGTCACCCCCCAAGTTCTGTGATCAAGGTCAGTTCTGCGGTTCATTTACGGTGACCATCAGCGACTTTGAGCCCGACGCCCGGGTGCCCGTCACCTTCACCGGCCTGTGCCCCGAGCGATCAGGCGGGAGCTACCAGGTCGACGGTTCGGGTTCGCTCACCATCACATCGCCAACCACCGATATCTGCGAGTCCGCTTCCGACAGTCCACAAACGTTGACCGTCGAGGTGCCAAGTGAGTCCGGACCGGCCAGCGCCACCACCGTTGCGTCGACCTTTGCCCCCGTGGTCGACCTCCGATTTGTGGAGACCGGTCTGTGCACCAGCGACCAGTTCTGCGGCACCCCGGAGCTGAACGTGACCGGCTGGAGTCTTCCGGGATCCAGCGACCTGAGTTTCACCGACATTGGCAACCCCCTGCCCTGTTTGAGCCTCACGTCGGCACCGGGAACATCTCTGAGCGGTGAAGGTCTCGTCTGGTCAGATGTCAACTGCAACGCTCCCGCCGCCGACACCCCGGTGCAGTTCCAAGTCCAGGTTTCGGCCACCGTCGATGGGCGCGTGGTCAGCGCCCAATCCAATTCGGCGTCAACCATCGCCGGGACCAGTCGCCCCAATGAGGGCTCGGTGACCGCAACGGCCACCGGTATTGCCGGCTGCCCGGACGCCTTCTTCTGCGGAGCCATCACTGCGGTACTGGCCGGCTTCAATCCCAACAGCACCGTGGACATCGGCTTCACACCCGCCTGTACCGGAGCCCCCGCAGAGGTGACGGTCAATGGTTCGGGCGAGGCAACAGTCACGTGCGAGGTGCAGTCGAATGCGCCGACGTTGACCGTTTCGGTGCCCGGCGGAGAGAACGTGGTGAACCTGATCCCGGCGTTGGGGACCGAAGTGACCGCCAGCTTCGTTGACGTCGCCGCCGGTCCCTATTCGTGCACCACCGAGCAGTGGTGCGGCCAACCGCAGATGGCCTTTGACTTCTGGGCGCCGAACTCGACGGTGACGGTGACGGCGCAGAGCGGGGCATGGGGAAGCTGCCTTCCGGTACAGATCCCCATTGACGTCAATGGCCGTGGCGTGTGGGAGGCACCTCAGGGTGGCCTGGAATGTCCGGGTGCGGATCTGAACAATCAGGAAACCTTCGTCGCCAGCGCCACCGATGGCGAGCAGTTCCCGGTGTCGATCACGCTGACCCAGCAACGCGGCGTGCTGCAACCGCCGGACACCGAAGCCCCATCAGCTCCCGCAGGGATGACGGACCAGAACCGTTCAACTTCTGGCTTTGATGTGGGTTGGCAGCCGGCCACCGACAACGTGGCCGTTGCGCAGTACGAGATCCAACTGTTTGAAGATCCAAACGAGTCACCGATCCAGAGCTTCACCGTTCCTGACACGGAGCTGAGTTACTCCTTCGGTGGTTTGAACAGCGGCCAGAACTACACCGTGCGGGTTTCAGCTCGGGACGCAGCCGGCAACCTTGGCGATGCCGTGCGCGTCGACACTGCGACGCTGCCGAGTTTTGATGGAACGGTGTCGGTCAGCGTGGCGCCACCAGTGAACGTCTGTCCGCAGAACAACTTCTGTGGCGTGTTCACGGTCGCCTTGGATGGCTTCGCCGACGGCCAGGCCGTCACGGTCGAGTCGTCCGGCGTGGCCGAGTGTGACGCCATCCTGGACGGCACATGGTCAACCCAACGCAGCTTCACCTGCGTGGCCGACCCAAACCTCACCCAGAGAACGCTGACGGTGCTGGTCACCGACAACAACGAACAGGACACTGCCGCCACCATCGCCTCTGATCTCAACCCGCAGGTCAATCTGGTATCGGTCGCCGAGACCACCAACTGCACGACCGAAGAGTTCTGCGGTTCATTCGAAGCACAGCTCCTGGGCTTCGGTACCACCCCAGACACGTCGGTGACGTTCTCGGGCGGCTCATGCGATACGGGCAACCGCACCCAATCGGTCACCCTGACCAACGGCGCCGGCACGGTCGGCGATTGTTCCCAGGAGCCTGCAGACCAGGCCCGGGTCATCACCGCAACCGTGGCGGTGCCCGGCGGAGACCCCATTACGGCCACCGCACAGACCCAGGCCGGCGGAAACACCCCGGTCGAAGTCACCCTTTTGATGTCGGCCAGCGACCCGGACTGCACCATCAACGAGTTCTGCGGCATCGCGTTGGCCTCGCTACCGGTCACCACCTCCGGGGTTCCCAGGACCGCAACCTTCAGCGGCGGCACCTGCGTGGACGGCACCACCACAGACCGGGTGCGGCAGGGTTCAGGCAATGCGCTGCAGGACTGTGAGCAGGCCCCCGCCACCCAGGCGCAAACCATCAGTGTCTCGGTGACCATCGGCGCCAGCACGACTTCGGCCACCGTTCAAACGATTCGTGGCACCGCGCAGGACCTGGCGGGCGGCACCGCCACCTTTGTTGTCGAGCCCAACTCCAACTGCGGTCAAACCCGTCGCTGTGGCCGGGTGAACGAGGTCAACATTGTGGGCGGCCAACCCAATCGCGACTACGTACTGGAACTGAATCTGTTGTGCGATGGCGACCCGCAGCTCGAACTCCGAACCGACGCATCGGGTAACGCCAGTGGGTTCTTCGGCTGTGAGGTCTACGCCGAAGACACCGGCATAACCAACCTGGAGATAACCCCCGCCTTCGCCGACGGTTCCCCCTGCGACTGCACCACAGTCAGCAACCCGATACCGGTGGGCGCCTTGAACCCGCAAATTGAAAGCTTCGAATATGTCCCGGTGGACGGCTGCTCAACCGAAGAGTTCTGTGGACTCCCCCGGGTCACCGTGTCCGGTATGGCTGGTTTCGCCGAAGGCACGCCCGAAACGTTCTGGTTCAATACCACCGTTGCGGGAACCGGCTTTGTCAACTCCGGGTGCGCGGCCGTTCCCGGTTTCGAGACCGAGTGGAATTCGGTCGCGCAGACCATGACGGTCAATCCAACGGCCACCAGCGCCCTCTGCTTTGCGCCAACCACAAGCCAGGCCCAACTTCGAGACGTGGGCGTCTTTGCACAGAAAGCAGACACGATCCCGCAGGCGACCGCCACCGCCTTGACCGTGCCGGGCACGACCACCACCACGCCCTACAACCCCACGATGGTCGCCGGAAACCGGGATAACTGCATCGTGGCTTTGTGCGGCGAGCTGCTGGTGCAGGGCAGCGGCTGGGATCCGAGCCGCAATGGCGGCCGGGTGACCTTGACCGTCGAACGTCGGGCGTGGAGCGAAGGTCCCGCGGGGTCGCTGGAGAATTGCGGCAATCCGATTACCACCTTCGTTGACGCCGACGGCTCGCTCAACGAGCTCTTGAATTCCGGTGCCTGCTTCCAAGGAGCAGCCACGCCGTACCGCATGGCGGTCTCTGCCACCGATGGAACCACAACGGTCCGGTACGACCTGACCGATCAGTTCGCCAATCCGCCGGCGGCCGCCATCCAATTGGAGATTCGAAACGACAACCCGACCTTCAATTCCCCGTGCGCCACGCTCCTTGTGGCCGCCTGCGGATGGGCCGACATCAGCGCCACATCTCTGCACCCATCCACCACATACCGGGTGGTGCTGGAGGACCCCAACGGCACCCCGGTGTGCGACGTTCAAGCCACCACCAGCACGACCGGCAACCTGCAGATCAACCCCGGCACAACACCGGGGTGCAGCCAGGTTGCCTCCTGGACCAACTCCACCGATCTCTTCACCGCCGAGATCCGCTACGCATTCCCGGCGCTCACTGCGGCTTCGGTCTCCCCCGGGCAGAGCTCGCCGGTGCTCGATCCGCAGGTGGAACTGAGCTTGGACGGCGCCTGTACCAGTGAGGTCAACTGGTGCGGCACCGCGACCGCAACCGCAACCGGATTCGCTCCCAATGCCGAGGGCGACCTTGAGTTCGTCTACACCCCCGGCACCACGAACTCACCGTCCTCGGTGTGTGCAGTCAGGCGGAAAGCCTTCACCGACGCCAACGGTTCCGTCTCGCGGGGACAGGTGGCGATGCCGGCCGAATGCGGAACCGGAACGCCCATTGCCATCAGGGCCACCATGATCATGGGCGCTGTCCGAAGCAGCGATCAGATCAATCTGCCGCTTCCGTCGGACGCAGGTATCGATCTGGCTTTCACCGCCATCCCCTGCCCCGGAGCTGCCGGGCCCTTTTGCAGTACGCCGGTGGTCAACATCAACAATCATCACGGGGAGACCACCTACGCCATCGCCATCCATCGGGCCAACGCCGGTTGGGGCGAGATCGAAAGCACCTGCGCCCGGGGCATCGTCACCACCGATAGCAGCCGGGATGCGGTATGGAGTCCCTCCTCCAACGAATGCTTCATTGCCGATGGGACCGCCAGCCAGTGGCGAGCATCGGCAAGTCCGATTGGTGCAACGTCCGCGCCTGCACCTCTTGAAGCAGCCGTCATTGCGCCCCCAGCCCAGGTGTCGGTGCGGAGTACCACGCTGGCCGCCAACGGCGCCGCTGGCGAAATCTCCCTGACGGTCCTGGGCGCCACCACCGGCTTGGGCGCCATTTCCGGAAATGTCACCTATGACCCGGCATTGGTTACTCCGCTGCTGGATGAATCCGGAGCTCCGGCTTGCGTGTACCTGAACATGGCGGGGGCGTGCGGACCGTTCGACCCCGATGGAGTAGTGAACTTCGCCCTGTTCACGGCCACGAACTTCGGTTCCGAGGGCGAGTTTCTGCGCATACCGTTCACGCCTCTCGGCAGAGGTGGCGTGTCGCCAATCACTCTCACCGTAACGAGGATGCTTGATCCATCGGTTACTGACTTGGCGTACACCACCACCGACGGCTCGATCACGGTTGATCCACCAGCTTCTCCCCCCATCCTGGAACATCGAACCAGCGCCGACGGCAACGTTTCCCGCATCACGGGCCGGAACTTCACCCCAGGCCAGATTGTGGACATTGGTTGGCAACGACAGGACGCCGGAGTGGATATCTGCTCCGGCACCACACCGGTAACCGCCGACGCCACCGGCAACGTCGACCTGGACTTCGTGGCGGCGTGCAACGCGGTCGCTGGGGCTCCGGTGCGAGGCATCGCCGGTGCGGTCACCTATGACTCAGATCAGGTGGCCGCCGGCAACACCGTGACCTTTGAGGCCGAACGGCGCGCCGGCAGTGGTGTCGTTGCGCTGGACTGGTCCGGCGGCGCTACCACCTGTTCGCAGGACCCGTTCATCAACTGCGCTTTCAGCGGCGAGTTCAGCGTCACCGGCCTCCAGCCCAACACGCTGTATGACATCAATCTGGCGTTCTCGCCTGTCGCGGGCGGACAGTCAAGCTGCGGGCCCGACCTTGGTGTGAACGAGGCACAACGAGCCGGATCTGATGGCACCGTGAGCCTTCAACCGGTATGCGGGGTCGAAGCCACCGACGGCACCAGCGTGGTCGCAACCATCGATGGCGTGGCGCCAGCCGCCAGCAGCACCATTGCGCCGATCCCCGCATCTGTCCCAGCGCCGGTTCTGGAAACCGTGACGTTGACCAGCGCGCCCGCCTGGTGCAATGTCGGCTCGAACGCCCTGTGCTCAGATGTGACCCTCACCGTCGCCGAACCGAGCGCCGCGACCACCATCACCGGCACCTGGGTGCTTGACGGCGCCACCGCCGTCACCGCCTTGAACGGAGCCACTGCGGCCTGCCCGGTCGACTTCAGTCTCGTGGGCGGAGCCAGTCTCACGTGCCGTTTCCAAGCGCTCACTCGCGGTTCCGCCGGCGGGCCCTTCATCAGCGTGGACGAGCTCACCAATGCCGCTGGCGCCAATCTGGTTGTGCCCCCGGCCGGCGCGTTGGACAACGAGATTGCGCCGCCAGAATTCGAGTGGCATGTCGATACAGACGACCCGAACGAATTCGTCTACAAGATTGCGTCAAAGTTCTGGCCGGACGGCCAGACCCAGCAGTTCCGAGTTGAGTTGTACACCACGTCCGAGTCCGGTGGCGACGGCTATGCCGCGGCGTTCTGTGCAGAAAAGATCGCTGGCTGGATCACGCCCGGGCCTTCGGTCACCGTGGAAAGTCCGCGCAATGTCTACAACGTGCCGGCACCGCCCAGCGTTTGCCGAGTGGTCAACGCAAACGGCGGCGATGACCTGACCGAGTACACAAGTTTCCTGGGATCCAATCCCCCCAGGGTCTTTGTCCGCCATGCCGGAACTCCGGGCGGTCTCACCGGCACCGGCGTGGAGATCTTCTGCCGCACCGACCAACCAACCTGGTGCTGAGTTGAGAGCGGTTCTCAGTCCGCGGAGCGGGGCCCGCCGGCGGTACCCGGCCAGCGCGAACCGCCGATGACGTCGGCGTAGGGCCAGAACGCCGCCGGATCGAGTGGTCCGGCGTTGGTGATGTCTCGGGCCGAATGCGTTGACGTCACCAGCTGCGCGCTGATCTGCTCCTCCATTGGCAAAAGCGTCGTATACGGATCCCACGGACTCTCCAGAAACCTGGCCGTCCCGGAAAGCTCTTCGATGTGCACGGGCCGGCTGACGGTGCGCACCCGCACCACATGGGGCGGATAGTCGTAGGCCCCCTCCACCCCGCCGATCGCCCGCGAGTATTTGGTCCACCATTCGTTGGTCTCGATGTCTTCGCCGTCGGGCTTCAGCTCACCTTTCACGTCTCCCGCAAATTCAAAGAACGTGTATCCCTGATGGATGCATCGCGCCGCAACGTGGTCGCCCAGCCGGTAGTAGTGCACCTCACAGGGGAATTTCGGCTGGCCGTTCAGCTCGCCGCTGATGAAGATGGCCGATTCCTGATCGATCCCCATGCCCAGCGAGTACCAGCCATCCATGCGGTCCCAGCGCGCACGTACCTTGGTGCTGACCCCGTACTCGGGCTCGCCTTTGACCGGTACGCAGTAGATCCCCACCTGCACCGTGGGTTCGGCGCCGGGGGTGATCCCGGGAGGAAGCAGGGCGGCAAGCTTGGCGGGATCGGTTTGGTAGGTCACCACCAACTTGGGCCAGCCCGCCACCTCCCCCGGTCGGCTCATGGGGGCTGAAGATGCGGCGTGCTCAGTCTCATTGGCCATGGGACCGGTTTACCATGAGCGGCTGAAAGCCAAATCACACCGGTGGACCGCCGCCATCTGACATCATGGCTGCCATGCTCATCGACACTGTCCGCGCCGACATGAAAGAAGCCATGAAGGCCAGGGAGGCGGTGCGTCTGCGCACGGTCCGGTCCATCCTTTCGGCCGTCAAGGAGGCCGAGGTTGCCGGCAAAGAAGCCAGGACCTTGTCCGACGCCGAAGTCGAAAAGGTCATTGCTGCGCAGGCCAAGCGTCGGGTTGAGGCCGCGGAGGCCTTCGATGAGGCCGGCCGAACCGAACAGGCTGAGGCCGAACGGGCGGAACTCGCTGTTCTTGAGAGCTACCTCCCCGAAGGACTCACCGACCACGAGGTGGTGGCTCTGGTTGAGTCAGAACTGGCCGCTGGCGGCTTCACCGAAAAGGCCCAGATGGGTCAGGCGATGAAGGCCGTCAACGCCAGGATCGCCGGCCGCGCCGACGGTCGCATGGTCGCCGACCTGGTCAAAGACCGGCTCAGCTGAGCAGTCGAGCGCCGCCTGCAGCCGAGGCTGCGTGCCCCAACGCTTCGAACGAGCGCCGCCTGCATCCGGGGCTGCGTGCCCAACGCTTCGAACGAGCGTCAGCGAGTTCGAACAATAATCGCTGCGTGCCCAACGCTTCGAACGAGCGCCAGCGAGTTCGAACAATACTTACAGATCCTTCTTGAGGATCTTGCCGGTGGCGGTTCGCGGTAGTGGCTCGGTCCGGATCTCCCAGTGCGCTGGCACTTTGAACGGCGCCAGCGTCCGGGCACACCAGGTGTGCAGATCTTCTGTTGAGAGCTCGGCGCCCGCTGCGCTGACGACCACGGCTTTGACAACCTGGCCGAGGTCGGCGTGTTCCACGCCGACGACTGCGGACTCTTCGACCGCCGGGTGGGCATCAATTCGGTTCTGGATCTCAATGGGATAGATGTTCTCGGCGCCCCGCAGGATCATGTCCCGGGCCCGGGAGTTGATGGTCAGGTTTCCGTGTTCATCCAGATGTCCAATGTCGCCCATGGCCAGCCAGCCGTCGGCATCGATGGTCTCCGCGGTTGCCGCGTCATCACCCCAGTAGCCCAGCATCGTGTACGCACTCCGGACCCAGATGTGGCCCTGTTCGCCGGTCGCCACCGGTGTGCGGTCCTCGGTCCGGATCTCCAGAGCGACGTCAAGGTGGGCCGGCCCAACCGATTCCGGTGCCTCGTGCCATGCGGTGCCGCCCAGGCTGGTGCAGACTGCGGTGGATTCGCTGGATCCGTAGCCGCCACCCAGGCCTTCAGCCGCCTGGGGAAAGGCGGCGCGGAGCCGGGCCTGCATGGCTGGACTGGTGGGGGCGCCGCCCAGACCAAGCCGGGTGACTGAGCTGGTGTCGAAGTCAGAGAAGCGGGGATGGTCAATGAGCCGCACGCCCATATTGCCCATGGGCGAAAACGACCCCACGCCCTCTTTCTCGATGATGGCCAGCACCTTTTCAGGATCGAACCGACCCTCCCAGTAGACCAGCTTGCCTCCGGTTGCCAGGTGCATGAGCACATGGCCAAACAGTCCCGACACATGGAACAGCGGGGTGTTGCCCAGCGTCACGGCCTGGCCGGTAGGCGGGTCAGGTTGCACCCCGGTGAGTTGCGCATCCACCAGCGACCGCTCGTACGCCGCCAGCAGCATCGACTGCGCAAATCCGCACAGCCCTCGCTGGGTCACCGTTGCCCCTTTGGACCGGCCGGTTGTTCCACTGGTGAACAGAATCAGTGCGGGGTCGTCTTCAGCCAACGGAGCCAACGGTGCGGCCGGTTCCGGCGGTGCCGGTTTGGCATTCCACAGCGCGTCAAACTCCGGTGTTCCAAAGACCACGGTGCTCACGTTGTGGGCGGGGCCGCCGCTGAGGCGGTCAAGCCGGCGTTGGTCCGCAATCAGCAGCGACGGCGATGTCGCCGCAAAGGCGTGGCCCACCTCATCTTCGGTCCACCAGCCATTGATGGCGGCGACAACCGCGCCCAGATTGGTGGCGGCGAAGAAGGCCACCACCCATTCGGGACTGTTGGCGCCGAAGATGGCAACCACGTCACCCTTTGTGATGCCGTGGTTCTCCACCAGGCCCTGTTGGACCCGGGCGACCCGGTCCATGAAGTCGCCAAATGTGAGCCGCAGCGGATCCAGCACCAGGAACTCGTTGTCCGCCGGGAAACGAGCGGCGCCGGCCACCAAATCCCGGGTTGAGCGGGCCCGGATCTTGAATACCGGAAGCTCATGGCCCCGAACCGTTTCGGTGACAAGTTCAAACGGGCTGCCGGCCGCGGTGAGCTGGTCTCGTACTGCGGCTCTGATGGTGACCCGTGACGTCTGGATTTCTGCCATGGCTCATGTTGACATATCAACCAGACCCCACATGCGAGAATCAGACCATGAGCGAGCGCAGTCAGGCCCCATTCTCGGTGACCATCGGCGACGACGGCGTTGCCGAGTTGGTGTTGAACAATCCGCCGGTCAACGCCTTTGACACCACCAGCCAATATGCGATGGCCGAAGCCCTCACCGATCTGGGAACAAACGCGGATGTGCGCGTCATCATCGTGGCGGCCGAAGGTCGAGGATTCTTCGCCGGCCTGGACATGAAGGAGATGGCCGCTGACCCCAGCAAAATTCTGGACGGCAACTACAGCAACGAAGACACCTTCGCTGCCATCCATCGCAACCCCAAACCGGTCATCGCTGCGGTTCACGGGTATGTGCTTGGCGGTGGGATTGGTATTGCGGGGGCCGCGGACATCATCGTGGCCGCCGACGATGCCACCTTCGCCGTTCCGGAAGTGGACCGCGGCGGCATGGGTATGGGCGCCCATCTACAGCGGATGTTCCCTTTGCAGAAGGTGCGGTGGATGTACTTCACCGGCGGATCGATTGATGCCGCCGAGGCTTACCGGCTGGGCGCCGTGGAACGGGTGGTGCCCCGAGGCCAGCTGCGGGATGCTGCCCGGGAGATAGCGGCGATCATCGCGGAGAAGTCACCGACGATGATTCGGATTGCCAAGCGGTCACTCAATGGTGTGGAGGACGGCAACCTCGAAGACAAATACCGGTGGGAGCAGGGGTTCACGTTCGAGGCGTACCACTACAACGACAGCCAGGAAGCCCGGGACGCGTTTGTGGAAAAGCGCGACGCCACGTTTGGCCCATAGGTCGGGTCAGTTGGCAACCGGCGCCGACGGGTCCTTGGCGCTGACGTTTGGGTTCATGGACTGTCGTGCGCGTCGACCGTCGGAGTGGTCAGCCAGCGCCTGGGATGTCACGTTGAGTAACGGCCCCATCGACGCTGCGATCATCACGGTGGCAATACCGGCCCTGCCGCCGAGCACCAGGCCGAGCGCCAACACGCCAAACTCAAGCCCGGTTCGCACATGGGAGCGAGTCAGTCCTCGCAGTTCGCCTGCGCTCATGAGCAGTTCGAAGGCTCCCCCCGTGGTGCCGGAGTGGACCACCAGTGAGATGCCGGACGCCAGGAAACCAATGGCTCCGAGGACGAAGGCGCCCCGACCAACGAGCGTGGTGGGCTCATTGATCAGGCCCGCTATCACGTCGATGGCAACGCCGTTGGCCAGCACGTAGCCCACGCCCCATCGGGTGGGTCGCTGACCAAGGGCGGCCGCCACCGCAAACAGGACCGCTGATACCAACCAGACAATCTGGCCAAACGAGATTGGTATCACCGTGGACAGTCCGGAAACCAGAACGTCATAGGGCGACAGGCCCAGATCAGCCATGATCAGGAGATTGACAGCCACTCCAATGAGCGATGAGCCAAGGAGCAGAGATATCGCTTGGCGCAACGGCGTGCGGGCTCGTTGCGGGTAAAGGCGTGACGCCGTGGCCAGGCCGGACATGCGGCTGATGCCAAGGCGACCGACGGCCCAACCAAGGGCCCGAAGAACGGTCTGCATCTGAGAAAGAAACGGGCGCACGAAGGTGACGATGAGTCGGTCCAGAGCTCCACGGTCGGGGAAATTCATGGCTTAAGTCTCGGGCCAAAAGGGGCCGAAGTGGACCCACTTTGGGTGGTCAAGCGTCACAGCAAAGACCCTCAAGCCGCCGACCGCTGGATGTGGGACCGGTGATCGCGGCGGGCCAAATTCGGTATTGACCCGCAATCGACTTCGTTCAGAGGTCGGGGTGCTCCCAGTCGAGAACCGGCCCGGCGGCGCCGCCGTCCACCGGCAGAATCTGCCCCGTGATGAACGTGGCGGCCGGTGATGCCAGAAAGACCACCGCGGCGGCGATGTCTTCAACCACGCCCCACCGCCGCATGGGGGTGGCCGCAACCACCCCGTCGGCGTACTTGGGGATGGCCAACAGCGCCTTGGTCGAATCGGTTTCGATCAGGCCGGGAGCAACGGCGTTCACCCGGACGCGGGGCGCCAGGTCCTGGGCGAGGTTGCGCGTCAGGCCGTTGAGCGCCGCCTTGGCTGTGCCGTAGGCGGTGAGGCCCCGGATGCCAAACAAGCCCGCCATGGAGCTGATGTTGACGACCGAACCGTTGTTTGAGGTTTGCAGGTGGTTCAGCGCAGTCTGTGTCAGGTCAAACGCGGTGGTGACGTTGAATGACAGGGCATCTTCGAATGCGGCTGAGGTCAGGTCCGGGAACCGGGCCGGCATGGTGCCGCCCACGTTGTTGACCACGGTGTCGAGTCGCCCAAACTCGGCCACCGCGGCCTGAACCAGCGCGGTGCGAGCGGCCGGGTCGGCCATATCGGTGGGCACGACCAGCGCTCGCCGACCGAGCGCGTGAATCTCTGCCGCAACGAGTTGGAGTGCATCCACCGATCGGGCCGCCACCACAACGTCGGCGCCGAATGCGGCGCACGCCAGCGCCACTCCCCTCCCGATGCCGCGGCCCGCGCCGCTGACCAGGACAACGTGGTCGGTCAGTCGAAAGGCATCAGCGGTGAGCGTCATCAGCCATCCATTGGGCATGGAGTCCGTGCGGCGTGGAGCGGGAGCAGAGTTCGGGGCGGCCGCCAGGCCAGGTGGTCACGTTGAGATCGGCCATCGTGGGGGCCTCTTGGGAGACTTCGAAGGACACATGGGCGATCGGCGCGTTGGTGGTTGCCCGGGACCCGGCTTCGGCGATGGTGGTCATGAAAGCTGCGGCGTCGGCGTCACTGAAGTACACGAGCGCAACCGAGTGCATCACCACCGTGAGCACACCGGGCTGCGGTTCCTGCAGCTGTCGGCGGGTCCACGTCACGGCCTCTTCGCTGTCGATATTCACCGGCACCGCCGCCGCCAGGGCCGCTTCGAGCCGGGCGGCGCGAACAACGTCGTCGGGCCAGACGAAGGACCGCAGGTGGGCGGCCGTGTTGGGGTCGGCAAGGTTGAGTGGATTGAGATCGCACCCCGCTCGCTCCACCACCGTGAACGCCACGGTGGTGGGCGGAGGACGATCCCAGAAGCCAGCCAGTACCAACGGCGAGTCAACGGGGCCCCAGCCACCGGCTGGTCCGTTGTCCACCCGATACTGATCAAGCGACAGGTTCAGACCGGCGCTGCTGCCAACATCAAGAAGCCGCACCGATGACACCCCGGTGAGCTCTGCGGCCCGGGCGACGCCAGCCGACAGGACGGCGGCTCGTCCGGTCTCGTTGGTTTGGACCGTGGCCCGCAGGCCGGCGAGTACCTGGTCCAGATGGGCGAGCGCAAACGGGTGGAACGTTGCGACCGCCTGGGCGGGATCGGTCACACCACCGAGGGTCGGGTAACACCGATGCAGCGGTGAATCGCCAAGGCGCAGGGCCACTCGTTGCACCGCTGCCAGGTAGCGGAGAATCAGCGCGGAACGAATGGGATCGTGGGGGTCGGACCGCAGGGCCGCCACGATCGGATCGTCATTGTTGGCGGCAATCCGGGTTGCGAGGTCGGCGATGATCGCCTCATAGGTGGGACCGCGCCCCTCCGCCAGCTTGGCCTGCCAAACCAGCCCTTCGGCGAGCGAAGCTGAATCAGCCGCCAATGGGTTCGTGATCTGTGGGTTGCGGATCGGTGGGGTCGGGCTGGCGGCCAGGACGGCTGGCGGCAAAGTCTTCCAGGCACCGTTCTGACAGCGGAACCACCGAACCAACCCGGGTTTTGTCCCGTTCGGACACAAACGCACTGGGCGGAATCCGCTGCTCAAACGATCTTCGATAGGCGGGTAGGCCGGTTTTGAGCGAGTTGTAGGACGGTGACCCCGGCGCGCCGATGGGGCCGGTGATGTCTCGAATCAGGCGGTAGTCGGCCCGGGTTTGACGCACGGGCCGGCCCCGCGACGACCGCCACTCAAAGATGCGTTCACGCAACCAACCGAACATCACAGCTCCAATCCTGAACGGTGATCTTACCGCAACCGCTCCCCCTGCCTGAGATCGACGGCCCGAAATTGATGGCCCGAAATTGACGGGCGGAGATGATGGCCCGAAACTGATGGCCGGAGACGATGGCCCGAAATTGATGGCCGGAGATCGTCAGCCTTGACTGGCCGAGTGGAGTTGGGCGAAAACGGCTGGAATGGCGGACGGTCCGCTGAGTGGTGCCCACCGCGCCCCCACCTCTTCGGCAAAGGACCGGGCGTCGTCACAGTCGTCGGCGGGCGCAATGATGTGAAGCTCGTCAATGGCACCGCATTCGGCCTCGGGTTCGGTCCCGGCGGTCGGGCGACAGTCCGACAGCAGAATGATCCGCTTGCGGGACGCCTTTGATCGCGCCAACTGGGCACTGGCGGTCCGAAGCGCCAGCGCCAGGTCAGTCGGACCGGCGCCCCGAAGGCGGAACACGTCGTTGACCACATCTGCGGTTGGCCGGTGACGGTCCCGGGATTTGACCACCAGCGCGCGGTCAGAGAACGCCACAACGGCATAGTCCTCGGGGGCTCGCTGGGCTGCGGCGGCCACCGCGACGGCGGCGGCGGCCAGCCGTTCGCCGTTCATGGATCCGCTGCGGTCGATCACCAGACACAGCGCCGTTTCGGGTCGGGTCCAGGACCGGACCCGCAGGTCCGCCAACTCCGGCACATTTCCGGTGGCGGTGCTCATTTGCAGCGCTTCGATGCTCTGGTCAAGGTCGATGTCGCCACCGGTTTCATCCATGGGCACCGACTTCAGCCGGCCAACGCCCCGCCCTTTGGTGGGACCGGACTTTGACAGGTCCAGGACCAGTCGGCCCGCCATCTGTTGGGCCAGCGCCCGCAACTTCACATCGGTGGCACCGGTCAGTTCTGCCAACAGACTCAGCATCTCATCGGGCTGTTCGTCCATGGCCTCTTCGACCACCGCCGCGTCCATCTCCCCGACTTCGGGGGAGACGTCTTCAAAGAGATCGTTGCGGGCCAGGTCCCGACGGGAAACGGTGCGTCGTTGTTCTTCGTTGAGCTGGTCTTCGGCTTCGGGACCTTCCAACGTCTTTTCCAGATCGTCGTCGGCCATGCCCCTCGAAGGGGTCAGGCTTTTCCCGAATCGCCACCTTCGGCGGGTTCGCCGTCGGGTCCCGGGCGAGAGGCTTCCCAAAGTTCGCCGATGATCATCTCTGGGGTTCGAGAAGAACTTTCGTGCACCCGGATGCGTCCGCTCAAGGCCGCCATCGCCGCGTCCAGGCCGATCTCTTCATCGTCGGCCAGTCCGCCGCGAAGGTCAGCGAGTTGATGCGCCAACATGACCAGGTCAATGGCACCGCGGACCGATGAACCGACCCGCACGTCACGATGGTTGCGGGTGGCGCGCACCACCGAGACCGCGCGTACCGCCAGCGGCGAGTCGTCTTCCACCAGCCCGTCGGTGTCCCGAACAACGATGTCTCGTTCGTCCTGTTCGCTCTGGTACGCCATCGAGATTCGACAGACCCGGTCATAGACCGCGCCCGAGATTCGGGCGGTGCCAACCGAGTCATACGGGTTCATGGCGGCCACAAATCGGAAGTCCGGCGATGCGGCCACCCGACCCAGCCGGGGAACGTTGATCTCCTTCTCTGACATCACCGTGATCAGCAGGTTGAGGGTCTCCTCCGGGACGCGGTTGATCTCTTCCACATAGAGCAGCGCGCCGTCCCGCATGGCTTCCACCAGCGGTCCGTCCACAAAGATGTCGGGTGAGTAGCCCTCGGCCATGACCCGCGCGGGGTCAAAGTGACCGGCCAGGCGGGCGGGTGTGAGCTCCGCGTTGCCTTCCACAAAGACCATCTGCCGACCGGCGGCATCGGCCAGCCGGCGAAGCAGGGTTGATTTGCCGGTGCCGGGCGGACCTTCCAACAACATGTGGCGGCCCGACGCCAGCGACGCCACGACAATTTCGATCTGCGCTCGTCGACCCACCACCTCGGCGGCGGTGGCGTCGACCAGCGATCGGTCAAATGAGTTCAAAGCAGTGATTGCCGAGACGGGTTCAGGCGCCGGCGTGGTCGTACATGACCATGCCGCGAATGTTCTCTCCGTCTCGCATGGCCTGGTAGCCAACGTTGATGTCTTCCAGGTCGTAGGTCCGGGTGACCAACTCGTCCAGCTTGAGCGAGCCTTCCTGGTACATGCGCAGCAGGCGCGGAATGTCATAGCGGGGGTTGGCCGAGCCAAAGATGGAGCCCACCAGTTGCTTTTGCATCAGCGTGAGGTCAAACAAGCTCAACTGGACATCGGTTTCGTTGATGGGGGCAACCGAGGTGTGAACAACTCGTCCGCCTTTGCCGATGATGGCCATGGCCGGGGCAATGAGCTGGCCGTCGCCTTCGCCCACCGTGATGATCGCCTTCTGCGCCATCTGGCCCCAGGTGATTTCGCCAACCAGTTCCATTGCTTCTTCCATGGAAGCGGCGGTGTGGGTGGCGCCAAAGACTTCGGCCTGTTCCCGTTTGAATTCCACCGGATCCACCGCAACCACATGGCGGGCACCGGCCATGGCCGCGCCCTGCACGGCGTTCATACCAACGCCACCGCAACCAATGATGACCACGGTCTCGCCGGACTTGACTTCGGCCGCGTAGGTGGCCGACCCCCACCCGGTGGTGACGCCGCACCCCACGAGGGCGGCCTTGTCCAGCGGGATGTCAGGTTCGATCTTGATGCACGAGGCTTCGGAAACAACGGTGTGCTGGCTGAAGGTGCCAACGCAGCACATGATGCCCAGGTCGGTGCCGTCCGCGGAGTGATGACGACAGGTCATGTCGGTCACTTGTCGACCGGCCAGAAGGAACGCGCCAAGGTCACACAGGTTCTGCTGGCCGCGCGAGCATGACGGGCACTGGCCGCATGACGGAATGAATCCCAGCACCACGTGGTCGCCAGGAGCAAGGTTGGTCACGCCGGCGCCAACTTCGAGTACTTTGCCCGCACCTTCGTGACCGCCGATGACCGGGAACTGTTGCAGGCCCAGCTCGGCGGCCGTGTTGGGGTCGAGCACCATGTCGCCGGTCAACAGGTGTTCGTCAGAGTGGCACAAGCCCGAACCAACCAGTTCCAGCAGTACTTCGCCCGCCTTTGGTGGGTCGAGTTCAATCTCCTCGACGCTCCAGTCCTGCCCTTGCTCCCAAAGAATTGCTGCCTTGGTCTTCATTGCACTACCCCCAGATGGATCGGCCCGTTGATTTGGAGGAGGTTAGTCCACGTGGTGTGGACGTTCTGACGCCGAGGGTGCGGCTCCGGTCCGCTTGGACCGCATGGCTTTGGGTTCCGCCAACCTCAGGGCGACGTGAGCTCAAAGCGCATATGGGATTCTTTGATGCCATAGACAAACGCGTTGGGCATCTCAATGTGCGGCTGGTCCCGAAGGCGGTGCAGTGATTCCACGCGCTCGATGAGCTGGGCAAAGAACGTCTTGATTTCCAGCCGAGCCAGTGACGCTCCCATGCAGAAGTGGGTGCCAAAGCCAAACGCAATGTGATTGTTTGGCGTGCGGGTCACGTCAAAGGTCTCTGGATCTTCAAAGTGCGCAGGGTCCCGGTTGGCCGCGGGGTAGGCCATCAGCACCTGCTGACCTTTGTTGATGGTGACCCCGTGAAGTTCGACGTCTTCGTTGGCCACCCGACAGAAATTGTGGATGGGGGTGACCCAGCGAATGAACTCCTCCACGGCCACGTCCAGATCGGCGCCGGCCTGCAGCTTGTCCCATTCGTTGGGATGGTCGGCCAAGCTCAGCAGCGTCCAGGCGATCACGGTGCGGGTGGTCTCCGCACCGCCATCGAGCAGCAGCAGGCAGTCCGAGATGATCTGGTCAAGGCCAAAGGGTGAGCCACCAACGTCACCGCCTTGTTGCCCCTCCACTGAGATCCAGTGCGACATGACATCGTCAGCCGGACACCCCTTCTTCTGCTGGTAGAGCCCGGCGGCGGCGCCGGCAAACTCCATCACCGCCGTGGCCCCGGCGTCATTCATATAGCGGGGCCCTCCGCCCAGGGCGATCGTTGCCTCGGACCACTCCTGAAGCTTGGGCCACATCTGGTGGGGGAAGCCAAGCAGGAGCCCGATCATCATTGCGGGCAGGGGCGCGGCCAGCTCGTTGACAATCTCCACATCGTCCTTGGCGAGTGCCGCGTCAAGAAGTTCGGTCACCGTGGCGCTCACGTGGTCCTGCCACTTCATCACCGCCCGAGGAGTGAACCGGCGTGAAACCAGATTGCGGCGAGCCATATGCAGCGGGTCATCCTCACCAATGATGGACTGATCGGCTGGCAGGTTGGGCCGGTAGCCGCCCTTGTCCTGGTCCGAGTTGATGAACACCTTCTTGTTCTTTTCGATCGCAACGATGTCGTCGTACCGGGTGACAACCCACAATTCGTTGACCGTGTCCCAGTGGCATGGGTCGTTGTCCCGAAGCCACGCATACTTCGCGTGGGCGTTGCCGTCCTGGTAGAAGTCGGGATCCAGGATGTCGAGTGGCCGCGGGTCGATCATGGTCATGGACTGAGCCTGTCAGGAAAGTCCGCTGGCGTCGACCCGGCTGGTGCCGTCGCTTCTGGGTCTGCCGGTGGGCGGTGCTGCGTCCGTCGGTGGGGCCAAAATTGAACGAAGCCCCGACGCGTGGACGCCGAGACTTCGAGTGGACGATGGCAGACTCGAACTGCCGGTCTCTGCCGGGTGAATGACCTGCGTCATCACCTTCAGAATCTCCTGATGAGGCTCCAACTCTAGTCCACGTGCTCGCCCAGAACCGCGTTCACGTGAGCCAATTGAACTATGTTCACGGTGACGAGAGCCAAACCCTTGCACTGCCAACGCATTTGGGCGACACTGCCAGCGGCGCAGTTCTCATCCACTTTGGGTGGGGTAAGGCAGATGCCACTTTTTCCGGCGGGATGCAGTTACAAGTGGCGAAACCAGCACGCCCAGCAGAAGACCGGTATTTCCATGAATGAGCAATATGAGCGCCTCCGGCTGAAATTCCCGTTGCCGGTCATTGCCACCGATGCCCTGTCCTGGCTTCCGGCGTTCTTTGTGGCGGGATTGCTGCGGTCCGAAGTCAGCCAGGCGGCGCTTGAGATTGCCTGGAGTCGAGTCTTTGCCGTTGCCGCGGTGGGTGCGGTGATGCAGCTGGCGTGCGGCCTGTACCTGGGGATCTATCAGGGCCGCTGGCAGGTGGCCGGGTTCGAAGAGACGCTTGCGGTCTGCATATCCTGGACGGTGGCAGCCGGAGTCGCTGTGCTGTTCAACCTGCTGGCCCTTTCGCCGCGGGTACCCACGTCGATTGTTGGCTTGGGTGCGGTGTCCGCGCTGCTGTTGATGGTGGCGGTGCGGATGACGTGGCGTCTGGTTCGGGAAGCCCAGAACCGCCCGGACCCTGAAGGTCGTACCCGGGTGCTGGTATTCGGGGCCGGCGAGGCTGGGCAGTCGGTGATCAAAGCCATGATGACCGATTCTGACTCCCCGCATGTGCCGGTTGCGGTGCTGGATGACAACCAAGGGCTGCAAGGCCGTCGCATCAATGGCGTGACCGTGCGGGGCACCCGGGAGGACATGGGCAAGTTCGCCAAGCAGGCCGACCTCCTGCTGATTGCGGTACCGAGTTCGGACCCCGAAGTCACCGAGGATCTGGTGCGCCGGGGCCGCAAGCACGGCCTCGAGATTCGGATCATGCCGTCCACCAGCGAACTGTTGGGCATGTTGGCCACCATCGATCTGGCCCGACCGGTGGAGATCACCGACCT